>Ga0255779_1001722_pt1 | contig 24378 bp, 22 predicted proteins | sample 011ome_21_FD_179977 | JGI IMG/M metagenome (GOLD analysis project Ga0255779, IMG submission 179977) | Coastal salt marsh microbial communities from the Groves Creek Marsh, Skidaway Island, Georgia - 011508AT metaG (version 2) | ecosystem: Environmental > Aquatic > Marine > Intertidal zone > Salt...
GGTCGGACCAGGCTGACTATCTGGTTGCTGAAAAAGCGGTGCAATTAATCCGTGAACGCAAGGAAGCAGAAAAGCCCTTCTTCCTGGGCGTGGGCTTTTTCCGCCCCCACTACCCCATGGTGGCACCCAAAAAGTTTTTCGATATGTATCCATTGGAAAAAATGCAGGTCCCTCCCATCATTGCTGGAGATTTGAATGACATTCCGCGTCCGGCTTATGGAATCAATGGCGGAGACTTACTGAACAAGAGTGAAAAAGGACGTAGAGAGATGTGGCAGGCCTACTATGCCTCGGTCACCTTCATGGACGAACAACTCGGAAAGGTGCTCGATGAACTGGACAGGCAGGGATTAACCGACTCCACCGCCATCGTCTTTACCACTGACCATGGTTATCATTTGGGAGAGCATGGGTTTTGGAAAAAAGGAAACCTCCATGAGGAAGTGACCCGGGTTCCCTTCATGATCCGAACCCCCGGATTGAAACCAGGACGGACCGACTCCCTTGCAGAACTGGTTGATTTCTACCCCACTTGCCTAGACCTCTTGGGCCTATCCCAACCAAAAGAAATTGTCGGCAAGAGCTTGCTACCCATTCTGGAAAAACCCACCACTCAAGTTAGAGATACCGCCCTTTCCCTGCACAACGAAAAACATGTGAAAAACAAGGGGTATGCAATCCGATCCGCAACCTGGACATACATGAACTATGGAGAACAGGGAGAGATCCTCTACGACATGGTCAAAGACCCACAGCAGTACACCAATGTGATTAAAGACCGAGAGTACGCTGAGACTATAAAAACTGCCAGAAAGCAGCTTGCCTTGCGAAAGAAACAAGCGGTGTTAAATGAAATTACTTGGTGAGTTGTTGACACAAGAATCAACCCGCTAAATTTCTACATAGAAAATACCACTTATACCAAGTTCCAAGTCAATCTAAAGCCTACCTTGTCCTTACAAATTCAATTTTTGTAAACTTGCGAAGCTTAGGAATTCGGTACTTTAATGTGCCATTGCTTACAACAAGTGACCGGCTTTTGGATCGTTCAATATTTTCATCTGCTCCCGTACTCGGGTTTAAGTCTTTACTCTCCACCATGACTTTATACTTGGTTCCATTCCTAAAGCCTTCCCCCCGAAAATCGATGGCCGAGCCTTCGTTATTGTAAGATTTTCCATTCTGAATAGTGGCTGGTATGGCAACATCCAGGAAGCCACGACCAGATGCTCCGCTGGCATAGATTAAAACAGTGAAAGAGTTTTTGCTCCGGTTGTAGGATGAAATTTTATATTGTTCGTTACCGGTCAAACCATTGCCAAGGGCAGTAATGTTGTTTCCTTTTTCACCAGCCATCGCATGACGGATGACTTCGTCTGATCCTCCAGCAATCTGAGAATACCAGCGCCAGATGTAATAATGCAGATGATTGGGGTCACCAGGATTGATATAATCCTTTTCCGTAAACCTAAGGCCAGTTTCCGACACTTCATATGGTTTCAGCCGGTCCTCTGGGCCATGAACTCCGATTTTGCGTGTCACTACATCAGGGCCTCCATTGATGGATGGGATTACCCAATCTGGCTTTAATTCTTTAATCCTCCCCGTATAATCCACGCGTTTGGTTAGCCCCATTGACCAACGGCTTGAATTATCGCACCATGGCATATTGACTGTGTTTAGGCCTCTCTCCAAAACTTTACCGAAAATAGTGATGGTTTTTTCAAACGCATCTTGTTCATTTTTCACCCCATCTCCATTCACATCATGGTTATTACCGGAGTTATCCCAGCAAATCCAGGACTCAGCCGAGAGGATTTTCTTGGACTGATAATTAGCGTCGTCCAACTTTTTTCGGGCTAAGTCGTACTGGGTCCAGCAATTGGGTATAAGGTTTCCATCCATCATGCCATACCCATTGAAATGGTCTGAAATGTTTAAGTTCAATGCATCCACCTGGGCCATCATCTTATCGTTGGCCACAAGTTTAGAATAAAAGTCATCCACTGCAGCAGCCCCTTTGCCCTCCAGGCCCTCCAGGGAACCACAGGCTTCACAGGGAGAAATTCCTGAAGTGGAAACAATCACGGGAGTTTTAGGCTCAGCATTGTAAACCTCCCGGACCGATATTGCACCCTTGGTGAAAATCTCATCCATAATAAAGTTAATATCTCCCTCCTGCATCATGCCTTGCAAATTCACCTCATGATACAACTGGTAAGCTCCTACCCTGCCTTTAAAATGCTTGGCCATACGAGCCACAAACTTCGGGTATTCCCCTTCCCGGGGACGCCAGGCTCCAGCTTTCCCACTTTCAGACGCCCAGGATGGACAATGCCACATCACTAGTTCCGCCTGTAATCCGCGCTCCATGCACAAATTGACCGCATGGTCAATGGCTTGGAGGTAGCCGGACATATTATTTTGATAATCGGTATTTTTCTGATGGGGTTCGGCCGCCGCCCAGCTGACCCAAAACTGGGCATAACTGCTGTGTTCCTTAATCAAAGGACGGTTCGCATCATTCTCCTCACATTTCTTCAAACCAAATGGCTGCCACCTGACTCCGACATGCATGTGATCCGTGGTCCAGGCATAACCGGCTTGGATATCTGCTCCGGCAGGTTTTTGCTTTTCTGCTTGTGACTTTGTCACACAACCCCCCAGTAAGATAAGAAAAAAGACGTTAGTTAGATGAAAAATCGGACGATTTTGCAAAGTGATGTTCATTCGTTTTGGTTTGTTAGGTAAAGAATTTCTGGTTGGAAAATAGGCCCAAATATTCTCTATATCGAAATCGCACTGGGAGGTGAAGTCGTAAAACAAGGTTATCTCTATTTAATTGGTGAAAGAAAGATTAAAACTGGCATCCAGCTCTTTCTTTATCCAGTCACGCAATATACCCTAGGAGAAAGATTCCCCGAGCCAGGCAGAAACCATTTCCATGGGTAGGCCAACCACATTGCTATGGGATCCGACAAAATCTTTGATGATCAATTCAGGTTTCGTTTGCAAAGCATAAGCCCCCGCCTTGTCCAGAGGGTTCACAAATTGAAAATATTTTTTGATCATTTCAGGGCATAAATCCTGAAAGCTTACTTCACTGCTTTCAACCCGTGTTTCCAAATAACCTGTATTTTTGCAAATTATGCATACCCCCGTGCTCACCAAGTGGGTTTTCCCTGATAATAAAGCAAGCATTTGTTCCGCATTTTGAATATCAGTAGGCTTCCCAAAGATCTGCTTCCCCAAAGATACGATGGTATCAGCACCTAACACCAATCGTTCAGGAAATTGTTCCGCCACATCTGATGCCTTTATCTTTGCGTTTTCCATGACCAAAGAAAGTGGCCCATCCTCGTGGAATGAAATTTCCTCAGCTTTGGACGGTATAACTTCGTGAGAAATATTATACTCGTCAAGCAACTGAGTCCTGCGGGGCGACCCTGAAGCCAGAATTATCAGATTTGACTGCTTCGAGTTCGCTTTTTGTCTTTCGATTACCATAATTTAAGCATTTCTTATGAATACTTTTGATGGGAAGGCAAACACATGAAGATAGGGATTGCTCAACTTAACCCTACAGTCGGGGATCTTGAGGGCAACCTGGAGCTCGCTATCGACGCCTACAGGCAACTGGTTGAGCAAGGAGCAGATATCGTCGCCTTCCCGGAACTCTTCCTTTGCGGTTACCCTCCCCGGGACTTGCTGCACAAAGAGAATTTCCTTCAAGACTGCCATGCTGCCCTTATCCGGTTTTGCGAACATACTGTTTCCACACCCGCTCTTGTTGGCTTCCCCGAGTCATCTCTGCATGCTAAAGGCTGTATTTATAATGCAGCGGCCTGGTGCGAAGCCGGAAAGATTGAGCAGGTATTTCGAAAAAGACTTTTACCCACCTATGATGTATTTGATGAGAGCCGCTACTTTGAAGCTGGTCATTCGGGTATGTACCGGGATTTTTCAGGGATAAAAATAGCGGTCACCATTTGTGAAGACATCTGGAATCTAGAAGGGTCGAGGTATACTTCGGACCCATTGGATGAAATTGCGGAAAATGCACCGGACCTGCTCCTCAACTTATCGGCAAGCCCGTGGTATTTTGGGAAAGAAAAAACCCGGCAAGGTCTCCTCAAGAAAGTGACCCAAAAAATTGCCTGCCCCGTTGCATATATAAATGCAGTAGGCGGAAATGATGAACTCATTTTCGACGGCACTTCCACCACCCTCAATCAAGCTGGCAAAGTCGTTGCCGTCTGCAAAGCCTTTAAGGAAGACCTTTGCATTCACGATCTTACGGGTACCCCCAAGTCCTCAGATCCCCCAAGCTCAAGTATGGACAGGCTGCAGTCTGCCCTCACTTTGGGCATTCGGGATTATGCCCATAAGAGTGGTTTTTCCAGGGCTCTGGTCGGCTTGAGCGGTGGGATTGATTCAGCAGTTACTGCCGCCCTCGCAGTGGAAGCACTGGGAGCAGGAAATGTCCTGGGTGTAAGCCTGCCCTCGGCTATCTCAAGTGAACATAGCAAGGAGGACGCATTGGCACTGGCCCAAAACCTGGGTATTGAATTTCACACCATTCCCATCGAGTCTGTAGTCACCGCCGCAACTCATGAACTGTCTTTTCTCTTTGAGGGAAAACCGCTGGATGTGACCGAGGAAAATCTCCAGGCTCGTTCAAGGGGTCTTCTGCTAATGGCCATTTCCAATAAATTTGGTGCCCTTCTGCTCACCACCGGTAACAAAAGTGAATTGGCTGTCGGCTACTGTACGCTGTACGGAGATATGTGTGGTGGGTTGGCGGTCATTTCCGATGTTCCCAAAACCCAGGTTTTTGACCTGGCCCGACACCTGAATAAGGGACAGATACGGATTCCGGTGAATACCATTGAAAAACCACCATCTGCGGAATTAAGACCTGATCAAAAAGACAGTGATTCGTTACCCGATTATGAAGTACTGGACGGTATTTTAAAAGCTTATGTAGAGGAAGGAAAGTCAGCAGCAACTATCATTCGGTCTGGCTACGATGAGAAAATCACCCGGAAAATTATTCGAATGGTTGACTTAAATGAATATAAACGAAACCAAGCGGCCCCTGGGCTCAAGACAACCCCTCTTGCTTTTGGGATTGGTCGGCGAATCCCCATCGTTCAAAAATACCAAAATTAAATAAAAAACAATTTTTATGAAATCAGAATCAGAAGCTCTTTTTGAAAAAGCAAAGAAACTCATCCCGGGGGGAGTCAATTCTCCGGTTCGTGCGTTTCGCTCCGTTGGAGGCTCTCCTTTTTTTACTAAACAGGCCGATGGTTGCCACCTGACCACCGCTGACGGGCAGAAACTCATCGACTATGTATGTACCTGGGGACCGGCGATCCACGGGCATAATCATCCGCGTATTCGAGAAGCAATCTCCCGAGCACTTGAGAATGGAACAAGTTTTGGTACCCCGGGACCTGCTGAAGTCGAAATGGCTGAATTAATTGCTGAAGTGGTTCCATCCGTGGAGAAGGTTCGTATGTGTAATAGTGGAACCGAGGCCACCATGTCCTGTATCCGACTAGCCCGTGGGTACACCGGGAGGTCCAAAATCATCAAGTTTGCCGGCTGTTACCACGGTCATGTGGACAGTCTGCTCGTCAAGGCAGGCTCAGGTGCCTTAACTCTGGGCAATCCTGACAGTGCAGGGGTACCTGAAAGCTTAGCCAAAGAGACCATCGTCCTGCCATACAATGATGAGGAGGCAGTCGCCGAGGCTTTAAGCCAGAATAAAGACGAAGTTGCGGCTGTTATCATCGAGCCATTTCCGGCAAACTGCGGGCTTATCCTTCCGAACCCAGGGTATTTGGAACGATTGAGAAGCTTATGCAGCGAACATAAAACCCTGCTCATTTTTGATGAAGTCATGACCGGTTTTCGCCTGGGTATCGGTGGGGTACAGGAAAGAACGGGAATCACGCCTGACCTAACAGCAATGGGGAAAATTATCGGAGGAGGTTTACCGGTGGGAGCATTAGGAGGAAAAACAGCAATCATGGACCACCTTGCTCCCTTGGGCCCGGTCTATCAGGCCGGCACCCTCAGCGGAAACCCTCTTGCCATGGCTGCTGGTATCGAATCCCTTCGAATACTTAAGGAAGAAAAGCCCTATGATTCCATGGAAAGTATGGGGCAAATGCTCGCCAAGGGGATTCTTGAAATCGCCGAAACTTATGGAATCCCCCTCCAAGTTCCTCAGGCAGGATCCATGCTCTGCTTTTACTTCAGCGAGACCAGGGTCGAAAATTTTGACCAGGCGATCGCCTGTAAGCATGAGCAATTCAATCACATCTTCCGAAAATTACTCTCCTTAGGTGTATACCTCCCTCCCTCTTCTTATGAAACCTGCTTTCTATCTTCTCAGCACAATCAAGAAATTATCTCGAGAACACTAGATAAAATAAAGACCGCCTTTTCTTCCCTTTAATGCTCTTGGCATTGACAAAGGCGGGGATCCAATGAAATAAGCGGATAAGTTATGTCTGTTAAAAATATATGCTACTTTTTTATTTTTCTTCTTGGATTAACTTGCTGTGGTTATGCCGCGGACCGGATTCCTTTTTATGAAGATTACTTACAGGAATCAGATTTAAATGGCTTTCTCGAGGAAGCGGCCGACTTTTTAGCCAACTCACCTGAATCCCCCCTGGCTCCAAGAATTGCCATGGATTATATGATGGCGGGAAAAGCAGCAAACCTCACCAAAGTAGTGGATGATGCCACAGACCTGCTTCTTTTTAAATATCCCCAAAGTTTACCGAGCTTACAATTTATAAGTTCCTTTGAAAACGGATCTCCCCGCCTTACTGGGCTTCTTATAAAGAAAGCGGACCAGGGAAATTTGGGAAGCAAAGAGTTTGCCGTCACTTACTGCAAAACTCTTTTGTTTATTGCCAGAATGAAAGGACCGGACCTCTTTAAGGATGTATCGCTTCGCCTACGAGCCTTTCTTTTGGCCACTTTGGCCGAAGTGGGAGAACTTGAAAAAACAGCCCAAAGTTCCCTTCAGGAAATTGCTGAGAAATCAAGCCCCATTGGGCAAGTTTTAAAAATTGTTTTTAGTGATCAGAGCACCCAGGAAAAAATTCACTCCTTATCTCAGGTTTCAGGAGGCGATGCTAAATTCTGCCTTTCCTTTTACCTGTCTCAACTTACCTCTGAAGAGGTAAATTCGGAAAAGATGATCATTTATCAAATAAAGAATGACCTTTTTGGGAATTCGCCCGATACCTCCAAAGTCAGAGAGTTAATCTCCAACCTTCCTCCCAAGACAATTGCCAGCCCTTCGATGATGGCCTTTATCGCCTTTTCCCACCACCTCGACCAGGAGCAGACAAAGGCAATTCAAATTCTTGAAAATGGGGCAAAGAATACACCGGACCCAGCCTGGCAAGAAACCTTACAGTCGTATGCAAGTGGCATTACCTTCATGGAAGATAGAATGTCTGCCCTGCTTGATGCGCTCGAAACGGCAATTGATAAATTAAGTCAAGAGGTGAATTGCCTGGTCATCACTACAGAGTGGGACAGTAGCTCTGAGGATGGAAAGAAAGTGCAAAACCAAATCTTACTCGGCCTTTCCAAAACAGAACAAACAATTGAAATTCAATACCGCAAGAACAACCAGTTATACATGGGGTATAAAAGCAGTGAAAATTCCTCCTCCATTTTAAGCCCTGATTCGAATCAGATTTATCACTTTCTTTCCCAGGGTGCCCTCCCCATGCCTGGCATTGCCATTAACCGGGATGTGACCACTGGAGCATTTAGTTACAATTTTAAGCTCAACTTCGGTTCTTCTTTTGCCAAATTTTTAGAAAATGGGAGTTCATTCCTCGAAAATCCATACATTGCCACCACCAAGGGGCGGGAGGTTTTGTGGAATCATATTTTACAGCGTAAGTTGATCTGGCTCGAAGCAACACAAAACGCTGAAGGTGGGACCACTTTTCCCATAAGGTCTATCTCCAAAGAAGATTCTAAAGCGAAGCTGTCCACTCTCTCCTTTGACCTCGAAGGAAATTTAAAATCTACCAAAATCGGCAAATTCTCTATTTCTTCGATTCAACGCGGCGATTCAAGTATCCTTCAATCCCTACCGGCATGGCCCAAGCTTGAAACCATCGAAGAAAAAGAATTCAATTTCTCCATGTTCATGCAAATGGTTGGATCTTTTGGAGCAATCGCCCAAAACTAAGTTAAAACCAAATTCCTGTATAGCTTCATCACCATGACCGGTAATCAAGGTCCAGGTTTATCATCAAATACGCTTTGCCCTGCGATTGCTTATGAGTGAGAGTTTGGACTGGCTTTCAGCCAAGTCTTTCCAGGAAGAACTGGAAAACAAATCAGGGCTTATCCACATAGCTAATCCCTTCAAGGATCAGGTGCTAGAAGATGAGACCAGGGATTTGTTCCTTCGTATTTCAAAAAAAATGGGCACCCCAGTTTCCCAAAACACGCAGGGAGATCTTGTACTTGATATAAAGGATCATGGCTTTGCAGAAAATGATAAGCGGGCCCGGGGACCCTATTCAAACCGTAGGTTAAGTTTTCATACGGACCGCTGTGATGTTATTGGCTTCCTATGCCTTCAACCTGCAAAATCTGGGGGTGAAAATCAAATTGTCAAAAGCCAAGAGGTGGAAGAGATCATCCTAAAGGAGCGGCAGGATTTGCACCAAGTGTTATGTTCTTCGTTTCCGTACAAAACACATAACATCGACTCCCACAACCCGGCACCCTATTGCCTGCAACCGATTTTTTCCTGGAAAAACAACTATTTTGCCTGTTCTTATCTTCGTGTTTTAATAGACCGGGCTCACCAGGATCCCGACTGCCCCACCCTCACAACTGAACAATTGGAAGCCTTAGACTTCCTTGATTCAGTCTGTGAAAGAAGCCAACTACATACCCGCATCAACCTTAACAGGGGTGACTTACTCTTTCTCAACAATTGGACAACCTTGCACCGAAGAACGAGCTTTACAGACCATCAAAACCCGGAAAAAAGAAGACACCTATTACGGGTATGGCTATCTATGCCCAACAGCCGCCCGTTGGACTCCAGGTTCAAGGAAAACTATGGCTCCGTGGAACCCGGGGCAGTCAGAGGAGGAATTCGGGCTTACCCCAACGCAGCCAACTAAAAACCTCTCCCACGGAGAGATGCATCCAGTTGCTTCTGGAATTCCATCACATCCTCATCCGAAGGTTTGTAAGATTCATCTCCCCCGGATAGGCCAAGCCTTCCAAATTGATCCAATGTCCATTTCTTATTTTGGCCATCCGAAAAAGTAACCGAACCACTGGCCATCGCACCCGGAGGAGTGACAGGGTCAACCTCAACCGATACCCCACCCGGGGTTAAACTTCCATCGGCATCAGCGGCAACAGTATCGTTTCCTGTGGAATCCGTAGTTTCCTTTGGTTTTTCCTCTTCCTTGTCCGTCAGGGTAAGGTCTAAATCATCGACAAGAAAGCGCACATCGATGTAGGTCATGACTACACCAAAGTCTGTGTTAATTTTCTTCTGCACATCTGATAAGCCCATGCCCTCTGCAACCCAGCGAGCGATTTCAATTTTCTGCTCCTCCGTAGGTTCAGTCGGAGCCTCTGCATTTAGCGGAGACTGGCTTTCGGAATTTTGGGGGTCGGATGTATCTTCAGAAAAAGTCATATTCAGCATAGGATATGAAAAAGTAAAACAATATACAACCTAAGATGTTGGGGTGATTGGAAATAAAATCTTACTCCATGGACTGAGAAAGCTGCTCGTTTAGAAATTCGACAGAATGTTTAATGGAAGTGTCCTGATCCATCATATTTTCAACTGTTTTGCACGCATGAATCACCGTTCCGTGATCCCTACCACCAAAGGCAGCACCAATTTCCTGAAGGGAGTGCTCCGTGAGCATCCTGGATAAATACATAGCCACCTGCCTCGGAAAAGCAATGTTAGCGGGACGCCTACGAGAGAGCATATCCGCCATTCTCAAATGATAGTAATCCACCACCTTCTTCTGAATCGTTTCCATGGTGATACGGCTCAGGTTTTCCTCCCTTAAAATGTCCCTAAGTAATCTTTGAACGGTTTCAAGGTCAGCCTTTTTTCGGGTAAGTCCGACATAGCCGGCGACCCGGGTCAATGCGCCTTCCATACGGCGTACATTTCTGGAAATATTCTTGGCAAGAAACTCAATAATTTCAGGCTCTACGGAAATACCCATGGCCTCCGACTTTTTAGATAAGATTGCCACCCTTGTTTCAAGGTCGGGAGCCTGGATGTCGGCAACCAAACCCCATTGAAAACGGGAAAGCAAACGGCTCTCAATTTTATCAATTTCACCAGCCGGCCGGTCACTGGTTAGCAAAATTTGTCTTTGAGCCTCATAAATCTCATTAAAGGTATGGAAAAATTCTTCCTGAATTCTTTCCTTACCGGCAAGAAACTGAATGTCATCGATGAGTAAGTAGTCTACACTACGGTACCGAGAGCGGAATTTGGTAAGGGTATTTTCCTGGATCGCCCGGATAAATTCATTGGTAAATTTTTCACAGGAAACATAGGTAATCCGACAGGAAGGGTTGCGATTGAGAGCCTGGTGGGCAACCGCATGCATGAGATGAGTTTTCCCCAACCCGGTTTCCCCGTAGAGAAAAAGCGGGTTGTATGCATGGGCTGGTGCATTGGAAACGGCAACACAGGCAGCGTGAGCAAGCTCGCTAGCACCTCCCACGATGAAATTAGAAAAGGTATTTTTGGGGTTAATGCCAAGAGAACGACCCTTGAGTGCGGGACCAGTCATTCTTGAACCTGATGACTTGGAATGTTTAGGCTTTAAACGGTCATTGGATTCGAGGGCATTGTTACCTTCTCCAAGATCACCAAGAAGCTCGACGGTGAAAGGTCTTCCCACAAGACGATCAGCTTCTTGACGAATGACATCGAGGTAATTATCTCGAATCCAAATGGCCGAAAATTCATTGGGGGTGATCAATTCGCAACCATCTTCGTCAAGGTGACCAACACGCATGTTGTCGAACCAAACTCGGAAGGTGTCTGCAGGAATAACTTCGAGTAATTGCTCACGAAGGGAACTCCAAAAAGTATCAGGGGTTGAAACAGAGATAGACATAGGGGATTAAGATTTATTCACAAGAACTTAGGACTGCCTTAATTCATTGAAAATGAGGTAATTAAGTTTCAAGCGAACGAGTGAGAATTAAAATTATAAACAACTAAGAAATAAGGGCAGTAAATATACAACAAACAATTGGTTTGCAGTAGTTTACGAAATATTCAGAGGCATTTATAATTTTGAAGGGTTTGAGGTAAAGGGTTTAGGGATACCATATCTTTTGACGAAGAAACCAAATGAAACCAAGAAAAAAATTCGGATAATTGACGAAACTTCCTCACAAGTTATTCACATAGCTAAGTCCATAAGTTTTTTATACTTTTGGGCTTGCATCCCATACAAAATTTACCCACTCACCGAGCTAGCTGATAATTCGGCACTTAGAAAAAAAAAGGGGGGGATAATTCGGCTTTTTCTTAGCCTTCATTCATCTTTTTTAAAAGCTTTTCATTAAAATCAATCGCAGAGTCATAACTGAACTGCCGGGCCGCTTGAACCATCGCCGCCACTTCAATCAACCGTGCCATGTCTCGGCCTACCCGCACGGGAATCTCCATATGAGGAACGGGAGCTCCTAAAATGTCGTAGTATTTTCTCTCTAAACCTGTTCTTTCCAGTTCATTTTCATTGGATTCTTCCAGTAATGTCACCACGAGCTCGATATTTTTTTCCAGTCGGACATATCGGTTGCCGAATAATTTTTCCACATTGATAATCCCAATACCACGACATTCCATAAATCCACGGTTGAGTTCATCACAAAAGCCAACCGGTGTATGATCGCTGAGTAACTTTACTTTAACCACATCATCAGCAACCAGGCTGTGCCCTCTTTCCAAAAGTGCCAAGGCTGCTTCACTTTTACCTGCTCCACTTTCGCCCCTGATCAGAGTACCAATACCACGAATCTCCAACAAGGTGCCATGAAGAGATGAACGCGGGGCGAATTTTTCCTCCAACAAGACAGTTACTTCAGTCGTGAAGGCCTTCGAACTAAGCGAGGTCCGAAATAAAGGAACCCCATGTTCTTCCAATACCTCAATCATCTCGGCCGTGGGCGCTAAATTTCTGGATACCACCACACAGGGAATCTTTTTGGATGCCATAGTGGATATTACATTTTTCCTTCGGGTCTTGGATTGTTCCCGGAAAAACCCCATTTCCCCGGCCCCAAATAACTGGATGCGCTTATGGGCAAAATATTTAAAGTACCCCGTAACCGCAAGGGCGGGACGGTTTACGCTTTTTTCCCTGATTGTGCTGCGGGATAAGGTTTTCTTGGAAGTTACCAGCCTTAATTGAAGTTGCTCTCCATAATTTTCAAAAAACTCTTGAACGGCGATGCTTTCCACTGAATAGGGAATATTGGAATAATTACTTTTCATCATGCAAAATTAAGCAATAAAGTCTTCACCCAGGTACTTGGAACGTGTTTCCTCATCCTTAAGGAGATAGTCAGCATCACCATGGGCCAACACTCTACCGTCATAGAGCAAATATGCCCGGTCCACGATCCGGAGAGTCTCCCTGACATTATGATCGGTGATAAAAACGCCAATTCCCTTCTCTTTCAGGGAAAGGATGATCTTCATCACTTCACTTACACTAATGGGGTCCACTCCACCAAATGGCTCATCAAGCAGAAGGAAGTCGGGATTTAGCACCAAGGCACGGGTTATTTCCAAACGACGCCTTTCACCGCCGCTTAAAGTAAAGGCTTTTTGCTTGGCAAGTCGGGTGAGTTTTAATTCCTCCAGGCGAAGCTTGACCAATTCATCCTCCCGTTTTTTTCCCAGCTTTAAGGTTTGGGCGATTGCCCGAATATTATCTTCCACGGTGAGCTTACGAAAAACCGACGACTCTTGCGGCAAGTAAACCAACCCCACCCGGGCCCTTTTGTGAGGGGGTAAATGGGTGATGTCATTTCCATTGAGAAGGATTTCACCGCTCGAAGGCTTGGTAAAACCGCTAACCATTGAAAAAGTAGTCGTCTTTCCTGCCCCATTGGGCCCAAGTAAACCAACGATCTCTCCGGCATGTACCTCTAGGTCTACGCCATTTACCACATATTTGTTACCATAGTTCTTGGACACCGAGCGTACTTGCAAAGACTTTTCTATTTCTTCTTTCAAAAGACTTATCCTTATTTAGGGAATCCAAAATCTGGAATTTCAGGTAACTGCAAGCTCGGACGCTGACCTTTTCCACCTATAACCTGAGCTCTACGCTTGCCTTTTTCAAGTACAATTTCAGAGCCTTCAGCTATGCCGTATTCATCATCTTCCACACGGGCATTCCCTTTCAGTAAAGCCTGCCCGCTTAGTGCTTCTATAGTTAACTCATCTGCATATGACCGGCGTCCATGCTGTTTCATTTCCACTTTCCCTCTTGCCATTATTTTGGAAATTTTCCCGAGTGATGAATCTCCAAGCGATGCATTCGCATCCTTCTCAAAAAGAATCTCCATCCAGGCACATTCAATTTCCAGGCTTTCCGATTTGACCGTCACCTGCCCCTCCAGCAAAAACCGATTCTGACTTGGGGATAACTCCAAAATTTCGATATAATTGGCACTGGTATGGGTCTTAAAAATAGAATCCTGCTCTTGAGGAGAAGTTGATCTTTCTGGTTTTTGATTTTTCTCAAGCAAAAGGTTCTCCTTAAACAAAACCTCTCCGTTTTCCTTGAAAGCCATTAACTGATCCCCCTGATCAATTTTATTTGCCCAGGACCACCGCTTTCCCTTGGCCCAAAACCCTTTGCCCTGTACTTCCAGCACGGTATCACCCCAGGCCTCTCCCTGGCTCGGTTTAAAGAGTCCCCGCTTACTTTTGGCAAGCGACTCATTGAAGCCAGTCATGGTTTCAAGAACCAAGTCAAAAGCCTCATAAACCCCATCATTTTGAAAATCTACCTCCTTGGCAAAGAGCTCCCATGCCATCATGCCAGTGTCATCAAAGCCGGGCATACGAAGATTGCGGACCCCGTTTTCGGCAGCTGGTACAGGTCCGATTTCCGCCTCCTCGCTCTCACTGTAAGTCGAGATACTTGGAAAAATAAAAAGAGAAAAAACGGCAACAAAACGAAAAATTAAACCGAAAAAATAGTGCCTTGATGGAGCCATGCCTAGGGTTGGGAAAACCTGAAGACTTGTGTATGATAAGCTATCAACTTACTCGTCCTCCAATTTTTTAGATTCTGCGGGCTTCTCAGCGGGAACAAATTTCAGGATAGCACCATTGATGCAGTAACGTTTGTCCGTTGGGGTATCAAACCCTTCCCCCTTGAAAACATGCCCAAGGTGACCGTCACAAACCGCACACCTGACCTCGATTCTTTTGTATCCCAGGTGATAATCTTCAAAGGTGTTAACATTCTTGGCATTTGCGGGATCGTAAAAGGAAGGCCAACCACACTTCGAATCAAACTTGGTATCAGACGCAAATAGTTCCGTATCGCAACCTGCACACAGGTATTTCCCCTTTCCTTGTTTACTGAACTCCTTGTATTCTTCCCCAAACGGGCGTTCAGTCCCGGCTTTCCGGAGAATATAGAACTGTTTCTCGGATAAAATCTCTTTCCATTCCTCATCCGTTTTTGTAACCAGGTTATGATCACTCATGTTATTGTCTTTCCCTGAAGAGGATGGAAGGGAGCGGTTAACTTTTGATTCTCCATAAAAGGTAATAATAGAAACAGATGCAAGGCACACAAAAAGCAATAAATAAAATGGCTTACCCAACCTGGTCTTATTTCTATTCATTAATCAAATCTCACTGTTAGCCAAGTCGTTCCAGAATACTGGCGTCATTGGTGTAAGTAATAGCAGACTCTTTGGAAATAACCCCATGTTGGTACAGGTGCAAAAGGTGTTGTTCCATCGTCATCATTCCTTCTTTCGCCTGGGTTTCCATGGTGGAGTACACCTGCTGCCAGTTTCCTGTTCGTATTAGGTTCCCCAACGCAGGAAGATTCCGTAAGACCTCCATCGCCAATACCCGCCCATTCCCATCAGCACGTGGAACAAGTTTTTGGCTCAGGACAAAGGACAAGCTAAAGGACAACTGTAAACATAAACTTTTCGTCTGCTCCGATGGGAACATATCAACGATGCGGCTCAGCGCCCCTTTGGCGTCACGGGTATGCAGGGTGGAAAACACAAGGTGACCAGTTTCGGCAGCGCTGAGGGCAAGGGAAGCCGTTTCCGTGTCACGAATTTCACCGACAAATATGATGTCCGGGTTTTCCCGTAAAGCACTGCGAAGTCCATCGGAAAACGAGGAAACATCCTGCCCTATTTGCCTCTGCGAGACCATGGAATTTTCGCTCTTGAATAAAAACTCCACGGGGTCCTCCAGGGTAATAATTCGGGTTTTCCGATACAAATTAATATGATTGATAAGGGATGATATGGTGGTCGACTTTCCACTGCCGGTCACCCCCGTCACCAAGACCAGCCCTCTTTTAAGGGAAGTGATATCCTGCCAGATCTTCTCGGAAGGCAACCCCACTTCCTGAATCGCAGGGATATTGGATGCCAAAACCCGCATCACAAAAGCCAGCCCATCCCTATCCTTAAAAACATTAAGACGAAAGTTTACCTTCTGGGCCTCCCACTCAAAAGCGGTATCCAGGTCACGGGGGTTATCCATGTCCAGGACCTGTTCCAGGTGGGATTCCCCCAAAAGAATGCCTAAGATATAACGGATACAATCCTCTGTTACCGGTGCACCTTCTGGCAAAGGAGTGAGGTCATCATCTATACGAAAGCTTACAGGCCGACCTATTTTGACATGTAAATCTGAAATCCTCGATAAGTTCCCGCGCTGATAGGATGGATCAATGAAGTAATTCAGTAACTGAGTAAAAGTGAGAGTCGATGGGCCGACCTGATAGATCGGGTGGTTAATATCATAACTTTCTGCCATCCTTAGAAAATGACCCGAAGTTCGCGTAACATCAAGCCAAGATCGTTAACATTTATAAACAGGCACCATTCAGTGTTCAAAAAATTTAATTGCCATTTTCGACGAAAGACAGAAGAACGGATTTCGTTTCTATGAAAGTTCACTTCAAAGGCACCCGCGGATCCATACCTACGGCTTATTCCTCCACTGAGATAAATAAGAAGATTGTGGGTGCCCTCCTCGCTGCCCGCGGAAAGGACTTACGATCCGAAAGACAGATCATTGAATTTGTGGATAAGAAACTTCCTTTTCACATTGGTTACGGCTGGGGAGGCAATACTCCCTGCGTCTACATCGAAACCAAATCCAAGGAAAAGCTAATTATGGATGCAGGATCAGGCATTCGGCCTTTAGGCCAGGAGTTCGCCAAAGGCGGAGTCAAAAATACCACCTTTCATATTTTTATATCACACCTCCACTACGATCATATTCAGGGCATCCCCTTTTTTGTCCCTGCCTACGATCCGTCGAATAAAATTGTGTTTCATGGGGGGCATAAAGATTTAGAGAAAAGCTTGAAGGGGCAAATGAAGACCCCGTTTTTCCCCATTGATATGAATACCTTCAATGCTGAGATTTCTTTCGAGGTTCACAAACCGGGGGACAAACTCGACCTTTGTGGGGCAGAAATTACTCTTTTCGAACAGGACCATCCCGGTACTTCTTATGGCTACCGGATAGATTGTGAAGGGAAATCTGTGGTTTATTCCACTGATGCAGAGCACAAAAATGCGGCACACTCCAAAAACTACCCCTATGTGGACTTTATCCGTGGGGCTGACCTGCTTATCTTTGATGCCCCATACACTCATTCCCAGTCTATTGGAAACCGGGAACACTGGGGTCATTCAAGTAATGTCATGGGGGTTGAACTTGCCGCCCGTGGTGAGGTTGCCACCCTGGCCATCTTTCATCACGACCCAGGCTCAAGTGACCAGGACCTTGAGGAGTTTGAGGCCCATACCAAAAAATTCCTCGCGACCTCACGCTCCGCCATTAAGGAAACACAACCGGGGATACCTGGGGCTCCATCGGCGAGAAAATTCCCTTGCGAAATCCTGCATTCCTATGATGGCCTGACCATCACCCTGTAATTTCCTGCATGAATCATATCCCCTCTCCTGATGATGAAATCCCGAAGAGGCTGGATAAAGAAACGATCAATGAATTGCCCCTCATTCGCTTTCACGGAGCGGTTCAGGTGGCCGAAGATTCCAAGACCTTTAACCGGTTAGCCGCTCGACTCAAAAAACACCCCATTCTTGGGTTTGATATAGAATGCAAACCCAATTTCAAAAAAGGCCCAAACAACCCCCCGGCGCTCATACAGCTGGCCACTGCAGACCAGGCTTTCTTATTCCGACTGTATCCTGTTTTCAAATTAGGCCCCTTGGTGGAAATATTGCAGAACCCCAAAATCATCAAGACGGGGGTGGCCCTCAAGGATGACCTGCACAACCTGCAAAAAATCGAAGAATTTTCCCCGGATGGGTTTGAAGATCTCGCCCAAATTGCGAAGTCTCTAAAAATTGAGCAAACCGGACTTCGTAACCTAACCGCCATCTTTTTCAAACAGAGGCTATCCAAATCAGCTCAGCTGTCGAACTGGCAAAAAAGACCCCTTTCCCCCTCCCAAAAGCATTACGCAGCGACTGATGCCTGGATCAGCCGTGAGCTTTACCTGATTATGAAGGCAAGGCTCGACCATCAGGATTAAAGGACAAAGGATCACCTGATTGGTTTTCGTCATTGATTCCTCTCCTCTCTCCTTTAATGCATTAGCCTATGACCCAGAAATTTTTCTTCCTTTTCACGGCTTGTATATTTCTTAGTTCTTGCGAAAAAGACATAACCCTCCCTTCGTCCGGTGAAGAGCCCACAGAAACCGGCTCGCATTCCAAAACCGGCCCTATCAAATACCTCGCCAGTTCCAGGGACCAAACAGGCAGAGACTACCCGGCACCTTGGTCAGTTACCCGGAAAACTTTATCGGGTGGCAAACAAGCTGGCGTGGAGCTGTTAACCCTTGATAATGGAAAGATCAAAATCGTAGTCATTCCCACCCGTGGCATGAGTATCCTGGAGGTCACCTCTGGGGATCTTCGTTTAGGTTGGAATTCTCCCGTAAAGGAAGTCGTTCACCCCTCTTTCATCAACCTTGAAAGTCAGGGGGGATCGGGCTGGCTCGAGGGTTTTAATGAGTGGATGAGCCGTGGCGGGTTGGCATTTGCCGGAGCTCCGGGCAGGGATCAATATATCAGCAAGGCTGGGGACAAGGTAGAGCAGCTTCTCCCCCTAAACGGTAAAATTCAAAACACCCCGGCCTCGCACTATGAAGTTTTAGTCGACCCTGCCCCTCCGCACCGTATCCGTATCCGTGGCACGCTGTTTGAAGCAGCATTCAAAGGACCCAGCCTCAAACTTGTCACTGAAATTTCAACGGTTCCCGGATCGGATCATTTTCAAATATCCGACCAACTCACAAATGAGGGCTCTTCCCACCAGGAGTTTCAGCTTACATACAAAGGAAGCTATGGTTCTTCCATGCTTGAAGAAGGTGCGATGCTTTTTGCTCCCGCCACCAGAATCATCCCCATGGATGACCATTCCTCCAGGTTTATTCAAAAGTGGGACACCTTCCGGGGTCGGACTGAAGGCTTTAAGGAGGAAGTCTACCTGCTTTCCCCCCTGAGCGATACCAACTCACAATCCATGGCAGTCTTAAGCAACCGTCGTGGCGATCTTGCCACCTCTGTACGCTGGAAAACCCATGAACTTCCCTGCCTAACCATCCGGAAAAATACCGCCTCTGAAGAGGACGGGTATCACACCGCTATCGAGCCCGGTACCAGCTATCCTTTTAATCGCTTAGTCGAAAGAAAATATGGAAGAGTCCCGAAATTAGCTCCCAAGGAAACGCGCACATTCAACCTTTCTTTCGGTATTCATCAAGGGCGGCAATCAGTGGACAAGCTCATCGCCGAAGCAACCCAGTTGCAAACCCAGGAAAACCTCAAAATTTCCCCGGAGCCTCCTCTCACCAAATAAAAATCACCCCATCTGGCTTTCCCTATGAAAAATGTCATCATTTTCCTTTTCTTTACCCCTATTTTCTGGGCCATGGCTGCCGATTGGCCCCATTGGCTCGGGCCTAACCGGGATGGGGTATCCGTTGAGCAGGATTGGAAAGCCGACCTTGAAAATTTGCTTTGGAAGAAAAAGGTTGGGGTTGGGTTTTCTTCGGTGGTGGTCGCGGACAATCGGGTCTTCACCCTGGGCCACAACGGAAAGAAATACGGGGGGAAGGAAACCCTGTCCTGTCTCCATGCAAAAACCGGTAAACTCCTTTGGTCGGCCTCCTACCCTGCTCCCCTTATTGACTATCTCCACGAAGGAGGTCCTTGCTCCACTCCTGCGATAGATGGGGATGTGGTTTACAGCCTCAGCAAACATGGCCTGCTGCATGCCTTTGATGTAAAAGACGGAGAAAAACTTTGGCAAAAAAATATGCTATCCCTATCCGGGATGCCCAAACCTCCAGAGTGGGGGTTTTCAGCATCTCCCTACATTTTGGGAAACAAGCTTTTTATCGAAGCTGGTGCCACTTACGCCCTGGATAAAAACACAGGTAAAAATCTTTGGAAAAGTAAAGATTACCGCCCCGCCTACGGCACGCCCTCGATTTTTCGCCCCAATGGAAAGGAAATCATTGCAGTCCTCAAAACTGAAGGCCTGGTGCTTCTCGATCCCGCGGAGGGCAAAACTCTTGATTTTGTCTCCTGGGAAACCAGTTACCGGACCAATGCATCCACACCTATTGTGAAAGGAAATCAACTTTTCCTATCCACGGGGTACCGGAGAGGATGTGCCCTCTTTGAGTGGAAAAATAATAAACTGGTCAAAATTTACGAAAACCAGAATCTTTCCACCCACATGAACCACGCCATTCTTTTTGAAGGACACCTTTATGGCTTTGACGGCAATGTCCATATGGCCGGTCCCAAAGACTTTGTGTGCCTCAACTTTGCATCAGGCCAGGTGCAATGGAGGGAGACCGACCGCGGATTACAGGTGGGTTCCCTTATCATAGCAGGGGGTAAGATCCTGGCCCTGGGCCAAAAGGGTGAAATGGTCATCGCTGAAGCAACGCCTGAAAAATTCAAAGAAATCACCCGCGAACAGGTAATGGGTGGAAAATGTTGGACCATGCCGGTGCTGGCAAATGGATTGCTCTACCTACGAAATGCCCGGGGGGATTTGGCCTGCCTCGACCTTTCCAAATAGAAAAGATTTCCTGCCTGCTGAGAAAGAACACCGCTCATCTCTTCACCCCAAGGCGGAGTCGTTCAATTTTCTTTCCATAGCGGTCAAAAGCATCAGGTCTCCCATGCAACCGCAAACGATCCTGAACTTTGGGGTTGGAAGGTCGGGGGAAATTGACTTCGACACTCTTCAATTCCCGGGGGAAAAGATCGCTGTGTGAGCTTAAAAAGAAAGCATCCTCTTCCAGTACCCGAACCACCTCCCCCTCCACTTTTTTTCGATAGTCTGGGCCTGGCAAGATGCAATCCTCAATCCCACAGGCCACCACGCAAAGAAGATTGTCTGCCTCTCCCTTCAGGTACTCCAGCATATCCATCGATTCCACCTTGTAGGGAATACGAGGCAGGGTACCCTGGCGCTCCTCGATCAGGCAGGAGACTGATTTTTTCTGCATATCCGCATAAAAAGGCTCCACAGCCACAAAATTCCTGGCTCCACAGGTAGCCGCCAGTGCATAGCCAAAAGGCATCATGCCCGCCCCGAGCTCCACCACCCTCCGGCCCCGCAGTATATCCCGCAAAAAATAGCCCTGATCGGTCAGTGCCCACTCATACAAGGCCCGGGTAAATTCTCCACCGGGTGCGGCAAAGCCGGTACCCATATCACGGGAGGTGGATAACCTTTCCCGCCAGTCCCTGGATTGAAGGCTGGGAGCATGACTCTGTTCGTCCTCGGGGTTCACCACTGGATCGGTTACTTCAATTTTTCCGGTCGAGCATGTAAGATGTAAGCTCCAACATAAAGGAAAGATCCCCTCCTACCGATTCAAAAGCATTTCGGGCCCGCTGCGTATGTTCCGCTGCAAGCTCCCGGGCATGGTCTTCCCCCTTGAGGGTTACCCAGGTGACTTTCCCCTGCTCGGAATCATGATGGGCATCCTTGCCAAGCTCCTCACTCGAACTGGTCACATCCAGCAGGTCATCCACCGCCTGAAAAGCATGTCCCAATGCAGTGCCTGCCTCCTGGATCTTCGCCATTTTATCTTGATCCTCTCCCATCTGACCGATACGGAACCCCATTTCCACTGATGCCCGGATCATCGCTGCGGTCTTATTTTCATGAATGTAGTGCAAATTCTCCGCATCCGGCTCTTTTCCCTCTGATAATAAATCCTGCATTTGCCCGCCCACCAATTTCTGGCTCCCTGCAGTCTCAGCCAAAATAGCCACAAGATCCATTCCCAGTTTAGGATCCTCTGGGTATCCACGCACAAGAAATTCAAATGCCATGGGTTGCAAGGCATCTCCCGCCAGGATCGCAGTGGCCTCATCAAAGGCCCGGTGGCAGGTGGCAACCCCACGCCTCAGATCGGAATCATCCATAGCGGGCAAATCATCATGGATCAGGCTGTAGGTATGGATACACTCCAAAGCCATGGCTGCCGGCATGGGATCCCGTCCGCTCGGAAAAAGTTCATGGGCCGCCAGCACCAAGACCGGTCTTAGCCTTTTTCCTCCCGCATTCATACTGTGGCGAATGGCCTGATGCAAACGGCTGGGATGGACATCACCGGACGGCAGGAAATCGTGGAGGCTTTGGTTCACCCGAACCTGCCAATCGGAAAGCTTTTCTTTAAAATTCATGTCTTGCGGAATATATAAACCATGTCATGATTAGACAACTATGCCAAGTTTGGAAGCGGTCTGTGGTAGGCTTTTTGGTCGCCCTGGTTGGATCCCGAAAGTTTTATGGGGGGGAGCCCTGTGCTTCATCCCCATACTCAATCTTTTTGCATTTGGCTATTTGCTGGAATATGGCCGCCAAATCCGCCAGTCCAACCAGTGGGATCTTCCCGACTGGCGCGATCAGGACATCCCCACTCTTTTATTATCCGGTATCCGCCTGCTGCTTCTGCTTCTTGCCTTTATTGGCATCCCACTTCTCGTGGGTTGGGTACTCAGCCTGCTTATCCTTGGGCTCAGTTTTGGAATGCTGGGGATTATCGCCTATTTCCCCCTTGCTGCTGCTGGGTTTGCCGCTCCTTTTCTCTTTTTAGCCTCCCTTCACGCCTACCTGGAAGACGGCATCTTTGCCAACAGCTTTCAGCTCCAAAAAGTGTACCGGTCCGCCTTGGCTTACTGGCCAAAACTTGGGCTGCCGGTTATTGCCTTTTGGGGCATTTTCCTGCTCGCTCTCCCGCTTTACGGAATTTCCTTTTTTCTTGGCGTTTGGGTATTGATTGCTTATTCGACTGCTTTGCAATTTGCGAGGTAATCCCTACCCCGCTACTTTTTTGATCCTTTTGTATTAAAAACTGACTATGCCAACATACGACTATCAATGCCAAGCCTGCGGGCATGAGTGGGAGCTTTTCCAATCCATGAATGACTCCCCGGTTAAGTCCTGCCCAGCTTGTAAAAAACGCAAAGCCAAACGCCTTCTCGGGCTCGGAGCCGGTATTATTTTTAAAGGAACCGGGTTTTACGAGACCGATTACAAAGCCAAAAAAGGGGGAGATAAAAAGGAAGCAACCGGTGAATCCAAGTCGAAAGACTCCAGTGGAGAATCTTCCAGCAAATCTTCCGATTCCTCCTCTTCGTCTGGCAAAAAGGAAACGAAAAAAGAAGCTAAACCTGCAAAAGCAAAGGCGAAAGCTTAGAACGGCAACCATTTTGTAAGCCACCATGTCCCACCGTGTCCTCGTTCTTCTCGCTCCCGGCTTTGAGGAAATCGAGGCCACCTGCCCGGTTGATTTACTTCGCCGTGCAGATGCCGAGGTCCTTCTCGCCAGCACCGAAGACAACCTTTGGGTCACCGGACGCTCTCACTTAGCCCTGCAGGCGGATTGTTTGCTATCGGATGTCATTAATGACTCCTTTGACCTGCTTGTTATTCCCGGGGGACCCGCCGTCTTTGCCTTACGGGAAAAACCCCGCATTCTCGATCTCATTCGCCGCCTTCATTTTGACAACATCCCTGTGGGGGCCATCTGTGCCGCTCCTTTACTTCTCTTGGATGCTGGTATTTTAAAGGACGACATTGCCCACACCGCACACGGATCCACTCTGGAGGAATTACCCCGGCTTGTTGCTAGTCGGGACACTATCGTAAGCGGCAATATTATCACCTCCCGTGGTGCCGGTACCGCCGTATCCTTCGGGCTTGCCTTGGTGCAGCAATTATATGGGCCCGAAAAATCCGAGGAAATAGCGGCGGCTATTCACGCCGCTTAAGTAACAAACCTTACTTGGAACTGTTTTGGTCTTTCGCCTTGGGGGTAGGCTTTACCTTTTTGCCCCTGGGGGTGGCATTGGAGTCAGATACTTCAATCACCGCATCTGCCGAGGAGGAAGCTTTTTCTTCAGGCACCTCAGTCGGGGTAACCCCCAGCAATTCAACCTCAAAGACCAAGGTCTCATTCGGGCCAATGGCATTGCTTCCATTTTCACCGTAGGCAAGATCGGATGGGATATATAATTTCCATTTGTCGCCCACCTTCATCAACTGCAAAGCCTCGGTCCAGCCTTTGATCACCCCATTAAGCCTGAATTTTGCAGGCTCTCCGCGGTCAATGGAAGAGTCAAATACCTCCCCGGTAATAAGGGTGCCATGATAGTGAACCTCCACCTCATCTGTTTCTTTGGGGCTTTTCTTCCCTTTCCCAGATGAAATCACCTCGTATTGCAAGCCGCTGTCTAATGCTTTCACACCTTTACGCTTCTTGTTGGCGGAAAGAAATTTAGCTCCCTTGTCAGCATTTATATCCGGCAGGGACTTGGCCACTTTCAACAAATTATGAGTTCTTTTTAACTCCTCCAACCGGGAGGAAAAATAACTCGCATTCTCATCCGCAGCTAAAAGTTCGTTGTAGGCCTTGTAAGTTCCTTCATCCTCTTCACCAATCGCCTGAACCGCCAGTAAAAAGCTGGCTTCCGCCCGGTCTGTGACCAAGACTGACTGGTTAT
>Ga0255779_1001729_pt1 | contig 24335 bp, 20 predicted proteins | sample 011ome_21_FD_179977 | JGI IMG/M metagenome (GOLD analysis project Ga0255779, IMG submission 179977) | Coastal salt marsh microbial communities from the Groves Creek Marsh, Skidaway Island, Georgia - 011508AT metaG (version 2) | ecosystem: Environmental > Aquatic > Marine > Intertidal zone > Salt...
GCCAAATTCACCATCGGGTCCAGGGCCAAATTCACCGTCGGGTCCAGGGCCAAATTCACCATCGGGTCCAGGGCCAAATTCACCATCGGGTCCAGGGCCAAATTCACCGTCGGGTCCAGGGCCAAATTCACCGTCGGGTCCAGGGCCAAATTCACCGTCGGGTCCAGGGCCGGCATCACCATCGGGTCCAGGGCCAAATTCACCGTCGGGTCCAGGGCCGGCATCACCGTCGGGTCCAGGGCCGGCATCACCGTCGGGTCCAGGGCCGGCATCACCATCGGGTCCAGGACCGGCATCACCATCGGGTCCAGGACCACCCTCGTCATCGGGTCCAGGACCGCCCTCGTCATCGGGACCAGGGCCACCCTCGTCATCGGGACCAGGACCGCCCTCGTCATCCGGACCACCACCCTCGTCATCCGGACCAGGGCCGCCCTCAATTTCTTCCTCTAACAGTGCGTCTCGATCAGTAGAAACCGAATTTAACACTGCCTCTAGCTCTGCCTGCGGAATCTTGACGGGTGGACTAATGACCCCACTAGTCGGATCGATCGTCACGCCAAAACCTGGATTCGTTACGAACTGCGTCGAAATATCATTCGCTACCTCAATCCGTCCATTCAGAAGAGCAACAGTCGTATCTACGCTCCCAATCTGACCCACAAACTCTGTACCCCGTACACCAATCGTGGCCACTGGCGTTTCAACATTTACTTTTTCAGGCGTCTTGGTTGCAACCTTACCTGATATAAATCTGAAAGTACCCTTCGTGACTTTTAATGCGACTTCGTCATCTTCGCTATTAAAGACAAATTTATCTAGAACGAGTTCGGCTTTCTGACCTATATTGATAGCCGTTTGGTCCATCAAAAGTACTTGAGCACGACTTGATTTTCCAGTCAGAATTTTATCGTTCTCAAAAACCGCAGAGCCTGGCTTAACTTTAACAACCTCTCCATTACGTTCGATAGAAACCGTGCCAATAACCGCCGCGACTGCACCGATTTTATCTGCGGCGATCGCGTTACTTACAATAAAGCATGATAGAAATAGAAGGATGAAGCATCCGTATATTTTGTCGAACCTTGTGATCATTTTGAGTGGAGAATACATTTAAAATCTTGTCGCTGTTATGGAGGCTAAACTCAGAATACCCAGGTTAGCGCTAAATTTGCATCACGCGTTACCGAGTCGAAATTCAGAATGTTTGAGTTTGTTTTAGTTTCACCGAAAGTAATGCCTAATGTTGGTATTTTCTTATTCGGTGGTCCGGGCTTTCGCCAATTAAAGGATGCTGTCCAATTGAACGTGTCATCCTCACGTACCAATTCAGAAACTGTAGTGTCTGGTCCGTTTCTGCCGGTCTTGGTTTGCTTTACGGTTAAGCTTCCCGTCCATTGCGTGCCGATCGGCGCGGAAGCACCTAACGATACACTTAACACGTCTGTAGTATCCGCGTCCGCTCTTGCTTCTGTCAAAATATAGCTAAAGTTCGGCAGGATGATGACCTTTCCGCCTAGTGGGTCGTAAGATCCTTTAAGGCCTATTCCATAAGCGTTACCGTTCTTGCTCCTTGTCGCCTCCGTCTGAAAATCATTCAAGGTTATGTCGGCTGACCCTGATAAACTGCCCTTTTGATTCCGCACAAACATTTTAGTACCACCAAGCTTGAAGCTCTTAGAAAGACTGTCACGGCCCAGATCAATATCCGTCAGCGTAAAAGAAACTGAGTCTCCCGTCGCCAGCCAATTATATCCAAGGCTAAGCAAAGCAATACGCATTCTAAGTGCCGCTTGCGTCTGGAAGTCCTTATTAATAACTGTCAAACCACCCGTAATTGCTTGAGGATCCTGATAAGGTAGCGCGTATTGATAATTTAAACCCAACAGCGACTGCTCGTAATATTCGGTAACTTCATCTCCCGCGTCAAAAAGAACCCCGGGAAATGCCGCCACCAGAGAGTTACCAGTTTCAGAAATACTCAATGGGTTATCGGCGCGGCCCCAAGTATAACCAGCAATCTTTGTCCAAGTATGTGGCGAGCGCATATCCTCCAACTGCGCTAACAGCGAGGTAGCCTGCGCTTTTTCCTGCTCGGGAATTGTTGGGTCAGCAACAATTCTTCTCAAATCAGCCTCAGCCTCAGGCAAATTACCGCGCGCAATATTCAATTGAGACAACATATCTTTCGCGAGATAGTTATCTTCGTCGTAGAGAAGGATTCGGCTTAACGTGGCTGAAAGGCCTTTCGTATTCCCCATCGCGGTTTGTGCGAGGGCGAGCCTAAAGTTCAGTTCCGTATTTTCAGGATCCATCAAAACTTCTAAAAAGATCTCATCCTCAGTCGCTTTTGGTATCGCATTGGCCACAACTTGCACCATTTGTTGAAGCTTACCCATCTGTTCAGGTTGCAAGCGAACAAACCGCAACGCATAACGGACTGTAACCAAGGTCTCAGCGTGTCTACCCGTGTTCGCAAGCGCAGCGATATATAAACTCAATCGATCAAAACGTTCTTTCGGGTCTACAGAGTTCCAATCTCTCAGCGCTCGAACGACGTCGGCAAATTGACGGCAAGCAAATGCACTTTTTGCTTGACCAATTGAGACCTGCTCTTCAAGCACCATCGGACAATCTTCAAGGACTACAGCGTCCGGTGAGGCCTCCGGATCGGCCTCTTGCGCGACAATGGTGCCACTCATCATGCTAAAAAATATTGTTAATCCACAAACCCAAAATAATCTCAAAACTAATTTCCCCTACTTTGTCGTCATTTGACGAACTTCGGAAATCTTATTCTCAGCCCGGTAAACAGCTTGATCTAGTAGCTCACCAGGATAACTTTCCGATTTCCTCAATCGATTCAGAACAATTTCTACGTCATCCCATGCGTCCCGTTCAATAAAAGCCATCAACTCATTGTGATCCGCACACCAATCTGTCGAAAAGTGCTTATGTGGAATGATACCGTAGATTGCAACAGGAATACTCTTCCCCTTGACAATTACATGGTCCAACAACACAACCTCGGCATCAGATGGTGGCTGGTCTAGAACATCGTAGGTTGATTCTCCAATTACAATAGGGACACCGTAAGCTTTACTCAGCCCCTCTAATCGAGAGCCAAGATTAATTGCGTCGCCGAGACATGAATAATCGAAACGTTGCTCAGAGCCCAGATTGCCCACCGTTACCTCTCCAGTATTGAGCCCAATTCCTATCTTCAGTGGCTCAGTAATTCGCCCACTACCTATGAGGTCTCTATTCAATACTTCCAATGCAATCATCATTTTTATCGCCGCTTCACACGCAATTCTTGGGTGATTAGGCACATCAACCGGCGCATTCCAAAAGGCCATGATCGCATCCCCCATGTATTTATCAATCGTGCCTTTCTGATCCATGATTTCATGCGTTAGTGGCGTCAATAAATCATTCAACAGAACCGTGAGTTCCTCTGGTTTATCTTTGTAGCCCTCCGACATGGTGGTGAAACCACGAATATCCGCGAAAAGAACAGTAATATCGCGACGCTCACCTCCCAACTTTAATTTATCTGGATCTTTACTAAGCTCTGCGACGAGGTCAGGTGACAAGTAGGTTGAGAATGCTTTTCTGATCTGCCCTCTTTCAGATTCCGTTCTTAATAAACTAACCGCTGTAGACGATACGAACGCCGTTAACCCAAACATGGCACCAAGTGACCAATCAAACAAATAACCACTCTTCGAAAACCACCAAAATCCCGAGCCAATAAAGGAGCCCATCAACACGATAAAAAATACAGGTGAGACGACTCCTCCAAATTTAAGAGCAACAACGACACAGATAATTGATAGCACGAGCGCACCAAACCACTCTGCGCCCTCAACAAATGAATTACGGATCACGTATTCTTCAGCAAAAATTTGTTTCAATGCTGCTACATGAAGCGCCGGGCCAGGCACATTCAGTCCTGCGGGGGTGTCGTGGAAGTCCATCAATCCTGTTGCAGTCGGCCCCAGAACAATAACACTGCCCTCGATCTCCGCATCATGAATCCCATCGAGCACCTCAGTCAGAGGCAATCCCGGCAGGCTTTTGGGGATGTAGTGAGGCACGACTTGCATTTCCCCCTGATCATCTACCGGAATTTCATAAGCACCAACTTTCACAGTTTCAATAAAAGCGTCATCCCCTGAGACACCCTTCGCAAGAATCGTAGAGGCCTGTTGTTGATTGGCAAGCATCGCTAAAAATAAGCTGGGATAGACAGATTCACCGACCCGAATCATCAAAGGAATACGTCGCAACATACCGTCTGCATCCGGACGGACTGCAATATGCCCAACTTTCACACCAGATTGTTTTAATGTGTCAGTTGGTGCGAGTAGCCCGTTGTACGTAAGTAACGCATCGGGCGTTGCGCCAATCCATGCGAAACCTGTCGACGCGTCAACGATTCCACCCTCTTTATGGCTAGCTGCTATGGCTAAAACCGATGGCGTTTGCGCAAAAACATCCGATAAAAACTGATCGTTATCAATATAGCCGAAGGCATTGGCGAATTGCTCTGGCTCAACAGCAACGTCTGGAAAATTTGATAAAAATCGAGTTGGTGACAATCGGTCTGGTTCGACTAACAAGAGATCAACACCGACCACCGCAGCACCCTTTTCATACAGGGCGATCAATATCTCACCAAGTTTATCTCGAGACCAAGGCCATTGGCCAAAAGCTTCGAGCGCCGCATCATCAATTTGCACCAATCGAGCCGGTGTCTCCTCAGCGGATCCGGTCTCAACTTCTAAAGATTGGTATCCATCAAGAATTGATAACCGGAATTTTTCAAATACGGCCCCTGGGTCGGCAAGCCTCAGGATCAGCAGTATTGTGCATAACGCCAGCGGAATCAAGACATTGAGCCAAGGCCAAATACTTTTTGGAATCATTTTCATTTTTAAGCCCTATTCACTGAGTTCAGTTCCCTTGTCACGACCAGGGTTTTCGGGTATCCAACGCAATATGCAGCATAACAGGATAGCGCCAAAACGCTCTAGTACCAAGGAATTACAGATTATTTGAAGGCCGATTTAAGGTGAATTACCGATTCCTCTACTGCCTTATTGGCCATATCAATCACAGCACCCATCAAGTAGAAGCCATGAATCATGCCCTCATAGTTGGATAGACTCACTTGATTACCCGCTTCAATAAGCGCTCGCGCATAATCAACGCCTTCGTCCCTGAGCGGGTCATATCCCGCAACAATGACTAAGGCTGGTGGTAGGGAAGATAGATCATCTGCCTCCAATGGCGCATAACGTGGATCACGGATGTCTTTGGACGTGCGTAAATACTGCTCATAGAACCATGTGATGGTTTTACGCGTTAATAAGTAACCTTCTGCAAATTGATGATGTGATGTTGTTTCTGGTTCCGGGGCAACACACGGATAAATTAACAACTGAAAACATAGCTTAGGTCCTCCGTTGTCTCGCGCTAGTAAGGCTACTGCTGCCGCCAAATTTCCACCAGCACTATCGCCCCCAACAGCAATCTTAGCTCTATCACCACCAAAGTCACTCGCCGATTCAGCCACCCACCTCAATGCCGCTTCACAATCAATGACGGCTGCCGGAAACTTGTGCTCAGGAGCCAATCGATAATCAACCGCAACAACAAGACAATCAGCTTGATTCGACAAAGCTCGGCAAGCCGCGTCATGTGAGTCGAGATCTCCAATAACAAAACCACCACCGTGATACCAAACAAGAATAGGCAGCAACTCAGAACCATCGACAGCACGGGGCGTATAAATTCTTATACCAATACTCCCCAGGGGACCCGGAATCTGCCGGTCTTCGACCTTCCAAATGTCGACCTTCGGCTTAACCTTTGCTGTTCTTTTCAGGTACTCGGCTCTCGCCATATTAGGTGTGAGCTCCCACATTTCAGGGACTCCTGCCGCTTTTGCCGCATCTAATAATGTCCTCGCTTGAATATCTAAAGGCATCGTATTTATTCTCTCGCGTATTTGAGTTTAAATGTTCCACTTGCTTTTGCTGCCAAGTGCCCATCCTCGTTAAAAATTTCTCCTTCAACAAAGATCAATGTGCGGCCGGAGCGCGTTGCTCGGGCACGAGCAGTTATCGCATCGGTCACCGTTTGAAGAAAATTTGTCTTTAGCTCAATGGTGATTGCGCCTGAAGCCTCGACGTCTATCGATTTAGCACTTAGCCCCATCACTATATCAAATACACCAAGGATCACACCCCCATGGGCCGCCCCCCAAGAATTGAGATGCTCCGGTTTCAATTGCAGTGAAATCTCAGCTTCACCATTTTTCTGTCGGTGAGCGATAACACCTAAGTGTTCGGCAAAAGGAATATTAAAATCTATACCGGATGAGTTATCTTTTTCAGACATAACACATTAAATCACTCGCCAATTATTATGCTGTCCAATTAGACAGCAACATAGCCACCATCGACCGCAATAATTTGTCCCGTTAAAAATCCAGAAGCATCGGTCGCAAGTAAGGCTGTTACGCCCTTCAGATCCTCACTACCACCAAATTTTCTCATTGGTGTTTGGTTCATGATGTGCTCCTCCGCGCGGTCGATCATCCCCGCTGACATTTTTGAGGGGAAAACGCCTGGTGCTATAGCGTTAACGGTAATGTTGTGTTGCGCCCACTCAGCAGCGAGTGATCGCGTGAAGTTAACGACGCCCCCTTTACTTGAGTTATAAGCGATCGTTGGCATAAACCCAGGTTCGGTACCAACCAGTCCGGCTATCGATGCGATATTGATGATCTTCCCGTACTTCCGCGGAATCATCGATAACTTTCCAACGATCTGACTCAACAAAAAAGGAGCCGTGAGATTCAAGTTAATCACTTTATGCCATGCGTCTAGAGGATGATCCTCTGCTTTCGCTCCCCATGCGGCTCCAGCATTGTTGACGACAATGTCAATTTGACCGTGGCGCGCCAAAATATCCTCCACCATGGGCTGAACAGAATCGGTATCTTGCAAGTCATTTACCATGGCCTCAACTTTGATTGACTGGCTCTTTAAGGTAACAGCCGCTTCCTCGAGCTCAGTCTCCTTACGTGCTGTGATGACTACGGTAGCGCCCAGCTCGCCAAGCACTTCTGCCATTTGTAAACCGAGACCACGCGAACCTCCCGTAATCAAAGCAACTCTACCCTCCAAATTTTGTAAATCTCTCAAGCTCATCGAAAAAACCTCATCTTTTAAGTTTTTAACTACAGTTATTGCAAAACATTATTTGTTAGTGTCACCTAGTGAACGACCTCAAACAATCCTGCCGCACCCATGCCTCCACCAATACACATCGTAACTACGACAAATTTTGCGCCTCGCCTGCGTCCCTCCAGTAGCCCATGACCAACCAAACGACTTCCGCTGACACCATACGGGTGTCCCAGGGCTATCGCTCCGCCGTTAACATTTAGTCGATCATTTGGGATACCTAGTTGATCTCTGCAGTAGAGCACTTGAACCGCAAATGCTTCATTGAGCTCCCATAAATCGATATCCTCAACTTTTAGTCCAGTTTGTTTTAACAACTTAGGCACAGCGTAAACGGGGCCAATGCCCATTTCGTCAGGCTCTAACCCGGCCACTGCAAAACCTCTAAAAACACCTAAAGGCTTCAGACCGTGCGATGCTGCAGCCTTATCACTCATAATCAATTGAGCCGATGCGCCATCAGAAAATTGACTGGCATTCCCAGCCGCAATCACACCATTGTCGATCGCTGGTTTAATTTGGGAAATTGACTCATACGTTGTTCCGGGTCGAATTCCCTCATCATGCGTCGCCGTCACCTCCTTGGTATGCTCTTGTCCAGACTCTTTGTCTACAATCTTCATCGTAGTTGTAATCGGAACAATTTCGTCTGAAAATAACTCGGCGTTCACGGCACGTTCCGCTCTATTTTGACTTTCTGCGCCGTAACGATCTTGCGCCTCTCTCGAGATTTGATATCGCTTTGCAACGGTCTCCGCAGTCTGCAGCATTGGCCAATAAATCTCGGGTTTCCTCTCCTTGAGCCAAGGATCCTCTATGAAGGCCGTATTCATCTGATTCTGAACACAAGAAATAGATTCAACACCCCCAGCAACATAGATCCCATCTTCACCGGCGAGTAGGCGCTGGCTAGCGAGCGCAACCGTCTGTAAGCCCGATGAACAGAAGCGGTTAACGGTTAGACCCGAAACCGTCACAGGCAGCCCCGCTCTAATCGCAATTTGCCTCGCGATATTCTGTCCGGTAGCCCCTTCGGGACTCGCACAACCCATGACAACATCTTCCACCTGGTTCGGATCAATTCCAGAGCGATCCACAAGCGTCTTAACCACGTGTCCACCGAGGGTAGCCCCATGGGTCATATTCATCGCACCCTTCCAACTCTTACATAATGGCGTCCGAACCGTGTCTACAATAACCGCATCCATAATTAACTGCTCCTGAAAAAATTAAAACTCTAGAACTATTCAAACGTTTGGTTTTTTTGCACTAAATCAGATAAAAATGGCGATACCTGCCAATGCTCCCCATGAGCTTGATTGGAATAGCGCTCAATACCCTCGACTACATTTGATAAGCCAATAGTCTGGGCATAAAACATCGGTCCACCCCGGTAACGAGGGAATCCATATCCCGCTGCATAAATCACGTCGATGTCCGAGGCCCTCTGCGCCACTCCCTCAGCCAAAATAGCGGAACCCTCATTGATTAGCGCATACATAAGTCGATCAACGATTTCGTTCGCTTCAATTTTTCTTCGTGTAATTCCTTTTTCGCTAGAGGCATTCTCAACAATAGCATTCACTTCTGGATTCACGATTGGCACGCGACTTCCGGATTCATAAGTATAGTATCCGCCACCCGTCTTCTGACCAAACCATCCCCTTTCACACAACTGGTCCGGTATCGAGACGTATCGCTTACTAACTAACCCCTCTGATTTTCGTCTTTTTCGAATAGCCCATCCAATATCGAGACCAGCTAGATCACACATACGAAAAGGTCCCATGGCGAACCCGAATGACTCAATTGCGTGATCTACCTGTTGCGGAAGAGCCCCTTCTTCAATCAAATATTCCGCCTCCCTCAAATAAGTATGAATCATTCGGTTGCCTACAAAACCGTCGCAAACGCCAACACAAACAGGTATTTTTTTAATTTTCTTGGCGAGACTCATCGAAGTCGCAACAACTTCTTTCGACGTTTTATCTGCTCGGACTACCTCCAGCAACTGCATCACATTGGCAGGACTAAAGAAGTGCAAACCAATAACTTGCTCTGGCCTCTTCGTAACCGAAGCGATCTCATTAACATCCAACGTAGAGGTATTTGTCGCCAAAATTGCTGACGGTTTCGCAACGGAGTCCAATTCAAGAAAAATCGCTTTCTTTACCGCCATTTCCTCAAAAACAGCCTCAACGACTAAATCAGATTCAGAAACGGACGATAACGCCGTGCTGCCCTGTAGTAAGGCCACCCGGCGGTCGCGATCCTCAGCACTTAATCTTCCTTTCTCTACGGTTGAGAGATAATTTTTTTTGATCGTATCGATACCTCTTTGAAGTGTTTCATCATTGGTATCAATAATGGTTACAGGTATACCAACATTCAGAAAATTCATCGCAATGCCGGTTCCCATAGTCCCAGCACCGATCACAGAGACACTTTGAATCTTCGCTATCGGTACTTCTTTAGAGATCCCATCTACTTTATTTGCTTGCCGCTCCGCAAAAAATAAATGTCGCAAAGACTTTGACTCGTCTGTTGGGATAAGCGCTTCAATATTTTCGCGCTCAATTTTCATACCCTCTTTAAAAGACTTGTTGATAGCCGCATCAATACACTCCACGATGCGAAGAGGCGCTGGATAACCGCGCCACTTATTCTCAGCAACCGCTCGAGCCTCTGTGATGAATGCCTGTGGGTCTGCGTTCGTTTTGACAGAGCGCTCGCTAACACGAGCGACCGGTAATTCTGAGCGTAGTGCGCGCTTGATCCATTTAATCGAGCCCTCTAATAACTCTCCATCAATAATCTCGTTCACAATACCTAGAGATTTCGCTTTTTCTGCTGAAATAAAGGCGCCCGAAGTGATTAATTCTAAGGCCTGCTCAGCGCCAATGATTCTTGGAAGCCGTTGTGTACCGCCTGCGCCCGGCAAAATACCCAGCTTCACTTCAGGCAATCCAACAATGGCCTCTTTGCTTGCCAAACGATAATGACAAGTCAAGCTGAGCTCAAAACCTCCACCCATCGTAGGGCCCGACAAAGCTGCTACTATTGGCTTAGTCACCGTATCCATATAATCCAACAAATCCGATAACGTGGCCATTCCCGGCGCCTTAGGTTTGCCAAACTCAGAAATATCTGCCCCACCAGAGAAGTTTTTTCCGCCACCAATTAATAAAAATGCATTAACTTGCGGGTCATGATCTCCAGACTTGATGGCATCTAACAGACCTTGAAGCACGCCCTTATTAACGGATAACGCATTAACTGGCGGATTATTAATTTGGATCAACCCAATTGAGCCGCGCACTTCATAACTGACCACTTCTGGCATAACTATTTCCCCAATCCAATCTTTAGGCTCTTAAGCCAAAATTAAAATTCCAAGCGCAAATCTACACCTCAAGCCATTCCTTACGCACAGACTCATCAGCTTGAAGATCATCAGGCGAACCTTCAAATACAATACGGCCGTGTCCCATGACATAGAGCCTTTGAGAAATTCGTAAAGCAATAGTGAGCTTTTGCTCAACCAGCAATATAGACACCCCTCGCTTGCAGATCTCTGCGAATAAGGTGGCCATCTGCTCGACGATCTTTGGCGCCAAACCCTCAGTGGGCTCATCTATCATGACCAGATCAGGATTTCCCATCAGAGTTCGACATAATGTGAGCATTTGTTGCTCTCCACCAGATAGAACACCAGCTGGAGCATGCAGCCTCTCTTTAAGCCTTGGAAACAAAACGTACATATCGTCTTCAGACCATCTAGACTGCTTTTGCCCAGGCTTCACACCAAGTAATAAATTTTGTCTGACCGTTAGTGAGGGGAAGATATCTCTATTTTCTGGGACGTAACCTAAGCCCTTTCGAGCAATTTCATGGCTTTCCAATCCGGAAATAGATTGATTTTGAAAATCAATCTCCCCGGAATGCTCAACTTGCCCCATAATCGCTTTCACCGTAGTCGATCGACCGACACCATTGCGTCCAAGAAGGCTGACTATTTCTCCTTCGCCAACATATAAATCCACTCCTTGCAACACATGACTTTTCCCGTAATACGCATTTAAGTCTGACACTTGAAGCATAGTTTTCGTCATGCCAGTTATTCCTCATCCCCTTCAAGTTGCGTACCTAAATACGCCTCTTGTACCTTTTTGTTGGCTCTTATCTCAGTGGGTGTGCCAGTGGCAATCACCTCACCATAAACAAGCACTGAAATCCGATCCGCTATATTGAAGACGACGCCCATGTCATGCTCCACCATGAGTAGCGTCTTTTCCTCGGTCACTCGAGAAATAAGTGCTACAGCGGCATCTGTCTCTGAACGACTCATACCAGCTGTCGGCTCATCAAGAAGAATCACATCCGCACCAGACGCAATTGTAATCCCGATCTCAAGAGCCCTTTGCTCCGCATATGTTAATTCCCCTGCCATTTTTTCGCGGCGATTTTCTAGTCCGATCATGCCCAATGTTTGCTCCGCGCGCTCCCGAGCATCTTGAAGAGCAGACACTCTACGAAAAAAAGAATAGCGATAACCCAGGGCCCAAAATACAGCGCATCTTAAATTCTCGAAAACCGTAAGTTTTGGAAAAATATTTGTAATTTGGAAGCTTCTCGAAAGCCCCAAACGGTTTATAACTTGAGGCTCTTTATTCGTGATCTCAGATCCGTGTAAGGATATCGAGCCGGAAGATACTGGAAACCGCCCACTAATCAAATTAAATAAGGTCGACTTGCCCGCGCCGTTTGGACCAATCAACGCATGCCGTTCACCGGCAATAATGTCAAGATTAACGCCATTGATAATTTTAGTATGTCCGAATTGCTTTCGAACATCAGTGAGTACCAAAGCTTCGTGATTCATGTCTTTACCTAACTCCATCGCGCCAACTCTGGAGATAAATCTTCCCAAACCTTTCGCACAGCGCGAGTCGTCCGAGGCAGAAAGAATCCACCAATTAAGAGCATTAATGCTGAACCGATCCAGGGAACCCCGAACGCTACTTGACGATAAAGCAGCTCAATCACGCCAACAACACCGATAAATGCGATACCTCCCGATAAAAATGCCAAGCCGTAAGAGGGCATCAATCGTCTAACCACACCCGCACGCCAAGCGGGCAAGTGGATCATAATCAAATTCGAAATGCCTCCTGGAGAGAACAAAATTATGAGCAAAAAAAGCAAGCCGAAATATAAAAGCCAAGCTTGCGTAAAGTTTGACAGTGCCGACTGTAGCAATGTCACCAATACTGCTCCAATCATTGGTCCCCAGAATTGACCAATACCACCTATGAAGGCCATTAACACAACATTTCCCGAGGCCATAAGTCCTAACGCCTCTGCGGTAATAATTTCATAGTTAATCGTTGAAAGCGCTCCCGCAATACCTGCAAAAAAACCCGCTAAGCTCATCATGAGCCATCTAACTCGAGTCGGGTTGTAGCCAATAAACTGTGCACGCTCCGGATTATCCCGAACAGCATTCGCGATCCTTCCTAAAGGAGTCCGAGTGATTGCAAACATGAGCACCATAGAAACAAAACACCAAGCTGCAATCAAGAAATAAACCTGAATTTGGGGACCATAGGAGACACCCCAATTAACTCCACCAGCGGTCCGATTCGTGACGATTCCGCCCTCACCCCCAAAAAATGTTGTAAACATCAACGCACTTGCTGCAACCATTTCCGCAATACCGAGTGAGATCATAGCGAAGGGGGTTCCTGGCCGTCTAGTTGTCACGAACCCCAAAATCAAACTAAAAACTAAACCTGTCATGCCACCGACTAGAGGCATAAACGAAATGGGTAATCCAAAAGCTCCAACTTCAACAAAGTTGATAGCATGCGCTGTGACAAATGCACCAAGACCAAAATAAACGGCATGACCAAATGATAAAAGGCCCGTTTGGCCAAGCAACATATTGTAAGAAAGTGCGAAAATAATCATGATCCCCATTTGGGAGAGCATCGACAGGGAAAAGCCGCCGGAGAAAACAAAGGGTAACAGCAGAAACAGGAGCGCAACTCCGCCCCAAAACAATAAACGACTTGTATTCAACATCTCGCGCATTCTAACTCTCTCTCGTTCCCATCAAACCCCGTGGACGGACAATGAGCATCAACACCATAAGAAGATACGGCAGTACCGGAGCCATTTGCGAGATGGTTATTGACAAACCACCGTACCAATTCGAATCAGGATCGATCGTGACACCAAGCACACCCATCAAATCTAGGAATGACAAATCTAGAGCTACTGAAAAAGTCTGGATAGCTCCGATTAACAACGAAGCGATAAACGCACCTACGAGTGATCCCATACCACCCAAAACAACAACTACAAATACTATCGAACCTACCGCGAATGCCATACTTGGCTCCGTTATAAAAAGGTTTCCGCCCAAAACCCCAGCCAGACCCGCGAGGGCACAACCACCTGCGAATACAAGCATAAATACCCGTGGCACGTTGTGCCCCAGCGCCTGCACCATGTCCGGATGCGTCAAAGACGCCTGAACAATCATTCCAATACGGGTTTTTGTAAGAACTAAAAATAACGAAGCTAGCATTCCAACGGAAACTAACATCATAAATGCCCGATAAGCGGGATATTGCGTATTAAATAGAGTGAATAATGTAAAGTTTAACGAATCGGGAATTCTGTAGTCGACGGGCGCCCTCCCCCAAATGAGGTGGACTATCTCCTCAATCACATAAGCTAATCCAAAGGTGAATAGAAGCTCAGCAACATGTCCAAACTTATGTACTTTCCGCAGTCCGTAGCGTTCAGTGATCGCGCCAACAATCCCAACCAAAATAGGAGCGAGGAATAATGCTGGCCAAAACCCAAATACAAGCCCTGTTTGATAAGCAAAGTAGGCCCCTAGCATGTAGAAACTCGCATGCGCGAAATTTAAAACACCCATCATGCTAAAAATCAGCGTAAGGCCCGAAGACAGCATAAACAACAACAGACCGTAAGACAGACTATTCAGTAAAGTTATGAGAAAAAATTCCAAACCTTAGGCCCCTGATCTAAATCAATAAACTAAAACAACAACTTCATTCGAATTGACATGTCGTCGGCATCCGTGTCTTTTCAGCAGAAATTTGAGCAACCGTTTCAAAACCTAAACCCGAATTTTCAACGTCAAGTAAACCATTATCCGGCGACGTTCTTACCAGCTTCGAAACAAAGAGAGGCTGGAGCAACTGATGATTATTTCTGCGCATAGAAACCAAACCGGTGTCGTCCATCAACGACATATTTCTCATTGCTGAGCCAACTTCCACAGCATCAACACTGCCTGATTCTATCATTGCCTTCTCTAACATTCTGACGGCACGGCGGACTGAGCCATAATAAGCATCCTCAAAAACATCAGGATATCGGTTTCGATAAAGCACGGCGTTGTTTTTTGTCTGTTCATTGATGTTGGCATGCCAATTTGTAATTTGATGTACACGCTCGACACCGGCCTCTCCAATTGTAGATACGCCACCAGTCATACCCACATTGAATGTAAAAAAATCCACATCAGCTCCCATCTGTCTGGCCGACTTAATCAACAACGTCAGGTCACTCCCCCAATTGCCAGTAACGATCGCTTGAGCGCCCGAGCTTTTAATTTTAGCAATGTATGGCGAAAAGTCTTTTACCCTACCAATTGGGTGTAAATCGTCTCCCACAATCCTCAGGTCTGGACGCTTCTGCTCAAGCATTGAGCGCGCAGCGTCCGCAACCGCTTGGCCATAAGAGTAATCTTGATTAATCAAGTAGACAGATTTGATGTCCTCGCGTACGGCAATATATTCTGTCAATGCAGCCATTTTCATGTTGACATCAGCGTCAAATCTAAAATGGCTTTTTTCACAATGTTCATTGGTCAACGCTGGATCAAGAGCTGCGTAATTAATAAAAAGAACCGGCTGACTCGGATTGCGCCGATTATGCTTTGCTATGGCATCTGTTAGTGCAGTTGCAACGCTAGAGCTATTACCTTGAACCACATAGGAAACACCCACATCTAACGCCGAGCGAAATGCCAACAAAGCCTCTTGGGGATTTGTCTTATTATCGAATGGCAAGACCGTAATGCGCACACCATCGGGTAAGCTACCACGGCGATTCACCGCCTCAACCTCCAGCTGTAGGTGCCTCAACGCAACTTCACCTATGTTAGCAAAAGGTCCGCTCAGCCCCTCCACGAAACCGATTTTTATCTCTTTACTCGTTTCGCTACACGAAACTTGACAACACAAAATAAAAGCAAACACCAAATACAACAACCTCATCGGATTCCCCTTAGGTGAATTTCGAGACTCAAGCACTTATCGAATTATTATTGTTTTACACGCAATCTATTAAGGTACCGCAATAGCATACTCCTCATTCTGTCTTTTTCCGAGGCGACCCGTTTTGTCTTTTTTCGATATCATGTCGGGGTTTAGAGTCAATTATTTTGGTAAGGAAAGAAATTATGCATGGTCAAATGATGGATATGCCACTACTGATCTCGAGCCTTTTACAACATGCGGATCGCTATAACGGCGATTCGCAAATTGTCAGTAGGCTGGTCGATGGTGAAATACATCGGTACACATACCGTGAAGCACACTCAAGAACCCGTCAATTTGCGAATGCTCTTTTAAATCTCGGGGTAATGCCCGGCGATCGACTGGGTACACTGGCTTGGAATACACACAGGCACTACGAGGCCTACTTCGGTATCGCCGGAATTGGCGCTATCAGCCACACCATCAATCCGCGTTTATTTCCTGAACAAATAACCTATATCGTCAATCATGCTGAGGACAAATTATTGTTCATCGACGAAACATTTATCCCGTTAGTCGAAAAACTTTCGCCGCAACTAACGTCAGTAGAAAAAATTATTATTCTCACGGACAAAACTAATATCGACACGTCACTCAGCAATTGGATCGCATATGAAGAGCTTATCTCGAAGCAATCTGATGAACTCAAATGGCCGGTTTTTGATGAGCATAGCGCGTCGTCCCTATGTTACACCTCAGGGACAACAGGCAACCCAAAAGGCGTTCTCTATTCACATCGATCCACGATGATTCATGCCTACACAGCCGCTTTACCAGACGCATTCAACATATCGGCAAGAGATGTCGTGATGCCAATTGTTCCGATGTTTCACGTAAATGCCTGGGGTTTACCATACATCTGCACGATGACGGGTACAAAAATAGTATTTCCGGGTCCTGCTATGGATGGAGAAAGCTTATGCCAACTCATGAATGAGGAAGGTGTCACATTATCTGCTGGGGTGCCCACAGTTTGGGCTGGCGTCGACTCCTATTTGACAGACCGTCAATTAAAGCTACCAAACCTCAAACGCGTTGTAATTGGTGGATCAGCTTGTCCAGACTCAATGATTCGGTCATTCGAAATGAATCACGACGTTAAAGTGGATCATGCATGGGGAATGACCGAACTTAGTCCACTTGGCACCTACAATACCTTCAAGCCAAAACATGTTGCGCTTGATCGCGATGCCCAATTAGCATTTAAAGGGAAGCAAGGAAAAGTTCTATTCGGTGTCGAAATGAAAATCGTTGATGACCAAGGTAACGAACTCCCCTGGGATGGAAAAACGTTTGGTGATCTCTTGGTCAGAGGTCCAAATGTCCTGACCAACTACTTTAAGCAAACCGAGCCCCTCTTGATTCCTGACACAGAAAAACAGGGCTGGTTCGATACTGGCGATGTGGCGACTATCGACCCCGACGGCTACATGCAAATTACCGACCGATCTAAGGATGTCATCAAGTCAGGCGGGGAGTGGATCAGTTCCATTGAAATTGAAAATACCGCGGTATCGCACAAAGACATTGTAGAAGCCGCTGTAATAGCTGTCGCGCATCCCAAATGGGATGAGCGACCGTTATTGATTGTCGTAAAAAAACAAGATGCCATCCTCAATCGAGAGGATATTTTAGAATTTTTTGTGGGCAAGGTTGCTAAATGGTGTATTCCAGATGATGTTGTATTTGTCGATGAAATACCCCACACCGCCACAGGAAAAATCTTAAAAACGAAACTACGAGAAGACTTCGCTGGCTACAACATTAGCTCGGCTTAATTGTTTTTAACACCTAGTAACCTTTCTTTCGGTCCACCAAGGATGGCAAACCACCCGCTTCCATAAGTTGGATATTACCGATGATTTGATCGAGCGCTCCCTCAGGAAGTGTAATGGCAGCAACGTGGGGTGTAACTATTACATTAGGATGGTTCCATAATTGGTTTTCTGGCGGCAAAGGTTCACGCTCAAAGACATCCAACATCGCACCTGCGATCGCTTTTTTCTTCAAGGCCTCCAACAAGTCCTCTTCTTTCAAATGACGGCCACGCCCAATGTTGATTAAAAAAGAACCCATAGACATACGACTTAAAAAATCTTTGTCAATTAACTGCTCGGTTGTTCCGGTCAAGGGCAGCAAATTAATTACAACTCTTGCCTTGGCCAGAAAGCTTTCTAATCCGTCGTCGCCACAAAAAGAACGGATACCGTCAATTTCTTTTGGTGACGTACTCCATCCCAATACAGGAAATCCTAACCGCGAGACTTGCTCTGCCACTACCGACCCAATAGCACCCAAACCCATTACTCCAACTGAGAACTGCTCTACAGGTTCAATATCGAGTATGGGCTCCCAATGTTTGTTGGCCTGAAGATTCTCGTAAGTTCCAAAACGTCGTTGAAAACGAAGAATCCCGTAAATTACGTAGTGCGCCATTTGTTGTGCCATACCGGCATCTTCAAGACGCACAATAGGAACCTCGGGTAAATCAGGATCTCTCAATAAGGCATCAACACCTGCCCCCAACACGAAAATCGCTTTTAAGTTTTCAAAAGTTTGAAGAAGTCCATTAGGCGGGCTCCACACTAACGCGTATTCAACGTGCTCTTTTTTCGTGACATGTTCAAGCAGCTCGAATTGAAAGCCCGGCAAATCTCGCTCAAGACGGGTCTTATATACCGTTTGATCTTCTGAGGGACTATAAAACCCGATAACCGGAAGCGTGTCTGACATGGCAATATATACCTCTGTTAGTCGACATTAATCTCTAAATTATCAATTAGTCGGGTCGATCCCAAAGTCGCTGCACCAAGAACAACTAGTTTTGTTTCATCTTCCGAAGGTCTGCGTAAACCCTTTTGAGCACGGATCACTACATAATCCACGTTCCAACCATATCGTGCGAGACGCGCGCCAGCAGCATACTCCATCGCCACGTATTTTCGGTCTCCATCGAGAATCGCAGATCTAATGCCATTCATAGTGTCCCTCATTCTCGGCGCTTCTTTCCGCTCCTCATCTGATAAAAACCGGTTCCTCGACGATAGAGCTAACCCATCCTCGGCTCGAACTGTTTCAGCGGATACAATCTCAATAGGTAAACATAGTTGTTCCGTTAACTCTCGAATAATCGCGAGTTGTTGATAGTCTTTTTTTCCAAAAACAGCCAATTGTGGTTGAACAGCATTAAACAACTTGGAAACAACAGTACAGACTCCACGAAAATGTCCCGGCCTAAACCGACCCTCCAAACGCTTGGCAACTTTTGGGGGGTCAATAAAAAAGACTTGTGGTTCAGGGTACATTTCCTCTTCATTTGGACAAAAAACAATATCATTGCCTAGTGCTTCTAACTTCTCGCAATCATCCTCAAAAGTTCGAGGATATTGCTCAAAATCCTCACCCTGACCAAACTGTAAACGATTGACAAAAATAGTTGTCACGACCGTCGGCGCTCGCTCTTTACCAATGCGCACCAAACTTAAATGGCCATCATGAATATTTCCCATCGTTGGCACACAGCACACTCGAGACTCAGATAACAGTCGGGCCCTAAGCTCGGAAATCTTACTAATCACTTGCATTACTCTAAATCCCTTTGATACACGAGCTTAGAAACTCGTGACTCACTAATTAAAAACAGTGCTCAGGTGCCGGAAATGTCCCTGACTTGACCTCCGAAGCATAGGCCTTAACGGCATCCAATATTGAAGGAGCACCTGTCATGAAATTCTTAACAAATTTAGGTTTACGTCCTTGATAAATATCTAACATATCGTACAAGTTGAGGATTTGGCCAGAGCAAAATGGTCCCGCACCAATACCAATCACAGGAATACTGACAGCCTCCGTTACCCTTTTACCCACTTCATTAGGAACTAATTCAAGGACTAATCCAGCGGCACCGGCTGATTCCAGCGCCTTTGCTGCCGCGACTAGTTCATCGGTAGCTTCTTCAGTCTTACCTTGAACTTTAAACCCACCCAAAGCATGAACGGATTGGGGCGTTAAACCGATATGACCAAAAACTGGGATCCCACGCTCAACAACAAAATTCACGGTATCCGCCATCACCTCACCTCCCTCGAGCTTTACCATATGCGCGCCTGCCGCCATCAGCTCCACCGCATTTTCAAAAGCCTGTTCAGGACTTCGTTGATAGCTACCAAACGGCAGATCCCCAACGATCAATGCGCGATTTGTCGCTTTGGCTACGCAGCGAGTGTGATACACCATATCGTCCATAGTGACGCCAAGTGTCGAGCTCTCCCCTTGAACGACCATTCCAAGAGAATCTCCAATCAAGAACATGTCAATCTCGGCTGCATCAAGCATGCCAGCAAAACTAGCATCGGTGCATGTCAACATCGTAATTGGATCATTTTCAACACGCATTTTTTCAAGTGTCGAGGTTGTTACTTTCGCCATTATCACTCCTTCACAGTTTTTGACTGCGACCAGAGGTACTTAACCGTCTAGTCTGATTCACTATTTAGTTTGTTTGTTGTATTTTAAACATCCCACCTTTAGGATTTTACTAGTTACATTCCTTTCCAGCTTGAAAGCAAAATAACTGGCAATAAACCAATAGGAGCTCGTATAAATTTTCATCAGAAATTCGCTGAGCATTATATCCTTGAAAAGAAAATAGTGATCAAAGCCAAAGTCACTGGAAATACTTTAACGCTCTCTACAACTTAGAAACCATCGAGTCGCCCAAGATTTCTGTCGAAATCATTGAGCTAAAACTCTTAGAAGTACCTATTTCTGGTGCAATCTCTAAGAGTGGCTTTAAGACAAAAGCCCTAGAAAACATTCGAGGATGAGGGATACAAATATCCGGAGATTCGTATCTAAGCTCCCCAAATAACAAGACATCTAAGTCAATTATTCGTGGGCCATTACGGATTGTCCTTACCCGCCCAAACTTAGCCTCAATATTAAATAAACAGCGGAGTAATGAATCGGGCCCTATAGCGACTGAAATCTTACAAACCGCATTTATAAATTCTGGTTGATCAACAATACCGACGGGTGCGGATCGATATAAAGAGGATGCCGCAATTAACTGAACATTCTCTAACTGACCGATGTCCTTTAATGCCTCATTCACATTGCGTTTTGGATTATTGAGGTTTGACCCTAAGCCAATATACGCAACTTCCCTAGATGTGAACGGCTTCACTGGCTCGAAGAAGTCTCAGTAGTATTTCTTTTTTTTCTGGGTCGACGTCGTACACGTTTTTTTGGCTCTGTCGCTCCCAACTTGTTGTTATGTTCCAACCAAGATTCCCGAGCTTCTGGTTCAATCTCCTGAAATTGTGTCCACCAGTCTACAAGCTCCTGAGGTACCTCACCTACTATCCCCCTTAACTCCAGAAAATCGTAACCCGCACGAAATTTTCCATGTCGAAGGGCCTGAGCAGGCTTCTTTCCCCTGCGATTCAAAAGGCGACCTTGGAGATACCAAATATCGCGAATATCCGCGATGAGCCTTTTAGGAATGAACGTTTGACTCAAACTATCACTAGCTTCGTCTATGGCTCGAACAAGCGCACCCATATACTTCGGATCACCCTCTACGTAATTCCACTTCCTATCAACCTCAGGCCAAAACACTGCAGCGAACAAAAATGCGGGCGACACTGACTTACCACTATTAATTCGGTCGTCGGTCTTTTCATAAACCAATCGTAAGAAATCCCCCTCTCTCGATTGCTCCTTGATCTTTTCCAACTTTCCAAATAGCGCCGATTGAAACCCATAAGTCACGATTTTCTCGACTGCAGAAGCCAATGAGCCGCTTTTTACAACTTTTATAAATTCATCATATAACCGGGCGGTCGGCACCCCCTCTAACAATCCCGCTTGCTTCTTGAAAGGCGACCTCGTTTTTGGATCAATGGTTAGACCAAGTTTTTCAGATAGTCTAACCGCGCGCAACATCCTTACAGGGTCTTCGCGATATCTCTGAACCGGCGCCCCAATAATACGCAGTAAATTCTTTTGTGTATCTGCATACCCACCACAAAAGTCTAACACCTCCTCGGAACGAGGATCATAAAAAAGCGCGTTCACCGTAAAGTCTCTACGGATTGCATCCTCGCTAATTGAACCGAAAGTATTGTCACGCAAAAGACGTCCTTTACGATCTTTTGAATTAGATACCTCGTGCGGCGCTCGAAACGTCGATACTTCAACCATGTCACGGCCGCAGTAGACATGAACCAAGCGAAAGCGTCGACCTATGATTCTTGAATTTCGAAAAACCCTCCTGACTTCCTCGGGCGTTGCATCAGTTACAACATCGAAATCTTTCGGGACAAAGCCCAGCAACAAATCACGAACCGCACCACCGACGACATAAGCCTCATATCCAGATTGATGCAGCGTGGTAATTATGCGGGATGCACAAGCGCTAATTTGATTAACATCGATACGGTGCTCGTCAAAAGGAATGCGTAGCGGACCAACCGCTTTTTCTGACGGTTGCCCCATCAGTCTGCCAATTAAACGCTTTATCATTAATTCATTAAACCGTGACTCTACACGTTACTCCCAGTAGTGCAACGCCAAATTATAGCGCATCCCCTCTCAGCGGCTTGGTACAAAAAGTTTAGCCTCACCATGCAGCACCTGATCAAACCGAGTTTCATATAACCCGCTTAGATTCTCACTAGTCATTATTTCGGCACAAACTCCTGAGAGGTAAGTGCCATCTTTGAATACCATAAGTGTGTGCGTAAAAAAACGACTCGCCAAGTTAATGTCATGTATTACCATCATAGATGCTTTGTTATTCGTTCTAACAATTTTAGAAATCCAAGACAAAAATTTCATTTGTCCTGAATAATCTAAGTTTTCTAGGGGCTCATCCCAAAGGAATATTTTCGGATCTTGTGCCATCAAGCTCGCTAAACGTGCACGTTGTCGCTCCCCCCCAGACAAGCCTCGATACTCTCTATGGGATAAATGCTCAATCTCAAAATTTTCTAAGGATTTGCTAGTCATCAATTGATCGCTCTCTGACTGACCCCATAATCCAACGGCGTGGGCAAAGCGTCCCAAGCCAACGTACTCCCCGACCAAACCCCAATAGTTCTGTTCCTCAAACTGAGGCAGAAGACCAACTTCTTTCGCTAAGGATTTTTTCGAATAAGCCGACATCGATATCTCGTTAACAAGAATGTCATTTTGATTTGGTTTGGTTATACCCGATAGAAGCCTGACTAAAGATGTCTTTCCTGTTCCGTTTGCACCTAGGATTGCCCAGTTCTGGCCTAACTCAACGTTAAACGACAGGTCACCCACAAGCACCTTTTGACCAACGATTACGTCAAGATTCTTAACTTGTAACATCACTGCGCTTATTCAGTAAGTAAATCAAAATGGGTACACCAATCAATGCGGTCATTACACCAACGGGTAACTGCAGAGGGGCCCATAACGAACGAGCCATGGTGTCTGCAACGACTACGAGAGCTCCTCCAGCAAAGGCAGACATCGGGATTAGGTAACGGTGACACCAGACACCAGTCATTCTAATGATATGAGGCACCACCAGACCAACAAAACCAATAGCTCCGCCCTCAACAACTACAGCAACCGCGGCAAAGGAAGCCAAAAGGTAAACGACATACTCAAGCCGCTTCACAGATACCCCCATCGCAAGTGCTCGTTCAGAACCCAGTGACATAGCATCTAGTGCTCGACCAAAAATAACACCAAATAGGATGATCAAAATCATCAGTACACCCGCCCAAGACCTAGGTTCGGCGTAGGTTAGATCTCCCATCATCCAGAAAATCATGCCTTTCATCATATTGGGCGGGGATAAAACAAGGATCAAACTAATTAATGCATTTAAACCCGCGGACACCATAACCCCAGTTAAAATCAAGCGATAAGGATTCCAATCGGAACCTCTGTGTGCGATGAAAGCAACCAAAATAATTACCAAGCCCGCTCCAACAAACCCAAGCGCTACCGAAAAAACAGGCACCGCGAACACTAATGCACTGAGGACGCCGAGCGACGCTCCGCTGGAGATACCGAATATATAAGGATCTGCTAAGGGATTACGCAACAGTGTTTGAAGCAAGCAACCAGACATCGCAAGCAAAGCCCCCGACATAAAAGCAACGAGGACTCTGGGAAATCGTAACTGAGACACAACCGTCCAATGGACCCCTTCAGTTTCACGGATGCTCTTGAACAACATGTCAATGGGAATAGAAACGCTACCAAATCCGACGCATGCGAGGGAGATAAGGATACTCATTAAAGCCACGCTAACTAGAGCTGACTGTTGACTCATTCGTATCATTTAGACTTAATCGTTAACGTGCAATTGAAGCACTTCCCAACCCCTCGACTGCGCATGAGCCAATAACTTCGGGTCTGGGTTCACCGCAACGGGTTTATGAACAATTTCGAGTAGCGGCAAATCATTAATTGAATCACTGAAGAATAAAATTTCCTCAAAACTATCCATCGAAAAACCAATCGCACTTAACCACGACTTCACTCGCTTCACTTTTCCATCTTTGAAAGAAGGAATGCCTGCGGCCCGGCCCGTAAACTCCCCCGCTTCCTCTTCAAGATCAGTAGCGATTAGGTGCTCAATTCCAAACTCATCTGCGATAGGCCTTGTAATGAAGGCGTTCGTCGCTGTGACGATTGCGACTAGTTCGCCTCGAAACCGATGCACCAATTC
>Ga0255779_1001747_pt1 | contig 24200 bp, 23 predicted proteins | sample 011ome_21_FD_179977 | JGI IMG/M metagenome (GOLD analysis project Ga0255779, IMG submission 179977) | Coastal salt marsh microbial communities from the Groves Creek Marsh, Skidaway Island, Georgia - 011508AT metaG (version 2) | ecosystem: Environmental > Aquatic > Marine > Intertidal zone > Salt...
ATGACCGGGCATATCGACCTTGCCCGCGAGCTTAAATTCAAGGATGGCGACGAAAGCGCCTTTATATTCCACGCCGAAACCACCGATAGGCTTTTGGTCTTTGCCAGCAACGGCCGCTTCTACACAATCTCGGCCGCCAATCTGCCCGGAGGGCGAGGTATGGGCGAGCCCCTACGCTTGATGATAGACTTGCCCAATGACTGCGAAATACTGGATATTTTAATTCATAAACCCGGGCGCCGATTGTTGGTGGCCTCCTCTGCAGGGGATGGGTTTATTGTACCAGAAGACGAAATCATCGCCCAGACGCGCAGCGGCAGACAAGTGCTGAACGTCCGCGGCGATATCAAGGCAAAGACCTGCTTGCCGATTGCAGGGGATCACGTCGCGGTTGTGGGTGAAAATCGAAAAGTCTTGGTATTTTCGATTGAAGAGCTTCCCGAAATGAACCGCGGCAAAGGCGTGCGGCTGCAAAAATATAAAGATGGTGGCCTGTCAGACGTTACCACCTTTGATTTGGCCGCGGGTCTCAGCTGGCTAGATCCGGCAGGGCGCACGCGCACCGAAACGGATCTGCTGGAATGGACCTCAAAACGGGCCAGCGCGGGCCGCATGGCACCGCGCGGATTCCCGCGCGACAACCGCTTTACAAAACCGCCCGCGTCAAACGATTAAAAGCGCGCGGAAATCATTCACATTGGTGCCTGTCGGCCCTGGCGAAAATAATTCACCCAAGGCCTCAAAAGCGCTGAACGCATCATTATTGGCAAGCGAGGCCCTTGGCTGAAGGCCCAGTTTGTAAAGCCGTACCAACGTATCCGGGCCAATAAAGGCCCCAGCATTGCTTTCAGAACCATCAATACCATCAGTGTCGGCGGCAAAGCCGTAGACGCCTGCCATCCCATCAAGCGCAATGGCCAAAGCCAAAAGAAACTCTGTATTGCGCCCGCCGCGCCCATTGCCCTTTAACGTGACGGTGGTTTCCCCGCCTGACAACAATAACACAGGTTTGCGAAACGGCCGATCGCGCAGCGCAATTTCACGTGCCATGGCCGCATGCATGCGGGCAATATCCGCCGCCTCGCCCTCAATCGCGTCAGACAGAATCATCGCGGGTATGCCCAGCGCACTGGCGCGCTGCGCCGCCGCTTCCAGCGATAAGCGCGCAGATCCAATCAACCGCGCATCACGCCCTTTAAATACGGGATCATCTGGCAAAGGGGCCTGCGCTGTGGCAATCGCGTCACGCATGCGCTTTGGTAAATCAAGGCGATAATTATCAATTGCCGCCAAGGCCTCTGCGGCCCCGCGTTGATCGGGAAGGGTTGGCCCAGAAGCCACTTGCGCCAGATCATCGCCCGGAATATCGGATAATACCAAAGACAGAACCGGCGCTGGATAAGCCGCCGCCGCAAGCCGCCCGCCTTTGATTTTGCTGAATTGTTTGCGCACCGCGTTCATCGAAGAAATGGGCGCCCCCGAGGCCAATAAAGCTGCGTTCAAACCCTGTTCATCGACCAGGGTGAACCCCTCGGGTGGGCAAGGCAACAATGAGGATCCTCCGCCGCAGATCAACGCCACCACCAAATCATCCGGCGTCAAACCCGCAACCGCATCCAGCAGCGCGGCGCTGGCCCGCTCGCCCGCGGCATCCGGCACAGGATGTGCAGCCTCCAAAACCGTGATCGACTGACAGGGGGTGGCGTATCCATATCGGGTCACGATAACGCCGGTGACCGGGGCCTCATAAAGCTCTTCAAAGGCAGCGGCCAATTGCGCGGCGCCTTTTCCAGCCCCCACCACAACCGTTCGGCCTTTCGGCGGACTCGGCAAATGATGTTTCAGCACCGATTTGGCATCCGCAGCATCTACCGCCACCCCAAACAGCGTTTCAAACAGGTTTTTTGGATCTTGTATCATGCTTATTTGCTAGCCCGAAGGCAGCACAGGGTAAAGAAAGAAAGGCAAAATAAATTTTAAGCGCAAATCCCAGCGCCAATCCACCTTAGCCTCGCCATGAAAAGACCGCTCAAACGGGGCGATGGTTAAAAACTTTTTTGCATCAAAAATCCGCATATTATGGTTTTGTTGACTCGATTCGGAGCCAGCCTTGGGATCTAAACTTCCAAAATTTCAATTTTGGACCTAAAATCAGTTATCAACTGGCCCTATCGAAAGCCTAAGAATTAGGCTGAATGAACCAAAGAGAAAACAAAGTCCGCCGAGCGATCGGGCGCATATAGAACAAGGAGACGTCAAATGGACGGAGCGCTTTACGATAACGATATTTCCCATGTGGTCGAAGCTGACCGCGCCCATGTCTGGCATCACCTTATCCAGCACAAACCTTTTGAAACCAATGACCCCCGGATTATTGTCGAAGGCAAAGGCATGAAGGTTTGGGATCAAAACGGAAAAGAACATATTGACGGTGTCTCTGGCGGCGTCTGGACGGTTAATGTCGGCTATGGGCGCGAAAGCATCGCCAACGCGGTGCGCGACCAATTGATCAAGCTTAACTATTTTGCTGGCTCTGCGGGGTCGATTCCTGGGGCGCTGTTCTCGGAAAAACTGATTAGCAAAATGCCAGGTATGAGCCGGGTTTATTATTGCAACTCTGGATCTGAGGCGAATGAAAAAGCCTTTAAAATGGTGCGCCAGATCGCACATAAGCGCTATGGCGGCAAAAAACATAAAATCTTGTATCGTGACCGCGATTATCACGGCACCACCATCGCAACGCTGTCCGCCGGTGGCCAAGATGAGCGCAACGCCCAATACGGACCCTTTGCGCCTGGATTCATCCGGGTTCCCCATTGCTTGGAATACCGCGCCCAGTGGGATCTGACAGGCGAGGCCTACGGCAAACGCGCCGCTGACGCGATTGAGGAGGTGATTTTGGCAGAAGGACCTGAAACCGTTGGCGCCTTATGCCTTGAGCCCGTGACGGCTGGCGGCGGTATTATCACCCCCCCGGAAGGCTATTGGGAACGCGTGCAAGAAATATGCACAAAATATGATATTTTGCTGCATATTGATGAAGTTGTATGCGGCATCGGGCGCACCGGCACCTGGTTCGGGTATCAAAATTATGGGATCAAACCCGACATGGTTACGATGGCAAAAGGCGTGGCCTCGGGATATGCCGCAATCGCCTGCATGGTCACCACCGAAGCCGTTTTCGATATGTTCAAAGATGACGCCGGCGATAAGATGAATTATTTCCGCGATATTTCAACCTTTGGCGGCTGTACCGCCGGCCCGGCTGCGGCGATCGAAAATATGCGGATCATCGAAGATGAAGGGCTGCTCGACAATACGCTGGCGATGGGCGCGCATATGATCGAAAACCTAAATGCGTTGGCCGAAAAACATCCTGTGATCGGTGATGTGCGCGGTAAAGGGCTGTTCTGCGGCGCCGAACTGGTAGCCGACCGCGCCAGCAAAGAACCTGCTGATGAGAAGAAAGTACAGGCTGTTGTAGCCGATTGTATGGCCCAAGGCGTGATCATCGGAGCCACCAACCGGTCTTTGCCGGGCTTTAACAACTCGCTGTGTTTCAGTCCTGCGCTCATCGCCACAAAAGACGATATCAACCACATCACCGAGGCGGTTGATCAAGCGCTGGGGCGCGTGTTCGCAAGCTAAGCCAGCCCCAAAAGCCATTCTCTTGCCCCAAGTAAGGGGCAAGAGGCGCGCCATTGGGCCCGTATTTAGGCCAACCGAAATGCCCCCCATACCTTTTATGCACAGTATGAAAGCGCAGTATTCTGCGTTTACCTTTCTGAAAAAAACAGTCTAAACTGGACTTATGTCCATCCCAATAGAAACTTTCTTTTTAGATCCAGACGCCGAGGGCACGCTGCAGGGCCGCATTCAACAAATGATCGCGGAAGGCATCCTATCGGGGCGATTTCAGAAAAATGAAAAATTGCCATCAACGCGGCGCCTTGCGACGCATTTGGGCATAAGCCGCATTACCGTTACATTGGCCTATACCGAATTACTGGCCAATGAATACCTGACCTCGAAAGGACGCTCAGGATATTATGTGTCCCCCGAGGCGCCCGAACCGCCCCAGTTTAAACCGCTGCCTAAATCGGAAGAAAAGGTGGATTGGACACGCGCCATCGCCAAGCATTACTCGGAAACATCCACTTTTGAAAAACCCGAAGATTGGGCGCGCTATAAATTTCCCTTCATTTATGGCCAAACCGATCCCTCGCTTTTTGATCACGCAAATTGGCGCGCCTGCGCAATGAAAGCGCTTGGAGCGAAAGACTTCCCATCTTTAACCGCCGATTACTTTGATCGCGATGATCCCGAGCTTATTGAATTTATCGCCCGGCAAACCTTGCCCCGACGTGGGATTATTGCAGCTCCAGACGAAATTTTAGTCACCTTGGGCGCGCAAAATGCTTTATGGCTTTCAACCCAAGTGTTGCTCAACCAGCGCCGCAAAGCCGTGATCGAAAACCCTTGTTACCCGGCCTTGCGCGATATTCTGTACCAGTCGCGCTGCCATATTACCGCGGTGGATGTGGATGATTATGGCCTGCCCCCGCATCGGATCCCAAATGACAGCTCGGTTATATTCACTACCCCAAGCCACCAATGTCCGACAACGGCCACCATGCCATTGCAACGCCGCAAAGCCCTATTGTCCAAAGCGCAAGCCTTAGATGCTTTAATCATCGAGGATGATTACGAATTCGAAATGTCGTTTTTGACGCCGCCATCTCCAGCCTTGAAATCATTGGATGAAGATGGCCGTGTTATTTACGTTGGGTCCTTCTCCAAATCGCTTTTTCCTGGGCTACGGCTTGGATATTTGGTCGGATCTGCGGCTTTTATCCGCGAAGCGCGGGCGCTGCGTGCCAGCGTTCTGCGCCACCCCCCGGGTCATATTCAAAGAACCGCGGCCTATTTTCTGCGCCTTGGCCATTATGATGCGCTTATCAAACGCATGGGAAAAACATATTTACAGCGCAGCAAAATGATGGAGCAAGCAATCGCAGACCATGGCCTTGAAATTGCCGGGAAAGGCATGCATGGCGGCTCTTCTTTCTGGATGCGCGCGCCAAATGGATGTGACACCACTGAATTGGCCTTTACGCTCAGAAAGCAAAGCGTGTTGATCGAACCAGGGCAAGCTTTTTTTAACGATAGCGCTCCACCCAAAAACTATTATCGTTTGGCGTTTTCTTCAATTCCCGCGGATAAAATTAACGCGGGTATCGCAGGAATAGCCGCGATCCTGCGCTAATCTGGACCTATTTCGTGCGCCAAACTGGCCCTAACAGTCACGACGACGCCTTTGTAAACAGGCGATGCAAATTATGGCTATGATGCCAGATTCGAAATCGTTCCCTCAGGAGACCCAGCAAGATGAAAATGACAACCGAAGAAGCCTTTGTAAAAACCCTACAAATGCACGGCATAGAGCACGCATTTGGTATTATCGGCTCGGCCTTCATGCCCATTTCGGATATTTTCCCCCAAGCAGGTATTTCTTTCTGGGATTGTGCTCACGAAGGTTCAGGCGGCATGATGGCGGATGGCTACACCCGCGCCTCTGGCAAAATGTCGATGATGATCGCGCAAAATGGCCCCGGTATTACAAATTTCGTAACCGCCGTGAAAACCGCCTATTGGAATCACACGCCTTTGCTTTTGGTAACGCCGCAAGCCGCCAATAAAACCATCGGGCAAGGTGGGTTTCAGGAAGTGGAACAGATGGCCCTGTTTGAGGATATGGTGGCCTATCAAGAAGAAGTACGCGATGCCAGCCGCGTGGCAGAAGTTCTAAACCGGGTGATATTGAACGCCAAGCGCGCCTCTGCACCGGCGCAAATCAATATGCCGCGCGATTTCTGGACGCAAGTGATTGATATTGATCTGCCCGAAATCGTAAGCTTTGAACGGCCCAATGGCGGCAGCGATGCCATCGCACAGGCAGCAGCGCTTCTGGATTCAGCCACGTTTCCGGTGATTTTAAACGGTGCAGGGGTGATTTTGGCAGATGGGATTGAGGCAAGCAAAAAGCTTGCCGAGCGCCTCGATGCACCCGTTTGCGTGGGTTATCAGCATAATGACGCCTTCCCCGGCTCGCACCCTCTTTTCGCGGGCCCGCTGGGGTATAACGGATCAAAAGCCGCGATGGAGCTGATTTCAAAAGCGGATGTTGTTTTATGCCTTGGCACCCGCTTGAACCCGTTTTCCACGCTACCGGGATATGGCATTGATTACTGGCCAAAAGACGCAAAAATCATTCAGGTCGATATCAATGCTGACCGAATCGGATTGACCAAAAAAGTCAGTGTTGGAATTATTGGCGATGCGAAAAAAGTTGCCGAGGGCATTTTTGAACAACTTTCGCGATCGGCCGGGGATGCAGGGCGCAGCGAACGCAAAGCCACCATTGCACAAACCAAATCTGCTTGGGCGCAACAACTTTCGAGCATGGATCACGAAGAAGATGATCCCGGCACCACATGGAACCAGCGCGCGCGCGCTGCCAAGCCCGATTGGATGAGCCCCCGCATGGCCTGGCGTGCAATCCAAAGCGCTCTGCCCAAAGATGCTGTGATCAGCTCTGATATCGGCAATAATTGCGCGATCGGAAACGCCTATCCCAGCTTTGAAGACGGCCGTAAATATCTTGCGCCGGGCTTGTTTGGCCCCTGTGGATACGGGCTTCCTTCAATCGTAGGTGCCAAAATTGGATGTCCAGACGTGCCCGTTGTTGGGTTCTCAGGCGATGGCGCGTTTGGTATTGCAGTGACCGAGCTAACCGCAATTGGCCGGGGAGAATGGCCCGCCGTCACCATGATCGTTTTCCGGAATTATCAATGGGGCGCGGAAAAGCGTAACTCAACCTTATGGTACGAAGATAACTTCGTGGGAACCGAGCTTGACACGCAAGTGTCTTATGCCGGCATCGCGCAAGCATGCGGTCTGCAAGGCGTTCAAGCCCATACGATGGATGAGTTGCGCGACGCATTGAACAAAGCGATTGAGGATCAAATGAAACATGGCAAAACCACCCTGATTGAAGCCATGATCAACCAAGAGCTGGGCGAACCGTTCCGCCGCGATGCGATGAAGAAACCGGTTGCGGTTGCGGGCATTAGCGCCTCGGATATGCGACCACAAACCGTCTAAATCAAAGGAAACGCCCCCAGCGGGGCGTCTCAGGCCTTTGTGATAAAATTTCCGCCGATGGGCTGATTTGGCATGCACCAAATTCCACCGGCGGAGAGCTGTTTTATTGAGAGGAAGCAGATCATGCCGAAAGCCAAAGACACCGCTTTGATCTTGGTTTTGAACGCGGGTTCTTCTTCGATTAAATTCGCCGTTTTTGATACTGATCTTCGGCAAGAAATTGGTGGCATTGTTGAAGGGATCGGTGGGGCCTCAACGATTAAGGTCGCCGATCAATCGCGCGCTCTACCCTTCATCGACCACAAATCGGCGCTCAGCGGTATCTTATCGGCCTTGGCGGAACATCATTACGGTTTAGAGCGATTTTCGGCGGCAGCGCACCGGGTGGTTCACGGCGGGCGCAAGCTGACCGCACCGGTGCGCCTTACCCCGGATATCCGCGTTGAAATCGGCAATTGCACACCTCTTGCACCTTTGCACAACCCCCATAATCTGGCCGCCATTAACACCTTGGCCGAACTGGCGCCTAACCTGCCCCAATATGCCAGCTTTGACACCTCGTTCCACGCAAGCAACCCCGAAGTCGCTACGCGCTATGCGATTCCCCGCATGATCGAAACCAAAGGCATCCGGCGCTACGGGTTTCACGGGCTGTCCTTTTCCTCATTGGTGCGCCAGTTGCCGCATATATCAGGGGAAAAGCTTCCCTCGCGTTTACTGGCCTTTCATTTGGGCAATGGTGCCAGCCTCTGCGCGATTAAAAACGGCCAGTCTGTTGCCACCACGATGGGATATTCACCGCTCGATGGCTTGACCATGGGCACCCGCTCAGGCGGGATCGATGCAAATGCGGTTCTACGCCTGGTGGAAGATAATGGCCTTGAGCGAACCAAAGCGATTCTGAACCATGAAAGCGGCTTACTTGGATTGTCGGGCGGGAAATCAGATATGCGCAATTTGATGCTGGATCCAAGCGCTGACAGTGCCTTTGCCATCGAACATTTCTGCTATTGGTCTTTGCGCCATGCCGGATCCTTAATCGCGGCCATGGAGGGGCTTGATGCGATTGCTTTCACCGGCGGGATTGGTGAAAACGCTCTCGGGGTCCGCGCGCGTATTTTGCGGGGTTTGGAATGGGCTGGCGTGCGGATGAATCCAGATGCCAATCACAGCCACAAGCCACGCTTGCAGGCGGAAAGTTCAAAAGTGTCAATATGGGTTGTACCCGCCAGAGAAGAAGAAACCATCGCGGCAGATGCACTGGCGCTGATTCAGGCGCAATAGATGTTTTACCCCAGCGCCACAGTCACCGCCGTTGCGGCTACAATATCCGACACGCTGGCCCCGCGACTAAGATCACAAACCGGCTTTGAAAACCCCTGTAACATTGGCCCAATCGCCTGCGCGCCGGCCAGTTCTTGGGCCAATTTATATGCAATATTGCCAGCATTAAGATCGGGAAAAATCAATACATTGGCATGCCCTTGGCCCAATGATTTTTTCGCTGCAATCGCAGGGTTTAACGCCGCATCGGCTTGGATTGGGCCCAAGAAACCCGTTTCCTGGGCGGCAGCGGCAACCAAATCAACGCTTTCTCCGCTGCCCGATTTACCCGTTGAAAACGAGAGCAACGCCATATCAACGCGATCCAGCAAAGCCTTAGCCGAGTGTTCAGAAGCACGCGCAATATCCGCCAATTGCCCCGCATCAGGGGCTAGGTTCACCGCGCAATCGGCAAAAATCATATCGCGGCCATCAGGGAAAAGCATCAGAAAGAATGAGGAAGGCGTGCGCACGCCAGGGCGCAGCCCGATCACAATGCTGGCCGCTTCAATCACCCGTTTTGTTGGACTGTCAGCGCCAGCCACCATCGCATCCGCCGCCCCCGAGGCCACCATCGCGGCAGCTCTAAACAGCGGTTTGGCCAACATACGCCTCGCAATCGCCTCTTTAAGCCCGCGGCGTTCAACCAAACCCGCGACCATCGCATCGCTTACTGGGCTTAGTGGAATCGGATCCGCCAGCCCTTTTGCGCGCAGCTGTTGCGCCGCTTCGGCAATCCGCGGATCTTCTATTTCCGGCAACACCACCCGCGCGGCACGCGCTTTCGCGCGGTCAAATATATTTTCAAGAACCGACATGATGACCTCCATCTGTCGAGCAAGGAGCCTAAAATGAGCACAGACGTCAAGATCAACCGTGGTCTAAAAAGTATTTATTTTGAAAGATCTGGCGTGAGCCATATTGACGGCGCGAAAGGCGAGCTCAGTTACCGCGGTTATTCGATCCATGATTTGGCCACCAAATCCACCTTTGAAGAAGTCAGCTATCTTTTGATCTATGGGGAATTGCCGACACCGCCCCAACTGGCAGAATTTGATCATAAATTGAAAGCGGCGCGCCAATTGCCCCCCGCAGTATATGACATCATCAAAGCCGCCAGCGCCGGGCACCCGATGGATGTGTTGCGCACTGCCGTTTCAAGCTTGGCCGCGTTAGAACCCGACAGCCAAAAAGTCAGCGAAGAAGATTTTATCGAAAATGGTATCCGCCTGACCTCACAAGTGCCGATGATCATCGCCGCGCATGAACATATCCGCAACGGGCGCCAACCCATCGCGGCAGATTCAACGCTGAGCCACGCCGCCAATTGGTTATGGATGTTGAAGGGGGAAGTGCCGTCTGAAGACGCGGCGAGATTGGCGGATGTCGATTTCATCCTTCATGCTGAGCATGGCAGCAATGCCAGCAGCTTCGCCGCCCGCGTCACGATCGGAACCGAAGCCAATTTGCATGGCGCTATCGTCACTGCGCTTTCTACGCTGGCGGGGCCGGCGCATGGCGGGGCGGCAGAAGATGTGATGAAAATGGTGCAGGAAATCGGCACGCCTGAGAATGCGGCCGCTTATGTTAAAGAGAAACGCGGCAAACGTGAGCCAGTAACCGGATTTGGCCACCGCGTTTATCGCGCCGAGGATCCGCGCGCGCGTCACATGCGCGAAGGTGTGCGTAAATTGGGCGAAGAAATGGGCGCTCCGGAATGGTATGAAATATTGCAAAGCGTGGTTGGCGCGATGAAACCCTATGCACGCCATGGCCTAAACGTGAATGTCGATTTCTATTCAGGCGTGATTTACCAGTTGCACGGTATTCCGATGGATCTTTACGTTCCAATTTTCGCCATTGGCCGCATGCCAGGATGGATAATCCAATGCGTTGAGCAATTGCGGGGAAATATCTTAATTCGCCCACTTACCTTGTATAATGGTCCCGAAATGCGCGACTATGTGAGCCTTGATGATCGATAGAACTTCATCATATCAACGTTTTGAGGGGCTTGCCAGCTTCGTAAGGTCAGACGCTTAGATGTTTGAAACCTTAAGCAGCGCGCTGGCCCTTACAATGGCAGATATAATCACGCTGGCGTTGATTTGTTTTGCCGCAGGACTGGTGCGCGGCTTCTCTGGTTTTGCGCTTTCGGCTGTGGCCATGGCCTCTGCAGCAAGCTTTATCCCACCGGTCGAATTGATCCCTTTATGTTGGTGGCTGGAAATTGCAGCCAGCGCGCTTTTAATTCGGGGCAATTGGCATAATGCGCGAAAAAAAACCGTTTTACTGCTTTCAATTGGTACATTGATCGGGCTGCCTTTGGGTCTGGTTCTCACCACGAATGTGCCGGTAGCGCTGTCGCAGAATATCGCCTTATTGCTGATCATGGTTCTTGCGACGCTGCTGCTGATGGGTCTGCGCCTTGAAGCTTTGCACAGACCCCTTGGAACGGTTTTTGCTGGAATCGGCGCTGGTTTGGGCACAGGATTGGCCAGCGTGGGGGGCATGGTGGTCGCAATTTTCATGCTGTCTTTCAAAGGCGCACCCGCAACCATGCGTGCAACGGTTATTTTATTTTTGCTGCTCAGCAGCGGCCTCAGCGTGGCAAATTATTTTTTATTTGATGTCATGACCCAAATCGCCGTGTTTCGTGGTATATTTTTTATTGTTCCGGCAATAATCGGGGTGCATCTTGGAACGAAACTCTTTATCCCAAAGTGGGAACATTTTTACCGACCCTTTTGTTTGACTCTGTTGATCATCTTGTCAGGCGCAGGATTGGTAAGACTCATCGCGTAAAATCAGGAAAGCGTCACATGAAAGACCAACCATATCTGGACACATCGCCAAAAGTCTCAGACGAAATACGGAAAACCACCTGTTATATGTGTGCGTGCCGTTGCGGCATCAATGTTCATATGAAAGAGGGGAAAGTGGCCTATATCGAGGGCAATCGTGACCACCCTGTGAACAAAGGCGTTTTATGCGCCAAAGGCAGTGCCGGCATTATGCAGGTCAATGCCCCGTCTCGCTTAAACGCGCCGCTCAAACGGGTTGGGCCCCGCGGTTCTGGCCAGTTTGAGGAAATCAGCTGGGATGAAGCGCTCGATATGGCGGCGGGCTGGCTCAAGCCAATCCGCGACGAAAATCCCGAAAAATTGGCCTTTTTTACGGGCCGTGATCAATCGCAAAGCTTTACCAGTTTCTGGGCTCAAAATTTTGGCACTCCGAATTATGCTGCGCATGGCGGCTTTTGCAGCGTAAATATGGCGGCTGCGGGCATCTATACGATGGGCGGCGCGTTTTGGGAGTTTGGTCAACCAGATTGGGACCATACCAAATTGTTTATGCTCTTTGGCGTGGCTGAAGATCATGACAGCAATCCAATCAAAATGGGCCTTGGCAAGTTGAAAGAACGCGGCGCCAAGGTGATTGGCGTTAATCCCATCCGCACCGGCTATAACGCTGTTGCCGATGAATGGGTGGGCATTACCCCGGGCACGGATGGGTTGTTCATCCTATCGCTAATCCATGAGCTGTTAAAAGCCGGCAGAATCGATTTGCATTATCTGTCACAATATACAAATGCGCCGGTTCTGCTGGATGCGGAAACCGGGCTTTTGATGCGCGATGAAAATGGCAAAGAACTGGTCATTGATCGCAGCACCAAAAAACCCGCCCCCTTCGATCAAAAAGGCGTGAAACCCGATTTGAACGGCAGCCGCCGTATTGGCGGCACCACGCATCGGACGGTTTTTCATGCAATGATCGAACGCTATCTTGACCCGCAATACGCCCCCGAAGCGGTGGCCAAAGACGTCGGTATCCCAGCTGGTAAAATTCGTGCTATCGCGAATGAGCTGGCGCGGGTGGCGTTTGACGAAGCGATTGAGCTGGATCAAGAATGGACCGATTTTCGCGGTGAAACCCATACAAAAATGACCGGGCGGCCAGTCAGTTTCCACGCGATGCGCGGGATTTCGGCGCATTCGAACGGGTTTCAAACATGCCGTGCGCTGCATATTTTGCAGATCATTCTGGGCAGCGTCGAAGCCCCGGGCGGCTTTCGCTTTAAACCCCCCTATCCAAAGCCGGCAACAATCCATCCAAAGCCGCATTGCAAAACCACTCCGGGTGCACCGCTTGACGGTCCGCATCTGGGTTTTGTGCATGGGCCAGAAGATCTTTGTTTGAAAGACGATGGCAGCCCGGCGCGGATTGATAAGGCTTTCACCTGGGAAAACCCAATGTCCGCGCATGGTTTGATGCATATGGTGATTTCCAACGCGCATGCCGGAGATCCCTATAAGATCGACACTTTGTTCATGTATATGGCCAATATGTCCTGGAACAGTTCGATGAACACCCGTGGCGTGATCGATATGCTTACCGATCAGGATGAAAACGGCGAGTATGTGATCCCCAGGATCATTTATTCGGATGCGTATTCTTCTGAAATGGTTGCCTATGCCGATCTGATCCTGCCCGATGCCACTTATCTAGAGCGCCATGATTGCATCAGCCTGCTTGACCGCCCGATTTGTGAAGCCGACGGATTGGCAGATGCAATCCGTTGGCCGGTGATCGAGCCGGACCGCGATGTGCGCGGCTTCCAATCCGTGCTTTGCGAGCTTGGCGCAAAACTGGATTTACCAGGCTTTGTGAATGAGGATGGCAGCCAGAAATATGCCGATTATGGAGATTACATTGTATCGCATGAGCGCAAACCGGGCATTGGCCCCTTGGCGGGCTTTCGCGGAGATGGCAGCGATGCCGGGCGCGGCGCGCCAAATCCCAAACAGCTTGAGCGCTATATCGAAAATGGTGGCTTTTTCGTCGAACATGTTCCCGAAGGTGCCAATTACTATAAGCCCTGGAACAGCGCCTATCAGGATTGGGCTGTGAAAATGGGCATTATTGACAGCCCGCAACCCTATTTATTTCAACTCTATGTCGAGCCAATGCGTAAATTCCAACGCGCGGCAGAAGGCCATGGCGACAGACAACCACCCGAGCATCTGCGCGATCGGATCAAAGAAACGCTGGATCCTCTGCCGGTTTGGTACGCGCCCGCAGAGGATTCGCATATCGACCCGACAGAATACCCGATTCATGCCTTAACCCAGCGCCCGATGGCGATGTATCATAGCTGGGGCACGCAAAATGCCTGGTTAAGGCAGATCCATGGGATGAACCCGCTATATGTGCCGAGCAATTTGATGCAAGAACATAACTTGGTTGATGGCGAATGGGCAAAAGTCAGCTCGGTCCATGGCAGTATTACCGTCCCGGTGATGGAAATGGCCGCGTTAAACGAAAATACCGTCTGGACATGGAACGCGATTGGCAAGCGCAAAGGGGCCTGGGCTCTGGATGAAAAAGCCCCCGAAGCCACCAAAGGGTTTTTGCTCAACCATCTGATTCACGAGCTATTGCCTCCCAAGGGCGATGGTTTGCGATGGGCCAATTCAGACCCGATCACCGGGCAAGCCGCATGGTTCGATTTGCGCGTGAAAATTGAAAAAGCACCGCCACCAAGTGAAAGTCAACCGGCTTTACCCACATTGAACTCTCCTGTTCAGCAAGGACCGAAAAATCTAGAATGGAAGGTGGGAAAATGACAACCTTACCCACGCAAACCAACCGCAAGCTGGGGCTTGTGATTGATCTTGATACATGCGTTGGCTGCCATGCCTGCGTGATCAGCTGCAAAGGCTGGAACACTGAAAATTATGGCGCCCCGCTCAGTGATCAAGATGCTTATGGCGGCAATCCAAGCGGTACCTTTTTGAATCGCGTCCATAGCTACGAAATGCACCCCGAACAGGGCGGCGCCGCGCAATTGGTACATTTTCCAAAATCCTGCCTGCATTGCGAAGACGCCCCTTGCGTTACAGTTTGCCCGACAGGTGCCAGCTACAAGCGGGTTGAAGACGGCATTGTCTTGGTGAATGAAAGCGATTGTATCGGCTGTGGCCTGTGCGCTTGGGCCTGCCCCTATGGCGCGCGCGAATTGGATGCGGCCGCTGGCATCATGAAGAAATGTACGCTCTGCGTGGATCGGATCTATAATGAAAACCTACCCGAAGAAGATCGCGAACCCGCTTGCGTGCGCACCTGCCCTGCAGGCGCCCGGCATTTTGGTGATTTCGCTGATCCCGACAGCCATGTAAGCCAGCTGAGCGCGGCGCGCGGCGGTATGGATTTAATGCCCGAACAAGGGACAAAGCCGGTGAATAAATATCTGCCACCGCGGCCAAAAGATACGATGGAAGAAATTGATATTTTGGCCCCGTTCTTAGAGCCCGTGGCGAAAGAGACTACGGGCTTTATGGCTTGGCTCGATAAAACTTTGGAGAAAATCTGATGCATCCAGCGCCTTCCGTAATTATTTTCACGTCGCTGACGGGCCTTGGCTTTGGGCTTTTGGTCTTTTTAGGGCTTGGCCTGCCTGATACGTCTGGAGTGGTGGCCTTTGTCTTTTTTGCAATCGCTTATCTGCTGGCGATTGGCGGTTTGATTTCCTCAACGTTCCATTTGGGGCGCCCCGAACGCGCAATAAAAGCCTTTTCGCAATGGCGCAGCAGCTGGTTGAGCCGCGAAGCGTGGCTGGCAGTCGCCTCTTTGTTCGTGATGGCCGTTTACGGCGCAGGTTTGGTGTTTCTTGATACGCGCTGGGGCATATTGGGCGTGATCGGTTCGACCTTATCCTTGGCCACCGTGTTTTCAACGGCGATGATTTATGCGCAATTAAAAACCGTACCCCGCTGGAACACCGCTCTCACGCCATTGCTGTTTATCACACTGGCTTTAACCGGAGGGGCGATCCTGTCTGGATCTGTGGATACGGCGCTTTTAATGTTAATTTCTGCCGGTATCGTTCAAATCGTGTATTGGATCAACGGCGATCAAGCTCTGGCCCGCTCTGGCACCAGCATGGCCAGCGCCACGGGGTTGGGTGCCATGGGAACGGTCAAAGCCTTTGAACCGCCGCATACCGGCACCAATTATCTGCTCCGAGAATTTGTCCATATCGTGGGCCGCAAACATGCCGCAAAGCTACGTGTCATCGCGCTTATTTTGATGATTGGTACGCCAACCTTATTTCTATCGCTACCCTTTAACCACTGGTTCGCGCTTGGCGCCCTGGCAACCCATATCGCGGGTGTTTTCACCTCACGTTGGCTGTTCTTTGCTCAGGCGGAACATGTTGTTGGATTATATTACGGAAAACGATAGTTCCGGCACCCAAACTCCAAATGTAGCGCCGGTTTCGCCGCTGTTGGGATGCCCACATCTGGGTTATTTATCGATCGGGCAGGTTGGGCATAACATCTTGATTAAAGCATAAGATCAGCTCGTGATGGTTGACTATGGGGGCCTGGCTGCCACAGCGGTTTAAAACACGCGCTATCCCCAAAGTTGGCCAGCTTGCAAAGGTAGGTTAAAGGACAGCCTTAACCCGGGCTGAAGGTTGCAAAAAGTGCTTGCGGGGAATGTCGGAGCGTTAGACCGTACTATAAAGGCGACGTCATCAAGACAAAGCCAGCTTCCTGCACCTTTCATAGCGCAAATGGCTTTTCCTGGGCGCCGGCTTCCTATCGTTGGATCCCACGGGCAGCGCCTTGGCGCTGTACAAGCGCGCGATTGTTCAGCGCATAAACGCTTTTAAAAGCAAAAAAGCCCAAAGATGCGCTTCGGGCTTTTTCATATTTTGAAGCTTAAAAACGTATCAGTGGAGCTTTTGTCCGACTTCCGCAATTGATCCATCGATCAACTTATTAGCTTGCGCCGCGCTCATCTGCTCAGCGATCAAACCGCGCGCCGCCGCAATCGCCACGCTGACCGCTTGATCGCGCACTTCCCGCTCGGCCGCTGCGCGCGCAGAGGTGATCCGATCCTCAGCCGCCGCCAACCGCCGTTCGATTGACGCTTGCAGATCCGCTTTGCCTTGCGCGGCTGCGCTTGCAGCTTCAGCACGGGCTGCTTCTACAATACGACCAGCCTGCTCTTGAACCTCTTTTTGCTTACGCTCATACTCTGCCAAAATCCCTTGGGCTTCCTCGCGCAACAGACGCGCTTGATCCAAGTCAGCTTGAATGCCTTCGGCGCGTTGATCCAGCAATTTGCCCATCATCGCGGGCACTTTGAGATAAATCAAAACCGCAATGAACAGAAGAAACGACAATAAAACGATGAAATTGGTATTTTTCAAAGACACGAACGGGCCAGAGGCAGCCCAAGCTGGGCTCGACAGAACCGCAAAGAGAAAAGGTGTGATGTAACGCATGTTCTTAACCCTTCATCTCTTGCTTCACAGCAGCAGCAATGGCTTTTTTATCGCTATTGCCACCCAAGGCCACAATCAAATCGGCCGTGGTTTCCGCGGCAACTTCCTTGACGCTGGCAAGAGCGTTGCTGCGAATTTCAGCAATCGCCTCTTCTCCGGCTTTTGCCTTTTCAGAAATTTGCGCATCGGCCGTTGCAATCGCCGCATCAAGCTCTGCTTTGATTTCGGCTTTGGTTGCCTCAACAATCTGCGCTGCTTCAGACCGCGCATCATTCAACGCTTTATTATAAGCGGCTTCGGCTGAGACTGCTTTTTCTTTCAGTTCCTCTGCCATCGCAACGTCGTGGCTGATCGTTCCTTGACGTTCGGCCAATACGGCCGCGATCCGTGGCAAAGCAAGCTTCGATAGGATCAGGTAAATGACTATTAAAGTGACCAGAAGCCAAAAAATCTGGTTTCCAAATGTTGAGAAATCCAATTGGGGCAAACCGCCCTCGGATGCCTCGACAGCTTTGGATGCGGCAGTGGTGGTAGATGATGCCATCTCGTTCTCCGTCCTACGCGAAACCAATAGGATGAACGCGCCTTGCGTTCATCCCGCTCTTAGGTTCTTGCGTCGTGTGCTTAAACAGCAAACATCAACAGCAAAGCAACGAGGAATGAGAAAATACCCAATGCTTCGGCAAACGCGATACCGATAAACATCGTGGCTGTTTGCCCCGCTGCTGCGGATGGGTTTCTCAAGGCACCCGCCAGAAAGTTTCCGACTACATGCCCAACACCGACTGCGGCTCCGCCCATGCCTGTACAGGCAAGCCCGGCTCCAATGTAAGCACCCATTTGTACGATATCGCCTTCCATGGCTTTCTCCTTCGTGTTTATTTTGGTTCGTTGTTAAAAATTAGTGATGGGGGTGAAGTGCGTCTTTCAGGTAAACGCATGTCAAAATCGCGAACACATAGGCTTGGATGAATGAAACCAAAACCTCAAGCGCGTAAATGGCCGTAATGGCAAGCACTGATAATGGCGCTATCGCGGCTATACCGGCGAATGCTGCAAAAACCTTTATCACGGCGTGCCCCGCCATCATGTTGCCAGCCAGACGGATCGAATGGCTCACAGGGCGCACAAAATACGAGATGATTTCGATCAGCGCCAAAACCGGCCGCAACGGCAAAGGCGCCGAAGAAATCCAAAACAGCGACAGGAAAGATGCGCCATTCTTGACAAACCCAATGATGGTTACGGCCAAAAATACCGCCATCGCCATCACCGCTGTCACTGCGATGTGCGATGTGGTCGTAAAGGACATCGGCAGCAACCCCAAAAAGTTGGCGCACACAATAAACATAAAGAGCGTCATGATGTAGGGAAAATAACCAACCGCGTCTTTTCCGGCGACATCCTCAACCATTTTATAGACGAACCCGTAGGCCAATTCACCGATTGACTGGCTACGGCTGGGGACGATTCCGCGATGCGAGGTGCCAAAAACCATAATCGCCAAAACCGCAACCACGGACAAAGCCATCCATAAGGTTACGTTTGTGATGGTGTACCAATGCACCTCATTGCCCGCAAACAATGGTTGCACAACAAACTGATCCATCGGATGGAACGCCAGACCAGAGCCTTCACTTTGCGCTTCGCTTGCCACGATCAATCCTCTTCTTCATCTTTGGCCAATTCGGCCATCTGCTTTTCCTGGATTTCCTTTGCAGATCGCAACATCGTGCGCACTCCGGCTATGAAACCCAACATCGTAAAACCCACCAAGAACACGGGCATCGTTCCAACTAGAACATCCAGCCCGTACCCAATACCAAAACCAATCCCAAGACCGGCCACCAACTCAATCACCATTCGCCATGCAAGCTGCGCGGCCTTGTGATGATCTTCTGCCTTCTTCTCCGGTTTACTCCCCGATTTTGCCGCCTCTATACGCGCCGTCAGCGCTTCAAGCGGATCTTTCTCATCGGGGCCAGTCACCTTCGCACTCCAGCAGAATTCCCGCTGGGTGTAGTCTGGGTGCAGCGCCGAGTCAACCGCCTGATTCAAGCCCGAAAATAGCTATTAAACTACTGATTATTCATATTTTAATTTTTAGCTCGCATCACCTAGCGAGCCTAGTTTGAATGAAAAATGCCCAAAAACATGGATTTTGCATATTCAACCATTTGGTTGACGATCCTAACCAGCAACTTTTAAATAGGCGTATGGACCAACAAATTGATTTGATCTTTGCAGCTATGGCGGATGCCACGCGGCGCAGCATTCTAACGCTTTTGCTCGAAGATGACATGGCGGTGAGCGATGTCGCCGAACCTTTCGCGATATCTTTGGCGGCCGTATCCAAACATTTGGCTATTTTAACGCGCGCTGGGTTGATCAGCCAAGAAAAACGGGGCCGGGTGAAATGGTGCAAACTTGAACCAGATGCGCTGCGCGCTGCCAGTATATGGTTGCAAGGGTTTGGGCAGTTTGACGCGGTAGATCTTGACCAGTTCGAACAGTTTCTCAAATCAGAATTGCCCACAAGCGATTTTTGACGCTTGGAAAAAGCGCATTATCGGCCATCCACCAACTGCATCTTGATTTGCCTAAAATTTGTTTGCTCTTCATGCGCAACCTGCAGCTTTGGTTGACACTGCGGCATTTAACGATTAATGCCCTCCCAACTTATAGGAAGCGGTATACTTCCGGTCCAAGGCTTGTTCAGGATCGCCCCCCGTCAGCGAGGTTTCGCCCACGGGGGCAATTTTGGTTTTAGAACACGTAAAAGGACCGGCCTGAGCCGCGCAGCAATGAAGGAGCGCGCAATGTTTGAAAACCTGTCCGAACGCCTCTCTGGTGTTTTCGATCGGCTGACCAAACAGGGTGCGTTGTCAGAAGACGACGTTAAAACTGCATTGCGCGAGGTTAGGGTTGCCCTGCTTGAAGCGGATGTTTCGTTGGGCATCGCGCGTGACTTTGTGAAAGCCGTCCAAGAAAAGGCCACCGGGCAATCGCTCACAAAATCGGTGACGCCGGGCCAGCAAGTCGTAAAAATCGTTCATGATGAGTTGGTACATGTGCTGGCCGGAAGCGAAGATCCCGGTGCGTTGAAAATTGACAGCGCGCCAGCCCCGATTTTAATGGTGGGCTTGCAAGGCTCGGGCAAAACGACCACAACGGCAAAACTCGCAAAGCGTTTGAAAGAAAAAGACGGCAAACGCATTTTGATGGCCTCGCTCGATGTCAACCGCCCCGCGGCAATGGAACAATTGCAGATTTTAGGCCGGCAAATCGGTGTCGACACATTGCCGATTGTAAAAGGCGAAGATCCGGTAAAAATCGCCAAACGCGCAAAAACACAAGCCAGTTTGGGTGGCTATGACGTTTACATATTAGACACAGCAGGCCGGTTGCATATCGATCAAGAGTTGATTGCGCAGGCCGCCGCGGTGCGCGATGTTGCCCAGCCGCGCGAGACATTATTGGTCGTCGATGGCTTAACCGGCCAAGATGCTGTGAACGTGGCCACCGAATTTGATGATAAGATTGGCGTCACGGGCGTTGTATTGACCCGTATGGATGGCGATGGCCGCGGCGGCGCCGCGCTTTCTATGCGCGCCGTCACCGGCAAACCAATTCGGTTTGTGGGCTTGGGTGAGAAAATGGAGGCGCTAGAGCCGTTCGAACCCAAGCGGGTTGCGGGCCGCATTCTGGGCATGGGCGATATCGTCGCGCTGGTGGAAAAAGCCCAAGAAACAATCGAGGCTGAACAAGCCGAGCGCATGATGAAACGGTTCCAAAAGGGCCAATTCAACATGAATGATATGAAATCCCAGCTTGAACAAATGATGAAAATGGGCGGCATCGAAAGCATCATGGGCATGATGCCGGGCATGGGCAAAATGGCCAAGCAGGCCAGCGAAGCGGGTATGGATGATAAAGTGTTCAAGCGGCAAATCGCGCTGATCCAATCCATGACCAAAAAAGAACGCGCCAATCCCCAAATTCTCCAAGCCAGCCGCAAAAAGCGAATTGCCGCCGGCGCGGGTCTGGAAGTGAGCGAATTGAACAAACTGCTCAAAATGCAGCGCCAAATGGGCGATATGATGAAAAAAATGGGCAAGATGGGCAAAGGTGGCATGCTAAAGCAGGCGATGCGGGGCATGTTTGGAAAAGGCGGAATGCCGCCCGGTATGGATCCCAGCCAAATGGACCCCAAAGCTTTGGAAGCCGCAGCAAAACAAATGGGGGGGGCCGGTCTTGGGAAAATGCCCGGCGGGCTGCCTGGTTTGGGTGGCGGTGCCTTGCCGCCCGGCCTCTCGGGCTTCGGGAAAAAGAAATGATTTTTGCGATCCCGTCCCGTTTATTGGCGCGTCTCCCGGCTTTTAAAAATCCGCAGTCGGGAAGCTACTCGTTTTACAAATATTCAAACCCAGCCCTGGCTGCCCCGCAAGGTCAAACCGCAATTACCGCCCGAGCAGGAGCATCGACATGCCTCTGACCAACGCCCCTCGCCTGCACAGCGAAGAGCTTATTCTGCGCGGACCTGAATTGCAGGATGCTGAGCCGATAATTGCTTTCCTGCAAGATGAACGCCGCTCCAGAGGGTTTGGACATCTGCCCGAACGGGGCGCAGCATGGCGCTGGTTTGCGCTGAATGTGGGGCATTGGCATATTCACGGCTATGGCTATTTCACGATTGAAACCAAAGCCGGCGAGATTGCCGGTATCAGCGGCATCTGGAACCCCGAAACCTGGCCCGAGCCAGAACTTGGCTGGGTGGTTTTTGAGGGCTTTGAGGGGCGTGGTATCGCCTATGAAGCGGCCTGTCGGGCCCGCCTCTGGGCTTATGAAAATCTCGGCTTCACCACTTTGACCAGCAATATTGTGCCCGGCAATGAACGCTCTATCGCATTGGCCAAACGCATGGGCGCTTTTTTTGAGCGCAAATATTACAACTCGAATATGGGGGAAGACATGCTCTACCGCCATCCTAGCCCCGAGGCGCTGATTTGATGCCGAAATATATCGTTCCAATCTGGCCGATATACCGGTTTCGGATTTCTATGCGCAATCTGTGGAGACCCGAATGACCGATAAAGTCACATTAGCCGCCACTGTTCTGAAAGAACATCGCCAAAGTATCGACCGGCTCGATGCTATCTTAATCTATACGCTGGGCGAACGTTTCAAGCACACCCAAGCCGTAGGCACATTAAAGGCCGAACATGACTTGCCGCCCTCAGATCCAACGCGCGAGGCCGCGCAGATTGCAAGGCTTGAGGATTTGGCTGTGCAGGCCGATCTCGACCCGCAATTTGCCAAGAAATTTCTGAATTTTGTTATTCAGGAAGTCATTCGACATCACCAAGAACACCAATCCTAGGGGCTCTGCCCCAACCGCCATTCTAAAGGAGAATATCAAATGGCTATGAAAATCCGTCTTGCCCGTGGTGGCAGCAAAAAGCGCCCATTTTATCGCATTGTCGCGGCTGATAGCCGTATGCCACGCGATGGCCGCTATGTTGAAAAACTGGGCACATATAACCCGTTGCTGCCAAAAGACAGCGAAGACCGCGTGAAAATGAACCTAGAGCGGGTTCAGTATTGGATGAGCGAAGGCGCGCAGGTCACCGATCGCGTATCAAGAATGTTGGAAGCTGCCGGCGTGATTGAAAAGAAAGAGCGCAACAACCCGAAAAAAGCGATCCCTGGTAAGAAAATGCAGGATCGTGCGGAAGAAAAAGCTGCAAAAGCCGCAGAGGCAAGCGCCGCAGTAGAAGAGGAAGAAGCGCCCGTCGATGAGGCGGAAACCCCAGCAGAAGACAGCAGTGAGGCCCCTGCAGCTGAGGCGGCAGAAAGCTAAATCGAGCAGCCTTTTTTAGGCGCCTCTATATCACAGCCTTGTCCATGAACATCATTATGGGCAGGGCAACACCCATTTGCATCCCTCTCTCATCAGATCAGGCTTCACCACCGTCTTTTAACCCAGTTCTGATGCCCACATGAGCGAAAAAATGGCCCAATTTTCGATCGCATAGATATCTGATGCTTTTTCGCCCTTTTCGATTGCTGATTTTACTTGGAATTGCCTTCATTGCTGGCATTCTATACGAGCGGGGTGAGATCAAAGCCCGCTGCGAACACGTTGGTGGTGATATGGAAAGTGGTTTTTGTGAAAGGTAATCAATGCCCGAACACATGATTTGCGTGGCCGCGATCGCCGGTGCCTTTGGCGTGCATGGCGACGTGCGCCTGAAAAGTTTCACCGCTATCCCCAGCGCTTTGGAAGACTATGCCCCGCTGGCAACGCAAGACAACGCGCAGAGCTTCACCGTCCATCTGACGGGGCGAACCAAAAATGCCCTCACCGGCCGTCTATCCGGCATTACCAGCAAAGAGCAGGCTGATGCGCTGAAGGGAGTGAAACTATTCGTTCCAAGAGACCGCCTGCCCAGCTTGCCCGATGACGAGTTTTATCACGCCGATCTGGAAGGCTTGCACGTCTTTGACAGTGGCGGTCAAGATTGGGGCCGTGTTATTACCGTACAGAACCACGGCGCCAGCGATTTGCTTGAAATTCAAGGCCCCAATTTGAAAGCCAGCATCTTGCTGCCCTTCACCCGCGCTGCGGTGCCCACCGTTGATCTGGCAGAAGGCAAGATTATCATCGATCCACCCGATGGACTTTTGCCGGATTTACCATGAGCCAGCAAAGCAAATCCCACGGGCGTAAATCCATAAGTGCAAATTCGCAACCGCGCGCCTTGATGACCCAATCGCCGCAGCTTGCCGGCGTTTGGACAGCGCAAATTCTCACGCTCTTTCCCGAAGCCTTTCCCGGCGTTTTGGGGGAAAGCCTGACCGGCCGCGCGTTAAAAGACGGCAAATGGGCGCTCGATACGATTGATTTGCGCCTGTTTGGGGAAGGCAAGCATAGAAATGTCGATGATACGCCCGCTGGCGGCGGCGCGGGCATGGTGCTGAAACCCAATGTTGCGGGCGCAGCGCTCGATCGGGCACTGGCTCAACAGAAAACGCCATTGCCGATGGTCTGCCTGTCGCCGCGCGGAATGCCATTTACGCAAGCAAAGGCCCGCGCTTGGGCAAATGCTGGCGGTGTCACGATGCTATGCGGGCGCTTTGAGGGCATTGATCAGCGGGTGATTGATCATTACCAGCTGGAAGAGATTTCACTGGGCGATTTTGTCTTGACCGGTGGTGAAATCGCCGCTCAAGCAATGATCGACGCGACGGTGCGCCTCTTACCCGATATTTTGGGCAATGAGGCCTCCATCGCCGAAGAAAGCCATATGGCGGGCTTGCTAGAGCATCCGCATTATACGCGGCCAGCGCTTTGGAACGGCCGCAGTATCCCCGATGTTTTGCAATCAGGACATCATATCAATATTGCCAAATGGCG
>Ga0255779_1001785_pt1 | contig 23872 bp, 22 predicted proteins | sample 011ome_21_FD_179977 | JGI IMG/M metagenome (GOLD analysis project Ga0255779, IMG submission 179977) | Coastal salt marsh microbial communities from the Groves Creek Marsh, Skidaway Island, Georgia - 011508AT metaG (version 2) | ecosystem: Environmental > Aquatic > Marine > Intertidal zone > Salt...
GGCCGGCCTGCAAGAGGCCACGGGGCAAGAGGCAATTGACGCCACCATCGACTGGGCCGAAGCGCAGGGGCTTGGCATCGGAAAAACGCAATATCGTTTGCGCGATTGGGGATTGAGCCGACAGCGCTATTGGGGGTGTCCGATTCCGGTGGTGCATTGTGACAGCTGCGGCGTTGTGCCGGAGAAAAAGGAAAACCTGCCAGTCCGCCTGCCTGATGATGTGACGTTTGACATTCCGGGGAACCCGTTGGATCGGCACCCCACTTGGCGCAACTGCGCCTGCCCCGCCTGCGGCAAGGCCGCCCGCCGCGAGACCGATACCATGGATACTTTCGTGGATTCCTCTTGGTATTATGCGCGCTTCACGGCCCCCAATGCCGCCACACCTACGGATATGGCGGAGGCCAGCTATTGGATGAACGTCGATCAATATATTGGCGGCGTGGAACATGCGATTTTGCACCTGCTCTATTCGCGGTTCTTTGCCCGCGCCATGCAGATCTGTGGCCATTTGCCCCCTTCTGCGATTGAACCTTTTGACGCGCTTTTTACCCAGGGCATGGTCACCCATGCGATCTATAAATCAGAGGGCAAAGACGGCCGGCCTGTCTATCACTACCCCGAAGAGGTGGCACTCCGGGATGGAAAGGCTTTCTTGCTTGATGGCGGCGCTGAGGTCACCATTGTGCCGTCCGCAAAGATGTCGAAATCAAAAAATAACGTGGTGGATCCGATCAGCATCATCAGCAGCTACGGAGCCGATACGGCGCGGTGGTTTGTTCTGTCTGACAGTCCGCCAGAGCGCGATGTGGAGTGGACCGCTTCTGGTGCGGAAGCGGCGTTTAAGCATTTGAACCGCGTCTGGCAACTTTGCGATAAAATCGCCAATATGGACAAAAATCAATCTGGCGAAGGGGATAAGGATCTCCTGCGCGCGCTCCACAAAACCATTGTGGACGTCACATCGGGAGTGGAGAGTTTTGGCTTCAATGCAGCAATTGCCAAGCTCTATGGTTTCACCGCAACATTGGCCAAATCCAAGGCCGGATATGCCGCGCAGCATGAGGCAATCAGGACCTTGGCGCAATTGATGGCACCGATGACGCCGCATTTGGCAGAGGACATTTGGGCGCATCAAGGCGGGCAGGGGCTTATTGCCAATGCGCCTTGGCCGAAAGCAGATCCGGAGCTCTTGATCGAAGATGAGGTCACTTTGCCCATCCAAATCAACGGCAAGCGCCGTGATGAGATCACTGTGGCCAAAGATATGAGCAAAGAAGAGCTGGAAGCCTTGGTGTTGCAGAATAACGCTGTGATGAAAGCGCTTGATGGTGCTACACCTAAGAAACTTGTCATTGTACCCGGACGTATCGTCAATGTGGTTATCTAGCCGACGCGGATTTCTAAGTGCAGCTCTTGCCCTGGCGGGCTGTGGGCTTACTCCTGTCATGGAGCCCAGCTCGCAGCAGCTTTACAATCAGGTCCTGATCCAAGCCCCGGTCAATCGGGCGGAATATGAGCTGGTGCGGAACTTAGAAGCGCAGCTTGGAGTCGCAAAAAGCGCGCGTTTTGCGTTGCATTATGAATTGAACGTCACAGAGGACAATATCGTTGTCTCCGCCGCCCAAGAGATCAGCCGCTATAGCCTTGTCGGCGAGCTGGAGTATTCCTTGCGGGACAACAATGGCGCCATCCTGACCCACCAGAGTGCAAAATCATTCACCGGCTACTCCGCCACAGGCACCACCGTCGCCACCCAGCGGGCTCAGCGAGACGCCCATGACCGCTTAATGGTCATTCTGGCAGACCAAGTCTCCACGGCGCTGCTGACACTGGACCTCCCATGAAGCTCTCCGCCCGCGACGCAGCGGCGGTTTTTGCGAAGCCCAATCCCAACAAAACAGGGGTGTTGATCTATGGCGCCAATGCGATGCGCGTGGCGCTGAGGCGACAGCAATTGATCAAGGGGCTGATCGGCCCGCAGGGCGAAGAGGAAATGCGCGTCACGCGCCTGCAGGGCGGTGAGTTACGACGCGACGGGGCCGCGCTGAATGATGCCATCAAAGCGGTTGGGTTTTTCCCCGGCCCGCGCGTGGTTCTCGTGGAAGACGCCAATGACAATTGCGCCGATGCAATCCTGGCGGGATTGGCCGATTGGCAGGCCGGTGATGCGCAGATGGTTGTCATTGGCGGCGCTCTAAAGCCGACATCAAAAATCCGCAAAGCTTTTGAAGCCCATCCCAATGCCTGGTCTATCGCCATTTTTGATGAACCGCCCACCCGCGCCGAAGTGGAGGCCGCTTTGGCAAAAGTCGGCATGGGCGCGGTCGACGCTGAGGCCAGCGCGGCCATTACAGATCTTTCCAAGGCCATAGATCCCGGTGATTTCAGTCAATTCTTGGAAAAATTGTCCCTATATTGCATGTCCCAAGCCGGACCCGTCACCCTAAGAGATGTTGAGATCTGCGCGCCGCAATCCACCGAAGCGGCGCTCGATGATGTCATTGGGTTGGTGGCCGATTTGAAAACAAATGAGATTGCCCCAGTGTTGCACCGCGTGATCGCTCAGGGCGGAACCGCCACCGGGCTTTGCATTGCCGCTTTGCGCCATTTTCGCCTTCTCCACGCCGCAGCCTCTGATCCAGCAGGCGCGCAGCAAGGTGTGGCAAAGCTTCGGCCGCCGGTTTACGGGCCACGTCGAGATCGGATCCAACGGCAGGTCGGCGCTTGGCGTCGAGACCGGCTGGAACAGGTGATTTCGCTTTTGCTAGACACTGATTTGCAGCTACGATCTGCGGGGCAAACCGCGCCGCAAATGGCACAGGTTGAGAGATGTTTCATCCGAATTTCAATGATGGGGAAAAGATAAATGTATACGGTATTGGGATCGACCAAAAATCGAACTTTACGAGTGATTTGGACGCTTGAGGAATTGGGCTTGCCCTATGATCAGGTCAAAGGCGACCCCGGCTCAGCAGAGGCCAAGGCGCACAACCCCAGTGGTAAAGTGCCGGCCTTGGTGGTCGATGGAGAGGTTCTACCTGATAGCGTTGCGATCATGAGTTTTTTATCTGACCGTCACAATGCCCTAACCTTTCCAGCCGGATCTGTCGAACGGTTGCGCATGGATGGGCATATTCATTTCCTGCTCGAAGAATTCGACAGCCTACTCTGGGTCGCGGCGAAAAACTCTTTTGTCAATCCGCCTGAGCACCGTGCCGCCGAAGTGAAGCCCGTGTTGAAATGGGAGTTTGAACGCAGTTTAAAGCGGCTTGAAGCCCGGCTTCAGGGCGCGTTCCTCATGGGCGAGCAGTTTACAATCGCCGACATTTTGGCAGTGCATTGCCTCAATTGGGCCTATACGGCGAAATTCCCAGACGCCAGCCCTGTTTTAAAGGACTATGCCAAACGCTGCCGAGCGCGTCCGGCCTATGTAAGGGCTTTAGCGGAAAGATAATCAGCGGCCGCGCGGCCAGCCCAACGGCCGGTCGCGAGGCAGGCGGTGATCAAATAACCGCCCGTCGGTGCGTCCCAATCCAGCATCTCACCGGCGCAAAATACGCCCGGGAAATCCCGAAGCATCAACTCGGGTGTCAATGCGTCCCATGACAGCCCACCAGCTGTTGAGATGGCCTCATCTATAGGGCGCGGTCCCGAGACCTGCAGCGGCGCAGCTTTGATTGCAGCAATAAGCCCATCGGTATCGCGGGGCATAGGGCGGGTCAGCTCAAACAGCAGGGCTCGTTTTGTGGCATCCAGTTTGACGGATTTTCGCAAGAAATTGCTCAGACTGTCCTTGGGCTTGCGATTTGAAATCATGTCCCTCAAGGCGTGGATCGAAAGCTGTGGCGCCAAATCAATCCGGGCCAAAGGGGTCTGCCGCAGCATCCGCCCCAGCGCATAGATTGCCCCGCCTTCCACACCGGATTGTGTGATCACAAATTCACCACGGCTTCGCTGATCTGCGACGGTAAGTTCGATATTCTTTACGGGTTGGCCAAAAAACGGGCGCATATGATCCGACCAAGCGCGCTGCAGTCCCACATTTGACGCTTGAATAGGGACAATCGGCACGCCCGCCGCCGCGACTGGCGTTTGCCAAGCGCCATCAGACCCTAAACGCGCCCAACTCGCGCCACCGAGCGCGAGGATCAACGCCCCGGCCGTCACGGCGACCTGGCCCTTTGGCGTGGCCAGCAGATGCGGCGCATCTGTGGTCAATGGACCGATCCATCGGTGGCGGCGCAGCAATACAACACCCAGCGCATCGAGCCGCGCCAGCCACGCCCGCAGAAGGGGAGACGCTTTCATGCGCGTCGGAAAAACCCGGCCTGTGCTGCCTGTGAAGACCTCCTGCCCAAGGCCTTGCGCAAAGCCGATGACCTCAGCCGGCCCAAATTGCGCTAGAATGGGCTTCAAGGGGGCGATGGTGTCAAAATGCTGCAAGAACGTGTTGGGCTCTTCTGCCTTGGTTAGGTTGAGACCAGATTTTCCAGCCATGAGAAATTTTCGTGCAGGGGAGGGCATCGCCTCAGCTATTGCCACACGCATCCCAGCCCGCGCGGCTTGCTCTGCCGCCATCAGCCCGGCTGGGCCCGCGCCCACAACCAATAGGTCAAACACATTTTGAGACTGGGCTTGGGCGTGATCCATATTAGGTGGATCCTTGCGAAGGTGCCGGTGAGCTTATCATTTTGTGTTCCGTGACCGCTGCTGCCCCGTCGATAGCGCCGGCCCTTCTGCCGCGCAATGAAGAATTGCGCAATGTCACATCAAACGCGCTGCAATGCGACAGGCGCAACAAAAAAGAGCGACGCCGAAGCGCCGCTCTCTCTTTAACCGAAGTTGGTTTCGCTTAGAATGCGAAGTTCAGACCAACAGTTGTCAGGTCGTCGGCTGTACCAGCTTTGTCGTGCATTGCTGCGAAAGCAGATGCGCCGCCACCGAGTGCGAAATCAGCAATGATTGTAGTCGCGTCTGTTTCGTCAAGAGCGAAAGATGCAACCAATGCGCCCGCTGTGTATTTAACAGAAGCGTCCCACTCGTCACCGAAAGTACCGGCAGAACCTGGCTTGATTGTTGTGTAACCAACAGTCAAAGCGTCCATTGCGTATGAGAAACCAACTGATGAATCGTCTTCAGCGTCGTTTGACTCGTCGGACATAGCAGCGCTCACAGTCAAATCACCCATTGCGTAAGATGCAGAGATGCCAGTAGCGCTACCGCCAGCGTCGTCGTTGTTTGTGCCAGTGAATGTGAGTGCTACGCCAGCAATGTTGCCGCCGACTTTGTAAGAGCTTGTAGAACCTTCTTGATCGGATGTCATTGCGACACTCCAACCAGCAATGGAGCCAGCGATGCTTACGTCTTGTGCGCCATCAGTGTCATCAAACAAGTTGTCGATGCCAGCTTGGTCTACAGTCAATGTCCAGCCGTTGTATGAAACTGCAACGTCTGCGTCACCGACGGTGTTGCCTTGTGCTTCAAGCTCGTCGTCATCATTGTAGTCGATTTTGCTACCAGCGCCCATGTCGAAGCCAAGTGAAACGGACACACCATTGTCTGATTCAGCGGAAGCTGTGATGTCGAAGTCATAGTATGACTCAAAGAACATATCTGTACGTGTCGCTACGGATGCACCGTTGTCATCGATCAGTGCAACGCCGGCTGTGCCGGAGAAAGATACGTCAGCTTGGGCAACGCCAGCGGCGAGAACCAAAGAAGTAGTTGTAAGGAGGATGCGTTTCATGTTTTTCCCTCGAGTTGCTATCCAAAATAAAAATACCAAGCCAAGGAATACCTTGGTTAAGCATTACGGCTTTAGTGACGTGAGAACGGCCCTTGGGTCAAGTGATCCCCCTGTCACAAGGCACCGAAACGCCAACATGATGCACAGATGTCACACTGCATCGGTGGTTTTCAGCCAATGACATCCTGCCTGTTCCTGTTTAAACTCAGGTTAATGTCGAAAAAAGGTTAAAAAAATATGTCACTGTTCCATGTTTCTGAAGAGATTTTACAAGCGCAGCAGGACGCCGGACGCGCTTCAGGCTCGGTGGAGCTGATTGCCGTGTCCAAAGTGCAGCCCAATGATCGTGTTTTGGCGGTTCTGCAGCAGGGTCATCGGGTTTTTGGTGAGAATCGCGTGCAGGAAGCTGAAGGCAAATGGCCCGAGTTCCAAAAAACATTCCCCGATGCAAAGGTGCATCTGCTCGGACCGCTGCAATCGAACAAAGCGCGCGCAGCCATGCGCCTATTTGATTGTCTCCACACGTTAGACCGCCCCAAATTGGCAACCGCTCTGGCGCGCTTGGCCCAAGAGCTGGGCCATTGCCCGGCGCTTTTCATCCAAGTCAACACCGGCTTGGAACCACAAAAGGCCGGCATTGCCCCCGATGCGGTAGATACATTCGTCAAAGACTGCCGTGCTCTGGATCTGCCTGTGATGGGCTTAATGTGCATCCCACCTGTCGAGGAAGAGGCCAGCCTGCATTTCGCGCTTTTGGCCAAACTGGCGCGGCGCAATGGGCTAGAGGGATTATCCATGGGCATGTCCGATGATTTTGCCAAGGCAATCTCCTTTGGCGCCACCCATGTCCGGGTTGGCTCAGCGATTTTTGGCGCGCGGGTGCAGGCCCCTCATCCGTGAGCCGTGTTAACGGACAATAAGCCGGGTGCCGGGCACTGCCCGCGTGGCCAGCCAATGAATATCTGGGCGTGCCAGCGCAATACAGCCCGCTGTAGGTGCGCCTAGTTTGCGCCATTGGTGCATGAAAATCGCAGAGCCCGCCCCTGGATGTGCATTGGGCCAATTCCAATCTGTGATCAACACAATGTCATATTGCGGATCTGCCCGACGCATCTGTTCGTGACTGGCCTGCAAAGGCGCGCGGCAAAGCTGATTATACGATGGGTGGGCCGGATCATCACACCACAGATCTCCAGGGTGGATTGGAACCGCCCAAGGGGCGGGCGGCGCAATCCGGTCGGGGCGATACATAAGCGCAGCAATGCGCAAGATGCCACGGGGGGTCGCCCCATCGCCTTCTCTCTTATCATCGCGCACCCCGCCGCGCCCACAGGTCGCCGCGAGCGTGCGACCAAGATAGCGCAAGCGACCAGAGGCATAGACCATATCAAAGGCGCTCATAGCAAATGCCCAGATTTTTCCGCCTTAGTTCGCAGATAGCCGCGGTTCTGCGCTGTGCCGCCCACAACCAATGGCACGCGTTCGGTGACCGTAAGGCCTTGGTCTTGCAAGCGGGCAACTTTATTGGGGTTATTGGTCATCAACCGTATGGATAAAAAGCCAAGGCTTTTGAGCAACTCTGCCCCGATCTGAAAATCCCGCTCGTCATCTTCGAAACCCAGGCGATGATTGGCCTCAACCGTATCAAAACCTTGGCTCTGCAACGCATAGGCCCGCATTTTATTGGCCAGACCAATCCCGCGGCCTTCTTGATTGAGATAGAGCAGGATCCCGGCGCCTTCCTGCCCCATCTGCGCCAAAGCACCTTTGAGCTGTGGGCCGCAGTCACATTTCAAGGATCCCAGAATATCCCCAGTGAAACATGCCGAATGCAAACGGGTTAAGACCGGTGCCGCCCGATCAGGCGCGCCAATCTCAACCGCATAATGTTCATCCCCACCGCCATCTGGGCGAAACACATGCAAACGTCCCGCTTGACTAACCTCCAGTGGAAGCTGCGCAGAAACCACATGCGCAAAGCCAGGCTCCAACAAGATATCCACCGGCAAATGCGTTAAACTGCTGAGCGGCTCGGGGCTGTGCACCGTGATCGCCATGGGCAAAAGATGCGCCGCTTTCAATAGCGCCACCGCAAGGCGTTGCCCATCAGCAGATCCGCCGCGCAGGGCTTGGAAGGGACCCTTCATCGGATAGCTAAGGTCGAGAATGGGATCGGCCACCGCTTGGCACCAGCGCGCATCGACCGACAGAGGCACAGAAATGCGCGCCACATCCCCGTCATATGCGTTGATCTTAAGCGTATCGGCCCGCCACTTTGACAAAACCGCTTGCACCTCACCCAAAGCGCGCAGCGCCTCCAGCCGGTCTTGCGTCAAAGTCTCTGCCGCGCAGACCACAAGAGGCTGCGGCAAATCAATGACCACCGGCAGACCCATACGAAGATCGGTCAAAGCACGAGCGCGCAGCTCAACAGGAGAAGGTGATATACTCATAGAACGTCCGATAGCCCTTTTTTCGGGTGAATTGAAACAATTCCTTCATTTATGACACGAGGTCGTGAGATCACTGTCGCAAATCTTGCAATAAAGCGCCCAAGCGCGCAGGTATAGGCTATCCTATGAATTGGAGAGGTAGAATGGCACAGCTTAAAAAAGTTCTTTTGATCGACGACGACGAAGATCTGAGAGAGGCTTTGAGCGAGCAACTTCTTATGACGGAAGATTTTGATGTCTATGAGGGCAACAGCGGCGCGGCGGCTTTGGAAAAGGTCAAGCAGCAGAGTTACGATCTTGTGGTCTTGGATGTGGGTCTGCCGGACACAGATGGGCGTGAGCTGTGCCGATTGATCCGCAAACAGGGCGTTAAATGCCCCATCGTGATGCTCACCGGCCATGATACAGATTCCGACACGATTTTGGGTCTGGATGCCGGCGCCAATGACTATATCACCAAGCCCTTTAAATTTCCCGTACTTTTGGCCCGTATGCGCGCGCAGCTGCGCCAGCATGAGCAATCGGAAGATGCGATCTTCACCCTTGGGCCCTATACGTTCAAACCCTCAATCAAGATATTGGTCACCGCTGATGACAAGAAAATTCGCCTGACCGAAAAAGAAACTAATATTTTAAAATTTCTATACCGCGCCACCGAAGATGTGGTGCCGCGTGACATTCTTTTGCATGAAGTATGGGGCTATAATGCCGGCGTCACGACCCATACGCTGGAAACCCATATTTATCGCCTGCGTCAGAAAATTGAACCCGATCCCGGCAAGGCCAGCATATTAATTACCGAAAACGGCGGCTATCGCTTGTCAATGTGACCCCCTCCAATCCCCGGCGCCGGGGCATTATCGCAAGGCGTCTTTCCTCCCTCGACCTAAGCCCGGGCCCCGCGCCCGGGTTTTTTTGGTCTCCTCCAATCACCGTTATGACAAAGACCTCTGCATAACGCCATTTCAACACGAAAGGCCTGGGCGGGTGCCTATGAACGGTAGTGAAATCACTCAAAATTTGAGCAATAACTATACATATCAGTATACCCAGACGGTGAATGCACCTGCCGAGGAGCTTGTTCAGGCAAAGCCAATGGATACCTGACCAAAGGCGCCAAAATCAGCAACAAATTCATCCTTTGGTCGCGCTTCAATCGGACGAATGAACGAGCCAGACAGAACAACATCGCCAGCGCGAATTTTCTGCCCATAGGCTTCAAGACGTTCGGACAGCCAAACGATTCCCATAACCGGATCGTTCAAAACACCCGCGCCAAGACCGGTCTCTTCAACCTCTCCATTGCGGCTACAAATCGCACCAGCCCAGCGCAGATCAAACGCGCTTGGATCATGACGTGCGCGGCCCAAGACGATACCCGCATTGGCCGCATTGTCGGAAATCGTATCAAAGATTTTACGGGTCTGCCCTGTGTGCGCATCGACGCGCTCAATCCGCGTGTCGAGAATCTCTAGCGAGGGGCAGACATAATCCGTCGCGGCCAGCACCTCATCGCGCCGCGCGGCACCGTCCAAATCCGCTTTCATCACAAAGGCGATTTCTGCCTCGATGCGCGGCTGTATAAACCGCCTCGCTGGCACAGTCGCGCCATCTTCAAAATGCATATCATCAAACAAAATCCCACTGTCGGGGATATCAATATTCAAAGCATATTGCATCGCCTTGGACGTGAGGCCAATTTTCCAGCCAATCACCCGACGACCATCAGCAATCTTCAGCGCAACTAGGGCTTTTTGCACCGCATAGGCATCATCCATCGTCATCTCAGGATGGGCGCGGGTCAACAGTCCAATTTGTTTATGGCTTTTTTCTGCCGCAAATAAGGCCTGCGCCGCCTGGGAAATCTCTGCCGGGGTCATGTCTCATCCTCGACAGAATTGCGCAGGGTGCCAAGACCGTCCGCGTGAACTTCAACCACATCACCGGGTTTGAGAAAAATTGGAGGATCAAACCGCGCGCCGGCGCCGGTCGGGGTTCCGGTGACAATAATATCCCCGGGCATCAAAGTGGTGAATGTTGAGATATATTCGATTTGACGGCGAATGGGAAAAATCATGCGGCTGGTACGATCGTCCTGGCGCAGCTCCCCGTTGACATGGGTGGTGATGCGGACATCGTCCAACTGCGCGGCATCCTCAAAAGGCACCAACCACGGGCCCATAGCCCCAGACCTGTCCCAATTCTTACCCTGCGTGACATTGAATTTCGCATGGCGCACCCAATCTCGGATCGTCCCCTCGTTGCAAAGGGTCAGGGCGGCAATGTGATCATAAGCATCTGCTTGAGAAATGCGGCGTCCGGCCTTGCCAATGACAATGGCAATTTCGCCCTCATAATCGAGTTGATGCGACTCTGGTGGACGGACCAAGGCCTGTTCATGTCCAACGAAACCACGGGCAAACCGTGGGAAGAGTGACATATTCGCAGGCGCCTGGCTGCCGTCTTTATATTCCGCATTGCGGTCTGGGAAATTGACCCCGACACAAATGATCTTCTCACCGCCCGCCACGGGCATGTCATAGGTGAAGCTGCCAAAATCATGGGTCACAGAGGCCCCCTCAGCCGCTTGCGCCAGCTGCGGCAGGGCCTGCGCGCGGATCACCTCTGTCAAAGTCGCCCATTGCGGGAAATTCGGCGATAAAGCACTGAAACCAGCCTCCGTCACAGCGCCATACAGTGCCTCACCCGCCGCGCGAATGGATGCAAATTTCATGAGTTTTCTCCTTTGACAGATGGCGCATTGATCCGCGCATGGATGCTGTTGGTTTTCCAGCTGAAGGGTTTGGAAATTGTCACAATTTCCAAAGACAGCGCAAAATATGGATCCGCCAACAGCGGTGCAAAAACCGCCTCCGCACGCGCCATTAAGAACGCGCCAACCTCAGATTTGGTCGCATCACTGCGCCCCTCCCCCATGCGTAGGACCATATCCACAAAGGCATTCTTGGAATGCCCATCGGCGACGCAATACTGCGGCATCGGATGCGCCCGTACCCGAATGCCCGCCAGAGGAAACACACCGGTTTGCTGCATGGCAACACTCATGACAGAACAAAATTCTTTCATATCAACGTCATGATCTAAATTTTGCGAATATTGAACGGTCAGATGTGGCATGGTGAATCCTTGGCAATCATGATGAAATCATCGCAGCCTGACTGAAAATAACAAGTGAGGAGTGCTCATTGATCTACAATTTTTGCATTTCACACCAGGTGAGCCGAGATTTTCTTGACAGAGCGGAGCATCTCTAATTAATTAATATATGAATGATTCATAGATGAGTGGTAAATGCCAAAATTTCTGGACAGCCTCCCAATGATCCTCAGCCGCTCCTTGGATCGGGTGATGCCAAGCTATCGGCGTCTATTTCAAGCCAATGATCTGACGGATCAACAATGGCGGGTCCTCCGCGCGCTTTGGGAAAAACAGCATCTGACCTCAGCGCAAATCTCACAGATCACCCTCTTGCCCCCGCCCTCATTGGTCGGAATTCTGGATCGGCTCGAGAAGAAAAACCTCATTGGGCGCCTGCGCTCGACCGAAGATCGCCGACATGTCCACATCATCCCCACCCAAAAGGGGCGCGCTTTGATGGAGCATATGATGCCCATGGTGGACCGCATTCATGACGATTTCATGCAGCGCGTGACAGCGGCTGAATGGGCTGAATTTAATCGAATTTTGGAAAAATTATCGGAATCTACAGAGAAACGGAATTTGGCATGAAAAACGCTGGAATCAGAACCGGAGCGCAATATCTCGAGGGGCTGCGCGACGATCGTGAAATTTGGACGCGCGGGACGCGGGTCAAGGATGTGACAGCGGAGCCGGGCATGGGCGGCGGTGCGGCCTCTTTGGCGGGTTTTTTGGATCGGCAACATGAAGCGGCCTACCGCGATATCGTGACCTATGAGGATGCCCAGGGCATTCGCTGCGCCATCTCCCATATGGTGCCCAAGTCCAAGGCCGATGTGGTGCAACGCGGCCGCGCCTTTTATGAATGGGCCACATGGTCCAATGGCATGTTTGGCCGCACTCCAGATTACAAGAACGCCTCCGTTATGGCCTTTGCCCATGCCCCAGGATTTCTAGCACAGGGCAGCAAGGGACAGGCAGATTTCGTACAAAATATGACCCGGTTCTATGATGAAGTCAGGCTGAATGATCGGGTGTTAACCCATACTTTGGTGAACCCCTCTGTCTCACATGCGCAGGCCACCAGCGGTAAATTCGACGAAGAGGTTGCATTGCATGTGGTTAAAGAAACCGATGCTGGGATCATCGTGAAAGGCGCAAGGCTTTTGGCCACTTTGGGGCCATTATCTGATGAGATCGAAGTCTTCCCCTCAACGCTGTTGCGGGCCGATGACAGCAATATTCCCTTTGCCTTCGCCTTTGCCATTCCCATCGCCACACCGGGTCTCAAGATGATCTGCCGGGACAGCTATGACCATGGTAAATCCCATTTCGATGCGCCCCTATCGTCGCGCTATGAGGAGATGGATGCGGTGGTCATTTTTGACAATGTCTTGGTCCCCTGGGAGCGGGTGTTCATGTATGGTGAACCAAACCTATGCAACCAAGCCTTCGCCCAAACCAATGCGGTGGTGCATATGGCGCATCAAGTGGCCTGTGGAAAGCTGGCCAAGGCGGAGTTCATGGTCGGCGTCATGTGCGCCATTGCCAAGGCGACGGGCCGCGATAAGGATTTGGCCACCAAGGGCATGATTGCTGAAGTGATGTTGATGGCCGAAACCGTGCGCGCCCTGCTCTTTTCGGCAGAGCAACAGGCCCATGAGGATCAATGGGGCAATTTCATTCCGCTGCGCGGCCCTTTAGACGCCTCGCGCAATCTCTTTCCCAAAATGTACCCGCGGATGGTGGAGATCCTGCAACTCTTAGGCTCCTCCTCCCTTATGGCGACGCCAACTGAGGCGGATTTCAGCAATGCCATGGCCGGCGACGTGGAAAAATATTTCCAACTGACCCATATGGACAGCCGCGACCGCGTTGGCCTGTATCGCCTGGCACATGACATCGCCGTCTCTGGCTTTGGCAATCGCCAAGCGCTTTATGAGCGCTTCTTCTTCGGCCCGCCGCAAATCATGAGTTCAGTCTATTTTGATGGCTATGACAAGGACAGTAAGATTGCCCGCGTTGAAGATCTTTTGGCACAGGCTTAAAGCTTTTAACCCTGAGCCAATATTAGCTGGACGAGCTATTGGCCTCGATGCGCAGACCTGAGCTTTGATCAAATAGGTGCAGAGCATCACTTTGCGCCGTAAACCACATGGTCTCACCTTTTGCAGTTTTTGGCGGATGCTCCATTTTCACAATGAAGGCCTCGCCAGAGGCGCTCACCAAGTGCACCAAAGCATATTCGCCCAATTGCTCCACCAGATCCAATGTACCACCAACAAGGGCCTTGGCTTCCGTGCAGCCTGTCAGATGCTCTGGGCGAATACCAATATGTGCACCAGTGGCCGCAGCTGGCAAAGACTTGCTGCCGTTTTTGGCCAAATCAGCCTGGGTGAAAAAATTCATCTTCGGACTGCCGATAAATTGCGCCACAAAAGCATTGGAGGGGTTGCGATAGAGATCAATGGGAGAGCCAATCTGCTCCACCCGGCCCGCACGCATGACGACAATTTTGTCGGCGAGCGTCATAGCCTCAACCTGATCATGGGTGACATAGATCATTGTGGACTTTAACCGCTCATGCAAACGGGCAATTTCCAAACGGGTCTGCACGCGCAAAGCGGCATCGAGATTGGACAGGGGCTCGTCAAACAAAAACACTTCGGGATCGCGAACAATTGCCCGGCCAATCGCCACGCGCTGACGCTGCCCGCCCGATAAGTTGCGCGGGCTGCGGTCGAGATAATCGGTGATCTGCAGCACTTCGGCGGCTTCACGCACCCGGCGATCAATTTCCTTTGGCGGCGTTTTGGCCTGTTTGAGACCAAACGCCATATTGTTGAACACGGTCATATGCGGATAAAGCGCGTAGGATTGGAACACCATCGCCACGCCACGCTTGGCCGGCGCCACTTCATTTACAACTTTATCGCCAATGGAAATTTCACCGGAAGTGACTTCTTCCAGCCCCGCAATCATCCGCAGCAAAGTCGACTTGCCACAGCCAGACGGCCCAACGAAGACAACAAATTCACCTTCTTCAACATCCAAGTCCACCCCATGCATGACCTGAAGATCACCATAAGATTTTTTCACGTCACGAATTTTTAGACTGGCCATTTTTTTTCCATTTCTGTGATTGCAGCGATCAACGCTGGCGTAAATTCCGGGTGGTCTTGCGGCAGGGTGCCCCAAAGCGAAGCGGATCGCGCAAACCGATCGACTTGGCCCGCCTGCAACAGCTCGCGCAGATTGTCCCAATAGGGTTCCCCATATGCGATTGGCAGAGTTCCAGCCTCGATATGCTTACAAAAGACATACCAGCTCGCAATTGCGCGCAGACCAGCGCGCGGCAAAATTCCCTGTTTCAGGCATCCCGCAAGGGTTGGATGAATGAAGATTGGGAATTTCAGATACCCATCCGCACAGATCCGCTCAACCGTGTCCCCGATGGACGCATTTTTGAACCGCATGATGATTTGATCAAGATAGAGGTTTTTGTCGAATGGCAGCGCCTCGACCAATGCGGGCAACACTTCGCCGCGTTCAAATTCTTCAAAATGTGCAAAAAGCTCCGGATCCGCCATCGCCTGATCAAAAGTGTGATGTCCAGCCAAAGCGCCCAAATACGCCAAGCAAGTGTGACCCCCATTGAGGATGCGAATTTTTGCTTCTTCATAGGGATCCACATTCTTAGTGAAGGTGACGCCCACCTGCGTGAGATCCGGCCGCGCGGCAGCGAAATGATCGTCCACTACCCATTGCGTGAAATCTTCAGCCATCACCGGTGCAAAGGGGTCAGGGCCAAAGAGGGCCTCCACTTCGCTTTGCAAAGCCTGTGTGCTGCGCGGTGTGATCCGATCAACCATAGAGCAAGGAAATGTAACACAGCTGCGGACCCATTGGGCAAGATCCTCGGCTCCGATCAAATCAAGATAGGCAAAGAGGTTGCGCTGCAACATTTTGCCATTTCGCCGAATATTATCACAGCATAAAATCGAAATCCCGCCCAATCCGGCGGCTTGCCTGCGAGTTAAAGCGCGGGTCAAATATGCATAGATGGTGCACGGCGCACCGCCGCCTAACTCTGCAACTATGCTGGGATCCTCAGGGTTTAGCGCCCCGGCCTCGTCCATATAATAGCCGCTTTCGGTAACGGTGATCGTCACCATATGCACCGATGAACGCGCCAGAAGCGCTTCGGCTTCCTCAGTGTTATCCGCCCAGTCAGAAAATTTCACATGCGACCGAACGCGGCGGAAATCTACATCCCCGCTGCTGGACATAGATTTGAGCACATAGCCACGGCTTGCCTCTTTAAGACCGGCAAAATTGGGCGATTCCGCAGCACGCAGATTGACCGCCGCGATGCCCCACCGCAGATCCCCCGTTTGATCCATGTAGTCATCGACATAAAGTGCCTGATGGGCCCGATGAAAGGCGCCAAAACCCAAATGCACGATGCCGATTTCGCAATCTGTGCGGTCATAACCTGTCTCAAATAAGGCCGGAGAAGACATTCGGTTCATGAGACAACTCCTAAATTGGGGGCCAGTTCAGCTTGCGCAGTTTGACGATATTCTGTGGGGGTCATGTGCTTCATCTTTAAGAAATGGCGATTGAAGTTCGCCAGATTTTGAAATCCTACATCGAAGCAAATCGACGAGACCTGTGCATCGGTGGCATAGAGCATACCGCAAGCCTGCCCAATTCTAATCCGAGTCACAAATTCGACGAATTTATGACCTGTGGTCGCTTGAAAATTACGCGAAAACGCCGCGGGAGACATGCGCGCAATTGCAGCAGCGCGCTCAACGGAAATATCTTCCGCAAAATTATTCACGACAAAGTCGATAACCTCACCGATACGCGCCTGTTTTCCGTTGCCATCCGTTTGAACCATTTTACTGACTGAAAGCACCTTCTTTTCAGCATGTTCATTCACCCGCACCATCAGGCGCAAAAATGCCACGATCCGCTCTGGCCCCCGGGCATCACGAATGGCTTCCATATGGCCGCGTGCGAAAGTCGGGTTAAACCCAACAAACTCAATGCCAGATTGCGATAGGGTCAACATGCGCTGCATATCGGCAAATTCAGGAAAGGCCATTTTCAATGCATCAAAGCTGGATTGATTGAACTGAACCAACATGTCGCGGATCTTGACCTCGCGCGCCCAGACATCATCCGTCACCCAATTATGCGGCAAATTCGGGCCGGTGAGATAGAGCGCGCCCGGTCCAAAATCACCAATATAATCGCCCACAAAGGCCTTGCCACGGGTTTCTGCGATGAAATGCAGCTCATATTCTTCATGGCTGTGCCAGCGGCACAAATCCGTCGGCAGGCCATGCTCAAGGTAGCGGATGCTCCTTGTGGATCTGTCAACAAACTCAATTTCCGGCTGGATAATAGACATGGCTTACCCCAGCCCGCCGTTACGGTCTGCTGCCAGCAAAGATGTGATGACCAAAGTTCGGAGCATTATTTAACCGCCCCAAAGGTAAGACCCTGGACCAATTGTTTTTGGCAAAACCAACCTAAAACGACGATTGGCCCAACAGCCGCCGTCGATACAGCCGAGAGGCGACCAAAGAACAAACCTTCAGGCGCACGGTTGCCTTCAATGAGTTTTGACAAGGTGGCCGCATCAATAGTTGTAAGACGTACCGTCCAATAGGCCTCATTCCAACAAAAGATGAACGTCAAAAGCGCGGTTGAGGCAATGCCGCCCCAGGCCAGAGGGATCAAAATATCCTTAATCTCGCCCCAAGTGCTCACCCCATCCATTTTGCCCGCTTCGATGATATCTTTGGGAATTTCTTTGAAATAGGTGAACAACATCCAGATCACGATTGGCAGGTTAATCAAACAAAGCACCACGATAATCAGAAAATGCGTGTCAAAAAGACCGAGCATATTCTTGGTCAAAAACGTCATGGGATAGAGAACCGCAGCAGCGGGGAGCATCTTGGTTGACAGCATCCAGACCAAAATATCCTTGGTGTGGCGGCTTGGATCGAACGCCATCGCATAGGCCGCCGGCACGCCAACCACCAGGGCGAAGGCCGTGGCGAATGTGGCAGTGATGACCGAATTGATCGCAAAGCGCCAATAGTCATAGTTTTCTGTCATATTCGCATAATTTTCCAAAGTCGGGGTAAAGAAGAATAAATGTTCTGGCTTTACCGCATCGGCATCGGTCTTAAAGCTGGTGAACACCAACCAAAAAATCGGAAAGAAAAAGATCAATGCAATGATCCAAGCCAAAGTCGGCCAAAGGAGTCTGCTTAAGGGAGTGGTTTGTGCAACTGCAGCCATTGTCTGTGTCCTAATCCATCAAGCTTTTGCCAACCATGCGCAACAAGAATATTGCGATGATATTGGCGAGAATTACGGCGAAAATGCCCGTGGCACTTGCAGCACCAATATTGTTGGACGTGAATTCACCAATCAAATACGGCAAGTTTTTATTGCCATTGCCGCGGCTGACAATCTCAATCTCAGCATAAAGAGATAGGTGAAAAATCGATTGAATCATCACCACAATGGCAATGGGGCGGGCCAAATGCGGCACGGTTAGATTGATGAACTGCGACCAGGGGCTGGCACCATCAAGCATGGCCGCCTCTTTTTGCGATTCATCTTCAGACTGCAAAGAGGTCATGAAAATGAGAACCGCAAAGGGCGTCCACTGCCATGTGACCATCATGATCACAGCATAGGCAGACGTCTGGCTGGCACGGAATGATATGGGTTCAAGCTCTGGCCACATAGAGAAAAATGGCCCAATGAGCGGAAACTCTCGCAGACCCACGACCAGGTCATTGATCCCCGCGACAACGAGACCATTGAGACCCAAGACCGGATCCAAGATCATATTGATCCAGAGCACCGCGTTCACGGCGGGCATCACGAAAAACGGTGAAATCAGCAAAACGCGCACAATGCCCCGTCCGGGGAAGCTGCGGTTCACCAATACGGCGATCAACAAACCGAAGATTACGGTGAAGACCAAAATGCTGACCACGATGAAAACACTGTTTTGTATTGCGAACCAAAAATCTTTGGCGTCAAGCACATACTTATAATTTCCCAAACCTCGCCAATTCTCAATGGATGGCGTGGTCCATTCTGGCCGGCGCAGGCTATTCAGAACGTAGCGAATAAAGGAAAAAAACAGTGTCATTCCCAGTGGCACCAGCATCCACATCAGCAGCATCAGAACTGCGGGGGCTTGCAACAGTCTTGGAAGCGTGCGGTTAGCCATGGGAAAGTAATCCTTAGATATGGGATTGGTTTTAGAGTTTTAAGAGACTTGAGGTGTCAGGGGAGGCGATATGCTCGGCACACCGCCTCCCCCTCCATCGGAAGGAACCGATTAGTAGCCAGCTTCATCCATGATGGCGACAGCAGCCGCTTGAGCCGCAGCCAAAGCATCTTCTACTGATTTCGCGCCGGACAATGCAGCAGCCATTTCTTGACCGAATGCAGAACCGATTTCTGGGAACTCAGGGATCGCAACAAACTGAACACCTACATATGGCTTCAGGTCAGTCGCTTCTGGAGCAGCAGAGTCGATCGCGGCCATTTCAGCGGCAGCAAAACCTGCAACAGCTTTGAACTCAGGTATGTCATATGTAGACGCACGCTGACCTGTTGGAACAGAACCCCAACCGAAGTCTGGGTGGTTGCCGACGGCCTGAACATAGTCTTTAGACGTTGCCCACTCGATGAAGTCACGCGCTGCCTCTGCATTTGGGGAACCGGCAGGAATTGCCATTGCCCAAGCCCATAGCCAGTTCGCACCCACTGGGTTACCAGCATTTGGTGACTGTGCATAAGCAACATTTGGATTCTCGAGGAAAGAGGCCGCGATGGTCGCGTCGATCCACAGACCACATTTGTCTTGGTTATACAGCGCCAAGATTTCGTTGAAGGAGTTACCTTCAGAACCTGGAGGGCCGTAGTTCGCCAATAGATCAACGTAGAAGCTTACAGCTTCGTTCCAAGCTGCGGAATCCAGCTGTGGCTTCATGTTTTCATCAAACCAACGCGCGCCGAATGAGTTGGCAACAGTTGTGATGAAGGCCGCATTATCACCCCAGCCTGGCTTGCCACGCAAACAGGCGCCATAAACGCCATTGTCTGGGTCGTGCATCGCCATTGCGGCGCCTTTAACATTGGCCCAGCTGTCATTGTCGCGGATTTTTACACCAGCGGCATCGGCCAAATCTTTGCGGTACATAACCATGGAAGATTCGCCATAGAACGGCGCAGCGTAGAGTGTGCCATTGTGGGACAGACCGGCACGCATGGCGGGCAGGATATCGTCTACATCATAATCGGCGCTGAATTTCAGCGGCTCGATCCAACCCGCAGCACCCCAGATTGGAGCTTCTTGCATGCCGATGTTGATAATGTCGTATTGACCGCCACCTGTGGCTGTATCGGACGTTACTTGCTCGCGCAAAACGCCCTCTTCCAGAGCAACCCAGTTCAGGTTCACGCCGGTTTCAGCCGTATAGGCTTCTGCAACTTTTTGCATATTGATCATGTGACCGTTGTTGACGATCGCAATTGTAAGATCTTGAGCAGAGACCGCAGTGGCCCCTGTGGTCGCAACTGCAACAGCAGCAACTGTGTTAAATAGAGATTTCATGTTTTCCTCCCTGAAATCGCGGTTGGTCGTTCAACCAGTCCGCCATCCTTGAGATATTAACTATTCTGTCACAAATATTTTTGCCACAAATAGTAATACTTTTTTTACACCTTGAGAAAATTTCAGGAAGATTTTCGGTGATTTTGTACATGAAGGAGGCATTTGGCGCCAGCAACCCCCATTCAGGCGCAGCGCTCAGCGGGTGGTCAGCCCCACAGAGCTACTCCTATAGAAAGACCGCGTAGATACGCGAAAATCGTAAATCTCCATGACCCGTGGCAAAACCAGGCAGCGCTGGCCCCGGGACTGCGTTGACATGGCGGTGTCCAGAGGTTTCACAAAATATCCTATACTTTGGTATCTGTATACTATTCTAATGAATGAGAAATTTCGGTTGCCCCCTACTACAAAAGTCTATCCATTAATGAGATTATTATTACACTATTGATACTTGAAATAGATTCATGACCTCAACAAACCTGAATTGCATTCGCAAAACCTGGTCTCTTGCAGCCTTGAACAAGATGCAAGTCGCTCTGATTTTTTACGCGAATCTGTTTCGAATAGCACCGGAAACAGAGGCATTATTTAAAAATGATCTCACGTCGCAGGGCGAAAAATTGATGGACACATTGGCCTTCGTTGTGGACCATCTTGACGAACCAGAAACTCTCCTCCCGGCCGCATGCGATCTGTCCGTGCGCCATGTGGGTTATGGGGTCACAGAAGAACACTATGCGTTTGTGAAACGCGCGTTGTTAACGACTTTTGCAGATTTTTTGGGCCCTGATTTTGGACCGAAGGAACATGCAGCTTGGTCACAAACCTATGATGAATTGGCAAGCCACATGATTGCGGCGGCCCGGAATGCAGAAATGGAGAAATCTTAATTTATTGAAAAGATTGCTTATATATTCTATAAGACGTCATTGATTCAATAATTTGTAACGGTTGAGTAAGGGGTGAAGACTATTATCGTGGCTATGTCGGCGACCGATTCAGTGCATATTATACGCGAACTGCAAAGGCTCGTGACCAATGACGGCAGGGTGGAGCAACATATCTGCGCGCTCTGGGCAAACGCCATACAGCCATTCGGCGCGCGCGGGTCGGCGGTCTTGGCTGAGCTGCAGGGCAGTCTAACCGTGCTGAACCACTCACAAAGCCCTTTGGTCGGGCAAACCATCCCAATGCCTCAGACCTTTAGTAATGGCCTTGCAGCACTCGCAGCGCCCATGCCCAAAGGCTGGCATGTGCTCCAACCCTCATCGGAATCAGAAGGCGCGGATCGCTTTTATCTCGCTCTCGAACTGCACGATCATGAGCTCTCAAACCCTGAATTTTGTGCGCACATTACGAGCCTTGGAACGCTGTGCCATACGCTCATATGGGCTGCCCAGCTCAAACGGCAAAACACTCTATTTTCAAGCATTCTAGACTCGATGAACTATGGCATTGCAGTGTCCGATGCGCAGCAGGACGACTATCCGCTGGTCTATGTCAATCCGGCATTTGAGGCTCTAACGGGCTATGCCGCTGAAGAAATCCTAGGTCAGAACTGTCGCTTTATGTCCGCTGAACCGCCCGACTCGCACGTGTTGCAAAACCTGCGCAATACAATCCGAAAACACGAGGCCGGCGGCTTCACGCTGCGCAATACACATAAATCTGGCCGTGAATTTCTCAATCAACTGTCGATTTTTCCCATCTCAACCGACGGGAACTCAGTCTCCCATCTGGCCGCCACGCAAGCCGATGTGACCGAACAGGCCAATTTATTGGCGGAGATGAAACGCTCGCAAAGCCAATTAAATTCGGTATTGAATCACACCAATGACGCCTTTCTCATGCTGTCTGCCGATCAAAAAGTGCTCTTCGCCAATGCCGCTACCCAACGGATGTTTCCCGCCGGTAAACTGGCCTGGAAGGCCGGCACAGCCTTTGCGCAAAATTGGCAACGGTTCACAGAATCGCTGCCCAACAGTGTCAAACCCCTCGCGCCAGAATTTGAAATGCCAGATTTGATCGCCTTTGCACAGCAGGGCACCGCCATTCCAATCAAGACGCCAGATGGTCGGCGGGTATTGGTGCGGGCAGAGCTCACCGCAGAGGGCGGAATTGTGCTCTCTGCCTCTGACGTGACAGCGCTTTTCAATGCGGAACGTATGCTGCGCCAGCGCGCCGCTGCCATTGAAAATGCCTCCGAAGGGATTGGGATCACCGATTCAGAAGGGCGAATTCTCTATGGCAATTCGAGCCTCGCTGCCATGCTCGGCAAAGACTCTGAAATTGCAATTTTGGGGCGCAAATGGCATCAAAATTATCGCAGCAGCGTCCAGCAAGATTTGGCCAATGCAGCCCAACATGGAACGATATACGAGCGTGACAACGAGACCGGTGAGGTCCACTACCACGAAATCACCCAAACCGAAGTCGATCACGTTGGCACGGTTATTGTGGTTCGTGACGTGACGCGCCGCGTGGAGGCACAGCGCACGCAGGACAAGTTGAACCTGGAACTGGGCGCTGCACAAAAGTCTCAAGCGGTCTCAACACTCGCCGCCGGCCTAGCCCATGATTTTAACAACCTCATCTCCGCCATTAATGGCTCAGCACAATTGATCGGCATGGGGAAAGATGTCGACCAGGCGACCGCCCAGCATGCCAAACGCATCTTATCGGCCGGCAATCAAGCCTCCTTTTTGGTCAATCAACTGCTCACCTTGGGCCGCGAAATTGCAACGCAGAATGTGTTTGATTTTCGCTCCGCACTGAATGAGGCGCAAGATCTCATTCGTCCCAGCCTCCATGATCAGACGATCCTAGACGTGCAACCTGGGTCAGAACCTTTGGAGATAACCGGCAATCTGTCTGAAGCCTCCCAAGTTTTGGTCAATTTGATCTTAAACGCCGATGACGCGCTGGCCGGCCAGAAAGGAGCCATTAAAATTTCCTTATCGCCCGCATGTTTTTCGCAAAGTGCCGAGTTGTCAGTGGGTCACCTGCAATCAAATGTAAGATATTTGTGCATCCTTATCTCGGATACTGGCCATGGCATGACACCCGCGACGATGAGTAAAATTTGGGAGCCCTATTTTTCGACCAAAGGCGAGAAGGGCACCGGGCTGGGCCTGTCGTCCACCGCGCAAGTGGTGCAGCAGGCGGGCGGCGCGATTGCGTTGGAAAGCCAGCCGGATCACGGCACAGTGTTTCGGATTTATTGGCCCCTGGCACAGCAAGACGCCAGCCAGCCCTGCCCCGAAACCGCAGACCTATCTGGAGCCACAATTTTGGTGGTAGATGATGACGCAAAGATTACCGATGTCGTTGGCGCATATCTGGAGCGCTGCGGGGCGGAGGTTGGTCTTTGCAACGACCCACATTTGGCACTAGAAACCCTTGAGGAGGATCCCGAAAGCTGGGATGTTTTAATCACCGATTTCAACATGCCTGATATGCATGGCGCCGCGCTCATCGACAGAATCAACGAGTTGGCCATCAAAACAAAAATAATTGTTTTATCTTCAGTGGAAAAATCGACAATCGCCCAAGATTTTCCCACTTTGAAATATTTCGGGCATCTATCAAAACCTGTGGACCTACGACGTTTGGGATCTGCGGTTCAAAACTGCATTAACAATATTATTGAGACATTAGATGAAAATACTTATTGCTGACGATCACGATTTGGTTCGAGAAACACTCGCCGCATTTTTGGAACGCGAAACGGATATAGACGTTTATACGAGTGAGGATTTACAAAGTGCCACCGCGCAAATCCGCAAAGACGGCCCATTTGATTTGGTCCTGTTGGACTATACCATGCCGGGCATGAACGGCCTTACC
>Ga0255779_1001786_pt1 | contig 23871 bp, 20 predicted proteins | sample 011ome_21_FD_179977 | JGI IMG/M metagenome (GOLD analysis project Ga0255779, IMG submission 179977) | Coastal salt marsh microbial communities from the Groves Creek Marsh, Skidaway Island, Georgia - 011508AT metaG (version 2) | ecosystem: Environmental > Aquatic > Marine > Intertidal zone > Salt...
TAGAGTGTGCAGGCTCTCCACGAAGGCCGGTTGGAACCACGTGGAGGCAGGCCGCCTTAGCTCAGTGGTAGAGCAACGCACTCGTAATGCGTAGGTCCGGGGTTCAAATCCCCGAGGCGGCTCCATGGTTTTGGCAGTTCAACCATCCTGTTGCGTACATTCTGCGCACTTCTCGCCGCGGAGATGGCTGAGTCAAGGCGCCTTCCATGTTCATCTCGGTCGGTTTCGAACAGTCCTGCGTACGTGTCCAGGGTGAGGCGAATGTCCGAGTGGCCCATGGCCACTTGCAGAGCCTTGGGACTCACCCCTTGCTGGATTGAGATGGAGGCGTACGTGATCTGGTTCGTCGTCCTGATGTTCGTGGGCTTGGTGAATGGGGCGCTGGTCGGGGGTGTGACCGTTCTGGCAAAGCCACGACAGGCCTCGTGAAGCGGGGCTATCGTGTCGGCATGACTCACTCATCACGCGTCGCCCGCCTTGCCACCGCTGTCACTGCCGTTGTCGTGCTCGCCTTCGGGGCACTGCTGACCGCTCCCGCTGCGTCGGCAGCCAAAGCTGATCTCGTCTGGTACCTCGACCGCGACTACCGGGAGCAGTTGGACATCAAGGGCGACGGCATGACCGCGGGAGACATCACGGTGGCCAATGGCCAGATCAGTGAGGTGCGGGGAGGGACGTCCGCCGGCACCTACTCGATGGTCGGGATCGATGCCTCCGTGAACATCCCCGGGGGGCGGATCAACCGCTCCGTCACCTTGGCACTGACCGTGGGCGGCGGAACGATCTACACGATGTCCATGGTCGCCACGAACGGTGGCCTCCCGCCGTCCAAGAAGAACATCCACGCCATCGTCGGCGGCACCGGGAAGTACTCCGGGGTCCGTGGCCAGATGGTGCTCACCCCGTTGTCGGAGTCGCGGAACAAGGTGGCGTTCACGTTCGTGGACTGAGCGCCATCGATGGCCTGAGCACGGGCTTCCGCGGTGATCCTACCGACGGTGGGATCGACGTACGACCGCTCAAGCCGCGCGCCAACCGGAGGGCGATGCCACGGAGACGGGCAGTGCCGTCGAGGACGCACTCGTCGATCTGCTGGCAGGCCCCTTCGACAAGGTGAGCGTCACGATGCCGGCGGCCCTGAAGGCCCGCATCGCGGCCCGGGTCGCGGACACCAACTTCTCCGCCTACGTCTCCGAGGTCCTCGCCCGCGAGGAGCGACGGCTGGCCCTCATCGACTTCCTCGACTACATGGACGACCTCTACGGGCCCCCGACCGATGAGGAGATGGCGGAAGCCGACCGCGATCCCGGCTTCGATCGCACGTCCGTCCACTACTTGCTTCCCGCAGATGGTGGTGCGAGCGGTAGCGGTGTGTTCAATCTTGATGGCGACGTGATCGGTCAGGTGGCGTGTGGCAATTCATATTCCGCTTCGGAGCGGGTCACGGTTCTTCCCAGCAAATACGGCCTCTACGCGTTGGAGATTGACATTGACGCCGTCCGCCTTTTGCCGTCACCGCTGGCTCTGTCCAGCAGGGTTCCTATTAATCCAGGGTTGTCAACAAGCGGTGCGCCGAGCAATTACATTCGCGAACTCGTCGAACAGTGGGCCCCCGGTGAACTGCCGTAATTGAAGAGAAGCGCTGTAGTCCCCGAGCTAGGCCATCAGCCCGAGATGGCTTGATCCGAGTAGAAGTACCGACCACCGCTGTTTTCGATCTTGTCGAAGTCGTCGAAGATAGTGGCAATTTCTGGACGTGACGGATCAAAGTCGTTTATCCAATCGCAGTCATGGAAGTAGCTGCCATCCGCGAGACGGCGCTCCGAAATCATCCCCTTGTCCACCATGAGCACCATTGCAGCAGCTTGGACATAGGCATTGCTGTCTAGTGAGATCCCGGGATCACCGCGAAGATCGTCACTGGCCCTTTGGAGGATCCGCTGCACGTGGTCGGTGCGTCCGTCCTGCTTGGCAGACATGTACTCGCCGAAGTACTCCGCCGTGCCCTCCGAGAACCATCGCAGGTCGTTCATGGAGTCCTCGTTGCGTTTGAGAATCGGAGCGCAGCGATCAAGGAGATAGTTCTGCATCGCGTGATACGACTCGTGGAAGAAGATTCGCCGGGCGGTGTCACGATCCTGCTCTGCCGTCCAGGCGAGAATCGCTGAACGGGACGACCGGCACGGGCCGGGAGCTGTTGCGACATCAGCGGCACCCTTGATCCAGCGCGCCACTGTGCGGGCTCCCTCGGAGAACTCGCGACGCTCACTGGCCGTGCAATCCTGTTGGCTGGACTGCCAGGATGAGAAGTAGTCCGTGACTGCGCGAATCTCCTTGGGGCTCATCACATCTGCGTGCTCAGAGAAGGGAGCCCCATCAAATACGTCCGGGTCGGGTTGGTCGTCCAGCGGCCGCCCCACCGGCCAAATCAGGCCCATAAAGTTTCGAGGTGGCTGAGACATCTCACCGGTCACCGCCTTCACCCAGTCGAGCAGCTGCGCTGAGGAGATCCCCGGAGCGAAGCTCTTGGCTTTGCGGGTCGACTCACAGATAACTCCGTCGCGATTCTTATCCAGCAGGCGAGAGTTAGCCCGGTAGACGGCTGCTGACACGTCCGGCTTGACGGCTCCGGCTTGGGCCGATTTTGTGGCGCTGGGCTCGGATCGGGCGACACCCTGGGGGAAGTCCTGCAGCAGCTTCTCGCATGACGAGTAGCGCTTGGCGGTGGGCTGGGTCGCGTCGGCGGCTGTTGCTGAGCATGCGGTGAGGACGATCAGTGATGTGAGGCCGACCACCCACGAGCGCAGCATCTTGGGTGACGTGAATGAGATTTCTTGTGGTTGTCGCATGTAGGTCTTCTATCTGACGGTCTGCCTTTTGGTGTCTTTGGACAGTTGGGTGTCTTCGCCGACAACCCCTGTTGTAGCGAGCTTAGGGCCGTGTACCTATCGCAAGCCGATGGTCATCAATTGCGCTGAACTGAGGGCTGCACGCTGAGCCTTGGTGAGTTTGCGCACCTGCTTGGGCTCGAGGCGCTTGAGCTGGCGTACGGACATGGCTGAGATTGCGTCCGGGCTGAGTTGGCGTAAGGCGACCGCGGGCATACGGCGAAGTGCCTTCGGTCGGATGGCCGAGGCCTGCTCGGGTGTCAGTTCGCGGACCGCGGCAGGACGGAGCGCCGCCACCAGCTGGGGTTTCAACTGCGACACGAACAGGGGCGTCACGCCTGCCAGGCTCGACGGCGAGATCGCACGGACTTGCTTCGGGCTGAGCCGGCGAACCGACGCAGAGCGCAAGCCGCTGAGCTGCTCACCGGACATCGCGGCAACGGCCGCGGGCGCCAGAGCGGCTATGCGAGCCGGGCGAATCGTGCTGATGAGTTGCACCGGCAGCCCTGCCACTTGAGCCGGCGACAGGGCCCTGAACACCTCAGGCTTCAATTCCTTGAACTGCTCTGCGGGGATAGAGGCCACCTGCTCGGCTGTGAGCGCTGCGATCTGTGAGCCGGAAACCTGCCCGGGATTGGCGAATACGACAGCCTGGGTGGCTGTCACCGGGGCTGGTGTTGCCGGAACGGTAACGGAGGTCTCCGCCGGCGTCGGAGACGGTGCCGGCGTTCCCGAGCCACTGCCGGATCCGCCGCCGGACCCTGGTGATGACGGGGGACGCAGGGAGAACATGGGAGCGGAATACCCGAAGGGATCTAGCGAGGCCACCAGACCATCGGAGGCCCCACACGTTCCGGTGGCGAACGAGTTGGAGATCGTGGCTCCATCGCGAGTGCCTACCCATGAGGTCGAGGCCGCTGCCGGAGTGGTGGTGAAGTACGTGGACAGGAAGTCCGACGGGATGCACACGTAGTAGAAGCCACTTGAGTTGCGGGAGGCACCGGAAGCCGTGTACGACGGACCCGCGACTGCGAACTGGAAGCTCGTGCCTGCCATGGTCTCCGCGCCGAACTCGACTCCCTGTGCGTTTGTGGAAACCAGTCCACCGGCGATGGCTTGCCCGACAGGGTCGTTGATGACGTTCAAAGAAACCTCTCCGGGAGTCGCGGAGATCACCATGTAGTTGTCGCTGACAGCTCCGGTCATTCCCTCACCGCAGCCGGTCGTCGAGACGGAACTGCCCGAGATCGTCAGGGAGCAATTCTCGTACCAGGTGCCGCGGCTGATGGCTTTCGAGGTCTCCTTGGCGAGTCCACGAATGGTGAGAATATTCCGGCCGCCTGTCTGGACCATGTCCCAACGATTAGTTGCACTTAATGATGAGGTGGAACGGGGGTCGACCAGGAGTGGAGTCTCGGCGTTGGCCTTCATGAAGTCGAACGTGTCGAAGTCCAACGCTCCACCGCTGCCCGTGGTGGGCAGGCTGAGGGAGACGCCTACGCGGGAGTCCTCGGCGATCAGGAAACCGTCGCCCACGCTGGCCGTAAAGGCGACAGTGGCATTCAACTCAGCCATGTCGCTGCCGTCAGCCGCACCCGTGGACGTTACTGAGAAGTCAGAGGCCGTGCCCACCCGGGCTGTGCCGGCGTTGTTGAAGACCCCGGTGTCATCCGCAACGTAACAGGGAGCGGCGGAGGGTGACGGGCTCGAGCAGGCTGACAGGAGCATCTCATTGTCCAGCCAGGGGCGGCTGACTACCTCCACCACGACCGCGACGTCGGCAGTCGCGTCGTTGATGGTCCCGTCTCCATCCATGTCGAGGACGAGGGCCATGGCGACGGAGTTTCCGATCGCCCCAGAACCGTCGATCATTGGCACGTAGATGTCGAAGGAGACAGATGTCGCGGCGGTGTCGTTGACCACGTAGCCCGCGCTGGTGCGCGCCGTAGGTCCCGAGCCGAGTACGAAGGTGCCTGCGGAAGCTGAGACGCCGGAGGCACCGGCAAGCCACGGAGTGTTGCCGTCGCACAGAGTCTCCAGGCTGCCCGTCTCGAAGATGCGCTCGCTGTAAATGGTCACTGGGCCGGTGACCGTGCCCGTGTTGTTCGCGCTGAGAGTGAGGACGTTGCTTGAGACGGCCGTGACCTCTGCGCCTGGTGCGATTCCATCACCGCCGACATGCTCCCCCACATTTGCGGTGCTTCCGGAGGTGAGCGTGATCTGGTTCGCTCCACTGACGCCCGATGCCCCAACCTGGGTTCCTTGGTCACTCCAGTAGGAAGCGGGGTTAGAGTCACCTACGGTCGGGTCTAGGAGGGCGGTGACGTCCTTGGTTCCGGCGGGCAGATTGGCGAAGGTCACCTGGGCTCGTCGGTAGTACGTATCCGGAGAACAGGCCTTGACCACCACGCCGCCGCGGGCCTCGAAACTCGCAAAGTCTCCACCGTTCGAGGGGAACATCTCCGTAAGCTCGCCGGTGCCTACGGTGCCGCCGTTACCTGGGGTTTCTCCGCCCCCAAACACCCCGGTCTTGGTTGTCCCCTGGTCGTCCACGCTGTTGGCGACCGAAGCGGATACACCGTCGACGGAGACGGTGACGGTGGAGGACTTGGTTGGCTCGAACGCGGCCTGTGCCTGCGGGACAACCAGAAGGCTTGCGCCGAGTGCGGCGGCTGTCGCCATGGTGAGTGCCGGGGCGAAGGCGGGTCTGCGCGTCATCCCGGTCACGCGGCCACCTGCGTTAATCTACCTTTGCACGAAAGCATCAGCGCAACGTAACTCGTAGACCGTGTATAGTCAAGTTAACACTACGGGTGGAGGCCGGATCAGGGAAGGACATGGCTGCGACGAGGATTTCGCGTACCGATTCAAGGATTCCAACACCAATCACCAGCGCCCGATCATGAGACCCATGGCCATACGACTTGGGATCGTCGAGGACAACGCCCTACTGCGTCATGCGCTCAGTCAGGCGTTGGCTGGCGATGGATTCGAGGTCATCTTCTCCGTCGGCTCAGCGCAGGAAGCCCTGAGTCGGAAAATCGAGGCACCGATCGACGTCCTTATCGCCGACGTGCACCTCGGTGAAGGCCTGACCGGCTTCGATGTCTCCCTGGAGTGGCAAGCGAGACAACCTGACATAGGCGTTATCTACCTCACCAGTTACGAGGATCCCCGGGTTGTTGTCGGCAACCGCTCCCCGCAGGTGGCGAAGAACTCGATCTATCTGGTGAAGGCATCGATCGTCGAGGGCACCGAACTCACCGAAGCCATTACTCGTGTGGCGGCGCACGAAGGCTCGGACATCATTGAGCGCAGCGGTCCGCTTGCCAAACTCACGGGCAAGCAGATAGAGACGCTCGCGCTATTGGCCGCCGGACATTCCAACTTAGAGATCGCCAAGCGCCGGGGTATAACCGAACAATCAGTCGCTATCGCGATCAATCGGCTCTCCAAGGCCCTCGGGATTCCTTCACATCTATCGCGAAACCAGCGGGTCCACCTGGCCCGGGTATACCTCGACCACGCCAACCGACCGGATGACTGAGCGACACCGCTCCCTTGCCTACATCGGGGGGCCCACCCTCCTGGTCTCGCATCAGTTCCTTGTCTTCGGCATCCCGATTGTCGTTGCCACCAGCTTGGCCTTCGGCTCGGACCTAACGTTGCCGGCGTTTGCCGCCCGCCTGTTGTCCGAGGCATTCCTTCTGCTCCTTGTGTGGCTCATCTCAGAGGCCGCCAAGTCGACGATATTTCGAAACCGTGACATAACGCCCATCAACCCGATCGTCGTCCTGGCCTTTGGTGCGTTCCTTGGCATCGTCGCCCTGGTTTCTGGGTCTTTGTTGGACCGGTGGCTCGGGGTCTCCTTTATTCCCGTGAGCCTCGGGACGGGTTTGGTGGCCGCGGCGCTCGGCGCGGCAGTGATCGCCTTGGCGTCCTTACTTGAAATGTCGCGACTCAACTTTCGGATGCTTCGTCGTCGAACACTTGAGCATGCTGACGCCTCCTTTGGAGCGCAGCAACTGCGTGACTCGATCTCGGCCGTGTTCGACAGACTGGCCGACGAAGCCGTGGCTCACGTGGGGGAGAGTCACGAGAGTCGTGAAGCCCTCGAAGTCGTCGACCACTCTGTCTCCAGCTTCATCCGGCGCTTTGCCAACGAGGGGCGCGCTCGTGGCAAATTGCTGGAGACCTATGTCGTACTTCGGGGTGTGACTCGAGATGCGGTAGCGCTGAGACCCTTCAACAGCCCGCTGGCGGTAGCGGTCGTTTACTCGGTGGGCATCTTCGTCACGAACCAGTTCTACGACACTGAACGGGCGGCCGCGGCGCTTCTCGCTGCGGCCCTTGACCTCATCGTGGTGACGTCAAGCCTGCTGGTTGCCAACCGACTTTGGGCGTGGAGGAGGGTTCCGTCACCAACTGCTGCCTTGGTTCGCGCTGGGGTCGTGGTCATCCTGCTGGCCATCATCACGACCTTCATCAATCAGACCCTCTTTTGGGACAGTCTGACCCCGGTCGTCTTCCTTGCCGGGATCCTCGTGAACCTGGCCTCCATTACTCTCATTTTGGTGGTGGCCGCGATCGCGACCATCTCTCGCTCCGGGGCCACCAAGGCGCCTCGCGAGGGTGACTTGTTCGACTCCGATAGGCCCATAAGCGGCTCAATGGGTCGGGCATTGGAGGAGGTCATCAGGCGCCGCCTGGCAACACATCTGCACAGTGCTGTCCAGAATCAGGTCCTCGCTATGCGCATGGGCAATCCCTCAGGCTCGTCCTTTGATCAGGCGGCTCTTGAGGAGCAAGTCAGGGAGATCATCGAGAGGGCCAAGCAGGACTTCCTCAAGCAGCAGACCAGTCCACTAACGGATCGCGTTACTTCTCTCCAGCAGACATGGGCTCCAAGAGTGACGCTTGATTTTTTCACAGAGATACGAAACCTCACCCCAGTGCAGGAGAAGGTTCTCTTTCTTGTCATCCAAGAATGCGTGACCAACTCCGTGCGGCATGGTCTCGCATCGCACGTCGACATCACTATCGAGCGATGGCCGCCAGACGACCCGAACAGTTTCCGGCTCACTGTGACGGATAACGGAATCGGGCCAGTGCACAAGCTAAGCGCCGAGGGGCTTGGCCTGCGCTTCCTTAACGAGCTCAGCGATGGCCACCTCAAACTTGCGTTCGGCAGCGAGGGAGGAGCGAGACTCGAGGCGGTTATCCGTTGTTAGTACCTGACAAGTCGATGCTTGCGCTGTCTGCAGAACCTAATGACCATGTTCTGGGCGGCGGCGGCGGCGGTGGCCGGTCGCTCGTGAACGCCGCCCGGTCAGCATTACCGAGTTAGCGTGCCTTATCGGAGTTTGTCTACCCGATGCACGTCATCATCTTCTTTCGCGGTAGCGAGGACGTGGCACCCCTAGTTCTTCTATTACGCCAGTACCGCTCAATCCCTTGGGTCAGATGCGAACATTTTGCGAACTTCTTCTGTCAAACGTGGTCCACACAGGTGCTAGGTGAGGTGACTTAGTAGGAGGACCTTTAGGTGCCTTTCTCTAGTTCAGGAGGCTGGTCAACGCACTCGTGATGCGTAGGTCCGGGGTTCAAGTCCCCGAGGCGGCTCCACGAATCCGGGCTTATGGGCTAGGAGTGCGAACAATTTGCGAACACGCTTCCGAGGAAATGAATTCTGCAGCCTCGAAACGTCGACCACGTGCCCATCTCGGTCAGTCTCAGACAAGGACGTCCGGAGATCAATTGTCAGTCAAATATGCGAATGGCCGAGGGACTATTGAAGTTGTTTGGGATTGACACCCCCATCCCTTAGTTAGAGGCGCTTCTTCTTTTTCTTCTTCTTGCTGGGAGCCGCGGTCACTTCGATGGTGTTGTAGGCCGCCACGCCCTGCATGCCCGGGGTGGAGGGCTGGAAGGTGGTGAGCACGCCGTACGTTCCGGGCTTGAACGTCGGGCGGATGTAGAACTTCTTGGACTTCGTGCCCTTCGGGACGAAGCCGGAACGCTTGAACAGCAGCTTCGGTGTGGCGCCGTTGAGGTCGACGAAGTACTGCCGCATGCCCCCACGGGTGACCGGGTCCTGCACGTCCAGCTTCGTCTTCAGGGACTTCTTCTGCCTGACCGATGGAGCGGTCGTGACCTTGATCGACACGCCGGATGCGTTCTTCTCACCGGCCTGCAACACGGGCGTGGTGAAGGGATCGAAGCCGGTCGCGATGGCCAGGGCGGTCAGGGCCGTCTGCCTCGTGGTGCCGACAGCGGCTTCGCCGATCGCCTGCTCGACCACGGTCGTGGCCGCCTGGGCCGCCTGCTGCACCTGTGCGATCTGCGCCGCCGACGGGGCGCCAGCAGGAGCAGCCTGTCCTTGAGCTTGCGCTGCGGCCGCCTGGGCCTGTGCTTGGGCAGCTGCAGCTTCCGCCTGTCGACGCGACTCCTCGGCTTCCGCCGCGGCTGCAGCGAGGGCAGCTTGGTCGACGTTCGGCTGTTCCTGAACCTGTTGCAGACGCCGTGTAGCCTCGGTCAAACGCTGAAGTGCGCTCCCGAGGTTCACATTGGTCACATTTGCGCCGACGTTCGGATTCGATGTGATTTGGAATGTGACGGGCTCTGAGTACGTGATCGAATCCATCAGGTCGGTCTTGACGAACTGCTGCATGCAGAAGTATTGACCGACGGTTCCCCCTGCGATCGTGCGCTGGTACGCGAAGACCCCTGATCCAGCGCTGATGGCGTTGACCGTCTGCGCTTCACTTCCGCGAGTGCACGTCGTTGGATTGCTTGTACTGGTGAAACTTGTAGTGACGCCGCGGCTGAGCACCTGCTCTTGAGTGAAGATCCCGCCACCAAGATGAGCAGTGATGCCGACCGATGCCGTTGGGTATATCGCGGTGCCGCCACCTGTGGGCGTGAGGTACGGAGCTCGGGGGAAGATGGTGGATTGTGCCCTGATCGGCACGCAGGTCTCCGCGCTGATCGCTGGCACCTGGAAATAGGTCGGGGCATTGCTGGGGGATGTAGGGTCAATGAACCGGCCACCAGGCCATGCGGAAATTGCGCACACCTCAGCGCCGGGGGCATCGGGTGCGACCACGGAGAGCCTCGTCCCCGCCTGTTGGAGACCCCTCTCGACCAGGACCTCATCGGTAGACGCGTTTCCCCCCTGCCTCAGAACGATACGCCCTACACCCGCGCCTGTGGATCCGGCTAGGTCGCCAACCATGGGCCCGGAGAACACGAACGTGACCTCTTGACCGTCGGAGACCACTGCCCGATCGGCTCTCGGTGCTTCAAGTGTCCGGTCGGCCGCCGATGCCGACGGGGCTTGCATCGTCGTGATTCCCAGCAGGAGTGCCAGCGTCGAGATCGCGGAGGCGGTGATCTTTCGTGGCAACTTCATCTGGCATCTCCGTTGTGGCGTCGTGGTTCGTGTTGTGGACGGTCAGAGTTTTTCCTGTCGGATTCTTCTGGCTTGAGGGGTGCCAGACATTGTCTGAGACGGAAACGAATGGATGTGAATCGGAACCGCGACATTAGTGCGATGTCGCGAAACCATCTTCGCTATGGCGTGAGGCTGGAATTGGAGTTACACGCCACCTGTTGCTGTCTGCAATGGATTCGGAACGCTGCCCGGGGTGTCGCGCAAGACGGTGCATGCGTGGCTGGCGAAGTACGAGGCGGATGGTCTGGAGGGGTTGGCGCATCCGTCGTGAGGGCCGCGTCGGCTGGTATTCGAGCTCGTAAAGTCTGGTGTCGCGGTGGTCTCGGAGTCGGCGGCCTATCGGGCGCTGGTGCGGCCCCGAATGCCCGACTGGTGAGCGCAGCATTCATCCTTCTGTGCGGCGCACGGAACGCAGCCGGGTGGCCTATTCTGACGCGGTGTCCCTGTCGCGTCGGAGTTTCATCGCAGGCTCAGCCGCACTCGCTGCCACGTGGGGTATCTCTCGCGAGGTGATGGCCAGAAGCCTCGCCGCGCCTCTGCGAGCGGCGGAAGCCCCCAGCACCCTGCTTCAGACGATCAGGATGTCCGCACAGCCGATCCGGAACGTGTACCGCACCCTCGTAGGTGCCACGGGTGAGGACTTCATCGAGCGGCTCGATGTGCTGGGACGCGCGGCGGGCGCCTCGCGCACGACGAGCCGGCGATCGCTGTACTACTTCGCCCATCTCTCGGACATCCATGTGATCGATGCGCAGACCCCGGCTCGGATGGACGCCATCCAGAGCATCGCCCCGGATCTCTTCACCGACTCCTGCCGTCCGCAGGACACCCTGACAGTCCATGTCCTGGCGTCGGTCGTGGACAGCGTCGTCAACTCACAGGTGAGCTCAGTGACGGGGGCCCCGCTGGCGAGTGCGATCAGCACCGGTGACAGCGCCGACAACCTGTCGCACCTCGAGACGCGCTGGTACATCGATGTCCTCGATGGCAAGGACGTACTGGCCAACAGCGGCGCCCGTGATCAGTACGAGGGCCCGCAGGTGTGGCGTGAGGCGACCTACGCCTACCACCCGGACGATCCAGCGAACGACGTCTACGGTCCCCGGGGCTTTCCGACAGTGCCGGGCATGCTCGAGGCCGCTGTCTCCCGGCCGGTGATCTCCCAGGGCCTGCCGGTGCCCTGGTTCACGGTGTACGGAAATCACGACTCCACCTTCATGGGCACGTTCCGCCCCGATCCGGGGCTGGCCGCCTGGGCGGTCGGCGATCGCAAGGCCGTCGTCGGGGAGGCACTCGGCGTGAACTGGCTCCAGGGCTACGTCAGTGATCTGAGCCTCGCCCAGACCGGCGTGAATGCGATTCGCCAGCAGCTGGGCCTGCTCCCCGGGGTGAAGTCGGTGACGCCGGATCCGGAGCGACGCCTGCTGGAGCGCACCGACTTCATGCAGGCGCATCTCGAGTCGCCTGCTGTGCCGGGCCCGGTGGGCCACGGCTGGACCCAGGCGAATGTGACGAGTGGCCAGACCTGGTGGAGCGCCGACCTGACCCCCTACCTTCGAGTGTTCGGGCTGGACACCTGCAACCTGTCCGCGGGTGCGGATGGCGCCGTTCCCGAGGATCAGTTCACGTGGCTGGAGGAGGAATTGGCGAAGTGTCAGGCGGAGAACCGCCTGGCTATGGTGTGCAGCCACCACAACTCCCTGACGCTGGAGAATGACGCCACGCCCGCCTGGGGAGGGCCGCGGCTGGTCCATGCCGAGGAGTTCATCGCGATGCTCCATCGGTACCCCGTGCTCGTCGCGTGGCTGAACGGGCACACGCACATCAACACGATCACGCCTCACGTCCGCCAGGGCGGTGGCGGATTCTGGGAGGTCACCACGGCCTCCTGCGTCGACTTCCCGCAGCAGCAGCAGCTCGTCGAACTGGTCGACAACAGGGACGGCACGATGTCGATCCTCGTGATCGCCCTCGACCACGCGGCACCTCCTGCGTGGACTCCGGGTGACCTCAGCCAGGTCGGACTGGCCTCGCTGAGCCGCGAACTGTCGGCGAACGCCTGGCTGAGCAAGCCCGCGCTGCTGGCCGGGTCCCCACTCGACCGAAACGTCGAGCTGCTGATGCCGACTCCCTTTGAGCTGTCGACGATCAGTGACGGAGTCCTGGAGGCGGAGCAGATGAAGTCTCGAGCGCAGGCTCTGGCCCACGGCGGTGGCGCATGAAGCGAACACACGCCGCGCTCGCCGTCCCGGTGCTGGTACTCAGTCTCGGTGCGTGCTCCCAGATCGATGCACTGGCCCCGGTGGGAGGAGCTTCGATCACGACCGTCCGCAATGCCACCTACGACGTCCTCGTGGACGAGGGCATCGACATCCTCAGGGCACCTCAGTGCTCAGCCACCTCCTCAGGATTCACCTGCACGGGATCCACGATCGATGGCAACCCGATCGTCTCTGAGGCAGGCCCGACCACGCCGTTCGACCTCACCGTTCGTGTGGGTGACACCCTGCTGTTCGAGGGGACGGCTGAGGAGATCCTCGAGGCTGCCGTGCTGGAGGCATCGTGAGCGAGCTCAGCCGGCCAGCCAGTCTCTATCGGTTCAGCGTCCTTGGAACCGCTGCCGTGCGAATGTGGCGTGCGTGGCGCATCCTGGTCCCGGTTGTCGTTGTCAACGCATTCGTGCAGGCGTTGCTCGTGATCCCGGGAATCCTTCCGGGCCCGACGCCGGTGTTCGTCCTCGGTGCTCTGGCCTCCTTTGCCGTTCTGGTCGTCTCCTTTGGTGCTGTAGCCGCGGCCATGCTGGACGCGGTCGAAAGTCAGGAGGACCTCCGGTCGGTGATGTCGAGCCTTCGACGACGGGGGTGGCCGCTGATGGCCTGGTCCCTTGGTCTCGTGACGCTTGTGACCGTAGGACTGTCCCTCTACGTAGTTCCCGGCCTGATCGTCCTCGCTGTCACGCCGTATCTGCTGCTGGCCGTGGTCGATGGTCGCTCTCGCCCCCTCGTCGTCAACTTTCGTGTCATCGGCGCGCGGTGGTGGCGCTGGGCGATCACCGTCGTCGTGATGGCCGTTCTGTGCCTTGTCCTGTGGCTCCTGGCCCTGATCGACGGATTCTTCGTCGGTGGTCCGCTCGGGTCCTTCGTGGGGTGGCTGGGGCTGGGTCTTGTCGCGAGCTGGTTCGTGTGCACCTGGGCGCTGCTGTACCGGACTGTGCTTCCTGCAGGGCGAAGCCCACTCCAAGTCGGATGATCATTAGTGCCTGAGGCCGAGTGCGCAGCGTCGCTGTCTATGTGCCCTTCTGCGATGGGACGCCGCCGACCAGAGCGCCCTCGGCCTGTCGCAAGCCGAGTCTCGCTCCCTGCGAAAAGACTCCCAAAGCGAAGCACGTAATCGCTTTTCAACCCGACCAGGGCGGCTGGGCTCCGGTGACGTTGAGGCTCTTCCGTCTTGCTGGTTTCCGTTGTCTGGATAGCGGTGGGAGGAATTATCGGCGTGAATGACCGATGACATCTGCTTCTTCACGTGTGCTGGATCGTTTCAGGATCGGCGACGGTCTAGCGGGGAATGCCGCGGTAGTTCGAAGGAGTCCATCCCTCAACGTCGCGTGTCATGCCGATGCGCTTCATGCACCCCGCCGGGACCACTACTGCTCAGAGGAGGCCGGAGTGCACAAGCACATCCGGCCCTGCAGGCGTGGAGACGATCATGACCGGCACGATGATCGAATCGGCGTGATGATCGTCCAGCACAGAGATGGCACGGGTCAGGGCCGGTGGACGCAGGTAGCCGACCACGTGGCCGTCGACTCGGATCTCGACATCGGCAATGGACTGCATCGCGGGGTCGACAACGGGCACGAGGAGCGCCATCGCGAATCGGGGCTCGTCGCCATCTGCGCATCCCAGTGCCGCGAACGAGCCAGCCAACCGAGACTGCCCAACGGTGAATACGGAGTAATCCTCGGAATCGAGGGATAGGTCAGCGAGTTCGACCGATCCCGCTCGCGCGGGCTTGGTCCGACGAAACGGCCACACTTCAGACGCTCTTCCGACGGATCGGGTCGGACGCGGAGACGGGGGCAACAGTCACGTGTCAGAGGCTAGTGCGCGAGGAAGCCAACGCGTGAGCGGGCGTCAGGCGCCTGCGGTTTCTGCAGGAGAGTTGCGAACTCATGGGCGACCCGTCGGGCCCGCTCAGATCCCCGAGGTGGTGCTCGCCATTCCTCAGCTACTCCTTTTCGCCGGTCTTCATTTCGGCATAGCGGTGGGAGGAATTGTCAGCGTGAATCACAGATGACATCTGCTTCTGCACATGTGCTGGCTTGTCTCAAGGTGGGGGACGGTGTTGCGGGGAATGCCAGGGAATCAGGGGACCAAGGCGAGCGTGACCTGGGTCTGACCTTCGTCATCCCTGAGGGTGAGGGTCGCACCGTCGATCTGGAACGTGGTGACCTTGCCGAGGGCAGTGAAGTACTCCTGCTCGCTCTGCATTACGTCGTCCGGGCATGCCATGAGCGTGGAGGCGATGATCCCGATCGTGATCTGGTCGGTTCCGCTGGTGCTGAAGTCGGCCGAGTAAGTGTTGCAGCCTCCCGAGCCGCTCAGGGTTCCGTCGGTGCCGAAATCGGCGGTGATCGCGCTGGTGCCTGCGAGCCCGACGACCGCCTCCTTGCCGTTGTTGACACCGGCGGCCTGCCACGAGGTGCCTGCCACATCTGTCATGCCGGGCGAGTAGGTGAGAAGGGTCTGGCCCTGATCATCGAGAAGGGCGAGCGTGTCGCCGGAAGCGAACGAGGCGACCAGGGGGAGCGCAGCCACGACCGCAGACTCCTGAGCCTCGGCGGGACCCTGGCATGCCATCAGGGTCATGGGTCCGGGCTGCATGGTGAGGGATGCGTCGCTCTGCTTGTACGTCCCTGCGATCCGGTTGCAGCCCGTCGAGCCGCTGAACCCTCCGCTTGCGTCGAACACCAGCGAGCCGATGTCTCCCTCGGCGACGGCAGGTGTCGCTGCACCATCGGGCTCCGCGTACGACTCCAGGACCCACGTGCTGCCCGCCAATTCGAGGGAACCGCCATCGGCGGCAGGCTCTGGCGCGGATGCTGATCCGCAGGCGGCCAGCACGATCAGGCAGCCTGCCGCGACGGCTGATGCGATGAGGGTCGTCCTGAGTCGAAGAGGTGACATATTGGCAACGTACGTCACCAGATTGCCGGATGCGCGGCCACTGACCGGTCAATGCATCCGAACTCAGTCGGCAACCACAGAAAGAGGTCAGTTCCATGGCGCCGCGTCTCGAGGAGCTCGACTGGCAGGAGACGTCGATGGGTGAGATCTACCTGCGACGCCGCTTTGATCGGACGGTGGAGGCCGATGTCTTTGAAGTGAAGCTGGGGGATGAGTTCCTCATGTCCAGTCTCTTCACCGTGGCGGAGGTCGAACTGACCCGACTGGGCCTGGCTCAGGTCTCAGCTGACCGGATCGACGTTCTCGTCGGCGGCCTCGGGCTGGGCTACACGGCGGCGACGGCCCTGGAGGACTCGCGGGTTCAGAGCTTGACGGTCGTCGATGCCCTGGCTCCGGTCATCGACTGGCACCAGCGAAATCTCCTGCCCGACACGGCGGGGCTCGCATCGGACCCGCGAACCCGCCTGGTGCAGGGTGATTTCTTTGCGCTCGTGGCGGGCGAAGTGGGATTCGGGGAGAGTCTTCCCGATCGGTTCGACGCGATTCTTCTGGACATCGACCACACCCCTGATCACGTCCTTCACCCCAGTCATGCCGCCTTCTACTCTGCGGCAGGTCTGCGTGCGCTCTCCCGGCATCTGACGGAGCAGGGTGTGTTCGCACTCTGGTCGGACGACCCGCCCGAAGACGAGTTTCTTGAGGTTCTGAGGCAGGTCTTCACTGGTGTCGCAGCGCACGTCGTGACGTTCCCGAACCCTCTGACGGGCGGGGAGTCGTCGAACTCCGTCTACGTGGCTCGTGGGCAGCGCCCTGCTGATGCCCCTCGCTCGTAGCCGACGTGCGGTGACAGGTGCAGTGCCGTTCTAACGGGCGCTCTTCACTGTGGTGGTGAGCAGGATCTCGTTGTCCATTGGGGCCCTGTTGATGACGAGCGCCTTCCGCGACCCATCAGCGGCAGCGGCGACACTGCGGGAGGTGTTGTCAGTGATCTGGGCGATCAGACCGCCGTCGCCGATCTGCTGCCGAGGCGAGCCTATGTACTCCAGGCCCGATGCTTTCCCGGTGAAGTCCTTGTCGATGATGCCGATGCTCAGGGGGTAGTTCGCCTTGAAGGTGATGCGCTCGGAGTTGAAGGACCGCTCCGTGGTGATGGGCCCAGAGTCCTCACCCGCCTTCCTGCCGATCACGCAGAGGGCGAACCAGTTGTCGACCCACACCTCTGCGGTGAAGGTCGACTTCTGCGCCGAGGGCTGGGCGGCGTCGCAGGGAGCCGCGATCGCAAATGGCAGGAATACCTACCCTGCTAGAGGAGCACGTGCGATCCACCGTTCTGCGGAGACGGGCATCGGTTCCCCGGGTGTGCGGGGTGCGACGCTGACCTACTTGACGACGGACCAGAACTGCTTCCGGTTCACGGCAGCGTAGTTGGGCGGCACGGCGGCGGCGGTGGCGATGACTGAGCACTTGCCGGTCTTGGAGCCGACCTTGAGACGCCAACCCTTGGAGGTGCTCTTCGTCACGGAGCAGTACTTGCTGCCGGTGTTGATCTTGAAGGTGACGGTCTTGCCTTTGTCGGTCTTGAGCGGGTAGGCGGCGAGGACGTAGGTCTTGTTGAGCTTGACGGTGGACTTGCTCATCACGCTTCCATACTTCACTGTCTGGCCCGTGGGAATGGCCTCCATCGTGTACGTCACGCTGGCGGCATCGAGCCCGTTGCCGGCGGGCGACGTCATGGTGACGGTGCAGTCCGTGTCGCCGCTGGTGCCCGTGATCTGGGCCTGCGAGGACGGAGCACTGCTGGCCACGGCTTCGACGGTGCAGCCGCCTGACACGGCGAAGGCGACGTCCTGCCCGGTGCTGGAGAGGGCAAGGACGGTCTGCTTCTGGCCGTACATGAGCTGAGGGCCGGTCGGGGCTGCGGGCCAGCTCGATCCGTTGGAGTAGGCGGGCGTGATGGTTCCCGAATCAGCATGGGCGGCCGGGGCGGTCACCCCGAGGCCAGCAACGAGGCACGCGATTGCTGCGATGGCAGGAGTTCGGGTGGGCAGGCTGGACTTCTGGAAGATGCGCATGGGCGTGCCTCTCGTCAACGGGATTTCTCCCCCCAGTCTTGATGGCCTCCTCCAGGCTTTCAAGGGTGACCGTCTCAGGTGCGTGTGATTACCGAACTCTGGTGAGCGCCTCGTCGTACTTCGTGGCGCGAATGGCCGGAGTCCTCGCCGCCAACCTCATCGCTGTGGGCGTGGCACTGGCCCTGGCGAACCAGGCCGCCCTTTGGGTGCAGTCGCACTGGCTGCCGCAGGAGCAACAGGTGCCTTTTGCGCTACCGCTCCGTGAGTCCGGTTTTGCGGTTGTCGTCATCCTCGCGTCCTTGATCATTACAACCGGGGCAGCGCTTGTTGTGGCTGATGGGAAGGTCTGGGCGAGGGCAGAGGAGCGGTTGATGGCCACGCAGTCTGCTCTGGACACACTCGATCAGGACATGACGCGTCAGTACCAGCAGATGCGCGCCCAGACGACGGCCATGCTGCACGGACCGGTCCAGGGGCGGCTCGCGACGATTGCTATGACCCTTCGCTTCGAGGATGGTGATGCGCCACGCGAGGTTGTCGACTCATGCCGGGCCATGCTCGACGCCTGCCAGCAGGACCTCGCACGTGTGGCGACAGACCCATTCAGTGAACATCGTTCGACCGATCAGATCGTCACCGATCTGCGGGCCCAGTGGTCGGGGCTGCTCGACATCAGTTGGGAGGTCGACGCAGCAGCTGGGAATCGCTTGAACGCCAGTGCTGGTGTCCGCCGGAGGTTCGAGACACTCGTTGCCGATCTGGCGAGCAATGCTTCACGACATGGCTCGGCGCACACCCTGCGATTCTTGGTCACCATGGATGATGAAGACCTGTGCGTCGTTGTTCGAGACGATGGCCGAGGACCGCAGCTTCCTGTCATGCCGGGCAAAGGGCTGGGGGATGGCGATGTGACCGAGCCGCAGATCTCGATGGATACCGATGGGTGGTGTCGCGTCACCGTCCGGCTGTCTCCCGCATGGTGAAATGCCAACCTGGTCTTGCACTCGACCAGGGAGCGGCAGACCTACCTACTCCTGGTTAGCTGACCCTGTCAGCTGGAGACACTCGGCTTCGGCCGCAAGTTCGATATTGGCCTCCCGCGTCTGAGCACCGACCGCGGTACGGGTGAAGTCTTGGGTCTACTTCTTCACCGTGACGGTCGACGAGTTTCTGGGAATTCCAGCGCCGTACTTGCTGGTGGCTTGAACGGCGAAGGTGTATTTGGCCCCGCCCGACAACTTCTTGATTGTGCATGTGGTCTTCTTTGTGCTGCAGGTCTTGCCTCCCGGTAAAGCGGTCACGACGTAGCCCGTGACACCCGAACTCGTGGACTTTTTCCACGAGATAGTGGCCGACTTCGATGAACTGGACTTGACCGTGATCTTTGTTGGAGCCTTGGGGTAGGACGCAGCCGAAGTCTTAACGATCGAAACCGATCCGGACAGTCTGTTCGCAACCACGAGGGTCGATCCGTCCGGGGTCACCGAGATACCCATCGGCCCCGAGCCCACTTCGTACGTCGCGCTCACAGCATTCTTCGCGGTGCTGATAGCCGAGATGGTCGAGCTACCCGCGTTGGGAACATAAGCGGTGGTACCGGCGAAATTAATTTGGGGGTCGCCAGGATTGTCGCCGACGGGAATGGTGACCGTCTTGGCAGATCCGTCAGCGCTGACAGCCGAGACAGAATCGTCGCCGGCATTAGCCACGTACACGAACGCCCCATCGCCGCTCACCGCGGGAACACTCGCTCCGTTGCCAACGGGAATGAAGACTCCGGGGGACGAGGCCCGAGCGGGGTCCTGTGACAGAACCGTCAGCTGCCCACCACTGATGTTGGAGGTGAACAGCTGAGAACCGACTGACGACATGCTCGGCGATACGGCCGCCTGGCTGATTTGAGGTGCCCCGAAGATGGTGGCGCTTACGGAATTTGTCGTGGTGTCGATGATGGAAATCGATCCGCTGTTTCGGTTAGCCACATACAGGTTGGTGCTGTACGAGGAGTACTGATTGCCCGTGCCGAAAACACCCGTACTGGGGTTCGTGCCGACCGGAATGGTGGCCACCAAGGAGTTGGTCGCAATGTCGATGACCGAAACCGAGTTCGAGCCGAAGTTCGAGACGTACGCATGGGTCGGGGATACAGCAGGCTTGCCGGGACTGGCGCCGACCGGAACTGTTGCAATGACGCTGTTGCTGACCGTGGACACGATCGAGACAGTGTTGGCTGAGTTGTTCGAGACGAAGACTCGTGAACCGTCGGGGCTGCTAGCCGGAGGCTGAGGTGTGGCTCCCACCGGAATGGAAGTCACCAGAGTCGAAGATGCAACGTCGATTACATCTAGTTGGTTGAGAGTCTGATTGGAGACGTAGGCGCGGCCCTGCGCAATGACAGTGCCCGTGGGCATCCCCCCGACAGACACGGTGGTGACGGGTGACGTTGCAGCGCTGGCCGTAGCAGGAAGCCCGAAGGCTAGGAGGGATGCGACTGGGAGGGCGGCGGCAAGCGGTCGAAGACGGGAGATATCCATGTCTACATCCTACGGAAGATCTGCCGGGCTATGCCGCTCGCGAAGGGGGGTGCTAGCCGAATTCCGAGTGAAAACACTCACGATCAGGCCCGGATGGAGGCGATGGCACTGAACTGACTGCAAGCCTCCCGAAAGACGTGTGATTCCCGAACATGTGCCCTGCGTTCACCCTATTCTCGCAAATTCAGCACGGACACTGGAGACAGCTGGCCCATTCGGGGCGGTGAGATTTGGACGCGGCGAGGAGATGGCATGGCTTGGGGCATTCATCGATAGAAAATGTCGCTGCTGTCACTTGTGGACGCTGCGCCTAAGGTTGCCGCCCACGACAACCAGGATCAATGCGACCACACCCATCACGAGCGACCGCAAAATGCGCAGCAAGGTGCTCGCATCCGTTCTGTGCCGGATGGTCTTCGGAGAATCGGTCGTCAAGACACCTTGCTGGGCGTGCTTCTGCCTGCGACCTACTCCGCTGAGCGCGCGAGTTTGTAGAGCTTCGGATCGGTGGACGTCAGTCCCGTCACCATCGATGTGATGGCGAGGCGGGCCGAGTCCACGGCGCCCTCCTGCCAGCCGGGAGTCTGGCTGTACGTGTCGCCGGCAAAGTAGATCCGACCTCGAGGCAGTGTCGTGATCTTCTTGTAGACCTTCGACTGCGTCAGGTAGGTCTCGTTGGCCCAGCCGCCCACCTGGCCTGGCATGTACTGCCACGCGATCGTCAGCGCCTTGTCGGCATAGACCTTGGCGACGAACTGAGGGTGCAGGGATTCCCCGCCGAGCAGGGCCTGACGGATCCGGGCACGTTGATTGAGCTCACCGTACTTCCAGCCGTCCACGCCACGGTTGTAGGCCGCCGTGAGGATTCCGGTGGGAGCATTGAAGTCCTCCGAGGGGTACCAGATCTGACTTGAGGGCAGAGTCGTCCAGCTGATTCCGCCGTAGATGGAGTCCTCGTCCTCCCAGAAGCGGTAGCGGCCCTGCAGGCCAACTTTGATTGCCGGCACCATCTCGACTTCAGCGAGCAGGGACTTGACCTTCGGGGAGAGGTTTGAGGTGATGCGCATCTCTGGGGGAATGGGAATGCGAAAGTCGGTGCCGTCCGGCCCTGGGGCCGAACTCTTCCCACCTAGGAGGGCCGGAGCTGCTGTGACGATGCAGAAATCCACCTCGAGAGGCTCGGCAAGGCCATCGACCCCGATCGACACCCCGGAGTCGGTGTTGTTGATGAAGCGCACATTGCTCTCAAGGCGCACGAGGTCTCCTACGAACCGCTGACCGGCCAACTCGCCAGTGTCGCGATCCGCGAGATCTGGCGCTGGGATGCCTGTGCCCGCATATCCCAAGCTCTGCGCGGGGACTTGCTGAAGCAGCAACTGCTGCCAGATCCTGTCCATCCCGCCGACGGGCTGCATGAGGGTGGGCTGCCAGTTGATGTAGTTCGGATTGAACAGGAACGATCCTGCTGAGGTCTCGAGGTCGCCGACGCCCGTGAAGTCGGAATCGAGGATCTCGTCCAGAGACACGGGAGTGCCTGTCTCGATTGTCGATTGCCACCCGCCGGGCTCCTGCACGTAGCCCACGGTGTCCGAGCCGTTGACAGTGCCATTGGACTGAAGATTTCCGAACTGCGTGAGCATGGCCTGGACCTTCTTCTCCTCGTAACCCTTGAGGATGAGGCCGTCGCTCACTGCCTGGGACATGACTGTGGCCAGTTCGCCCATCAGGCTGAAGTTGATGGCACGCCACTGCACGGGCTTGCCGTCCTTGTAGGTCTCGCTCGAGAGCAGATTCGAACCGGAAAGGAAGACGTAGGGCTCCAACCGCACGCCCACCTCACCACAGAGGTCCAGAAGAGCCGTGTGATTGCTCGGGATTCGGCCGGGTCCGGCATTGAGAAACAGCTCGACCGGCTCATCGGTGCCCGGCCAGTTCTCGACGACGAAGTCTGCGGTCTGTTCTTGAGGAACAGGCGAGTCTGACCGCTCCTGGTAGCTCGAGACGTACATGCGCGAGAAGAGGCGGTGAGGGTTGTACTTTTCGAACCACCAGTCCCGATACTCCGGGTCGGCAGGACGAACGGTGAGGCTGCGACCGCCATAGCGATCGTCGCTCTCGAGGACGACAACTCGAAAGCCTGCCCGCGCAGCAACGTAGGCGGCAGTGAGTCCGGACACGCCTGATCCGACGATGGCGACTGATCGGGTCTCGTCTGGGTTGAACGGCAGGTCCGAGAACTCTGGCGTTCGCGCCTGAGCGGGGGAACCCTTCGGCAGGGCCAGGAATGCGCCGAGGATGGCTGCGGCTGCAAGGACGCTTCGTCTGCTTAGGGCAATGTCAGGCATGGGGACACTCCAGGGGCAGGTGGTGGGTGGTGTGCGACCGACCGCTCCGTGAAGGTGGTCTGGCTTTCAAACCTAGCGCCCTGCGAGGGAAAGCCCAGCGCACGCTTGCCGTGTTCGTGTGTTTCCCGAACGTCCTCCCTTCGTCCGCGTGTGGTCTCCAGATTTCTCTGCGTAGTTTCGCGACAGTGCACGTGCGATGCAGCAGAGGAGATGACATGGGCCTGACACGGCGTGACCTCATGCTTGCTGCAGGAGTGGGCACCGCCGGTCTGCTCGCGACCAGCGCCGGTGGGGCCGCGGCTTGGAGCATGGCTGGTCCGCCCGAGTCGGCGGCAGACGGGCCGGTACTGCGCAGCCGCAATGGCCGTCTGCGAGTAGACCTCAGTGCGGGGCCCGGCAATGTCAAGGTCAACGGTTCGTCGACCGGGGGTTTGTTGACCTACAACGGTCGGTTCCCCGCTCCGACCATGGTCGTGAGACCGGGGGATCGTCTCCAGATCCGCCTGACGAACAAGACTCCCACGTGGACCAACCTGCACTTCCACGGGCTCCATGTGTCACCCCGTGGCCTTCAGGACAACGTCTTTGCGCAAATCGAGCCGGGTGACACTCGGGCATATGACGTCCGCATTCCGAAGGACCATCCAAGTGGCCTGTTCTGGTACCACCCACACTTCCACACGGAGACCGGACCTCAAGTCTGGGCCGGCATGTCCGGACTCCTCATTGTTGAAGGCGGCGCCGCCGACCTGTCAGGCGTCAAGGGGCTGCGTAGACACGCCTTCGGCATTCGCGAAGGGGGGCTCGGCCCTGATGGCGGATGGGCGGACTACACGTCGCTGACGCCGGCCACATCGCCGTTGTATGTCAATGGGCGAATCAACCCGCGAATCACCATGCGCCCAGGGGAGACACAGTTCTGGCAGCTGGGCAATATCGGTGTCGCCGCGTACTACCAGGTTGCGCTGGATGACCATGAGTTCACGGTTGTCGAGGAGGACGGCGCCATGGTCTGGCGGACGTGGACTTCGGACACCCTGTTCTTCCCACCCGGCAAGCGGTACGGAGTTCTGGTGACGGCACGCAAGCGTGCCGGCGTGGTGCAGCTTCGACAGCTGGGATACGACCAAGGCAAGGATCAATGGCCGGCAGCGCCACTCGTTCGAGTTCAGATCGAGGGCGAGCGCGCGCAGAGTGTCACCGTCCCGGAGCAGATTGGCGACCCACCCTCATGGCTGACGGATGACATCGCCCAGCGGCGGGTGCTCACGCTCAGTCAGGCCATTGTTGACGGGGCGTCCGAGTTCTACATCGACGGCATGCTCTTCGACAACCTGACCTTTGCTGACGTGATCCAGGTGAAGCTCGGCACCACTGAGGACTGGGTGATTCG
>Ga0255779_1001808_pt1 | contig 23745 bp, 25 predicted proteins | sample 011ome_21_FD_179977 | JGI IMG/M metagenome (GOLD analysis project Ga0255779, IMG submission 179977) | Coastal salt marsh microbial communities from the Groves Creek Marsh, Skidaway Island, Georgia - 011508AT metaG (version 2) | ecosystem: Environmental > Aquatic > Marine > Intertidal zone > Salt...
TTACCGACGAAGGTGTCGGCACCCTTATCACCAACCGTGAACCCGGCCAAGAGGAGTCTGTCTGATGGCGAAAAAACCTGGCTCGCGCGCGCAGGAAATCCTCCAGGCTCTGGCTCGCATGCTTGAGCACTCTGGCGGCGGGCGCATTACCACAGCTGCCCTAGCAGCGGAATTGGGTGTCTCAGAGGCAGCTCTATACCGCCATTTCCCGAGCAAAACGCGAATGTATGAAGGGTTGATCGATTTTACTGAAGAGACCATTTTCGCCCGTGTACGCGGCATCATCAGCGATGAGCCCGATGCGGTGAATCAATGCTATCGCATTCTCAGTCTGGTGCTGGCTTTTTCAGAAAAGAACCCTGGCATTACACGCATTCTCAATGGTGATGCACTGACCGGCGAAACCGAGCGGCTGCACGAGCGCATTGCTCAGCTGTTTGACCGGCTGGAGTCCCAGCTAAAACAGATTCTCCGTGAAGCAGAAATTCGCGAAGGGCTAAAGCTGCAGGTTTCGGTCGCGAGCGCTGCCAACCTGATGCTCTGCACTGCTGATGGCAAGATCAGTCAATATGTTCGCAGCCGATTCAAGACGCCGCCAACCCAGAACTGGGGTGAACAGTGGCAGTTGCTGACTGGGGCAATGTTCGAGTAATCAATCGGACCGAAAAGGCTGATTAAACACCGTACTGGCTGCGGTACTGTTTAATCGCAGCGATCAATTGGTCATTTTCAGGCTTGGCAGCGAGATAGTCGAGAATATCGCCAATATCGACAATGCCCACCACTGGAATGGAAAATTCGCGCTCAACCTCCTGAATCGCCGAGAGCTCTGACTTACCCTTCTCTTTACGGTCGAGACCAATCACCACGCCTGCCGCACTGGCGCCGGCACTCTCAACAATTTCCATTACTTCCCGAATCGCCGTACCGGCAGTAATCACATCGTCGATAATTAGCACTCTTCCCTCGAGTGGCGCACCAACCATATTGCCGCCCTCGCCGTGGGTTTTTGCTTCTTTGCGATTAAAACAATAGGGCACATCCAGATTATAGTGGTCAGCTAATGCCACCGACGTTGCTGCAGCCAGCGTGATGCCTTTATAAGCGGGGCCAAACAGTACATCGTATTCAATGCCCGACTCGACAATGGCGGCAGCATAGCAACGGCCCAGCTCGGCCAGAGCGCGACCGGTATAAAACTGTCCAGCATTAAAAAAGTAAGGCGAGACACGACCGGACTTGAGCGTAAACTCACCGAATTTGAGTGCGCCGCTGCGCAGGCCGTTGTCTATAAACTGTGTTTTGTAATTGTTTTCGCTGTTCATAATCTCTGTCACTGCTGTTGATTTCGCTTTGTACTCGGTCTCGGTTATTCGCTCTTTGGCCTGAGCGTCACTACTGGGCCAGGGCCATTTTCTGTACGCGCACCAGATCGGCGATACCCTGTTTGGCCAAGGCCAACATCGCGCTCAACTCCTCTTCGCTAAAAGGTGCCGCCTCAGCAGTGCCCTGTACCTCGATAAAGCCGCCTTCGCTGTTCATCACTACATTCATATCGGTCTCGGCCTTTGAGTCTTCCGGGTAGTCGAGATCCAGTACCGGCGTACCCTTGTAAACACCCACCGAGACGGATGCAACCATCGTCAGCAGCGGATCATCGAGAATAGCTTTTTTGCGCTGCAGGTAGCGAATGGCATCCACCAATGCCACACAGGCGCCAGTGATCGAGGCGGTGCGTGTACCGCCATCTGCCTGAATCACATCGCAGTCAATATTAATGGTATGTTCACCTAGCTTCTTCATATCCACTGCGGCGCGCAGCGAGCGACCAATCAAGCGCTGAATCTCCTGGGTGCGGCCGCTCTGCTTACCACGGGCCGCTTCGCGATCCATTCGCGATCCGGTGGATCGCGGCAACATACCGTATTCAGCGGTCACCCAACCCTGGCCGCTGCCACGCAAAAATCGCGGTACCCCGGGCACCACGCTGGCGGTACAAATCACTTTGGTTTTACCAAATTCAATCAACACGGATCCCTCAGCATGGCAAGTGTAGTCACGGGTTATTTTTACCTGCCTGAGTTGTTCGGGGCGACGGCCGCTGGGTCGAGTCATAATTTTTTCCTGGGTCGGATGCTGATGAAATAAAAGTGGCGCAGAGTGTAGCAAATCTACCACCCGCTTGGCCGCCTTTGTTACCATGACGACCTAATTTATTGTGTTAAATTTTTTGGAGAGACTATGGCACGCAGCATGACGGCTTTTGCTCGGTGCACCATCGACTTTGACTGGGGCTCGGTAACCTGTGAACTGCGCTCGGTAAACCACCGCTTTTTGGAAACTGGCTTTCGCCTCCCGGATAGCTTGCGCGCAATCGAGATGCCGCTGCGCGAGATTGCTCGTAAAAAGCTTGTACGCGGCAAGGTTGACTGCTCTCTGCAACTGGCCTTTAACAATACCGATGCTAACCTTGAAGCAGATCTTGAACTGGCCAAACGGTATATCGCCATAGCTGAGACAATCGCTGCAGAACTGCAAGCGCCAGCAGCGATTTCACCGCTCGACATTATGCGCTGGCCAGGCATTCTCAAAGAACAACAGGTCGCCGCGGATGCTCTACAAGAGGCCGCTAGTGAAACCTTCAATGCGACGGTTGAACAACTTCTAGAGGGACGGCAGCGCGAGGGCGACAAACTGGCAGAAATGATTGAGTTACGCCTACAGGGAATTGAAGAACAGTTAGAGGTAGTCCGCGCCAACCTTCCAAATATTCTCAGTGATCAGCGCAAGCGCTTAATCCAGAAACTCAACGATCTCAAAGAACAATTTGATGCCGACCGTCTTGAGCAAGAAATGGTCATTATTGCCAACCGCAGCGATGTCGATGAAGAGCTCGATCGATTGGAAGCGCATATCAGTGAAATTCGTCGTGTATTGAAAGGATCAGAATCGATTGGTCGACGCTTGGATTTTTTGATGCAAGAGCTAAATCGCGAAGCCAATACTCTGGGCTCTAAATCAATTGCCGGTGTTACCACACAGGCCTCGGTAGACCTCAAAGTGTTAATCGAGCAGATGCGCGAACAGATTCAAAATATTGAATAACCAACAACCCGCGACGGCTCGGCCTAAGTTCGTTTGCAGAGGCTACACAGGCCGGGTTTTATACAGCCTACTGGCTATCGCCTTGATGATTACCAGCACTCAAAGCATGAGTTTTGGCATTGATGGGCATGTAATTACCGCACATATTGCGGAAAATCATCTCAGTGAAAATACTCGTCTCGAAATTGGACGCATTAGTGATGGCAAGAGTTTGACGGCACTCGCGCTGTGGCCCGATCAAATTCGCAGCGCAGCCCAATGGCGCCACTCCAAGCCGTGGCACTATATCAATATTGACGATGGCGAAATATTTCCCACATTGCGGCGCAGCAAAAGAGGCGATGTACTCAGCGCGCTGGAAAATGCCTATCAAGAGCTCAAAAATGACAGCCTCAGCCTGAGCAAGCGCCGTCAAGCACTGGCTTTTTTTATTCACTTTGCAGGCGATATTCATCAGCCTTTACATGTCGGCCGCTCCAGTGATCTTGGTGGCAACCGAGTGGATGTGCAATGGCTGAATAAAAAAGCCAAGCGCAATCTGCACTGGGTCTGGGACACTGGGTTGATTAAACACCAGCAATTGAGCGCAGCCAACTACAGCAAATCACTCGACGATACGACTCCGCAACAACGACACAATTGGCAGAGCGACAGGTTTTTAGCTTGGGCACAAGAATCAAAGGCGCTGCGCTCACAGGTCTATGAGTTTGGCTACAAAACTCAGCCCGGCACGGTTGCTATCACTGAACATTATATTGCTCGCAACACGCCGTTGGTTGAGAAGCGCCTGCTGATGGCAGGCATTCGCATTGCTGGCTGTTTAAACAAGCTCTTTGATACACAGGATCAGGCCAAGCTTAAGACAAACAAAAATAGCTGTGCCACCGCCGAGAATCTGGAATAATTTCGCCGCTACTGTAAACTCCTTCTCGACTACAGCTCTCTCAGGCAACGGAACAACAATCTATGGCAACAGGCATTCTCTTTATTATCTCTGCTCCCTCCGGTGCCGGAAAAACCAGCCTGGTCAGTGAACTGCTGAACAAAATGGATAATATAAAAGCCTCTGTATCGCATACCACCAGGGCCTCCCGGCCAGGAGAAGTCGACGGTATCAATTACCACTTTGTTTCCCAGCAGCAATTTGTCGACATGCTCGAGCAAGATGCTTTTCTTGAGCATGCTGAGGTGTTCGGCAATTTTTATGGCACCTCTCAGCAATGGGTGGCCGACTCTCTGGCCAGCGGTGAAGACGTGATTCTGGAAATTGACTGGCAGGGTGCTGCACAGGTGCGCCAACTATTTCCTGACAGTACCAGTATTTTTATTCTTCCACCTTCCAAACAAGCGCTGCGTGAGCGACTCCACAATCGCGCTCAGGATGATGCCGAGGTGATCGAAAAACGGATTGCCGCGGCAACTGAGGAAATGAGCCACTATATTGAGGCTGACTTTGTCGTCGTCAATGACCAGTTCGATCTCGCGCTCGGCCAGCTGATGGCCATTGTCACTGCACAGCACTGCAGACTGCCCGTTGCCGGCCAAGAAGCCCTGATCTCTGATCTGCTGTCATAGGCTCATGACCACAACTTTATTGTCGAAACCCGGCACTTTAGGTAAACTGGGCGACCGCGCAGCATCTGGCTGCGTTAAAGTTTTTAATTATTTACCCCGGCGGAATAAAAAATGGCTCGCATTACTGTAGAAGATTGTTTGGATCATGTTGATAATCGTTTTGAACTGGTCATGGTTGGCTCCAAGCGCGCACGTCAAATCGCGACTGAAGGACGCCCAACTCTGGTCGCTGAAGAAAATGACAAGCCAACAGTAATCGCGTTGCGTGAAATCGCAGCCGGTTTAGTGACCGCTGATATTCTCACCGAAGTGCGTCAGGATTATGAAATTGTCGATGCTGATGCTGAGGAAGACGGTGCATCAGTCGACGCAGCTGAAGCTGAGGTTGCAGAGACTACCGACATTGTCGAAGCCGACGCCTCCGAGACATCGGACGACACGTCCGAAGAGCCCGCAGCCTAAGCAGGGTTTTAGTCACCAAGGTTTAAGCCTGATCAGGGAGAGAGCCATTTGGCGCTGCGGTTACTGTTAGACAAACTCTCCTACTACCTCGAAGATAAAGAAGTCCGTCGTGTAGAGCGCGCCTACCACTTTGCCGAAAAATGTCATGAAGGACAGATGCGGCAAAGTGGGGATGCCTATATCTCTCACCCCCTTGCGGTGGCCCATATTCTCGCCGATATGCACATGGATCATGAAAGCCTGATGGCGGCCATGCTCCACGATGTGATCGAAGACACCGGCGTCACCAAAGGTCAAATCAGCCGTCGCTTCGGGCGCCCGGTTGCCGATCTGGTCGACGGGGTCAGCAAACTGACAGGCATCGAATTCCAATCTCGCGCTGAACAGCAAGCGGAAAGCTTTCAGAAAATGACCCTTGCTATGTCGCGGGATATTCGTGTGGTTCTGGTCAAACTCGCCGACCGTTTGCACAATATGCGCACCCTGGGTGTGCTGTCACCGGCCAAACGCCGTCGCATCGCTCGCGAGACCCTAGAGATTTATGCCCCGATTGCCCAGCGCCTCGGCATCAACGATGTCCGTCTCGAACTGGAAGATCTCGGTTTCGCCGCCATGTATCCGCTGCGCCACCGGCGCCTGCGCGAAGCAATGAAAGCGGCGAAGAAAAACCGCAAAGAAGTCGTCGTTGAAATTCATCAGGCAATCGAAGTACGGCTTGAGAAAGAGCGGCTCAATGCCAAAGTCAAAAGTCGGGAAAAGCATCTATGGAGCATCTACCGCAAAATGCGCGAGAAAAAACGCTCGTTTCGCGACATTATGGATGTCTTTGCCTTTCGCCTGATCGTTGACAGCGTCGATGATTGCTACCGCACCCTGGGAATCATTCACAATGTTTTCAAGCCGGTGCCCGGGGAATTCAAGGATTACATCGCTATTCCTAAAGCCAATGGCTATCAGTCCCTTCACACCGTATTGGTAGGCATGCACGGCGTGGTAATCGAAGTGCAAATTCGCACCGCCGAAATGGAAGCCATGGCCAGCTACGGCATCGCGGCACATTGGGAATACAAAGCCGGTCAGAGTAATATTGACGTCAATCAACGTCGAGCTTCGCGCTGGGTGCAAGGACTGCTTGATATGCAACGCCAGGCTGGCGACTCCCTGGAATTCCTTGAACACGTCAAAGCCGACCTGTTTCCCGACGAGGTCTATGTCTTTACCCCCAAAGGCAAGATTGTCGAATTGCCCACTGGCGCAACGCCCATCGACTTTGCCTATTCGGTGCATACCGGACTCGGCAACAGCTGTATTGCCTGCCGTGTAGACGGCCAGCTTACGCCGCTGTCGGAGCAGCTCGAAAGCGGCCAGCGGGTAGAAATTATCCGCGCTCAGGAGGCACAGCCAAACCCTAACTGGCTAAACTTTGTGGTCACGGCCAAGGCACGCAGTGCAATTCGTCACTACCTCAAACATCAACAACACGATGAATCTGTTGATCTCGGCAAGCGCTTGCTCGACCAGGCCCTGAGCCGTCTTGGCACTAGCTACAAGGAACTGAAAAAATCGCAGATTAAAAAGCTGCTTAAAGAGACCGGCGCGTCGACATTTGAATATATCCTGCAACAAATCGGCCTCGGTAATCGAGTGCCCTTTGCGGTGGCCAATGTGCTGGTGCCCGAAAATAAACGCAGGCCGATTGAAGAGAACAAAAAATCGGCACTGCCCATCGTTATTGACGCGTCGGATGGATTGCTTTTGCAGTACGCGCGCTGCTGCCGTCCGATCCCGGGAGATCCAATTTTAGGTCATGTCTCGCCGGGGAAAGGCCTGGTGATACATCTCGAGTCATGCCGCAATCTAATGGAGATTCGCAGCAACCCGGAAAAATGTATGCCGCTGACCTGGTCGAACAGCCCGCGCGGCGAGTTCCCAGTTGAGCTTAAAGTAGAGATCACACCGGAGCGCGGATTTATCGCTGCACTGGCGTCGCGGATGACCAGAGCCGACGCTACAATCGAACATATCAGCGTCGATGAAAAAGATGCCTTTACCAGCATTGTGCATGTTGTACTGACGGTGCGTAACCGCGTTCATCTGGCAGATATTCTTAGACGTGCCCGTGGCCTAAAACAGGTGCGGCGAATTTACCGAGTTAAAAACTGACGACAACGGAGACTACCGTGACCAATAAAGCCGTAATTCATACCGACAATGCACCTGCCGCCATTGGCACTTATTCGCAAGCAGTCAAAGTCAACAATACCGTTTATCTATCTGGGCAGATTCCCCTCGACCCGCAAACCATGGAACTGGTTGACGGGGACATCAGCGTGCATATTCGCCGTGTTTTCGACAACCTCAGCGAAGTCTGCGCAGCCTCCGGTGGTGATCTGAGCGATATTGTGAAACTGAATATCTTCCTTACCGACCTGAACAACTTCGCCGCGGTTAACCAGACGATGGGCGAGTATTTTCAGCAGCCCTATCCGGCTCGCGCAGCGATCGGTGTCAATCAATTGCCCAAGGGAGCAATGGTTGAAATGGATGGAATTATGGTTATCTAGAAAAATTTATTGCTGATCAATTAACGCTCGGTAGCCGTCGCGGTAACTGGGGTAGAGAAATTGATAGCCGGTATCCAAGAGCCGCTGGTTGCTGCAGCGGCGAATCGCCTTCTGCTCTGAGTGCTCTTCCTGCAATGTCACACCGAGCTGTGCCGCCAGCCATTTGCGCAACTGGTGCTGTGTAACAGGTTCTGAGTCGCTGGCAATATAGAGCCCATCAAGCTCGACGCCGTCGACAAATCGGCGCACCAAATGCGCCAGAACAGCACCGCAGTCTTCACTATAAATCCGATTACTCCACTGCTTTGGCTCGGCAGGACGCCCTTTGCCGGCTCGAATCTGGTCGAGCATTCGAGTGCGCCCCGGACCATAGATTCCCGAAAAACGCACAATCGTGCTGGCACAGGGTAAGTTAGCAATGTGCTGCTCGGCCTCAAGTAACAATTTACCTGAAAAACTCTGCGGCTCCGTGACAGATTGCTCGTCGACCCACTCTCCGTTGTTGTCACCGTACACACTGGTACTCGAGACCCAAATCACAAGCTTCGGCACGGACTCGCTGAGGGTCATCGCCTCAGCCAGTGTTTTAGCACTATCGACATAGGCGCGACGGTAACCCTCTTCGCTAAAAGCGTCAGGAGTCAGCGAGGCGACGACGATATCAAAACCCCGGCTGAGGACGTCCACCAGACGATCGCGATCCGCCATACTTCCCGCGAGTGGCTGGATAAAATCGGGCAGTGTCTGGGGGTTGCGTTTGAAGCCTGCACAAGTGAAATCTGCCACCAGGCGCGACGCCGCACGACAGCCAATATCACCACAACCGGCAAATAGTATTTTCAATCAATGTTTCCTGTGTAATCAATTTTAGCTATTATTGTCCCTGGCTCAAGGGGCAGTGATATGACACTTACGGAACTCCGCTACGTCGTTACTCTGGCGCAGCTGCAACACTTTGGCAAGGCCGCCGAGCGCTGCAACGTCAATCAATCGACGCTCAGTATAGCGGTTAAGAAACTCGAAGGTGAGCTGGGCATTGAGCTTTTTGAGCGGTCTAAAAGCAGCGTCCGGCCAACGCCGATTGGCGAGCGGGTAATTATCCAATCCCAGCGCGTGCTCGAAGAAGCCGCGGCAATAAAAGATATCGCCATATCGGGTAAAGACCAGCTCAACAGTCCGCTGCACGTCGGCGCGATTTTTACCGTTGGTCCCTATCTATTCCCCCACTTTATACCGCAGCTGCAAACGTCAGCGCCGCAGATGCCGCTGATTATCGAGGAGAGCTACACCAGTACCTTGCGCAAGCGGTTGCGCAATGGCGAAGTCGATGTGATTATTGTTGCGCTGCCATTTAGTGAACCGGATGTGGTGGTGCAGCCACTCTATGACGAGCCCTTTGTTGTACTGCTGCCTCAGTCACACCCTTTGAGCGACAAAAAAGCCATTGAGCGCGGCGATCTAGACAACGAGAATGTGCTGATGCTTGGCGAGGGGCACTGCTTTAGAGACCAGGTTATTGAAGCACTGCCAAATATCAACTGCGGCAAAAAGCCGTCGGCCTCAGTGCAAACCATGACCGAGGGTAGTTCGCTAGAGACGCTATGCTATATGGTTGCCTCCGGACTCGGAATTACAATTTTGCCAAAAACTGCAGCGATTGGCGCCGAAACTCGCCAAAAAGGTCTCGTTACACGGCCTTTTTCGGGTGTGGCTCCCAAGCGTACTACCGCGCTGGCATGGCGCGCCAGCTTCCCGCGTCATCGCGCTGTCGATGCATTGCGCAAATCCATATATGACAGCGACCTTCCTGGGATCACTCGCAACTAATGGCCGGCGACGCGAAACACACGACACGGCAAGGCGCCCTGGATAAAACCGGCGTAGACAAGCTCCGCGGGGTTGGCCCTCTGCTCGCAGGAAAACTCCATAAACTGGGCTTGTATACCGTTCAGGATCTGCTCTTTCACTTACCCCTGCGCTACATTGATCGCACCAAGATAACATCAATCGGCGGCGTTCAACCCCTCACCGAAGTTGTGATTGAAGGCGAGGTTCGCGCCAGCGACATTGTCTTTGGCCGCCGCCGCAGCTTGGTTTGTCGTGTGCAGGATCACAGCGGTTTAATCACGCTGCGCTTCTTTCACTTCAATCAGGCGCAGCAGCAGAGCTTGCAGGCTGGAACGCGTATTCGTTGTTTTGGCGAAGTGCGCCGCGGTAAGTCTGGCCTGGAGATGTACCACCCAGAATATCAACTGCTGAAGCAGGCCGAGCCGCCAGCTCTCGCTGAGACACTGACGCCCATCTACCCGGCTACCGAAGGAGTCACTCAACAGCGTATCCGCGATCTCTGTGGCCAGGCGCTTAAACTACTGCAACGCCAGGGCCTTGATGACTGGTTACCGCCCGAATTGGGCGCCAGCAAATACTCGCTGACCGACGCGCTGCAGCTTTTACACAGCCCACCTCCGGGGACGGCACTGCATTTGCTCGCAGAGGGTGAGCATCCGGCACAGCAACGGCTGGCCGTCGAGGAGTTAATCGCTCATCACCTGAGCTTGCTGCGACTGCGTCAGAAAATTCAACGTCAAGCTGCTCCGGTGCTGGTGCCGAACCCCGGCGCCTCAGAGCGCTTTCTGGAACAATTGCCATTTACCCTGACCGCTGCTCAGCAGCGAGTAGTAAATGAGATCAGCGCCGATATCAGTCAGGCGATACCAATGTTGCGCTTGGTACAGGGCGATGTCGGGTCAGGTAAAACCGTCGTGGCGGCCCTGGCCGCGGTACAGGCCATTGCCAACGGTAAACAAGCGGCACTGATGGCACCAACAGAGATTCTCGCCGAGCAACATCGCGTCAGTTTTGAATCCTGGCTGGCGCCACTCGGGATTCGCATCGCTTGGCTAACCGGCAAGCTCAAAGGTAAAGGTCGCGAAGTCCAGTTGGCAGCTATTGCCGATGGCAGCGCGCAAATTGTTATCGGCACTCATGCGCTATTTCAGGAAGGCGTTGTGTTCAACAATCTCGGGCTGACCATTATCGACGAGCAGCATCGCTTTGGTGTTCACCAGCGACTGGCACTACGCAAAAAAGGGCTTGTGAGTCCCGACGCCCGTGATGCAGAAGACTCGACGCCACATCAACTTATCATGACCGCAACGCCAATTCCCCGCACGCTAGCGATGAGCGCTTACGCGGATCTGGACTGCTCGGTCATCGATGAGCTTCCTCCAGGTCGCAAGCCAATTGAGACCGTAGTCTTGAATGAGCTGAGGCGCAACGATGTTATCGAGCGTGTTCGCGCCTCCTGCAAAGAGGGCCGTCAGACCTACTGGGTCTGCACGTTGATTGAGGAGTCAGATGTGCTTGAGGCCCAGGCTGCCGAAGCCACAGCACAAGAATTGCAATTACTGCTCTCGGGGCTCTCCATAGGGCTAATTCACGGGCGTCTCAAGCCGAAGGAAAAAGTCCAGATTATGCAGGCATTCAAAGCCGGCGAAATTAACCTGTTAGTGGCCACCACGGTTATTGAAGTCGGTGTCGATGTACCCAATGCCAGCCTAATGATAATTGAAAATGCCGAGCGCCTCGGCCTATCCCAGCTTCACCAGCTGCGAGGTCGGGTCGGACGTGGCAGCCAGAGTAGTCATTGTGTATTGCTTTACAGCGCACCGCTGTCGGCCAATGGCTCGGCGCGGCTGAAAATTATGCGCGAGACCAATGATGGTTTTAAGATTGCCGAGAAAGACCTCGAAATTCGCGGCCCGGGAGAGGTGCTCGGCACCCGCCAAACTGGCGATATGCATCTGCGCATTGCCGATCTGCAGCGCGATGCCCATCTCCTGCCAGAGGTGAAGCGCTTGGCGATCAGATTACTGCAGGATTTTCCAGTTGCTGTTGACCCGCTGGTCGCACGCTGGCTCGGACGTAGCGAACAATACGGGCAAGCATAAAAAAAGCAGGGTAGAATAGCGGTCATAAAAGTGTCACAAAGGAAGCGATGATGGCGTTCAGCAACTCAATCTCAAATATCTTTGGCGTCTCGCCAATCAAACCCTTGCAAGACCATATGGCACAGGTCATCAGCTGTGTCTCTAACCTGAAAACCTTTTTGGATGCCACATTTGAAGATGACTGGGAAAAGGCTTCCGCCATTTTCGATTCCATATCGGCAGACGAGCAAAGTGCCGATGATCTGAAGAAGCAGTTCCGTATGCATATGCCAAAAAGCTTGTTTATGCCGGTCTCCAGAGGCGACTTGCTGAGTATTCTCACCCAGCAGGACAATCTCGCCAACCTTACCAAAGATATCTGCGGCATTATTCTCGGCCGTCAGATGGCGATTCCACAACCGCTGCATGCCGACTTTATTGGTTTTGCCGAGTCTTCTGTTGAAACCTGCCGCAAGGCCCACGGCGCGATCGATGAGCTCGACGAGCTACTCGAGACTGGCTTTGCCGGAGCGGAAGTGAAGTTTGTGCAGAAACTAATCCGCGAACTAGCCGCTCAGGAACAAAAGGTCGACAAAAAAGAGCTCAAGCTACGCAAAAAACTGTTTAATCTTGAAGCCGATTTACCACCGGTCAACGTGATGTTTATGTACAACATTATTGATCAGATCGGCGCGCTCGCCGACACTGCGGAGCAAATTGGTAATCAAGTAGAGCTACTTCTGGCTAAGTAGCCGGTCAAAAAGCATAAAAAGATAATTTTTTCGGAGCCGGCACAATGGAATTCTTTACTGAATACGGGACTATCCTAATTTTACTGGCTGCTATGTGCGGCTTCTTTATGGCCTGGGGCGTGGGCGCAAATGATGTGGCCAATGCCATGGGTACCTCCGTGGGCTCAAAAGCACTAACCATCAAACAGGCGATTTTGATTGCAATGGTTTTCGAGTTTGCCGGTGCCTATCTTGCAGGTGGCGAGGTGACCTCAACGATTCGCAAAGGGATTGTCGACTCCGCAATATTCGTAGATAGGCCCGAAGATCTGGTGTTTGGTATGTTATCAGCTCTGCTGGCGGCGGGTTTCTGGTTGTTGATTGCCAGTTTTATGGGCTGGCCGGTCTCGACCACGCACTCTATTGTCGGTGCCATTGTTGGCTTTGCTTCAGTGGGCGTCTCTGTCGATGCGGTGAGCTGGGGCAAGGTTGGCACGATTGTCGCCAGCTGGGTGGTCTCACCAGTCATTGCTGGAACGATCTCATTTCTGCTGTTCCGCAGTGTGCAGCATCTAATCCTTCTACAGGAGGACCCTTTTACGAAAGCCAAGCGCTATATTCCTATTTATATGTTTTTCGTTGGTTTTCTGATCGCTATGGTGACCTTGCTTAAAGGTCTTAAACATGTATTTAAAGACCATAATATGTCGCTGACATTCTTCGAAAATGCCGCCATCGCGTCAGCGGTGGGCATACTGGTCGCTATGATTGGCAGCTATCTCCTCTCCCGTGTGCATCGTGATCTCAGCCTTGAAGAGGGGAATCGCTTCGCAAACGTTGAGCGTGTGTTTGCCGTGCTGATGATCTTTACCGCTTGCAGCATGGCATTTGCCCATGGTTCAAACGATGTGGCCAATGCGGTAGGCCCGCTGGCCGCAGTGGTCAGCATTGTGACCTCAGAGGGCAACATCGCCGCCAAGGCCGCCATGCCCCCATGGATACTGCTGCTGGGTGGCGGCGGCATCGTGGTCGGTCTGGCAACCTATGGCTTCAAAGTGATGGGCACCATCGGTCGCAAGATCACCGAACTAACCCCAAGCCGTGGCTTTGCAGCAGAATTGGGTGCCGCCGGCACAGTGGTTATCGCCTCGGGAACCGGACTGCCAATTTCAACCACGCACACTCTGGTCGGTGCCGTACTCGGTGTTGGCTTGGCGCGGGGTATCGGCGCGTTAAATCTCGGTGTGGTAGGCTCAATCTTCTTATCGTGGTTAGTGACACTGCCTGCCGGGGCCGGGTTATCTATCCTGTTCTTCTTCGGTTTTAAAGCAGCCTTCGGACAGTAACTATTTCAGACTAACCGCTGCTGGCACTTAAAGGTTATCAGCGGTCAGTCTGTTGCAGCAGCGCCATTGCTCGATCAGCCTCAGCTGAGGGGACAAAGATATGGTCGTGGAAATAAGCGGCGATTACGTTGGCGCTGATACCCTGCTCGGCAAGCCTGCCTGACACCGCAGCAGTCAACCCCACCGCGTCCAGACTCGAATAAACATTCAGCGTAATGTATTTAAAGCTGCCTTGATAAGCCATACCCGCGCTATCGGCAGTACTTTTTGGCAGCACCAAGGTCAGCCCCTCAGCCTCTACAAACGCTGCCAGCGGGCTAAGCTCGGCAAGGTCTCCGTACAGCCCCTCTGCAACAGTGCAAAAAACATAATCCTGCTGATCAAGGCTGGGAGACAAATTATTTAGCAGTGTTATCAGGTCAGTTTCGCCGGTCATTTATTGTTCTCATTTTGAGGTTCGGTATCAGACGGTTTGCAAAGAAACGCAAAAGGAATCGCAAACGGCCCAAACAATACCCCCATCCACCCCCAGAATCGAGTATTGCCTGCGCGGTGTTTTGCAATTTGATAGCACGCGATAACAGAAAGAATATTGATCACTAACAATGCATAAGCTGTAAGCATTACCACTCCTCGTTACAGGCGGGGCAAATGAACCGGATAGGACCGGGAAAATCACACTCGCTCACTAGACACCCATATCCGACCAGACTGCAAACTCATTGCCACTGGGCTCAGTAAAATGAAATCGGCGTCCGCCCGGAAAGTTAAAGATCGGCTTGATAATGCTTCCGCCAAACGCTTTGATTTTGCTCAATGTACCCTCGAGATCTTTGCTGTAAAAGATAACAAGTGCTGCGCCATCGGCTGTTCTAGAGCGCAGGTTAGCTCTGAAGAAGCCGCCGTCGAGGCCCTGCCCTGAAAATGCTGTGTAGTCAGGGCCATAGTCGACAAAGGACCAATTGAAAGCCTGCTCAAAAAATGCCTTGGTTGCCGCCATGTCACAAGATGGGAGCTCAACATAATTTAACTTTTCATGTTCATTCATAAGCCGACCTCTAAGGGGAGATTTGGAAAAGCGTAATCTAGATTAAATATGAGCGCAAAGCAGAAGCGATGGCTTATTGAATATAGATCAACAAATTATCGTTGCTTGTACGCCCCTGAGGTCCAGGGATTGGGCTTGGTAGTTGCTGCTGGAGAGCTGGACTTTTCAAAGGTGACAATATAGAGCTCTTCCACCTTCTCCCGTGCCCACTGAGTCTTGCGCAAGAACTTAAGACTCGACTTGATTGAGGGGTCGCTTTTGAAGCAGTTAATATTGATGCGCTCTGCGAGAGACACCCAGCCAAAGTGCTTCACCAATTCAGTAACAACTGTCTCAAGCGTAATGCCATGCAGAGGATTATTGGGTTGCGCGGGATCTCTCATTATTAGCTCTAATCTCGCGATTGTTTAGGCGAAGTATGAACAGACATAGTTGGTGATCTGCTGCACCCTGACACCAAATTTCGCCGCAGCTGGAACCTCGAAAGACATCCCTCCACTAAACGCTTGCCACTCACCTGTACCGGGTAATAACACGTCCAATTTGCCAGAAGTGATTTCCATCAACTCGTTGACCTCGGTGCCAAATTCATACTCACCGGGCAGCATCACACCCAATGTTTTCAGCGTACCGTCGGCAAACACAATAGCGCGACTGGTCACTTGACCATCGAAATAGACATTAGCTTCCTTACTCACACTGACATTGGCAAAATCGGTCATCTTCATTTCCTTTAAACAAATTAGCGTTACACAGAGCAGAAAGGCTTTCACTGCAGCACGGGAGCGTGATTATACCGATAGAGAGAACCCAATAACTATCCCGAAGCTATTAATGCAATACCTGACGAGGAAACTGAACGCTGGAAATCGACAATCCTAGGTTTTTGGATTGGAAAAAGAAGGGCGCCGAAGCGCCCTTTCTACTAACCATTAACGGAACTATCAGTTAATTTTCGCATCCAGTTCTCCACTTAAATAACGCTCAGTCATAGCATCGAGACTCAGCGCTTTAATCCTCTGGGCGTTGCCGGCGGTACCAAAGGCCTCGTAACGTGCCACAGCGATAGCTTGCATGGCGCTGGTGGTTTCCTTGAGATAGGCTCGCGGGTCAAAGGCCGCTGGATTATCGGCGAGGAAGCGTCGCACTGCGCCAGTGGATGCAAGACGCAAATCAGTGTCGATATTCACTTTGCGCACACCGTGCTTGATACCTTCACAGATTTGTTCGACCGGCACACCATAGGTTTCGGGGATTGCACCACCATATTGGTTGATCACTTTCAGCCATTCTTGTGGCACCGAGGAAGAACCGTGCATAACCAAGTGGGTGCCCGGAATGCGTCGGTTGATTTCCTTGATGCGGTCGATGGCGAGAATATCACCTGTGGGTGGGCGGCTGAATTTGTACGCGCCGTGGGAGGTTCCGCAAGCAATAGCCAGCGCATCGACGCCGGTTTTAGCGACAAAGTCGGCTGCTTCTTCAGGGTCTGTAAGCATCTGGTCATGGGTCAACTTGCCTTCGGCACCAACGCCATCTTCCTCTCCCGCCTCACCGGTTTCCAGTGAGCCGAGACAGCCGAGCTCACCTTCCACCGACACACCACAGGCATGGGCCATCTCAACCGCACGTTTGGTGACATCAACGTTGTACTCGTAACTAGCTGGCGTTTTGCCATCTTCCTCGAGCGAACCGTCCATCATCACGGAGCTAAAACCAAGCTGAATCGAGCGCTGACAAATAGCGGGGCTGGTACCGTGATCCTGGTGCATGCATACCGGGATATGCGGCCACTCTTCGATGGCGGCGAGAATCAGGTGGCGCAGGAAGGGAGCGCCGGCATATTTGCGTGCGCCGGCGGAAGCCTGAACGATAACCGGACTATCGGTCTGGTCCGCAGCCATCATAATGGCGCGCATCTGTTCTAGGTTGTTGACGTTAAATGCGGGTACACCGTAATCGTGCTCAGCGGCGTGGTCCAGCAGTTGTCGTAAAGATATAAGTGCCATGATGCTCTTCCTTCATCAATCTCGTTAATAAAATCGTTTAATCATTAGCCCGCTGCTGCAGAATGGTCACCGCGGGTAGCTCTTTACCCTCAACATATTCCAAAAATGCACCTCCTCCCGTTGATATATAGGAGACCTGGTTAGCGATGCCGTATTTGTCGACCGCAGCCAAGGTGTCGCCGCCCCCAGCAATGGAGAATGCAGGACTCCTAGCAATTGCCAAAGACAGCGTCTTTGTGCCTTCGCCAAATTGGTCAAACTCAAAAACGCCGACCGGGCCATTCCAAATAATGGTGCCCATGCCCAGCAGGAGTTTTGCCAGGGCGGCGGCGGAGTCGGGACCGATATCAAAAATCATATCGTCTTCGGCGACATCGTCCACTGATTTAACGATGGCTTCGGTCGTCTCGGAAAAAGCCTTGCCGACGACGACATCTGTAGGCAATGGGATGCTGACTTTTTGCATTAGCGCTTGTGCGGCGGGAATCAGAGCGGCCTCGTAGAGAGATTTGCCAACCGGCTTGCCGGCGGCCGCAAGAAAGGTGTTGGCAATGCCGCCACCAACGATAAGCTGATCAACTTTGGTCGACAACGTTTCCAGTACCATCAATTTTGTCGAGACTTTGGAGCCGCCAACAATTGCAGCGACTGGCGGTGTTGGTGCCGCAAGTGCTTTTTCCAGCGCATTCAGTTCATTGGCGAGCAAGGGTCCCGCACAGGCTACCGACGCAAATTTGGCCACACCATGAGTTGAAGCCTGCGCACGGTGGGCGGTGCCAAAAGCATCCATCACAAAAATGTCACAGAGCTTGGCATAGGCTTTGGCGAGCGTGTCGTCGTTCTTTTTTTCGCCGGGATTAAAGCGCACATTTTCCAGCATCACCACATCGCCGTCGTTCATCTCAATACCACTTTTCCAGCTCTGTTCGAGTCGAACCTTCTGACCGAGAAGTTCGCTGAGATAGTTGGCTACCGGCGCCAGACTGAACTCAGCGTTGTACTCGCCTTCGTTGGGTCGACCCAGATGAGACATGAGGATAACTTTGGCACCCGCACTAATGGCGTGTTTAATGGTGGGAAGCGCGGCTTTGATGCGGGCGTCACTGGTAACTTGGCCATCCTTGACTGGGACATTGAGGTCTTCACGGATCAGTACTTTTTTGCTGGTTAAATCCAGCTCGGTCATTAATTTGACAGTCATCATAGCCCTTCTGTTTCGTGATTCTGTTTAGCCCTCACAAACTCGTCCTTATCTGTCTAAGGCCGGGAAGAGGTCTCTGAATTACACCAATGCAGTAATGTATCGAGCATCCTGTTGGCGTAACCCCATTCGTTGTCGAACCAAATCAATACTTTAACCAGCTTTCCCTGACTGACTCGGGTTTGGCTCGCATCGACAATACCGCTGCGCGGATCGTGGTTAAAGTCACAGGAAGCCAGCGGCTCCTCAGTATAGCCAAGCACACCTTCTAAAGAATGCAACGAAGCCTGTTCGAGGGCGGCGTTAATGGTAGCACTATTCACTTGTGTATTGACCATTACCGATAGATCGATCGCCGATACGTTGACCGTAGGCACGCGCATCGCCTGAGCCTGAAAACGCCCGGTCAACTCAGGCAAGATGCGATCAATGCCCAGAGCCAGGCCGGTATCAACCGGAATAATCGATTGCATTGCGGCACGGGTCTTGCGCAGATCGGTGTTGTGATAGGCGTCGATAACCGGTTGGTCATTCATCGCCGAATGGATGGTGGTGATCACGCCACCCTCTATGCCGAACTTGTCGTGCAGTACCTTGATTACTGGAACCACACAGTTAGTCGAGCAGGACGCGCTGGAAATAATCGTTTCATCACCGGTAAGGAGATGCTCGTTGATGCCGTACACAATAGTGGCATCAACATTGGATTCTGCCGGCTGCGAAAATAACACTCGCCGAGCACCGCTGGTTAGGTGTTGCTCCGCGGTGGCGCGATCGGCAAAAGCACCGCTACACTCGAGCACAACATCGACATTAAGTTTAGCCCATGGCAGTTGGTCGAGATTCTGTTGATGAAGAATGGTGATGCTATCGCCATTGATACAGATCTTATCCTCAGATGCCTCGACGATCCCCGGGAAACGCCCGTGGGTGGAATCATAGCGAGTCAGATGAGCAATCGTCTTGCTGTCGGCAAGTTCATTGATTGCCACCACCTGAACGGTCTTGCGCGCCTCTGATTCATAGAGCGCGCGCAACACCGAGCGGCCAATACGGCCATAGCCATTAATGGCTATTCGCAACATTACCCCATTACCTCGAGAATATTGGCAACCACATTATCGACGGTGAAACCAAATTGTTTCATCAGCTCTTCGCCCGGCGCAGATTCGCCAAAGCTGGTCATGCCCACTACGCGGCCATCGAGGCCAACAAACTTGTACCAGTAATCAGCGTGTAGTGCTTCAACCGCAACCCGCGCTCTGATCGTGGGCGGCAACACCGCATCCCGATAGCTTGCGTCCTGAGCGGAGAAAATCTCGGCACAGGGCATCGACACAACACGCACCTCGGTACCCTGACCGGCCAGTTGTTCAGCGGCCGCCATTGCGAGTTCAACTTCCGAGCCGGTGGCAATCACAATCGCTTGAGGACTAGCACAATCACGCAGGATATAACCGCCACGCTGAATAGCGGCAACCTGATCTGCACTGCGCACCATCGGGGCTAAGCCCTGACGACTAAATATCAAAGCGCTGGGGCCGTCACGACGTTCGATAGCACTTTTCCAACATACTGCTGACTCTACCGTGTCGCAGGGACGCCAGGTGTTAAGGTTGGGTGTTGAGCGCAACGCACTTAGCTGCTCGACAGGCTGATGCGTTGGGCCATCTTCGCCGAGACCAATTGAATCGTGGGTGTAGACAAATATGCTCTGCAAGCCCATCAGTGCCGACATGCGCACGGCATTGCGGGCATACTCCATAAACATCAGGAAGGTGGCGCCGTAATTCACAAAGCCGCCGTGAAGAGCAATACCGTTCATAATGGCGCTCATGCCGAACTCTCGAACGCCGTAATAAATGTAATTGCCGTCGGCATTATCACCGCTAATATCTTTGGAGCCGGACCAGATCGTCAGGTTGGAACCTGCCAAGTCAGCCGATCCGCCAAGCAGTTCCGGCAGCATCGGGCCATAGGCATTGAGGCAGTTCTGCGACGCTTTGCGCGAGGCTACTTTTTCCATCTTTTCCTGACAGTCACGGATGTAGGCATCCGCTTGTGCGCTGAAGTCCTCTGGCAGATCGCCGCGGGTACGCCGCTCAAACTCTGCTGCCAGTTCGGGGTGAGCCGCGCGGTAGTCCTCAAGCTGGTTGGCCCAGCTGGTCTGTGCCGCGGCGCCTTTTTCGATGCCACTCCAACCGGCGTAGACTTCGTCAGGAATTTCAAACGGCCCATGGTTCCAGCCGAGTTGCTTGCGAGTCAGCGCCACTTCATCCACACCCAGTGCAGCACCGTGGCAATCTTCCTTGCCCTGTTTGTTTGGCGAACCAAATCCGATAATCGTTTTGCAGCAGATCAGGGTCGGCTTGCCCGTCTCAGTCTGCGCCTGATCAATGGCCGCTTTAATCGCATCGCTATCATGGCCATCGACATCGGCAATAACATGCCAGCCATAAGATGCAAAGCGCGCCGGCGTGTCATCGCTGAACCAGCCTTCGACTTCTCCATCAATTGAAATGCCATTGTCATCGTAGAATGCGATCAACTTGCCAAGCTTTAGAGTGCCCGCAAGCGAACAGACTTCGTGCGAAATACCTTCCATCAGACAGCCATCACCAAGAAAAGTATAGGTGTGATGATCGACAATATTGTGGCCCGGACGATTAAATTGTGCCGCGAGCACCTTCTCTGCCAGCGCCATACCGACAGCATTGCTGATGCCCTGACCCAGCGGACCGGTAGTCGTTTCAACGCCGGGCGCATAACCGTATTCCGGATGGCCGGGAGTCTTGGAATGCAGTTGACGGAAATTTTTAATTTCTGCCATCGGCAGGTCGTAACCAGTCAGATGCAGCAGTGAGTAGAGCAGCATGGAGCCATGCCCGTTAGAGAGCACAAAGCGGTCTCTGTTGGCCCAAGTTGGATCTGCTGGGTTGTGGCTGAGATAGTCATTCCAGAGAACCTCGGCAATATCTGCCATGCCCATCGGGGCACCTGGATGGCCACTATTAGCCTGTTGTACAGCGTCCATACTGAGGGCGCGAACAGCATTTGCAAGCTCTCTACGTGAGGCCATTAATCATCACTCCTGGTAGCAAAAATTCAAGCGCGCATTGTCTCTTAGTCGGGGGGGTCAGTAAACCGATATTCGTTATTTGGACGGCGGATTACCCTGCCTTTTTGGGCGGCGATGTATTGGGCCATGCAAACCTGTGATATCCCAGCACGTGCAACTGTGCCCAGCCATTTCACCTTATATAAAAATATTTTGATATAGCAAAATCGCTGTGTTAAAGTCTCGCCCATGAATAACCTCAGCCTTTTAGACAACCAGCCCAGAGCGGCCACTGATACCAGTGCAATTACTGCGCTGTGCAAAGCGGCGGGTGATCCTCTGCGGATGCAAGTTTTAAAGGTGCTGCAACAAAATGCGTATGGTGTTCTGGAACTCTGCCAGGTTTTTGATATCCGCCAATCAGCAATGAGCCACCACCTGAAAATTCTAGCTAATGCTGGCCTGGTGGCAACACGTCGCGAAGGCACCACGATTTTCTATCGCCGCAACGAAAGCCATCCAGATACCGATCTGCAGTCTCTGCAGCATGCATTGTTTCAGACGATTGATGATGCGGCACTTGATCCAGCCCTGCGCACACGTCTGGAATCGATCAATCGGGAGCGTTCAGCGGCATCAGTGGCGTTCTTCAACCAAAACGCAGCGCGGTTTGAGGAAAATCAGGATTTAATCGCAAGCTGGGCAGACTATGGCGATAGCGTCGAGAGTTTTCTTGAGAGCAGCATCGCCAACCGCAACTCGGCGCTGGAGGTAGGCCCAGGTTATGGCCAGTTCCTGACCAAGCTATCGAGCACATTCGCCCACGTGACGGCGCTGGACAACTCAGCAGAGATGCTTGAGCAGTGTCGCGGCAGGGCAACCCGTCAGGGTCTGCAAAATATTGCCTTTACGCTTGGCGATACCGGACTGGCGCTGCAGGAGCAGCTGCGCAGCGATTGCGTCTCATTAAATATGGTGCTCCACCACAACCCAACACCGGGCGATATTATCAATGACTGCGCGCAACTTTTAACTGATGGCGGTGTGCTTTTAATCACCGATCTATGCGCCCACGACCAGGATTGGGTTCAACAAGCCTGCGGTGACTTGTGGCTGGGCTTTGAACCACAGGAACTGACACGCTGGGCAGAATCGGCCGGTTTAACCGAAGGCAACAGCCTCTATCTGGCGCAGCGCAATGGTTTTCGAATCCAACTCCGACAGTTTGTCAAAAGACTGCCCAATAAAAACTAACCGCAAGGTAGATTACAACGAGAAGGTTTATGTCTAACTACAATATTTTCACCTCTGAATCAGTCTCTGAAGGCCATCCGGATAAAATGGCTGATCAGATCTCTGATGCTGTTCTGGACGCCATTTTAAAAGACGACCCCCATTCCCGCGTTGCGGTTGAGACGATGGTCAAAACCGGTATGACTATTATTGCCGGCGAAGTGCGCACCGCTACCTATGTTGATCTGGAGCAAATTGTTCGCGATGTGATTACCGGCATTGGCTACGACAGCTCAGAGGTTGGCTTTGACGGCAACTCCTGTGCAGTACTTAATGCGATCGGCAAACAGTCGAGCGACATTGCCCAGGGTGTCGACGAGGCAGAAAACAAGGATATTGGCGCCGGCGATCAGGGCCTGATGTTTGGCTACGCCAGCAACGAAACCGACGTTTTAATGCCTGCACCCATTTATTACGCCCATCGCCTGATGGAGCGCCAGGCGCAGCTGCGTAAAAATGGCGTGCTACCATGGCTGCGCCCAGATGCCAAGAGCCAGGTCACACTGCGCTACGAAAATGGCAAACCTGTAGCCATCGATGCCGTCGTGTTGTCGACTCAGCACGCAGAAAATATCTCGCTCAGTGATCTGCAAGAAGCGGTGCGCGAAGAGATTATCGATCATGTGTTGCCCGAAGAGTGGCTCCATGCTGGCACCCAATACCATATTAACCCGACTGGTCAGTTTATTATTGGCGGGCCGATGGGCGACTGTGGTCTCACAGGCCGCAAGATTATTGTCGATACCTATGGCGGCATGGCCCACCACGGTGGTGGCGCATTTTCCGGAAAAGACCCCACCAAAGTGGATCGCTCCGCGGCCTATGCCGGTCGCTATGTGGCAAAAAATATTGTCGCTGCGGGTCTGGCTGATCGCTGTGAAATTCAGGTTTCCTATGCCATTGGTGTTTCCGAGCCGACTTCAATCAGTATCAATACCTTTGGCACCGGCAAGCTTTCCGATGCTGCGATTGTCGATTTGATTCGCCAGCACTTTGATCTGCGCCCACGTGGTTTGATTGAGATGCTCGATTTGCGTCGGCCGATCTACCAACCCACCGCATCCTACGGGCACTTTGGCCGCGAGCTGGAGGCCTTTACCTGGGAAAAAACTGACAAAGCTGCTGACTTACAGAAAGCTCTTTAAAACCGATAGCAAACAGGATTCTTATAATGACCGCTTCAGTAAATTCAATTAACCGTGACGCCACTTTTAGCGACTACAAAGTAGCTGACATGTCTCTCGCCGAATGGGGCAAAAAAGAGATCACCATCGCTGAGTCCGAAATGCCGGCACTGATGGCCCTGCGTGAAAAATATCGCAACGAGCAACCATTGGCTGGAGCGCGCATTCTCGGCTGCATTCATATGACTATTCAAACCGCTGTTTTGATTGAAACACTCCAGGCTCTGGGTGCAGAGGTCC
>Ga0255779_1001812_pt1 | contig 23685 bp, 16 predicted proteins | sample 011ome_21_FD_179977 | JGI IMG/M metagenome (GOLD analysis project Ga0255779, IMG submission 179977) | Coastal salt marsh microbial communities from the Groves Creek Marsh, Skidaway Island, Georgia - 011508AT metaG (version 2) | ecosystem: Environmental > Aquatic > Marine > Intertidal zone > Salt...
AAGGGAAACAGTGGTCTTTTCTTTCGCATTGGAAACCCTCAAAATCCAGTAGACACAGGTACGGAGATCCAGATCTTAGATTGCTTTGGCAAGAAGGATAAGTCCATGACCCATCATGACCACGGAGGAATTATCATGCTCAAAAGGCCATCTAAGAATGCTTCTAAAAAACCCGGTGAATGGAACCATCTTATTGTCTCCTGCGAAGGACATCATATCCGAGTGGGATTGAATGGCGTGGAAGTGCAAAATGTATACTTAGATAGCGAACCGGATAAGGGACTGCCTCCCTACAACTTAGCCAACCGTCCAATGCGTGGACACATTGGTCTGCAGGACCATGGCGTTCCTCACCGGGTGGAGTTCAGGAATATTAAAATTCTCGAGTTGTAAGTTTGAAAGTTCACCTCGTCCAATTTGCACCCGAATGGGAAAATAAAGAGGTCAACTTTTTTAAAGTTAAAAACCTGCTCAGGCAAAATAAACCTGAGCCCAATTCTCTCATTATTCTCCCCGAGGCATTTGCCACTGGTTTTTCCCTAAACTTGAGCAAAACACTCCACGACGAACCTTGTGAAACAAGTACTTTTTTATCCAAGCTCTCTTCTGAATATAAGACCTGGGTATTAGCAGGAACGATTGCACCGAATAAGGACCAAGAATTAGGTAAAAACCTATCCGTACTTTTTAACCCCAGTGGGGAATGTGTTGGGGAATATCAAAAAATGCACCCATTTACTTTGCTGGGTGAAGAAAAGGCTCATTTACCAGGAAAGAAATACGAATTATTTAAAATAGGAGATTTTATGCTTTGTCCAATCCTGTGCTATGACCTTCGTTTTCCTGAATTATTTCGTCACGGTGCGCAACAAGGAGCCAACCTCTTTGCCGTACTTGCAAGCTGGCCGAATGCCCGTATGAACCATTGGCATACCTTATTACAAGCCAGAGCCATAGAAAACCAGGCTTATGTCATAGGGATCAACCGAACGGGAAGAGATCCAAATTATAAGTATGCAGGAGGGTCCAAAATAATTGGCCCCAAAGGCTTGACCATAGCCCAAGCAAATGAAGAAGAGCAAGTTCTGCAAGCTACGCTTACCTATGGAGATGTTGTAAACTGGCGTTCTTCATTCCCCGCCTTATCAGACATCCGTGAGGATTTAATTCAGTCTCCCAAGAACTAATCCGTTGCCCAAAGGGATTTAGGTAAATTGATTTTTGCCACCGTTCGGTTAATTAAGCTTTCTTCTTCACTTGAAAATTCTATGTTTTGGACCGCTTTCATATTTTCAAGAATTTGTTCTTTGCTACTTGCACCCATCAAAGCACTCGTCACCTGCTCTTTTCTTAACACCCACGCTAAGGACATTTGAGCGAGGGATTGTCCTCTTTTTTCCGCCATGGCATTAAGTTCACGGATTACCCGAAGGTTCTGCTCACTAACCTCATTCTTGCGCAAGGGGGACAAGGGCTGATTCAAGCGGCTTTTTTGAGGAATTCCATCCAAGTATTTTTGAGTCAAAAGCCCTTGGAAAAGCGGACAGAATGCAATCACTCCCAACCCACTGTCCGAACAAAAGGCGAGTAATTCATGCTCCACCCAGCGATTCAGCATCGAATAGTTGGGCTGATGAATGATGGGCAAAGTCAGGTGTGATTTCTTGCAGACATCCAAAACTCTTTCAGTTTGCCGAGTGTCATAACTGCTAATTCCAACATAGAGTGCTTTTCCTTGGCGGACTGCCGAATCCAATGCCCCTATGGTTTCTTCAAGCGGAACTTCCGGGTCGAAACAATGGGAATAAAAGATGTCAAAATATTCCAATCCCATACGCAGAAGGGACTGATCTAGGCTCGCCAAAATATGTTTTCGTGATCCACCTTTACCATAAGGTCCTGCCCACATGTCATAACCTGCTTTGCTGGAAATGATGATTTCATCACGGGGTAAATCCCTCAGGATGGATCCTACATTTTGCTCTGCGGAACCATAAGGCGGGCCATAGTTATTGGCTAAATCAAAATGGGTAATTCCACCATCAAATGCACAGCCAATCATATCACGCTGCTCATTTGTGGGTGAATCTCCCCCAAAATTATGCCAACAACCAAGACTTAATGCTGGGAGTACTAATCCTGACTGCCCACATTTCCGGTACAACATACGGCCATCATATCTTGATGGTAGGGGATTTGCCGAAGTCATCTTTCAGCAATCAAAATAAATCAGAATCAGGAGTCAGTAGATTCGACAACAGACTCACCCTCGGTGGTTTCATCTGTCCCTTCTTTACCTTGGTTTATGTATTCATGCACGCTCAGGTCTCCAACAAAGGACTCCCCTTCCCTACGCTCGACCACATGGTAGCGCTCGACATATCTTTGCACCACATGGATCTTCGCATCAAGGGGTTGAACGATTAACAACTGAAGGTGAAACTCTTTGAACAGATCAAGCAAGTATTGGGAAAACTCATCATCTGTTTTACTAAACATTTCATCCACTGCCACTAAACGGAAGGTCTCGGTCTGCTTGCCCCCAACATCAATCCCATACTGATAAGCAATGGCTGTTGCTAGAATAGTTGAGGCAAGCCGGTTTTTCTCACCACCTGATTTGCCAGCCGCTCCGCTGTAGCTTTGTCGGAGGTTGCCCTCTTCCTTGTAAAATTCATCCGCACGGAATTTAAACCAGTTACGAACATCAATAACGCGATCCGTCCATCCAGTATCCTGCTCAAGTTCTCCAAGAAACTGCTCTACTCGATGGTAGCGCTCACGGCGGCGCTCGTCATCGTCATCTGATTCAAGGTCCCCTTCCAAGGCATGACGCCTGAGTTTCTTGAACCTGCGAACTCCATCGTCTCCTGCATCTTCAATCATTAACTGAATAAAGGTCTGCTCCTTACGGTCAAAAGTAACACGGGACAAGTGTTCGTTGAGCTCAGTCACACGTTTGCGGATACGATCCCTGTGAGATTCCAATGCCTCACTGAATCCAGAAACTTCTTCGGGCACCTGCACACGCAGAAGTTCTTCAAAACGCATATGATTTTTCGCAAGGTCTTCCTCCTCAATTTGACGGCGTACTTGCTCAAATATTTGGTAAGTCTGATCAGAGTAACCTTCTTCAAGGTCCATCACTAATTCATCCCTAAACGCTTGGTTTCGCCCGTCCGCAATAAAGCGTTGCATTGCCGCCACATTTTTATCCCTAAACTTATCAAGAGCACCCTCTAATTTATGAATCTTGGCTTCTAGTTTGTGGGTCGCTTCACGTGCGGCCTCTTCAATATCATCAGGCGATTCTGGAGGAACTCCAAATTCTTGTTCAATTTGATCGTAAAGAGATTGCAAAGCTTCATCCGCTTCCTCTCTGGCATCCTCTTTATTCTCCGTGGTCTGTTTGGATATTCGGTCCTCCTTGCATTTTTCAAGTAAGTTACGAATTGCCTCCATTCTGCTGTCATTTCTTTCCGAGCGGGCCTCAACTCCCCCAATTCTTTGTAGAATTTGATCTCGGGCGGTCTGCATTTGGTCTAATTTTTCGACCAGTTTATCGTGCTCATCTTTGAGCTTTTTTAATACATCAGAACCACCAACAATCACCCGCTCCTCTTCTTCTAAGTCGGCAATGCGAGTGGAAAGACCAAGCACATCAATATCTGAAAACTCATTGGCACAGGCTTGTAATTGAACGCCCGCTCTTAATTTTGCACGGAGGGTTTGTCTCTCAAACTCAGACTCACGAATAGAACGACCCGCATTATCTGCCTCTTCTCTCCACTTTGCCAATGCTTCATCTAAGGATTTTTGTTTAGGGCTGAGGTCCCAACCAAGCACCCAGGAGGAAGCGTCGCCCAGGAAAAAAGTGTCATCTTTCTCTCTCAACGACCCATTGGTCTTAATCAATCCGTCCAAAGTAAGAGCATTCTTAGCCTGTTCGAATTCTTTTCCTCTTTGATCAAAACAGAGGTGGGGAAATCTTTGGTCTATTTCCCACCTCAACCATAATTGCCTAGACTTTTCCACTTCCGGACGAACCACCAATTTTGCAAGCAATGATTCATCATCCGCTTTTACTTTAGAGTGCCCAGTACTTGGCGTAATGATTGCCACTCTTTCTCCCAAATGGCTCTCCTCGAGAAAGGCTTCCGCCTGGGAAACTAATTTGGAAGGAACCACGATAGACAGGGCAAAGGAACGCATCGCTCGCTCGATTGGACCAGTCCATTTAAATTCATCAGGAACAACCTGAACAAGCTCAGCAATGAAGGGTAGTTCAGCCAGATCTCGATCCAGTGCTGACGCGAGAGATGATCGTAATCGAGCTAAATCAAGAGGCACATTAGTATTACCTTCGAGTAAATAATTTCTCTCATCCTCGAGGGTTTCCACCCGTTCATTTGCTTTTTTAAGGAGGTAGGATACTTCGACGATTTTTTCATCCAGTTCAGCGATTTTACCCTCCATTCTGGGTAATTGAGAATCCAGTTCTCTGCGAAGAGTAAGGAAGTCATCTTCTTGTTTCACAAAAGAACCTTTTTCCCATGCACTCAGGTGGCGCTCAAAATTGGCGGAACGCTTACTCACTACCTCTCTTTTATCACGCAAACGGTCAATCTCCGCACCTACCTGTTCAAGCCTGCGATTTTCATCACTATCTGAAAGTGCTCGTTCCAGGTGGTTCAATTTTTCCCGGTAACGATCAACCTCGCCTCTTGCAGTTTTTAACCGGGCCCGCTCCGCTTCCTCCTGGTGCTTTAGTTCATCAACCCACTCGGTGCGCCGTTCAAGCTCTGCCTGGGCATAGAAAGGTTCAATGGCTAAACGAATATCATCCGCATTGGATCGTTTATTCATGGCATCAAGAAATTGATCATGAACCGATTTAATTTCATCAAGTTGCTCGAGCTGATACGAGGCAGTTTCAATACGCCGGTGTGTGCTGCGAAGGTCGTCAAATCTCTCCTGCAAGGCGAGTAATTTTTCCTTCGCCCCTCCATCATCGAGCATATGTTCACGTATAAATTGAGTTAAATCTTTAACATCCTTGATACATACCGCTTGGTTAAAAATAGACATGGGGGAACGTGTGCCCAGGTCTGCATCCAAGAAAAGCATGGATTCAAACTTCTTGTGATAGGCCGTAAAAGAATCAAAAATATTGTATCCCCTATCCTTAAGAATCCTTCTTAGGTTGTCGGAGTCCCCCAATTGATTGAAGTCTTCTTCAATGGTAAGTTTTCTTTTTTCAACCAAGTAAACTTTGTCCACTTTCCCAGAAGGCAAACACCAAAGCACCTGAGCAATCGTTACTTCTGACTGATAAGCTTCATTGAAAAAATGGGCCAATAAAACCGTGTAGGTCTCCCCGGCCTTTCGAAGCGTTTCCTTACGGCCTTGCCCGGTTGTGGAATCGTGAATTTCAGAATAAGCTCCCAATACATAATCTCGTTCGTTTCGCTCGCGGCTTCCCGCCTGGCTGGATGCAACATTGTAATTTCGAACTCGGTTAGGAACCAAAAGGGTGAGCAGTGCATCAACCAAGGTAGACTTACCTGAGCCATTCCGACCAGTAATCATGGAAGTTCTTCCATCCGGGCGGATGGTATAAACCTTCTCGTGAAAGGTTCCCCAGTTTAAAAGGGACAACTCATGCAGACGATAGCCAGCAGTTGATTTATCGGGTGCAAATTCTAATTCAAGTTGTGATTCAAGCATCTTCTTCCTCCATTTCTTCTTCTAATTCAGGAGCTCTTCTCTTGATTTGGTTTTTTACTTCAGTTAATTTTTCAGGAGGCAGCTTTGCTTTGATAATCCGTTCCACACGGTAAAGACCTTCATCTTTATCGCGCACTTTTTTAATAATTCCCCACTCCTCAAATTTATTGATCAAGCCCGATATTTGTCGGTGAACTTTCTTTTCATCATGAAGCTCAGGGTAATAAGGAGACATAAGCTCAATCAGGTCTAAGCTGGAACGATACAAGTGGTCCCCTTCTTCCTGGTTCTGCTCAAAACGCATGAGCTCTTCCCGTAATAAAACCATGAAAATCGTTTGATGGTAAGACAACCTTGTACGACGAAGGACGCGAGGCAAAGGGGCGGAGGCATGTTCATCCCAATTTTCTTCTTCGGTTGAATCATCGTCTTGTTGACGAACATAAGCGTACCCAGCAGAGTCATCTCGGGCGACATCCATACCCATTTCATTAAAATGTCCTTTTATTTTTTCCCATTCCGCCCCCAGCCTGCTCCATAGATCTAAATCTTCCTGGTAAATGGGGCCGTTCAAAAGACGGACAATGACATGACGATGAGTAATAGATGCGTTCATAAACGATTTCTTTGAAAAATTAATTGTTGTACCTCAACATACCTGGGTTGAGCCGGCCGATTTAAATTTATTTGAATCAGTTGATCTTGAAGAATTTCATGCTTGGGGTCCTCCCCTGCAATCACTCGGTAGCAAACGATTTCCACAACACCTCTCTCAAGTGGGTACCGATCCACCATTTCTGATAAAGTTATCTGCTCCACAACTTCAAGCGTCTCGGAAACTCGCATGCGGTATTTTTTAAGATCTAAAGGCTCGCCAACTGACCCAAGAATTTCGTTCATCCAATCAGAATCATTCGCGGGAGCAGGCTTGATCTCGGCAAAGGTTTCAATCGCTTTGGGTTCCCAAAACTCAGCCTCCATGAGAGTAAAAAACTGGGGGCGTATCTCTATATCAAACTCCCAGTCATCCAAAGGCGTTTCACGAAGACGATACGCATGGGATCTAATATCGGCCAGTGTTTCTCTAATTTGTCTTCCGCTTCCTCCAGCATGGTCACCAACCACTTGACGAAGCTTTCTGCTAATTCTTCCATAAGCACCATGAGCAGAACTGGCTTCACCAAATAGACGGTCTCCTAAATTGGCGAAAACTTTTTGAGGATCGAGCCCACGTCGCCGGGCAATGTCAGAGGTTTGCTCGGCGAGGTTACGAAATTGACGGGCCAAAGCCGGATTCGTCATCATTCCACGAAACCCAAAATAGCTTTTCCCCTGATCGCAGGAGCGCAAGGCCTCGTCAGCATCCAATACATGTTCAACGATGTCACCTTTCGATGCTTTGCCTTGAGCATAAAGATTAGAAATTTCCCGTGCATGATCACGGAAAAACTCTTCAATGGCCCTGAAATCAGCAAGGAAATGATCCACTAAGTCGGAAAGGTCATAAACTTGATCGCGGATCACATCTTCCCCAAATATGGGAGCCTCACCCGTTTCCTGAATTCGCCGGATTTCCTCATCAATCTCTTCTCTTTTTCGAACCAGTTCCTGGATGCGGGCTTCAGGGTCGGAGTTCACCCCGTTATTCAGTTCCTGCATCTCTTTGAGAATCCGATTGAATCGTGATTCTGTAGTGGCATAACCTCGGTGCTGCATTGCCAAAAGATCATTAAGCCAACTCAGTGCCTTTTCGGAATGACGAGTAAGCCTAAATACAAATTCCTCACGCTCCTCGTGATAGGTCTTAGTCAGGTATCGGTGATTTTCATCACACCATTCATCCAAGTACTCCTGGGGACTACGCTTGGGGGCTTCTGCGTCCTCTAGTTCCCGAATCTGTTCAATATGCTCGGCAAGGGTTGCAGCAAGCTCTTCTTCGGAGGCTTCCGTAACCCCCCATTTTTTAAAAGTTTTGAAGAAAAAACCAGCGACAAAAGAACCGAGCCTTCCACGCATGAGGCGCAATGCAGGAGACTCTTCAAAGAGATGTAAAAATTCCTCATCCATAGCTACAGGTAACGATCCATAAACTAAGAGTGGAAGGCATTTTCTGAACGTCAAAAGGAAGTTATCCCCACTCCTTCTGCATTGTTAAAAACTACATTCCTAATTGACGCACTACGTGGGGGCACATCCCTTTTTTCTACTGTCCTACAGGACAGAGAATAGTTTAACCGGATGTATTTATGACCCGAATGATTCCCTCATCCGTTTGGAGATAAAACCAACCTTGATCATGCCTCACCCTGTAGCATCGAACTGGCAAACTTAGACGTGCCTTGATGCGTCCATCTTCTAAATCGAAAAGAAGCAAGCTTTGCCCATTACCAATGAGTACAGCCAGAAGATTTGATTGATCATCCAAAAGATCGAGGGAAAGGGGCTCGTCTTGCGATCTTGGAAATCGGATTAACTCCCAACTATAAAAACCTGAGTCTGTACCATTCATCTCCACAACAACCACTCGATTAGGTTTTGATTCAGACACCAACAACCTGTCCCCTTTGGTATTCATTGAAAAATCATTGGGTCGCACCAATTCTTCATTGAGAACCTCCAATTTCCCATCCGTGGGATCGAATCCATAAATCGTGGCGGCATTGGGAGTGCCAATGAAGATTTGATCCATTTGATTTCCGGCTAATCCTTTGATTTTGGTAAACCGATACCCATCGTAAGAATCCGCTAAGTTTTCAAGTTTCCGGGCATCTTTTGAAATTCTTAAGATCTTACCGCTGGTGGATTCAGCAACCACTAACCTGCCTTGGTGGTCACTCCACAAATCATCGATCTCAAAATTCTGGAAAGTATCTGATTTTAACCATTCTTTCAGGTCAATAAATTCCGAGAACTCTTCTGGGGTATCCAATCTTGCTTTTCGGACGACAGATTTATCCTCGGATGCAACGAAATAAATATTTCCATCCTCCGAGATAGAAAAAATGCCTCCATCGATAAAAAATGGTTTCTTAATATTAAAATTCTGCGAAACAGGAACATTGCTTGATCCAATTTGCTTCTGGGGATGGTTTTGCAGGTTCGGTGTTTTGAAACATCCAGCAAAGAAGAGGATGAGAACAGGTAAAAGGGTGTAGGTTAAAGTCATTTTCAAAAAGTCATCTTTTTCAAAGAAAACAGTTTGTCAGAAAAGATATTGAATTGATCCCTTTCAAAACAAAAGTGAGGTTTACAGAAAGTAAATTCACTAAGGAATGAAAATAGACACTGCTGAGATTGTTAAAAAAGTGACTGCTGCCGAGGCGATATTCATTGGTGCAGGTGCGGGAATGGGGGTAGACTCAGGGTTGCCGGATTTCAGGGGAAGCCAAGGCTTTTGGCGGGCGTATCCACCCTTGGCTAAGCTTGGTTTACAATTTGAAGATATGGCAGACCCTAGGTGGTTTTCTGACAACCCAAAACTGGCATGGGGGTTTTATGGTCATCGTTTTCAACTCTACAATAATTCACGACCCCACCAAGGTTATTTGATTTTAAAAAAATGGTGCAAGGATCTTAACATACCTAGCTTTGTCTTCACTTCCAATGTGGACGGACACTTTACTCAAGCAGGATGGACGGATCAGGTAGTTGAATGTCATGGGTCTTTAATGATGTTACAGTGTCTTAAAAATTGCGGGCAAACTATCTGGTCGACCCACTCGAGTTCGGTGAAGGACATGGAGGTGTGCATGAAGACAATTACTTGCCAGTCAGAACTTCCCCGTTGTCCAAGTTGCAATGCATTAGCAAGACCGAATATTTTGATGTTTTCTGATTTTTTTTGGGATCCCCACACCCTAATCAAACAGGAAAAAACACTAGAAAATTGGCTTTCCCAAAATGGAAACAAAAAACTATTGGTAATCGAAATTGGAGCGGGGCTAAAAATACCAACCGTTCGTTCGTTCTGCGAGAGGGTTAAGCGAATCTATGATTGTGAAATGATCCGAATCAATCCCCGAGATTATCAATCGCCCAAGGGAGTCAGTTCCATACCCTTAGGTGCATTAGAAGCACTTGGGTTAATCAACTCGGCCATAACCAACAGTGAATAAAACCAGTCAGTCTTATTATTCCACCGTGACTGACTTTGCTAAATTTCTTGGTTTATCAACATCCAATCCGCGCAACCGTGCAAAATGATAGGCAAAAAGCTGCAAGGGTACATTAGCTAGGATGGGACGGATTATCTCATGAGCAACAGGCAAACGGAAAATGTCATCCGCGGCACCATCCGGAATTTCAACATCCTCTGGAACAAATGCTATTACCGGACCATTCCGAGCTTTTACTTCCTGCATATTCGCAATTGTTTTGGCGGATAATTTGGTTCCTTCAACCAAGAAAACAGAAGGGCATTCTGGGTTGATCAAAGCAATCGGTCCATGCTTGAGTTCCGCGGCAGGGTACCCTTCTGCATGAGCATAAGATATTTCCTTTAATTTAAGAGCACCTTCCAAGGCAACCGGATATAAACTTTGCCGACCCAAAAAGAGTAAATGTTCTGCCTTACTGTATTTAACAGCTAACTCTCGAATTTCTTCCCCTTTCTGCAAAATCGTTGCAATCAAATCGGGCATGCCTTGGAGTGCTTGGACTAAATTTGCACCGTCTGTGGGAGATAAGTCTCTCATCCGCCCCAGCGCCAATCCAAGCATCGCACAAAGGCACACTTGAGATGAAAATGCTTTGGTGGAAGCGACTCCTATTTCGGGCCCGACCCTCTGATAAACACCACCATCCGTTTCGCGTGCTAAAGAGGAACCAACCACATTAGTAATTCCTAAAGTGAGCAAACCTTTAGTTTTCGCCTCCCTTACAGCCTCCAGCGTATCTAAAGTCTCACCCGATTGGCTCACTGCAATGACTAGCGACCTTCCAGACTTAGGAGAATTTCTGTAGCGAAATTCAGAAGCATGCTCAACTTCCACAGGTACTCGAGCTAGTTTCTCAATTAAATACTCGGCAACCATGCAAGCATGTCGTGCCGTTCCACAGGCTACAAAAATAATCCGGTCTACATTTCTTAGTTCTTCTTCATGGCCTTCTAAACCGCCCAATTTGGCAGTCGTCTCATCGTCTCCAAATCGACCGCGAAGAGTATTTTTTAGGGCACTGGGTTGCTCATAGATTTCTTTTTCCATGTAGGAACCAAAATCCCCAAGTTCCACTTCCTCTAGTTTTTGATCTAATGGCTGAGCAACGGCATCACTTACGTGCCCTTGCTGGTTGGTAATTCTAAATTCTGTGCCTTGTAAAATGGCAAGTTCACCGTCTTTTAAAAAGACCGCTTCCTTGGCACGACCGACAAATGCAGACGCATCGCTTGCAATGAAATTGGCATCTTCACCAATACCAACAACCAAAGGTGAACCCCGGCGAGCACCAATCATCATATCTGGGTTATCTAGGCTAATCACAGCAATACCATATGCTCCACGGGATTCGCTCAGGGCGGTACTCACAGCCTGAATAAAACTGTCCTTGCTTGGGGAAAGAGTGGAATAATGGTAGGCAATAAGATTACATAAAACCTCCGAATCTGTTTCTGAGCAGAAATCAATTCCCTTTTGAATAAGAGATTTCTTAAGACTAGAAAAATTCTCAATGACTCCATTATGGACCAAAGCAAATTTCTGATCGTAGCTCAAGTGGGGATGAGTATTTGCAACAGTTACGGCTCCATGAGTTGCCCAGCGTGTATGGGCAATACCCAAAGAAGAACTGCTCCCTTTTCCTTGGAGAGCAGTAGCCAGGTTCTCCACTCGCCCGGTTTCACGGGCTAATGTAAAGACATCTCCGTCATGAAAAGCAACTCCAGCGGAGTCATACCCTCTATACTCGAGACGGCGCAACCCATCAATGAGGGGTTCTTGGGCAATACCATTACCTAAATATCCTACTATTCCGCACATAATCCATTGAATAAACTAATCCTCCAAGTACTCAAGCAGATGTTTCTTTGTTCCTTTGATCAGATCAACTGCGAAGATCTTGAAAAATGTTCGCCAAATTTATCATCATCACCAAAAATTCAATGGATGATCCCAAGATCACTCTACTGGTCTATCTTTTTCCTTGTAATCATTAGAATTGCATGGAGTGAACAGGCATCCAAGTTGCCAAATTTTCTTATTTGCGTCTCTGAAAGCCATACAGCACATCTATTCGGATCACTAAGTCGCTATGGTTCTGAGCTCAACCCAACACCAAGCTTGAGCAAAATTGCTCAGCAAGGATACTTTCATGAATTAGCCTATTGCACCAATGCAAACCAAAGAAGCTCCGCCTTTTGCCTTCAAACTGGAAAGACGAAAAACTTTGATTTAGAAAATTATGCCAAGCAAGATTTTCTTGCCCAGCAGCTACAACTCCTAGGCTACGAAACTGCTTTTTTTGGTGGATGGGAATGGGATGCATCTCCAAATGAACTTGGCTACTCCAGTTGGGGAACACTTGATAACAATCATATTTTCTACAACCCAAAGGTGAAAACTCCTCAGGGAAATTACATTCTGGAGGGCTACAGCACCGATATTATTACTGACCTCGCAATTAGATGGATGGAGGAAGATAGGGACTTGGAAAAGCCTTTCTTTGTGGTGCTTTCTTACCAAGCTACCCAAAGACCATGGATTCCGCCCGTCCGAATGGTCGAAAAATTGAATAATGAATGGTTCGACACCCCCGGTAGTTTCTTCACAGATTTTTCTAACCGAACACCATCGAACAAATACCAGGATATGAACATTGCTCAAAATTTGCACGAGATTCATGACCTTTTTTTAGTGAGGTGGTTAGATGAAAATGAATCAAAAAAAACGACATCTATTCTAGAACAAAATTTAGAATCAATGAATGACGAACAGTTATCTGCATGGAAACTATCCTGGAAACCTCAAAATGAAGCTTTCGCTCGTGAGTCATACGATCCGGAATCCTTATCCGTCTGGAAATTTCAGCGTTTCTTTAAAAACTATCTACGGTGTCTACTCACAATCGATGAAAATATTGGTCGGATTTTTGATAAGCTTGCATCAAAACCAATTCATGAGACACATTTCATCTACACCTCTGAAAGAGGTCGGTTTTGTGGAGAATTTGGATGGTTTGGCAGTCAATGGATGTACGAACCTAGTTCAAGGATACCTTTTATATTTACGAGCTTGAACGGCGAATCTTCCCCTCCGCTTGATCCGAATCAGATTTTCCTCGATACCGATGCATACGCCTTAATCAAAGACTTAACCCAAGACGGAGAACCCAAACATCTTAAAATGGCACGGGAGCAACGAACGAAAAGGTCTGGCACAAACTCCCTATTGTTCGCCCACGATCGCTTTCCAGGTGAGTATAGGGTAACTCCGCACATTGGGCTCCTCCATGGAAAGTTCAAAATAATCCATTATTACCCTTTTGATGAATGGGAATTTTATGACCTAGAAAAGGACCCATTCGAAGAAAATAATCTTTATGAAAATCATTCCCAACAAGGTCTAATCACTTCATATAAAGAAAAGCTTATACAAGCGGCAAAGCTTCAATACTTGGATGAATACACCTTCGATTATTCAGAAAATTGGAAAAGACAACAGAGAAGCCCAGATCAAAAAAGTCGATAGTTTTTATTATTTTTTTAATAATATTTTATTGCTTTTACCCTTATCTGTATCAAAGATTATTTTTTCGGATTACATGTTAGAGGCATCGCTTGGGAGGGCGATGCCTCTTTATTTGAAAGTGTTTTACTCCATGCCATCCTCGATAATCTTTTGGCTTTCAAGCCCCATCCACTCAAAAATATTCCACCGTTTAACCAACACGCGATACCTAGATGCACGAGGACCGAAAGTTGGTTCATAATCCGTATAAAATGCAGTGAGCATGTTTCCGTATTTATCTAAAGATACGGAAGATGGGTACCCTAGATCTTCAGCCTTTTGCCCACATTGGTGAATCGTCCAAGGTGGCAACCATGTCTTTCCTTCATTCAGACTAATCCGAGCTGCAAGCCCCATAAGTCCACGGTTTCTGAGCCCATAGGTCATAAGCAAGCAGTTTCTCCCCACATGAATCAAATCTGCAGGATGTTGCATGGGTAAGGTGACCGCACCTTTTTCATACCAACGTTTGGTTTTGAGCGAAAACTCACAGATCTTTAAGTGATGGTCCACATGAGTTCGGACTGCGGCGAGTATCCTCGAGCCAGATAAAGGACACAGAGCAACTTCGTTGGAATCATTGTTTCCGAGTTTGTAAAACTGATCCCATGTCCGGCCATCATCATTAGAAAAGCAGACCCACGACTCAGAAGGTTTTCCCCTGCCCTGGCTGCGATAACATGAATAAGCTAATTTGTTTTCTCCAACAGATACGATCCTGCCATAAGGAATACAATTCCTCAATTTCCGAGGCACACTTGGGTCTTTTTCCTCTGTCCAATTAAGCCCCCCATCCGTTGATCGAGAAAGCCATTTTCCTGCAAAACCAACAAATTTTCTTTTTTCCAGGATGAAGCCACTACTGAAACACAGAAGATCTTTGTTATGAGCCTTGCCAACTGCCAAATGCATTCGGTTCCCACGGGCTGGTTTTTTAGACACAATCGATCGCTTGGACCATTTTTTTTGCCCCGATATTTGGGCAGAACAAATTAAATCACCTTCCAAAAGACCATGGCTGGGAGCATTAAAATAAGTGCAGATTAAATCTCTGTTTTCTAATTGAGTGAGGTTGGGCCAACCACACGCATGAGTGGCAACTACAGAAAGATCAGATTTTGACATGAAGGCCTCTAAAACTGGTCTTTTCTTAGTGTCGTACAGAATTGAATAAAAGATTGAGCCTGCTCTTGTAAACGAATGGCAGTTTCTTGGTCATTCAAACCAACGGAGGGATCGATCACCTTATGCGAAAAAGGGATAAATACTCGCTTAGGAAAGTTATAGGCGTTTCGGTAGCTAAATACTTGCATGAGGTGTTCTACCGGTCTAAGAGCTCCAAATTGACCAGCAGCAAGCCCAACATAACAAACAGGACGACCCTCAAAACTCTCTGGAAAAGGAAGGTGATCAATAAAAAGCTTCAGAGAACCAGGCATACTGCCGTTGTACTCTGGGGTAACAATCACAAGACCGGTGGAGCTTAAAATGCGATCCGTAAATTTGAGAACTTTTTCGGGTTTATCCTTGTAGGAGTCGGGCGAAAAAGTTTCTGGAGGAAGTTCCACAAGATCCATTATTTGAGCGTCGGCTTGAAGGTCTTGGTAGTATTTTAATAAGCATTTTGCTAAGATGGATGAAGCACTGTTTCGCCTATTCGTACCAACAATAATTTCAATCATAGATCTGAATCAGTTGTCGATGAATTGATATAAAGAATCAAAATCAGTAGTTACATGAATATCGGGGTATTCAGCTGTAATCGAAGGTGGAGGATTATAAAATGCACAACGGTCCGCAGTTAAGAGCATACCAAGATCATTATAACTGTCACCTGCAGCCGTGACTTGGAAGTTTAATTTTTGAAAATACTGAACTGATTTTCTTTTGTGATCTGGCAGTCTGAATTTCACTTTTTCGATCCGACCAGAATCCGAAGTTTCTAATTCGTGACAAAAAAGAGTTGGTTGGCCCAGTTTTTTCATCAACGGCAGAGCAAACTCCCGGAATGTATCAGATAAAATCACTAATTCATGGGTTAGCCTAAGCTTGTCCAGAAATTCTTTGGCGCCGGGTAAAGGATCCATTGTCTCAATAACTTCCTGGATCTGAGATAAAGTCAGATGGTGTTGATTGAGGATACTGATTCGGTAATCCATGAGCTTACCATAATCTGGCTCATCTCTTGTGGTTCGCTTCAACTCTTCGATGTTTGTTGCTTCAGCAAAAGCGATCCAAACTTCAGGAATAAGCACTCCTTCAAGATCTAAGCATACGAGATCCATGAAAAAGTACTGCTCAAGGAAGTGAAGTCTCGCCCATCAGGTATCGATCGCACTCTCGGGCGGCAGCCCTGCCTTCATTGATAGCCCAAACAACGAGGGATTGCCCCCTCCGCATATCACCAGCCGTAAACACACCTTCTAAATTGGTAGCAAAACGCCCGTACTCAGCTTGAACATTGGATCGGCTGTCCCTGTCCAACCCGAGTTCCTCCGCAATCGTATCTTCGGGACCTAAGAATCCCATAGCTAAGAAAGCTGCTTGGGCAGGGATCTCTCGTTCGCTTCCCTCGACTTCAACAGGAGAGTAACGCCCCTTTTCTTCTTTCCATTCAATGTCACAGATTACCAGGGCTCTAAGATGGCCCTGATCATCCCCGAGAAATCTTTTGGTCATCGTTAAATATTTTCTGGGATCCTCACCGAAAACCTCTTTTGCTTCTTCCTGCCCATAATCTAATTTGTACACTTTGGGCCATTCGGGCCATGGGTTATCGGATGCTCTTTCTTCAGGAGGCCGGGGCATAATTTCAAGCTGGGTAACACTGTTACACCCATGCCTCACAGATGTGCCCACACAATCGGTTCCAGTATCCCCACCACCGATCACAACAACATCTTTGTTTTGGGCTGCAGTTTCAAATGTTGTAACATCTTTAAGCTCTAACAAACCTTGGGTATTCAATGTCAGAAACTCCATGGCGAAATGAACCCCCTTTAAATCTCTTCCTTCAATGGGAAGGTCTCTTGGTTTTGTGGCACCACAGCAGAGAATTACTGAGTCAAAATCTTCAACGAGTTTCTTGGCTGGGATATCCTTTCCGATCTCGGTGGAAACTACAAATTCAATACCTTCGGCTGCCATTAAATCTACCCGCCTCTGCACAACTTCCTTCTCTAACTTCATGTTAGGAATGCCATAGAGGAGAAGCCCTCCGATTCGGTCCGCACGCTCGTACACGGTTACTAGGTGACCCGCTTTGTTAAGCTGATCAGCCGCAGCAAGGCCAGCAGGCCCAGAACCAACCACTGCTATTTTTTTTCCAGATCGCTTAGAGGGCGGCTGGGGAGTTACCCATCCTTCTTCAAAACCTTTATCTATAATCGAGCACTCAATGCTTTTAATAGTCACAGGAGGCTCAATCACGCCCAGCACACAAGATCCTTCACAGGGTGCAGGACAAACACGACCAGTAAACTCAGGGAAATTATTCGTTTTATGAAGACGCTCAAGTGCATCCTTCCACTTACCTTTGTAGACCAAATCATTCCATTCAGGAATGAGATTGTTGATCGGACAGCCGCTGGCCATGTTGCTTAATGTCATCCCAGTATGACAATAAGGAGTCCCGCAATCCATACACCGGGCACCTTGCTGACAAATCTTTTCTTCGTCAAAAGGTTCGTGAATTTCTTTCCAATCTTTAATTCGATCGAGAGGGTTCCGATCCGAAATAGTCTCTCTTTCGTGCTCTAAAAATCCAGTTGGTTTTCCCATAATAAATGAAAGTTAAATTTTAATGACCAGCAGCAACATTCTCTTCAAATGCAGCTTGGATTGCATCATCTCCTTCAAGACCCCGTTCTTCTGCTTTTTTAAGAGCCTTAAGTACTCGCTCATAATCTTCAGGAAGTACTTTGATGAATTTTTGAGCATAAGTAGTCCAATTTTCCAGTATATCTGACGCTCTTTTCGAGCCAGTGTATTTATGGTGTTGAGTAATTAATTCTTTCACTTTGGCAATATCTTGGTCGTCACATTCAACCAAAGGATAGGTTTTGACCATCTCATGGTTCAAGCGCTTGGAAATAAAATCACCTTCCTCATCATAAATGTAAGCCACACCACCTGACATACCAGCCCCGAAATTTCTACCAGTTTTACCTAAGCAAAGAACAAGACCACCAGTCATGTATTCACAACCGTGATCCCCCAGACCCTCAACCACAGCATGAACCCCTGAGTTTCTTACACAAAATCTTTCGCCCACGACACCCGAAACGAATGCTTCACCCGATGTCGCTCCATAAAAACATACATTTCCAGAGATGATATTTTCATGGGCTTCAAACGGTGAATCTTCTGGCGGGCGAACAATGATCTTACCACCCGAAAGTCCTTTACCGAGGTAATCGTTTGTGTCTCCAGTAACCTTAAAAGTCATACCTTTTGGGCAAAATGCTCCCAAACTCTGGCCAGCAGATCCAGTAAGGTTGATGGAAATGGTATCTTCAGGCAGTCCCTCAGGTCCGTGTTTTCGAGAAATTTCTGCACCGGTGATCGTCCCAACAACTCGGTCCGTGTTAATGACCGGCAGATCAATCGAAACGGGTTGGCCATTTAAAATGGCAGGTTGGGACTGCTTGAGGATTTCTCTGAGGTCCAATGACTTCTCCAGTAAGTGATCCTGTTTCATTTGGCAGTAGGTACCTACATTATCATCAACCTCTGGGCGGTGTAAGATACTAGAATAATCTAGCCCTTTCGCTTTCCAATGCTCAATCGCATTTCTAAGCTCAAGTTTATCGACTCGCCCCACCATCTCATTGACCGAGCGAAAGCCAAGGGAAGCCATAGTTTCCCGCATTTCTTCAGCAACAAAATTCATGAAATTAACCACAGCATCAGCACCACCAGCAAATTTCGCACGTAATCTTGGGTCTTGGGTTGCGATCCCCACAGGGCAGGTATTTTTGTGGCAGACACGCATCATAAGACAGCCAAGTGTGATTAAGGGTGCGGTTGCGAACCCAAACTCTTCGGCCCCAAGCAGGCAAGCAATCGCAACATCTCTTCCTGTTTTAAGTTGCCCATCCGTTTCCAAAACAACACGACTCCTTAAATCATTGAGCAAGAGCGTCTGATTTGTTTCCGCAAGACCAAGCTCCCAAGGTGCACCAGCATGTTGTATGGAAGACCGTGGTGAGGCACCAGTTCCTCCGTCATAACCAGAGATTAAGATTACATCCGCTTTAGCTTTGGCAACGCCTGCGGCAACAGTACCCACACCCACTTCAGATACAAGTTTGACATTAATACGGGCGTGATGATTTGAATTTTTGAGGTCGTGTATAAGCTCGGCCAAATCCTCGATTGAATAAATATCATGATGTGGCGGAGGAGATATCAACCCTACACCAGGGGTAGTTCCACGGGTTTTGGCAATGGGGGGGAGTACCTTGTGTCCGGGAAGTTCACCGCCCTCGCCCGGTTTTGCACCTTGCACTATTTTTATTTGAATTTCATCCGAATTGACCAAGTAAAAGCTGGTCACCCCAAACCTTCCACTTGCTACCTGCTTGATTGCCGATCTACGAGAGTCACCATTTGGCTCTGGAGTGAACCTGTCGATATCTTCTCCTCCCTCTCCAGTGTTAGACTTACCGCCCAGACGATTCATCGCAATAGCCAAGCTTTCGTGAGCTTCCTGTGAGATAGATCCATAGGACATCGCCCCTGTCTTAAACCGTTTTACGATTTCAGAAGCAGGCTCGACTTCGTCTACTGGAATAGCGAGGGATGGGTCTGCCTTAAAATCCATCAAACCACGAAGGGTAAATAAATCCCTCGACTGGTCGTTTACAGCATTGGAGTACTCCCGAAAAACTGCGAAATCACCCAATCTCGTGGCTTTTTGTAGCTTATGAATCGTGGTGGGATTAAAAAGATGTTTTTCACCGTTGGCTCGCCATTGGTAAACACCTCCGGGATCCAAATTTTCAGCACGATTGTCTCCCCGTTCGGCAAAACCTGAAAGGTGTCGCGTTAGGGATTCATTAGCGATCGCATCTAAACCAATACCTTCGACACGGGAAGGGGTTTTGGTAAAGTAAACATCGATAAGCTCGTTATTTAAACCTATCGACTCAAAAATTTGAGCCCCCCTGTAAGAAGCGATCGTTGAGATTCCCATTTTGGACATGGTTTTGATTACTCCACCCAAATTGGCTTTTAAAAATTTGGCACAGGCTTTGTCTGGGTCACCCTCCAAATCACCAGTAGCAATTAAATGACGAACCGACTCAAGAGCAAGGTAGGGGTTAATCAGATCTGCACCATAACCAAGTAAAAGAGCGAAATGTTGAACCTCTCTCGGTTCTCCGGATTCAATAATTAATGACACTTTTGTTCTGGTGCCCTTGCGTATTAAATGATGGTGCAAACCAGAGCAGGCGAGTAGGCAAGGTATGGCTGCACGGGTGGGGGAAATGTCACGGTCTGAAAGAATGAGTAGATTTGCTCCACCTTCGATGGCTAAATCCGCCTCAGAAAATAGCTTTTTTAGTGAATTTTCGAGGGAAGATGCAGACTCCTTGGTAGTAGGGTCAAAATAAGCACCTAAAGTTAGGGATTGAAAACCATCGGGGAGATCAGCCTTGAGTTGACTAATGGCATGATCATCCACCAAAGGACTTTCAAACTTGATCATCCTGGAACATTCTGGACCTGGCTTGGTCAAGTTTCCTTCCGATCCAAGAAAGGTTACGGATGCGGTGACTACTTCTTCACGAATTGGATCAATAGGAGGATTCGTTACTTGGGCGAAAAGTTGCTTGAAGTAGTTGTACAACAATTGAGGTTTTTCTGATAATACAGCTAAGGGAGAATCGTTACCCATAGAACCTAAAGGCTGTTTGCCTGAATCTGCACTTGGACCAATCAGGAAGCGCAAATCTTCAAAGGTGTAACCGAACGCTTTTTGTCTCTGTAAGATCGATTCGAAATCATCCTCAATGGCGAAATCAATGGCAGGTAGGTCCTCTTGGTTAATCAAGGAAGAGGAAAGCCATTCTCCATAAGGTGCTTGCTTGGCAATGCTTTCCTTAAGTTCACCATCTTCGATAATTCGACCCTCTTCCATATCGATTAAAAACATTCTACCAGGCTCAAGCCTACCCTTTTTGATCACCGAAGAGGAAGGAATGGAAGACAAGACCCCCACTTCAGAAGCAAGAATCACTCGATCATCCGCGGTTACATAGTAACGCGAGGGCCTCAATCCGTTCCGATCCAAAACAGCCCCAATTTGAACGCCATCTGAAAAAGCAATCGATGCAGGGCCATCCCACGGTTCCATCAGACAAGCATGAAATTCATAAAATTCTCTTTTGTAAGATTCCATGCTTTGATGCTTTTCCCAGGGTTCTGGGATCATCATCATCATCGAATGGGCAAGACTACGGCCCGACAAGGTCAGAAATTCAAGGCAGTTATCAAACTTTTGAGAATCAGAACCATCTGCTCTGATGATGGGAAAGATTTTGTGCACATCATCACCAAATACTTCACTTGCAAGTTGCATCTGTCTGGCATAAAGCCAATTCTCGTTTCCGCGGACCGTATTGATCTCCCCATTGTGACAAATGTACCTGAAAGGCTGTGCCCTAGGCCAACTTGGAAAAGTGTTCGTTGAAAACCTGGAATGGGTTAACGCAAGTGCAGATTCCATATCTGAATCACTTAGGTCCGGAAAATATTCCCCAAGTTGCTCGGTGGTGAGCATTCCTTTGTAAACAATTGTTCTCGAGGAAAAACAGCACGCATGGAAGTCGACATCGGGTCCCTGATCTAAGTACCTAAGGCGGTGGCTAATGATACGCCTGGCTAAGTAAAGCTTCCTCTCGAAAGAAAGACCCTGTTCTGTACTGGTGGGCCGATGGACAAAAAGTTGCTCCATCACCGGCTCGCAGTCTGCGGATGCTTTGCCCAGAATCCCGCTCCTAACAGGTACTTTTCGCCAGCATATCAGGTCGATTCCTTCTTCATGGAGAACTTCTTCAACCACTTTTTTCTCAATCTCACGTTGGGAGTCAATCGGAGAAAGAAATAGGAAAGCCACTCCGTAGTCGCCCGCAGGTGGCAAAGTAATCGACTGATCAGCAGATAAAACTTTGCGGAAAAACTTATCTGGAATTTGGATAAATATACCTGCACCATCACCAGTGATTGGATCACAACCACAGCCTCCACGGTGGTCAAGATTCACACAAATCTCAAGTGCACCTTGCACAATATCATGGGACTTGCGTCCCTTCATATCTACAATCAATCCAATTCCGCAGTTCTCGTGCTCAAATTGGGGGTCGTACAAACCTTGTTTTTTGGGGATGGTCATCTTGCTACAATATATAAAAGGCTGGGTATTTCAAAAAGGAATGAGTATTCTGCGCCATGCAGATATACGGTCAAGGCAGAAGGATACTACACTCAAGACTTCTGTAAACTTCAGAAGTCAGGGTTTAAAAAGTATGTTTGCAGATCTGAAGACTTCGAAAACCATTTTTTGAATGCCAAGGTTCATAGATCCGTCAAAAAAAAGCTTACCACTAAAAGAGCCCAACCTTTAATTTTAGCTTTGAAAAGATTTTTTCCAGATTCTTCAGGAAGCATAAGACGAGTTTGAAAATTACCAAAAAGGCAATGCCACAAACGAAATCCAAAGAAAAAAGTTTCGCATGATCACAACAACCAAACAATAAACGAGAAACAATACCTCAAATAAATCAAACCTCAGAAAATTATTCCCACCGATTGAAAAATCCTGAATCTGCTTGGAGTAACTTTGGGGTTCTCCAAAGAACCGTCTGATCTCTTTGGCATCCATATAAATTTTGCTTAAAATTAAATATGGTAAATGCTAATTCTGAGCCAAAATAAGTGGGCGAGTTTTTTCCACCACATAACAATTGTTAAGCCCGCAGCCATTTTTTAGGACAGTTTTTCGCAACATAAGGAGCTCTTTTGTGTTAAAGATGTTAATTATCTGGTTTGCGACAATTGACTTTTTGTGATTGTAATAAAAAGTATGAAAATCAAAGCATATTTAAAACCGAGCTGTGGATGGAGCATGGGAGTCCGAGCCATTATGGATAAATATTCACTCACTTTCGAGGATCTTGATATTATCAACAACCAAGATTTGTTTGCTGAAATGGTTCAAAAGACTGGTCAGACCAACCAACCTTGCGTTGAAATAGATGGTGTAATGCTTGCCGATGTAAGCGGGGAAGAAGTTGAAGATTATTTAGTCTCCAATAATCTCGTACAAATAAATGACGAAAAACCGAATGCTCCTATCGATTCTGCTTGCTCTGATGAAGAACATCGTCGTATGGCTGAAGGGAATTCTTCTCCTGTTAGGTTTTTTTAACAAAAAAATATATAAATATATACCATGAGCTATGTAGTTACTGAAAAATGCGTGGACTGTAAGTTCACTAGCTGTGTTTCTGTATGTCCAGTGGATGCCTTCCACGAACTCCCCGACCGATTATATATTAATCCCGAAACTTGCATTGATTGCAATGCATGCATGGACGAGTGTCCAGTTGAGGCTATCTTCCCCGACATGGATGTTCCAGAAGAATTACAAGAATGGATTGAACTCAATGAAAAAGCCGAGGATTATCCTCAACTCGTCGGGCAAAAAGATGCCCTCAAAGGCCCTAAATGCGTCGACCCAGATGCTGACCAATAGATTGGTTTAATCTCTTATTTCTATTAATTTATATTTACTAAAATAGTCCTAAGACCACAAATTGTTTCAGTTGTCTGCACAAGCAATTAAAACATCATTCTTTCAGCCCTAACCCTAATTGCCCAATGAAAACAAAACTAAAAAATGTCGAGGTTTTATCAAACCTTTGTCGACCTGAATCTTTTCCCAAAAGCAACCCGAACTATTCATTCATTGTCTTTCACAATTCCGCTACTATTGAAGTGGATGAGTCTTTGTTTGATGTCTCTGCTTCTTCCATTTTTATTCGCAAGCCAGGAGTCTCCCTTCTGATTAAATCCCTTGGTAATTACTCCCTTTCCTATTCGGCCCTAAATTTTAGCGGTGCAGAAGCCTCCAAAATATTTTCAATTTCGAATGCAGAACCCAATCTTTTGCTCAAACCGCTTCAAATCCACTTCACTGATAGTTTATTATCAAAAATTAAAACTGAGTTGG
>Ga0255779_1001815_pt1 | contig 23668 bp, 20 predicted proteins | sample 011ome_21_FD_179977 | JGI IMG/M metagenome (GOLD analysis project Ga0255779, IMG submission 179977) | Coastal salt marsh microbial communities from the Groves Creek Marsh, Skidaway Island, Georgia - 011508AT metaG (version 2) | ecosystem: Environmental > Aquatic > Marine > Intertidal zone > Salt...
TACTGCTGCCGGCCTACTGGAAGCACTAGCAGCCTCGCCGTCTACCCAAGAGCAAACTACGTCTAACTCTCCGCAGTTCAATGGCTGTGTCCTTGCAGTTGAGGATAACCGAGTAAATCAGATTCTAGTGAATGAGATCCTCCAAGAGCTTGGGTTGTCCGTAGCGATTGCCGAAAATGGCGCAGAGGCAGTCACCATGTTTAAAGAACGTGACTTTGATTTAGTGCTTATGGATTGCCAAATGCCGGTGCTTGATGGCTTTGAGGCGACCCAACAAATTCGGTTGTATGAAGAGGAACAAGGTCTAACCCGTACGCCCATCGTTGCCCTAACGGCCGCCGCACGTGAAGACGAGTATAAGCAAGCAATAGCCGCGGGCATGGATGAATTCATGACCAAACCTTTCAATTTTGATCAGCTTCAACAGGTCATCTCCGGCATCTTCAAACCCACGCCTGTAACAAACGAACAACCCATACCAAACGATAGTGAGGAGGAAGCTGATAACATCATCGATATCGAAACTCTTAATAAGATAAGAGCGATCAACCCTGATCGAGGCGATGCACTCATCAAGAAACTCGTTGATGCCTTCAATCAGCAGTTGCCCGAAGCGCTCGATAATCTGCGTTTGACTATGGCCAGCCAACGCTACGATGATTTACGCAAAGCAGCACATGCTCTTAAATCTATGGCAGTGAACATTGGTGCGACTGAGTTAGCCGAGCACGCCACTGAATTAGAGATGCGAGCCAAGCAGCAGGGCACCCCACTCAGCGAACGCGAATTCTCTGGATTGGAATCAACGGCAGCCCAAACCCAAGAACGCCTAAAGCATTATCTTCGTCAGCTAGGCTAGCTAGTGGTTGCTCCAGTGCGACTAAGTCTATTTAGGAGCTGGCCTACTCATTGAATAGAAGAGCTCTTCATTGAGCGATGAATTTTGGTGTCAATGACCGGTAAATTCAGGGCTACGACGTTCACGCTTTGCGGCTAGCCCCTCTTGTAAATCAGACGAGTTTGCGCACAGCGCCGTCAGTTCAGCCGCTCGCTCTCTATCAATGTCTCCCGCCTCGGCTTGTTTAATAAGTTCTAGCATGGCCGTCACGGCAAGCGGTGCTTTACTCGCAAGGCCGGCCGCTAACTCCATAGCGGAGGTCATAATATTCGCTGGCGTCGCAAGCCAGTCAACAATACCAAGCGCCTTCATATCATTCGCACTTAGCTCCTCGGCACCTACCAATATGCGCTTGGCCACACTTACACCCAAGCGATTGACAAACCGCTCGATGCCATCAGTTGGGTAGCACAGTCCAATCGTGGCAGCAGGTACACGCATCATAATGTCGTCTGCTGCAATACGAAAATCGCAGGATAAAGCCAGCTCTACACCGCCACCAAAAACGTTGCCATTAGCCACGCATAACGTGGGTATCGTCAGCGCCGCTATCTGATTAGTCACCGCCTGAAATTGTTCGCCGGTCAACTCGCCGCTAGTAATTTGCTGGAGGTCGGCGCCGGCACAGAAAGTACGGCCACCTTCACTGCAAAACACCACGGCCCGAGTGGTATCACTCAAATTAGCGAGGGCAACTTCAATACCGCGTAACTCCTCGCGACCCAGAGCATTGTGCTGTGCAATACGATTAAAGCCTATACGCGCTACATTATTGAATTCTTCAAAAACAATGGTTTCTGTCATCGCAATTAACCTCTCCTTAAGGCGGCAATTGTGGCACAAACCCTACTCTTTTTTGCCGTTAATGAATCTTATCGATCAAACCCCAGTCCAAGGCTGTGCGCGCATTAATTCTACGGCCAGATAAAGCCAGCCAAGCCAGACGCTGACGTCCTATGCGACGCGCAATACTCACCGTACCGCCTGCTCCGGGAATCAAGCCCATTGTCAATTCGGGTAACTGAAAGAAAGATCGAGGATGCGCACTCACTCTGTTTGCAAACGCAGGTATTTCGACTCCAGAACCAATACAAGCGCCGTGCAAATAAACCTCTACCTTACCCCAGTGCTTTACCATCAGCCTCGCGGGGCTTTGCACTGTTCGAACCCAGTGAGCAATCGCTGTGTCCGACTGACTACCAAATTCATAAAGCTCGCCGCCAACACTAAAGCACTTCCCACACGCTTCTATAAATACGCGGGTAATCGATGCGTCATGCTCGAGTATGTCTAACATTTCAATCCATGCGTCGCGCATTTCCACCGTCATGCTATTGCGAGCTTCGGGGCGATTAAGACGGGCAAATAATTCGTTCCCTTGCCGCTCCAGTAGTATGCAAGGTCCGTCCTCGAGTTCATTTTTCTTATCTACTGGGTGGCGCTCACGCCACTGCTTGAATTCTGCGCCGCCTTGCAATGTCGCAAACGCCATAGATTCAATATCAAGAGCCTCCAGCGGAGACAAGGGCTCTGTGACTCGCAGTACCTGCACTAACGTGAGTGCAGCTATAGGGTATTGCTCAATAGTGGCTGCCATAGCTTCGGCTTCTTGTTGTGTAGCCACAACAACATCAGCAAATAGCGAGGGGGCTCCGTAAGCAATCACCGGGCAGGTTTGCTGCTGTAACCAACCTCGACTCGTACCGAGTGCTTCCGATGGCATAATAAGATACGAATGATTAAGCATTGGCGTCATAGATTATCTTGCCGCGACACAGGGTCAGCCGGACATCACGGCTATCAAGTTTTTTTAGTACCGATGACCAAGGCTGCGACATGAGGCATAGGTCAGCAAGCATCCCTGCCTCTACAGCACCATATCCGGCCGCTGGCTGCTGTAAAGTACCGCAAAAAAGCGCAAATGCCTCTGTGGCTTGCAAACATTCAGACGCAGCCATTATCTTACCTAGGCGCGTTTTCCGACTTACGGCGGCGCGCATTGAAGCCCATGGATCTATAGAACCGTAGGGACCATCACTTCCACCGGCAAGACCTATACCCTGATCAAGAAAACCTCTACCGCGATATAAAAATGGAACATCCGACTCTTCGACATCGTGTAAATATCGGTCTCCACGCTCCGTAATAAAATGTGGTTGGGTCACTACCGTAACACCCATATCCGCGATCATTGCCAAAGCATCTGCATCGGCTATTGAGGCATGCTCAATACGATCTCCAGCAAGTACGCCTGCAGCCTCCAGCGCGCTCAGCAAAAAAATGAGCTCAACCCGAGTAACACAATGAGCAGCAATAGGACGACCTATTCGATGACTGGTGCGAATTCGCCCAACGAGATTATCGAACGCGGGTAACTGCGCCTCTCGTAGGTAGACCTTGAGCGGACCCACGTGCACAGTTGCATTCTTTATCCCCTGTCGCGTGCTTAGGCTTTCATCGCCCATGAGCTGCACCCGCTGACGAAGCTCACCATTCACATATGCCAGAGATAGTGCATCAAAGTCAGCGTCAGTATTATTGACTCCTGCATCCGTGACAGCTGTCACACCGTAGCTTGCCAACTCGGCAGACAACGCTTTTAGCGACAGGCGCTGCCTACCCCATTTTGCACCTAACCATGTATCTAAATCATAAAATCGTCCGGTTAAGCTGCCGTCTGCTGCTCGCTCAACTCCATCAGGCAGCACCTGAGAGACATGAATATCTAATAACTGCAAAGCGAGGCTATTGAGTACCCATAACTTCCCACTTTGATGTTGAATTCTAATAGGTCGCGCTGGTCCATTAAGATCCAGCCACACTCGATCTAGCCCTGCGCAAACGCTATCGTGAAATCCGTAACCACGAATCCAGTCATTGCCGGGAAATTGCCGCAGTGCCACGGTTAATGCTTCAGCGTTCGCAAGTGCCGATGGGGCGCAGTTAAGCGATGCCCTAGCCGCTGCTGTGGCATACAAGTGGATGTGATGATCGTTCAGCCCTGGAAACAGAGCACCGCCGTTAGCGTCAATAACATGCTCATGGGGCGATGGCTCTAGATCATGGGCAACACAATCCACATGATTATCTGTGCAGCGCACATCACGGATACCTAGACCAGGGATCTCTGCATTGAGAATCAGTAAACTCATCTGGCGTCAGCCCGTGAGTAACGTTGCCCAGCTCCTAAAAACTCTTCAATTACTGCATCCGTATGCGTGCCAAGTGCCACGGCCTCGGACACTATGGCTCGAGCGCGTGGTCGCTGTATGTGAGAAATATCATCAGCATCCATAGGCATTGGTGCCGATGCATTATCTTGCTCACATTTCGCCAAGTTCGCTAGCGAGGCAATTGACCGTGCAACCGAGAACAGGGATACATCGAGCAACTCGCCGCCACCCGATAGCCAACTCTGCAGCACCGCCACAGCGGCATGTAATCCGGTTAGCGGGTCGGCAACCGCGTCAGCACAAAATACCGGTGGCAGATCTATTGTATTTGATAGCCCAGCGGCCACAGCTGCATCGTCACCAAATGCAATCCAATCACGATTACCCAGAGCTCGGCCATATCCTGTAATCGATAACCATACTTTTGACTGGCCCTGTGCAATAAAGCTTGCCGCATCTATCCCCATGTTTTCTAACGCTCGCGGTCGCGACCCCTCGATTATAATATCGGCTGACGCGAGCAAGTCTTTGAGGCAAGATTGGCCGTGTTGCGTATCGAGTCTTAAAGCAACACTTTCTTTGCCGCCATTAAGCAAGTCATAAAATGACTGGACACCAAAACGAGCCCCATCGGGGCGCTTGATACTTTCCACACGTATTACGCGGGCACCACACTCCTGCAAGATTTGCGCACAAAGTGGACCGGCCCATAAAGATGATAAATCGAGAACCACTGGCCGGTGCCCTAAAGTCGCCACTGGGGGCGCTAAACGCTTCCGCGTAATCCAACTGGCGAATGAACAGGCGGGTCGCCGCTTTGGTAGAGCAGCCACAGCCAAACCCATGATCCGCCCTCGAGCGACCAAATTTTCTGTTTCATTCAAAGTCAATAGAGTTCGAAGGTGCTGCAGATCGCCAACGTCGGCCTCAAGCCATGCGGGCAGAAGTGTCCAATCGTCCTCACGGGCAAGATTAAGCGCAAGCCAGCCATCGACGGTTTGTAGTAAGTGAGCGGCACCGCCGGCGGATATCTGACCGGCGCGTTGTAAGTTTGCCAAGGCCGCACGCTCGCCCAGCAAACAATGAGCATCAAACTGAGGATCGAGCTTGCCCGGGTGCAAGGCGCACAGTGCTAGCCATGCCCCTCGCATAGCGCTCGCTACAGGAGCACTACACTGGCGCGGGGGTCCGTTGTGCAAGCCTGTTAACCACATCCCACCACTTTCTTGCCAAAGTGACTCAGTGCTGCGATTGTCTTCCCAAATCATCAACTCCCCACAGCCAAGAGAGCGAAGCAGCATAGATGCGTAGTCGCTAGGCGTCATTTAACTTGCCAGCCATGCCGAGTGCGATATTCAGTTACGCCAGCCACGCAAGGTACAGCCAGCATCACAACAAATCACCTCGCTGGTGATAAACCGGGCATCATCGGATGCGAGAAATACAGCTAGATTTGCAATGTCCTCTGCCTCGCCCTTGAGCGTCTTCAACATTTGCATTCCTCTCAGGCGCTGCACGGTTTCTTCAGGAAGTGCCGCGGAGCTCGCGGGAGTCTCCATCAATCCGGGGGCAATCGCATTAACCCGGATACCATCTGCCCCAAAAATTGAAGCCATTGCATAAGTAAACTGGTTAAGCAGCGCTTTAGTGGCACCATAAATCGTTGATGGCATATTCGCCGCCATAGACGATTGATTAATGACGACGCCTTTTGCTTCGGCGAGCGGAGCACGCAATGCCTTGGCCAGCATCAGGGGTGCAAAGCTATTAATAGTGAAATACATCTGCAAGCGATCAAGATCGACGCTATCGATCATTTGGTTGATCTCACCATAAGCGATGCCCGCGTTATTAAATAACACATCTATGCGCTCATGTTGCTGGCTTAGCAGTGCTCCTAATTGCTCTATTTGTGCTCCGCTGGAGAGATCGATAGCATGAGTTGTACATTGCCCGTAATCATCCACAACTGCCTTAGCATCGGCCAAACCTGCTGCGTTAACGTCGAGTAACACGAGTTCAGCACCTTCTCGTGCAAATGCCTTGGCAGACGTCAAACCAAGACCACCGGCGGCACCTGTAACTACAACGATTTTGTTTTCAAATCTTTTGCCCATAGATCAGCTTCCTCAATTAGGAGTAATGTAATCGCAGTAATTTCTTGTCGGGTTTACCCACTGGCGTTAAGGGAATCTCCGCAACAAAAATTACGCGTTTTGGCGATTGAAATCCGCCTTTGCGCTCACTCACTAAAGTGGCGAGCTCATCGGCAGAAACCGACAAACCATCCCTTAGGACAACTAGAGCAGTGACTGCTTCACCCCACTTCGGGTGACCAACGCCAATCACTGCAACTTGCGCTACGGCGGGGTGTTCAGCAATAACGTCCTCTATTTCGCGTGGATACACGTTAAAACCACCGGTGATGATCATGTCTTTCACCCGATCAATAATCCTCAGGTAGCCACCGGGGTCGCGAATTGCTACATCACCACTGTGCAACCAACCACCATCAAAAGCCGCAGCGGTCAGCTCAGGGGCATCTCGATAGCCGTCCATAACTAGTGAGCCACGGATACAGATTTCACCGGGTTCGCCATCATTCACGGGTTGATTATCGGCATCTAATAACGCGACATCGATCCAAGGTACCGGCCGTCCACAACTGGCCAAGCGTTGTAAATTACTCACATCGTGCTCGTGCTTTCGTAGTAAACAGACCGACATAGGCGCTTCAGCTTGCCCATAAAATTGACTGAATACTGGCCCAATCCGCTCTATAGCCTCTCTCAAGCGCACCGGAGAAATTGCCGATGCACCATAAAAAACGGTCTCTAAGCTAGAGAGATCAAACTCGTCGAAACGCGGGTGATCGAGTAGCGCATAGATCATGGCGGGCACAAGCATCACACAGTTAAGCTTATGTTGCTCTATGGCCGCCATAACAGCCACGGGCTCAAAAGCCGGTAATACAAGCATACTGCCGCCACGCAATAGCGTAGGTAAGAACAGGGCGGCACCCGCATGGCTTAGGGGCGTACAAACAAGTACTCGGGGGTGCGATGGCCACTCCCACTCTGCCATCATCACTTGCAGTGTCGCTAAACCTGTTCGGTGGGTACTCGCCATAGCCTTAGGTCTGCCCGTAGTTCCCCCAGAATAGCCCAATCGAATCACATCTGTAGGGCCAACCTTGGGTGCTATCAATGGCGTGGGGTTATGAGTATCTGCAAGCGCACACAAGTCTGGCCCCAGGCTGGAGTCACCCAGCGCAATCAGACGAAGTCTAGTTGATGCGCGACCCAAAGCCGCGGCGCGCTCGCTATGACGCTCAGCATCGAAAACCAAAATATCGACACCCGAATCCTCAACTATAAATTGGTGATCCCCCAAACCACCGAGTGGATGCATGGGCACGTAAATCGCTTCCACCAACTGAATGGCATTACAAAGATAAATGACCTCTGGCAGATTGCTCGATAACAGCGCGATTCGGACACCCTTTTTAACCGCTAATGCCTCTAACACTTTTACGAACTGGCTAGTACGGTCGTGCACTTGACCAACGCTCAACATAGGCCCATCAACCAATTGCATCAGTGGCTTCTCGGGTACTTGCTTTAGCGCATTCACCAGAATCTCTGGGGTATAGCGAGGACGCTGAAGTTCATCCATTGTTAGTATTAACCAGCGGCTTGATTTTGGGCCACACGCTGTCCATAACAATATTGAGATAACGCTGAGCCACGTTTGGCGTAAGCCCTCCGCAGAGCGGATGCAACGCAAGCCTACCCCAGCGTTCGTAGAGCTCGACAGCGCCGTCTACGTTGACGATTCGATACGCGCCCTGCTCCTCGCGCAAGGACTCAAGACTGGTCTTTTGAGAAAGGCTGATGGTATCTCTGCCCGCATTCTCATTCCAAGCAGCATAAGACATGGCATCGTGCAGCAAGGCAGGACCAACCTCCTCCCAGGCTCTGTCTATATCGTCGGCGACAAATACAATATTGGGATTAGCCGCATCTGGTGCGTAACACATTCCAGGCTCAAAGCCTGCAGCCCGCGAGGTTTCTTCGTACAAAGCGTGCAATCCGGGAAAATTGTTCTGGCCGAAGAAATTAAGGCCATGTCGCCCAGCGCGCTTAACGGCAGCCTTGCTTCCACCGCCCCAAGCGATTAAACGCCTCACGTCAGAACGCCGTAGCGGCGTTACGCCAATATCTCCGTCTGTACTACCAGCATGCTCTAGCGCCGCGAGCAACGCACTTAGCTTTTCTTCAGCAAGGGCACCACGATTGTCGAACTCAAGACCATAAAGTGCATATTCCTCAGGCCGGTAGCCTATACCCAGCACGTAACTCACGCGACCACCGCTGAGATGATCAAGCACAATAATGTCTTCGGCCAATCGAATCGGATCATAAAAAGGCAGTAATAATGCAGCGATAGACATAGGCGTCCGAGTAGTAACCGCCGCCATAGCCGATGCCATGACCATGGGGCTTGGCATGTATCCATCGGGTGAAGCATGATGTTCGCAAAGCCCTATTTGAAAGGGCGCTTCTTGCTGATCGGCCCACCGAGCAATACCAACCGCGGCTCGATACTGATGGGCAATGGCTCTGGCATCCATATCCGGCACACGCAGATCAAAACGCATTGAAATCATGGCGCTCTCCAATTGGCGTACTGTTAGTTGCTATCCAACAGTGTTGTTGACTTATCAGTTATAAAGCGACTATGTTAAACGACACACGTTACGTCAAGGCCGGAGACCACATACTCTCATGATTGGCAACGATCCGCTCGATCTAGACAACCAAATAGCCTTTGTCACCGGAGGTGGGCAGGGTGCTGGCAGGGCTATTGCGCTTACACTCGCTCATCATAACGCCGGCGGTGTGGCAGTTAATGACTACCATCTTGAGCGCGCTGAGGCCGTTGCAGAAGAGATACGTGCTTTAGGCGTTAACGCTGTGGCAGTACAAGCCGATGTGGGTGACTATGACTCAGTCAGCACTGCGTTTGAGAAAGCGGGTGAGGTTCTAGGGGCCGTCACGTTACTGGTGAACAATGCCGGCAATGCCGGACCCACAACGCAGATGCGCTCCTCACCCTTGTTCTGGGAATCTGATCCCGATGAGTGGGATCGCTATTTCCACACTAACCTGAGTGGCGTCATGAATTGTTGCCACGTTGCTATTCCTAGCATGGTTGAAGCCGGACGCGGCCGTATCGTCACCATGGTTTCGGACTCTGGCCGTATCGGCGAAGCGCGCATCGCCGCCTATGCCGCGGCAAAGGCGGGTGCCGCTGGATTTATGCGATCTATCGCAAAGGAAACGGGTCGATTTGGCATTACCGCTAACTGTATTTCACTGTCAACGTTAGAGCCCCCCATACCACCTGAGCAAATGCCTGCGTTCATGGCCAGCGATCGGACCAAAGCCCAGCTGTCACGTTACATTATCCGCCGTTTTGGTACGCCAGACGATGTAGCCCAGATGGCGTTATTTCTATGCTCCGACGCGGCCGCCTGGATTACCGGTCAAACGTATCCCGTTAACGGCGGTTACTCGGTAGCTCAGTAACCGCCTTGCAACGCAGCATAGATAAACAGGCTGTGAATCAGTAGGGTTTTTTGGGCAACTCTAATTCGGCGGTACCTGTGCACATCACCGCGCCGCGCTGATTCTCCATAGCGTGCTTTACTTTAATGATGTGTCTTCCATCGTCTTCGATTGTCTTTTCAACAACCTCGGCCGATTGAATAGTCACGTCGCCTGATAAGGCTGGTGCACGATAGTTGGCTACCGAGTGCACTACCATGCCGTGCTCACCGCACCATCCACTCAGATAATCAGTGACCCAAGCGCCCATAGATGCGCCATAACCATAGGCCCTTGGCATACCAATTCGTCGAGCAAAGGCTGGAAACAAATGTCCGCGTGACGGCCCGTAATAGGCGCCGTCTGTGACAAAGGGATTGCTAATCATCATATCTGGATCGTTTTCCCACCCGGCCATCTCTCGGGTGAATCCCATGCCTTCAAGATCTTGCTTGCGAAAATCAATAGCACCCCAGATGGTCATTAAATACGCGCGCCACTCGGTCGCGAAACTCGCAACCGAGTGTGGCCCGAATACACGCTCGGGAAGCATGTCACCCACATGGATATCGTTCCACCATCGCTCAGCATGTCCGAGGTCATGAAGCATCTTGACCCAACTAAATCGACGCTCTTCCATGGCTACTATTTCTTCGTCAGTCCATACCGGCTCGTCGAATTGTGCTGTATCCACGTTATCGCCCCCAGCCTCGGCTCGATACCGAATAGAGGTAGAGCGCTGCTTTGCGATGGGGGTACCGTCTTCTTTATAGTAGTTGTTATCTCCACGCTGAAAACATGTGGGCCCTGCAAAGCCGGTCTCCTTGACCACGTAGTCAAAGGGAATGCGCTCGTTATAAATCAAATCGCCGTCAAAGATTCGAGGTCCATAAAACCACCACTCATCACCACCAAAGAGCAAATGAGAGTTCTCGATTTTTCCTACACAAGTCGGTGCAGCACCGTGACCATCATCGGTGACAATGGGAAAACTTTGTGGTGCAACGAGCCTCCCCCAACGACTAGCGGCAGCAAAATGGGGATCGTAGTGAAGCCGATTCGGATAATGCATAGCATGTACCCATCGACGAAAATCATTGTTACGCACAGGCTCGCGGATCTGAGAGCTGTCCATAACCTTGCCAAGATGTTGATCAATGTCTGAACAATCAAATTCTTTTGAACTCATACTGCTGTCTCTTTCTTACTGAAAGTTAGTCCTGATAGCGGATATCAATGTGCGTTGCTTCGCCGCTAGGGCCCATTGGTGAATCGTACTCAACCACAGAGCACACCGGATTTGCATGCGAGGCAAACAATTTTGCTTCGTCAGCTTTGATAGCTGGAAGTCGATCTGGGGATGCAATGAGGCGCTGAGAGCTCTCAAAATCTTCACGGCTATTCCACCAGATTTCCATGATGCAATCATATCCTGGATCATGGACTTCACCGGTAATTGGATTCTTTTCAGCATACAAATAACGCCTAACATAACGTACCGCATTAGGAATTGAAGGCGAGCGGCCCATTTTCTTTGACAGCTGAGAATGCTGATTTTCGTAATAATCTAGGAACGCCTCGGCACTCATGTCGGGATGTTTACGAAAAAAACAGATTTGCTTAAACATTGTTTGTAATCCTAGGCAACCATCAACAACCCATACTTTGCACTACGCCTGCTCTAGACCTTGATACTCAAAAAGAAATTTTCTTCTATGTCGCGGGCCCCTTCATCTAGACAAAGTACCCCCCAACTAGGATAGGATAACTCAACAACACCGTTGTTTATATAAGCGAAAGGAAAAACGCATGATCAGCGTCCAGAACATAGTTGCTCAAGCTGAAGAGCAAACCGGCTTAACCGATGTAGGCGATCCGTCAGCGATTGAGGCACTCACGGTCCTCGTCGATGCCACCAATAACGAGGCGAGACTCAGCGAAGCAGGTGAACAACGCTGGGAGGCATCATTGGTAGCTAATCTTGTCAACAGAATGAGAGTTCTCGACTACGCAAAACAACATCCTGAACTGCTTGAACAGCCTATTGAGAAGCCAACCTTCGTATTTGGTCTACCACGCACAGGCACAACACTCACCATTAACTTGCTCAGTTCAGATCCGGCCCGGCGTTGCTTTTTACGTTGGGAATCGCAAAACCCCGTGCCTCCAGCCGCTGCTGGTGCACTTAGCACCGATCCGCGCTATGAAGCTGCAAAAGCGCAATTAGAAATGTCACTGAAGTACATGCCACAGATAGCCGCGATTCACTTTGAGGAAGCAGATGGCCCTACTGAGTGTCAATTTTCAATGTCCCCAAGTTTTACCGCAGAGGTATTTGACTCACAGGCACACATCCCCAGCTACAGGAAATGGTTATTCAACACCTCTTATCGCTCAACGTTTGAGTTTCAAAAAATGCTATTCCAGATCTTACAAGAAAATAATTCTGGACATTGGACGTTAAAAAATCCCTGGCACCCGCTTTTCCTTGAAGATTTGATTGCCGTGTATCCAGACGCAGAACTGGTCATGACACATCGTGATCCGGTGGAGGTCGTCGGTTCGGCATGCAGTTTGCTGCGTCACGTAAGGCCCATCTACTCCGAAGCCGTTTCCATGAGCGAAATTGCAGATACACTACTTGAAACCTTCGATCTTATGATTGAACGCCAAGATGCATTTCGAGCAAAGCATGGGACCGATGCCATTTATGATATCTACTACCAAGATCAGCTCCGGGATCCCATTGGCACCATGCGTAAGCTATATGAACACTTCGACACCCCGTTCACATCGGAAGTTGAGCTCTGCATGCAAACAATGCTTAAGGAAAATCCAAAAGGTAAATTCGGCAAACACGAGTACTCTCTCGACGAATTTGGGCTAACAGCAGAGCAAATACGTGAACGTTACGGCGATTACTGTCAACGCTTCAGTATTACTCCGTGATAAACGCACGAATCATCGCGGAGTAATCTCGGCGCACCCAACGTCCGAGAAAATTTGTCAGAATAGCCAGTTGCGATCGCAATCGCTCGTCATCTTGAATAATGGGATCTAAATAACCGTTGGGCCTGCTACCGGCAGGCAATCGACTCTGGATGTAAGAAGGCGTATCGAGCATATAGCGTACACCCATGTGCGCTATATACAAATCTAAGTGTGCCATCACTTGCTCACGACGTAACATTCGCCCGCCAGCGCGATAAAACGCCTCAATAAACACGGCAACCAAATCATCAATCTGCTCCCACACTTGAATCTGAGCCCCACACAAGCAGCCCCAGATCGCCATTGCTACATTCAACTGACCGGCATTTCCCCAATCCATTAGGCCACACCGCAGATCATTTTTATCGCTGCGCCAGAACCAGGCGTTATCAAGTTGAGCATTCCAATGACACAACGCGATATAGGCAGGATCAGCGCCAAGTACATCAAATATCGCCGCCTCTGCGGCGACAATCATAGGTGCACCTTCTCGCAGCGTAAGGATCAATGCTGGCGAGGCGATTGATGAAGGTAACAACTGTGGGTATGCCTCGATGAAACTTTCAAATTGGTCAATTTTGACGGCCAAGTCAGCGGTGGTCGGTGCCGGACGAGTATCGACGAGCAGTGTCTTTGGATTAAACGGAAACCATTGCTCAACCATTGTCGACAACTTGCCGGCAGCATGTGTGCCAGCCAGCGTCCCTAAATCGGCCAGAACGCAACGATAGTAAGCCACAACATCTGAATACATATGATCCACCGATTTGGGCTTCAGCGGCTCTATGTCAGCCTCCCCAAATGGCACTCGCTCAGTTATGAGAATACCTGACCCACTTTCAGCATGGTAATCCGCAAAAAAACATCGTGGGATCATAAGGGGAAATCCGGGCATCGCAGATAACCGCGCCATATAGACTTCACTCGCCATTTGGACCCGCGTCGAATCTCGCTTGGAATCGTTAAAATCGCGTGAGAATTTTACGAATAAGTGTTTCGATAATGGCTTAGACACACTGTTGTAGCTCACGGTCAGTTCTGCTTTCTGTCCGGTACTACCACCTTCAAATGCAGCCAGTCGATCAACAGCGCTAACGCAACCCCGCTCGTCAAGAATACCACTTGCGCGGAACGCCTTCGTCAAAAACTCAGTGCCACTCGCAACCAAACCATCAATATCGGCAGGAAACATAAGGCCAGACAAATCACCGCAGAAATAATGAATGTCTTTGATCGACATCGGGTTAATTACTTACTTGAATTGGAAGATCACCTCTATCTGGCGTGGACTCTTGCCAACGCACAGACCCGAAGGGCCTGTCCAACCAACGCTGAACACGAACAGGCTCTAAACCAATATGCATTGTGCGCGCGCGCCTGAATAACTCGGAATCTTCTCTGGTACGGCGACTACGCATACGTAGATAATCATGCCAAGTGGGGCAGCGAAAGCGCTCACACCATATTTCCACATCAGCAAGATCACGAGAAATGCTCCAGCCATAGGCACCTGAACGTAGCCTCGACTTCTGAATTTCGCGCATGATTTTATAAAAATCGCGCGCACGCTCAGCAGGGATTCGGTATTCAAGCTCAACGGTAATGGGGCCACTGCGACCATTAATGGCCAGCTGAACATCGGGGTCGTCAAGGATATTAGGATCTAACTCAGTTGTCTGGTCTCGATCGGCAATAGGAATTATCCAACCCAAAGCAACTGAAGCTGCGAGCAAAGCTGCACCACATAGAAACGTGTATACAAGACCCTGAGACATGGCCAGCTGTCCCCAAAACCAGGACCCGGCCGCAACGCCCAGAGACATTGCTGCGCTACTTGTAGCAATAGCGCGACCCATAACCCACCGAGGTACAAAAAGTTGAATGGTAATGCTAATCGTTGTGGACGTGATCATCGAAGCCGCACCTGCGATAAACAATACCGCAAGATCGATCCAAAGATTTCGACTAAAGGCTATCACCACCAAAGACAGCGCCACAGTCAGGCACATGCTAGCTACCGTGGCCTCATTACTAAAATACCGACGAACGCGTTGCAAAAGTAATACACCGGTGACAGCGCCCACACCGTAAGCGCCTAAAAGCACCCCGAATGTGCGTGCATCTCCCGCCAATAAATCTCGGGCAATGAGTGGCATAAGCGCGTGCAAAACTGCCATACAACTTGAAGAAACAAGAGCGCGCACTATTGCCCTTCTCACAGGGCGCATGTTGGCAATGTAAGCAACACCGGCACTGATAGACCGAAGCAATCCTTCGGGCGGCAAACGTGATTCTTCGCTAACGCGTTGCCAGCGACGCAGCGATTCGAGCACAGGCAGATAGCAAAAAGCGTTAACAACGAAAGCCGATACGCCCCCGTAAACAGCGACGAGTATGCCGCCGAGCGCCGGGCCCACTGTGCGAGCAAGGTTATAGCTGATGTTGTTCAGTGCGATGGCTTGAGGAAGCTGATCACTTGGTACCTGTTCGGCAACCGAAGCGCCTCGTGCGGGTGTTGCAAGCGCTCCGGTAGCGCCAACCAAGGAACAGAGCCCAAGCAACACCCACGGCGTCAACATATCTAGCACACCCACCATGATGAGTGCTGCCGTTGCCAACAGGCCTAGGGTAAAAAATAGCAACTGCACTCGGCGCCGGTCGTAGATATCGGCGATAGCCCCTGCGGGTAATGCCAGCAGTGCCATAGGCAAAAACATTGCAGTCTGCACCATAGCCACATAATCAGCTGTCGCAATACTAGCCATGATCCATGCCGCTCCCACCGCCTGGATAAGACCGCCGGCATGAGACAGTGTTGTACCTAGCCAGATGTACCGGAAAGTAGGCCCCTTAAGTGGGGAAAAGGTACCGACCTTTGCGGTTGCATCGTTCACAGTTTTAACAAGACCTCGTTGGCAAGGCGCTCGGCATCTTCACACCATTGGACGCGGGTGGCGCCGCGAATATTTACCGAGCATTGCTGAAAGCCCATGTCCTCAAGTTCGAGAATTCTGTCAATAAGCGCCATACTATCGAGCACCTCACCCGGAAATACCGGACTACCAATAGCCAATAAGGGCGACTCCTGTCGTCCGGCCCTATCACACTGCTCGTGTAAATAGCGAATGCCCGACCGCAAATCATCTAAGGTCGCGATGGCTGAAGTTCGTGACGTTCCGTTCATAGCAGGGCCTGTGAGGAAAGGAAACCAAGCATCGCCAAATTCTACGGCTCGGCGTATGGCACGTCGCGCATTACCACCAATCAGTAAGGGCGGGTTGGGTTGTTGTTGAGGGTGCGGCAAAATTCGGTTACCGACCGCTTCATAGCCACTACCCTGGAAACTGAACTCATCCTGACGCCAAGCGGTATGTAGAGCCCGCAAATACTCATCGAAAAGCTCATTTCGCCGCTCAAAATCCACTCCCAAAGCACGGTACTCGGCTTTCTGGTATCCGGCGCCTACACCAAGCGATAACCGCCCTCCCGAAAATACATCCAATGAAGCCGCAGCCCGGGCGGTAATAAAAGGATTACGGTAGGGCAGTACGAGAATCCCTGTTTGCAAGCGTAGTTTTGTTGTAACTGCTGCAACGAAGGACAACATAACGAAAGGGTCCTGCGCTTGGTGACCTCCGGCATCGAGCCATCGGCTACCCGGGACAGGATGATCAGTTACATTGGCACCATCAAAACCCAGATTTTCGAGACAACTTGATATTTCTTTGACCGCATCAAGAGTCAAAAACTCTGCCGGCGCATCGGAACGATCGAACGGTAGATTAGTGTGTATTTTCAAGGGACGTACTCCTCAAATGTCACCGACGAGAGACCAGCGTCCCGATTGGGTTCTCACCCATCCGCCACTACCTGAAGTACCACCATCGACAGGCAGGGTTATTCCAGTGATGTAGCTAGCAAGATCGGAAGCGAGATACACGGCTGCATCGGCACACTCTTCTATTGAACCAGGACGTCCCAAGGGAATACGCCGCCGAGTCGCATCTGCTTGAGCATCAGTAGGTTCATGCCACATCGCCGGATCAACTGGGCCTCGGATGTTGCCACGCAAACCGGGGGTATCAATATAATCAGGCGCAATGGCATTAACCCGAATGTTGTGATCGGCTAACTCCACGGCCATAGTGCGTGTAAAATTAAGAACAGCTGCCTTGCATGCGGCATAAACGGCATAGTCGGGTGCAGCTCGAGTACCCTCAATACTCGCTATATTAAGAACCGAACCTCCGCTCCGCGCCGCGATCATACGCTCGACAGCCATTGATGTAGCGCTGAATACACTCATCAGATTAAGGTCTATCAAGCGTTGCCAACTTGCGGCTGATTGATCAATAAATTTTTTAGGTGCTACACCACCGGCGTTATTGACGAGTACATCCAACCTACCAAATGACTTATCTAATGCCACAAATACCCTATCGAGGGCTGAGGGATCACTGACATCGGCCTCTACAGCAATGACTTTTCGTCCAAGCACCTCGATAGCCGACTGTACTTCTGTACAGCGCTCAGGTTCGCGCTCTGCAATAACAATATCTGCACCCAACGACGCAAAAGCTAAAGCGATGCCACGCCCAATACCCGCTCCACCACCGGTGATCAGAGCCACCTGCCCCCTCATGCTTAATCGGTCAAAGATCGTCATTAACTCGTCGCCATCCAGTCATGCATCTGAGTGCGGTAAGCACCGAAGCGAGCTTCTATTGCCGGCATATCAAGCCCAAAATAATCTGCACTGGGGTATTCGGCAGCACCTTTTTGCTCGGCGTTCTTTATCCACCAATTGTGCATATTTCTTTCAAACTCGACGCTCACGGGTTCATCAAGCCATGCATAGAGCCCCCGTACTGTTCCCAAAGGGTCGCGCTGCATGGCAGAAAAATCAATGTCGTAAAAGCGATCAGCAGACTGGCTAGCCCGAAACTCAAGCGCTCGATCCATACCGACACTCCATTGCTCCACATTAAGCGCACCTACGTAGTGAGGATCGAGGGAATCGGTCAGTTTACCAATGTAATCCGTATACAGAGCACAAACCGAGCGCATAACGTGGGCGGGATCCCTGTGCGTCATGACAAACCGAGCATCTGGAAATACTTTGTTAATAGCGTCTAGATACAAAAGATGTGTGGGCGCCTTTAATCGCCAATGCGCTCGCGGGTTGCGCCATTGAAGCAGCTTCAATACTCGCTTCTCATAGGCATAGGTTGACTCGAGATCAGCGTGTATTAGCCATTGCGCGTAACTCGGTATTTGTGCAAAAGCTAAAAACAATTGGCTGCCGAAATTCAGTGCCATTAACTCTTGGCACTCTGCAGGAGGATTGTCACCGGCGGGTACAAATTGTCGGGTACCGGGGAGCTTTTCCGATGCCAATGCCACTCTGTCAGACACCGGAGTATCCGAGGCAACACTATCACCCGGCCGCGACGATTCGTGAGCTCGCAAGCTACGGGCGCTGGGGTCGCAGGCTAGTAAAAACGATAGCGCTGTGGAACCGGTACGGGGCAAACCAATACCTATTAACGGAGCTGTAACTTCCTCATCGTCTATCTCCGGATAACACCTATACCACTCCTCTATTCGTAATCGCTGCTCAAGGTGCATGAGTAATCGTTGCTCGAGAAGCTGGACGCCGGGCATGTTTAGATTTGCCTCACCTTTAAGTGCTGCTACCAGACGATCGGCACCTTCGCGAAAGCTATCATCACCAAAATTGTCGAGGCCTGTGGTTTTCCTAGCTGCATCGAGCAACATCGATAAGGTTTTCAAATGGCCTCCCAGAAAGCACTAGAAGCGAGCAGGATGACGAGATTCGATCCTATCCTAGCGACCGAAACAATTCAACAACACTGACCAATAGCGGCAAAGGTCAAGGCAGCCACACCAGCAGCATATAATGCCCACTATCCAACAAGATTGTTGAATAGCGGCATGCACTTGATTATTCTTTTTCAGCGATTAATAACATTAAGACCCTAACTGAGAGGTTTGCTCCATGAATCAATCCAGCAGTGTGATACCCGAGAAGGCATCTGCGGAAGAGCTCGCCTTAGGTACAGACCCTATTCCTGCCGGCCCTTATTTTCAGGAAGCGTGGTTCTTAGACGAAGTTGAAGCGATTTTTAAGAAAACATGGATAAATATCGGGCACCGTTGCGAACTACCGGAAAAAGGGTCATACATCGTTAGAGAACTCGAGTTTGCCAACGCGTCTTTGCTAATAGTCAGAGGAACCGATGATTGCATTCGAGCATTTCACAATGTTTGCCCTCATCGTGGCACACAGCTCATTAGTGATACTCGAGAAGGGCGAGCCGGCACATTTAGTTGCCCCTATCATCGATGGACTTTTAATCACGACGGTAGCTTACGCGCCGCGCCAGATTTTCAACGTTTTTATCTTGATAAATCACAGTGTGGATTGACAGAAGTGGCCACAGATCAGGCCGCCGGCATGCTCTACGTCAACCTTGACAAAAAACCACAACAGAGCCTGGCCGATTTTCTCGGCGCGCTTGCGCCGCTAATGGAAGAAACCATCATCGCCAAGGCAGATAATTTTTCTGAGTACGTTTATGAGATCGATGCCAACTGGAAAGTTACCTATGATAATTTTCAAGAAAATTATCATTTAACTTTTGTGCACCCGCGATCAGGTGGAGCCACATCGGGGACAGATAATCCATTTGGCTACCCTCTCGCCTATGGCTTTCAAGACCCGCATAGAACACAAACCATTTGGACGAACTCAGAATATCAGCCGTCTAACACCATGATGACTGCCTTTAGCTCATTGGGGCGCAAGGCAGCACAGACAGGCTTTATGGACACAACCGGAACCAAACAATATTTTGCAGTGTTCCCCAGCCTCTTTATGTTTGGCTCATTAATGCAGCCTTTCACTCATCAGGTATACCCGATAAGCGCAACGCGCTCACGGGGAGTCATCCGAATATATTGGATAGGCAAGGATGACAGTGCAAGCATCCGATTCGCGCGAGAATATGCAATGGCCTCTGCACGCGACATTCATTCCGAAGACTTTTCAATCATTGAAGCAGGTCAACGCGGGTTAAACAGCGGCGCACTCAGCCACATTCATTATCAACAGCAAGAAGTGTTGTGTCGCCACCTATTTGAACAAGTTCGCCAGCGCGTTGACGCCTATCGCAATCAGCTAATCGCAACCGACGGAGGGCCTCACTCATAAGCAATCTACCCGAACCGTTCAGCGACTTGGAGTCTCTAGTACCTCTATGGGCAATAGAAGGCAGCGCAGCACGCGCGGCAAAGCGCGATAGTAGTAGCGCAAACGAGCGCCAAGAACTCTTTACTGCCCTGCATCCTAGGCTTTCGGAGGCGCTTGAGTATTTAGACCAAATAGGATTACCCAGTTTCACCAACGCCGATCAAAACTTGATGAACCTGCTACTCAGTTATGCACACGTATCACTCGCGGTAGAGGTTCAGGGGGAAGACGAGGCCAAGCTCGCAATCTGGCGCCCCAAAATGCAGCTCACCCGAACGCCGGCGGGGGCCTAGTGAAAAATACGATACTCGGAGAAGAGCCCCATCCAGATCGTGAGTACGTCTTAATCGATCGCCCAGATAACGGTATCCGTGATGCGTGTAACGTGTGGCTTGAGTCCACTGACGGCAGCCTGGGCATGCGACTGGGCATTGAGGCGGTCGCTGAGCAATGGGATAGCCACGACATCTGGTTTGATTTGGCCTTTGCCACTGGCCGCGTGCTCAGTTTTCGAGGCGCTGGACCAAATACCAGCAGGCTTGACGACACAGGTAAGCCGAGCATCTTTTCTGCCGGCGGATTGCAGTTTCAGTGCCTAGAACCGCTAAAAAAATGGTCCGTTAGTTTTACTGGAGAGGCTGAGGAGCTCGACGCTGGGACACTGGCACGTGGCGCAGCTGGCTTTGAATCCATACAGAGCAACCTGCTGACTGTTCAACTGGATATCGACCTAACTATGGCGGGACCGGCGTGGCTACCGGGCTCATTATCACAAGAAGCTGCCGCGATACTCGCCGGTGATGATGGCGACTTCATGAGTCCCCGCTATGAACAATTATGTCGTGCCGACGGACGCCTAGTCATCAATGAAGAAGCGATAGACTTTAAAGGTAACGGCCTCAGAATTCGGCGAACTGGGTATCGCGCTTTCTCTGGGTTTCGTGGGCACTGCTGGCAATCAGCGGTATTCCCTGATGGACGCGCATTTGGATTTAATACGTATCCTCCAGAAAAACCCGGCGCCACCCACTACCGCGAAGGATTTATCATTGAGAACGGACAACGCATTCCGGCAATACCTATTGAGGTACCATGGTTACGTCAGCTGCGCCAAAGCGGCGACGATGTGTCCTTTGTCTTGCAAACCAATGATGGACGGCGAATCGCTATAACCGGCGAAACCTTCATCAATACACGCTCTCGCAGTCATAAAACGCTTCCGCCAGACTTCCCCATTGTCCAGCAGGCTCATGCTTGGTATCGCTGGGGTGGCGTAGAAACCACTGGCATGCTCGAGCGTTCATCTCTGCCCGAATTGATCGAAATTTCCGACAAATAGTCTTCAGAAGGTGGCAGATACTCAGCACGACCCATGGCACAATGTAACGGAAGCTAACAACGGACGCAGAAGCTGACATTGGAATAGCCACACCTTTCTTGTTAACAACACATCCTTGGTCATGCAGGAGTTATGTTTCATGAGTAACGAAGATAGTGAAGCGATACGAAATACCCGCACGGACTGGATGAGTACTCACCGGAATATGTATCTCGATTCTGGTGGTGCGCAAGGGCACATCATGGATTTACGCGCGGTTGGCGGCTACACGCTAGGCACCCACTGCCTCATTAAATACACGGGACGCAAAAGTGGCAAAACGTTTATTACACCGCTGTGCTATGGCGTGCATGCCGGTGAGGTCGCCATCATTGCCTCTAAAGGCGGTGCAGATCACCATCCGGCATGGTACCTGAACATCATTGAGCGGTCGGAAATCGAATTTCAAGTTGCCACCCAAGCCTGGCAAGGAACTTGGAGGGAACCCGAAGGCACAGAGCGACAGGTTGTCTGGGAACACATGGTCGCATGCTTCCCTTTTTTCCAGCAGTACCAAGCATCTACCGCCCGGCGCATTCCCGTTGTGTTACTCAAACCTGAAACGAGTATCCCTGTACTTCGCGCGCAAGATGCCAGTGGCATACGCGGCATTTTGACGGAATGATTGCTGCCGACCTTAAGCGAAAGCACAGCCTGCGATTAACGTACTAACCTCACGGTCATTGTTACCGTTTTAGCGGCACTACGGACTGTGAGAACCCGCTACTGCGTCATCTCCTGACTCCGCGCCTGCTCTTGGCTGCGCAGAATAAATCGCTGAATCTTACCACTCGGTGTTTTTGGCAGATTCTCAACAAACTCGAATTCGCGAGGATACGCGTGGGCCGATAACCGATTTCTCACAAAGGTTTTTAACTCCGCTTCTAACTCGGCCGAGGACGTCCAGCCCTTACCCAGTACGACATAGGCTTTAACGATTTCAGTGCGCTCGGGGTCAGGCTTGCCCACCACGGCAGATTCAACAACCGCTTCATGCTCAACCAAGGCACTCTCAACATCAAATGGCCCAATTCGGTATCCCGCCGAAGTGATCACATCATCGTCGCGACCTATAAAACTAATAGTGCCGTCGGCATTGCACTCTGCCGTATCGCCACTCAAATAGTAACGACCCTGCAGTGATTTAGTCTCCATACCTTCATAGCCACTAAACCAAAACAATGGTGAGCGCTCAAGATCAATTGCGAGCACTCCCGGCTGCCCCGCAGGCAACGGATTGAGTTGCTCATCAACCACTACCACCCGATACCCCGGTAACGACACTCCCGCTGCCCCAGCTGTCACCGGGTGCTCAAGCGCATGATGGTTGCATAAACTCATGCCCATTTCGGTTTGACCGTAGTGATCGTGAATCGTCACCGCTAAGTGTTTAGCAAACCACCGGATAACCTCAGGATTAAGGGGCTCTCCCGCGCTACTCACCGCTCTTAAACGCCCTTTCAATGTATCAACAGCCTTGGGGCCCGCCGCTATCAGCGCCCGATAAGCCGTGGGAGCGCCGGCAAGGTTATTGATATCAAATTGCTCTACAACGCGGACTAAACTCTCCACAGTAAAGGCGCCGTCAAACAGTGTTATCGCCTGCCCCATCAGCAGCGGACCCGTTACGGCATACCACAGGCCATAGGCCCAACCCGGGTCGGCAATATTCCAAAACCGATCATCATCATGCAAACCTACCGCTAAGCGCATATAAACTTCAAATGACAACAGGGCGGAAATAGGCAGTAACACCGGTTTAGCGGGTCCAGTGGTGCCCGACGTAAACATAATCAGAAAAGGATCTTTTGTGTCTCTCTCAACAACGGGCAACCCTAGATCAGCCGCCATTACGGCTTCGTGAAAATCGATGTCGCTGGACTGTGCCGAACATCCTCCCTGGCACACAGTTAGCACGGTCAGCGGTGGCGTATTAAGGCTGTCAAGCTTGCTGCGATTCGCCGTATTGGTAACAACCACACGGGCTCCTGCAGTGTTGAGCCGATGCTCAATTGCTTTAGGACCAAACGCCGTGAATAACGGCTGATAAACCGCCCCTATTCGCCATACCGCCAATAACGTCACTACTAGCTCGGGTACTCGCGGTAGCAAGCAAGCCACACGGTCTCCGGGTCCAACACCTTGCTCGGTCAATACGCGCGCGAGTCGCTGTGATTGCTCACTGAGCTGTTCAAAAGTCAGCCGGGCCGTTGCCTCAGTTTCGTCAGTCCAACGCAATGCCAGACGATCTCCACCACAATATCGATCACAGCATAGCACTGCTACATTTACGTTCGATGTCCCCCCACCAAATACCCGTCGGGATTCGACCGCCAAATCAAAACT
>Ga0255779_1001816_pt1 | contig 23666 bp, 22 predicted proteins | sample 011ome_21_FD_179977 | JGI IMG/M metagenome (GOLD analysis project Ga0255779, IMG submission 179977) | Coastal salt marsh microbial communities from the Groves Creek Marsh, Skidaway Island, Georgia - 011508AT metaG (version 2) | ecosystem: Environmental > Aquatic > Marine > Intertidal zone > Salt...
CCACTCAGGGTTTATTGCACGGATATGGTCGCGCAGGACCTGAGCACGGGTTTCCCCATCTTTGTCATGCTCGAGAGCTGGGACGGCGGTGTGCAGCACACGCAGGTGCCCGTCGACGGCAGTGCCTTTACGGTTGCGGGCATCGACGGACTCTCGATAACGGCGGTGCCGCTTGACGGTAAAGCGCCGCCATACTCTCCCCACCGATTCGATCCACATCTGGGCGATAACGTCGGCTATTTAATTGAAGACACAGTCGCGCAGGCATCCCTGTTTTATGCGCCCGGGCTCGGCCAAATGTCCGAGCGCTTGCTGTCTATCATGCAGTCTGCTGACTGCGTCATGGTTGACGGCACCTTTTGGTCCGAGGATGAAATGCACCGTGCCGGCGTCGGCACCAAATTAGCCAGTGAAATGGGCCACCTACCACAGAGCGGGGATGAGGGCATGTTGATGTGGCTGCGCCGACTGGACGGGCCTCGAAAGATCCTCATCCACATTAACAACACAAATCCCATTTTGATCGAGGATTCCCCGGAGCGCAGAGCCGTTGAAGGGGAGGGGATTGAAGTGGCATTTGACCAAATGGCGTTCGATCTTTGATGGCGTCAACGCCGATATCGGGTGTTTAAAGAACCGACGCCAGGCCACCAAACATACTTGAAAGTCAAAAAAACATACTGTAAGTTCAAACGCTCGGGAAGTGAGCTTCTCCCAGCGTCTTCGTCTTGCAAAATCTAGCCCTAGGAGGCGACCCCTTATGGATTTAGGTATCTCTGATCGCGTGGCCCCGCTCCTCGAGCAGGTGCGCACTTATATTGCCGACCACGTCGTACCCGTTGAGCACGAATTTTTTGCCGAGATCCGCCAGGGTAGCCCCTGGGAATTTACGGCGAGACAGACCGAGATTCTCCAACAAATCAAAGCGGGAGCCAGAGAGCGGGGTCTGTGGAACTTCTTTCTTACCGGTGACGGCGAGCACGGTTCCGGACTCAATACGGTTGACTACGCCCATCTTGCCGAGGAAATGGGTAAATGCCACCTGGGCGCCGAAGTCTTCAACTGTTCGGCACCCGATACCGGCAACATGGAAGTGCTGCACAAATATGGTAGCGAGGCGCAGAAAAAGCAGTGGCTTGACCCCCTGATGCGCGGTGAAATCCGATCTTGCTTTGGCATGACCGAACCGGGTGTCGCCTCATCTGACGCCACCAACATTTCCACCCGTGCCGTGCTTGATGGCGACGAGTGGGTCATCAACGGCGAGAAGCACTGGATCTCAGGAGCGGGAGACCCACGCTGCAAGATCATGATCTGCATGGTCAAAACCAGTCCTGATGCGCCAAAGCACCAACAGCAATCTCAGATTTTGGTGCCCTTAGATTCACCCGGTCTCGAGATTCTGAGGCACCTAACGGTTTTCAATATGGATGATGCGCCCCATGGTCATATGCACTTAAAGCTCAATGATGTGCGTGTTCCCAAGGACAACATCATTTTGGGTGAGGGCAGGGGGTTTGAAATTTCCCAGGGCCGGCTAGGTCCGGGCCGCATCCATCACTGCATGCGCTCGATTGGCGCAGCGGAGCGAGCTTTGCAACTGCTGTGTGAGCGGGCTACCAGCCGCGAAGCGTTTGGCAAACCCCTTGCCCGGCTAGGCGGCAATATCGACATTATTGCCGATGCCCGAATGAATATTGAGCAAGCGAGATTGCTGACATTAAAAACCGCGTGGATGATGGACAACGTCGATGCTAAAGAGGCCCGAATATGGATCTCAATGATCAAGACGGTGGTGCCCAACATGACGCTGAAGGTGGTTGATGAGGCCATTCAAATGCATGGCGGAATTGGTATTTCTCAGGACACGCCGCTCGCGGCTATGTGGTCAGGCCAGAGAACCCTCCGCCTGGCCGATGGGCCCGATGCCGTGCACCGTATGGTGGTTGGACGTAACGAACTTAAAAAATATATTGCCCGCGCCGACGAACCGACCGGGACTTTCCGCGACGGTTAATTCCTGGGTGCCTCCCGCCGGGTTAAACCCGATCATCGGGCAGGGGAGCTTCCACCCACATTGACTGCTCGATCACTATTAGACGAAGAGGAATAAACGATGGCCTTCAAAACAGTAACTCCTGATGAACTTAAAGCGTTGGTCGGTACCAGTTTAGGTACCAGTGATTGGATTACCCTCGACCAGCAGCGCATCAATAATTTCGCCGATTGCACCGAAGACCATCAGTTCATCCACATTGATCAGGAAGCCGCCGCCAAAACGCCTTTTGGCGGCACGATCGCACACGGGTTTTTGACCCTGTCGATGCTGGTCAAATTGTGTGAGAGCGTTGCTGTGCACCCCGAGGGGTTAGTCATGGGCGTCAATTATGGTCTCAACAAAGTCAGATTTTTGGCGCCGGTTCCTGCCGGTGGTCGCGTCCGGGCCCATGTCGAACTTGCGAGCGTCGAGCAGAAAGACGCCAATCGGTTTTTGACGCAGCAAAATATCACGGTAGAGATCGAGGGTGTCGATACCCCCGCACTCTATGCTGAATGGCTTGGCATGTCCTTCATTGCCTAATCGATTTCTACTTCTTTGGAGAAAATTATGACGATTCGTTACGACGGTAAGGTGGCAATAGTGACCGGCGCGGGAGGAGGCCTCGGGCGCAGTCACGCTATTGAATTGGCTAAGCGCGGTGCCAAAGTGGTGGTCAATGATCTGGGAGGATCGGTCAGCGGTGAAGGGCAGAACAGTGATGCGGCGCTGGCGGTGGTTGCGGAGATTGAAGCGTTAGGTGGAGAGGCGATAGCGCACCCAGCCAACGTGGCGGTAATGGAAGACGTGGAGGACATGGTCGCCAAGACGATGGACGCTTGGGGGCGTATCGATATTCTCGTCAACAACGCGGGGATTTTGCGCGATAAAAGTTTCATCAAAATGGACATGGCTGATTTCAAATTGGTGCTCGATGTCCATTTAATGGGTAGCGTTAATTGCACTAAGGCCGTCTGGGAAATCATGAAGAACCAAGAGTACGGCAGAATCGTGATGACTTCGTCCTCCAGTGGGCTTTATGGCAACTTTGGGCAGAGCAATTACGGGGCTGCCAAACTTGGCGTCGTTGGGTTCATGAATACCCTTGCTCAGGAGGGGGCTAAATACAACATTCGCGTGAATGCATTGGCCCCGACAGCGGGTACTCGAATGACAGAGGGCCTGATGTCGGAGCAGGCGTTTAATTTGCTGACGCCCGAAACCGTTACACCGGCGGTGCTCTATCTGGTGAATGAGGATGCGCCAACCCACACCATTCTGGCGGCGGGTGCCGGCGCGTACGCCGTGGCCAAGATTGTCGAAACTGACGCGGTTTGGCTGCCTATCGAAGAGCAAACACCCGAGGGTATTGCGGCGCATTGGGATCAAATTTCCGGCGGGGCGGAAACCCAGCTGAAAGCCGGCTTTGAGCAGACCTTTCGAATGGTCGGTAAAGCTGCCGAGGGCCTGGGAATCAAACTTGAAGGGTGAGTGAGAAAGGCGAGTAACCCCTTCGTGACCAACATGAACGACAAAGGATCAAGGAATTTATTATGCGTGAAGCAGTGATTGTCTCGACAGCTCGAACACCCATCGGTAAAGCGTACCGTGGCGGTTTCAACAACACCGCATCCCCAACCTTAGCTGGCCATGCGGTAAAGGCCGCGGTTGAGCGTGCCGGTATCGAAGGCGATCGGGTTGAAGACTGCATCATCGGTAGCGCGATGCCTCAGGGCACACAATCTTTGAATGTGGCGCGGAACGTTGCGCTGCGCGCTGGGCTTCCGGTTTCGGTTGCGGGCATGACGATTGACCGCCAGTGCTCATCGGGGTTGATGGCTGTGGCGACGGCGGCGAAGCAAATCCTGCACGATGGCATGGATGTCGTTGTTGGGGGCGGGGTGGAATCGATTTCCCTCGTTCAGAATGAACACATGAATATGCATCGTATCGTCGACGAACAGTTGGTTGCGATGCACCAGGATATCTATATGCCAATGCTGCAAACCGCGGAGGTAGTAGCCAAGCGCTACAACATCGCGCGGGATGTCATGGATGAATATGGCCTTCAGTCCCAGCAGCGTGTTGCTGCGGCTTATGAGGCTGGCAAGTATGCCGATGAAATCATTCCGGTCACCAGCACACGAATCGTGTGGGACAAAGAGACCGGTGAGGCCTCGGAAGCCGAGGTAACGGTGGCGGCAGATGAGGGGGTCCGACCTTCCACGCTGGAGGGCGTGCAAGGACTTAAGACCGTCATTGAAGGTGGAACTATCACCGCCGGTAACGCGTCCCAGCTGTCAGATGGCGCGTCCGCGCAAGTAGTGATGGAGGCGAAGCTCGCCTCGCAGCTGGGTCTGCAACCCCTGGGAGCCTATCGCGGTATGGCTGTGGCTGGTTGCGAGCCTGACGAAATGGGTATCGGCCCCGTGTTCGCCGTGCCAAAACTCCTGAAGCAGCATGGCCTCAGCGTAGATGACATTGGTTTGTGGGAGCTGAACGAAGCCTTTGCGGTGCAGGTGCTGTATTGTCGGGATCAGCTTGGTATCGACAATGACAAGCTGAATGTTAATGGGGGCGCCATTGCCGTGGGTCATCCTTACGGAATGAGTGGATCACGCATGATTGGCCATGCGCTGCTTGAAGGTAAGCGCCGCGGTGTTAAATACGTGGTGATTACGATGTGTGTGGGCGGCGGTCAAGGTGCTGCCGGCTTATTTGAGGTCTTATAACATGACGCGTGCACTTGTTTGCAGAGAGCATGGCCTTCCCGACAAACTTGATTTGACGGTTGACTGGCCCGTGCCCGAGCTCCAGCCCAACGACGTTCTGGTCAGGACTCAGGCGGCCGGCCTAAATTTTCCGGATGTGCTGATTATCCAAGGCAAATACCAGTTTCAGCCCGACTTACCTTTTATTCCTGGTGGGGAAAGTGCTGGGGTGGTAGAGGCAGTTGGTGCTGACGTAACGCGATGGCAGGTCGGGGACGAAGTCCTGCAAATGGGCGGATCCGGTGCCTTCAGTGAGCAGATTGTCGTAAATGAGCACGCTTTATTATCAAAGCCAAAAGCCCTCTCGATGACCGAGGCTGCGGGCATCGGTATTACCTATTTCACCTCTTATCACGCCCTCGTTCAGCGGGCGAATATTCAGCCTGGTGAGACGCTGTTGGTTCTCGGCGCGGCGGGGGGTGTCGGCAGCACAGCGGTAGAGTTGGGTAAGGCGTTGGGAGCTCACGTGATCGCGGCGGCGAGTAGCGACGATAAGTTAGCGCTTTGCCGACAGTTGGGCGCTGACGACGTGATTAACTATGGCACCGAGGATTTAAAGGCCCGGGTCAAGGAGTTGACCGGTGGTCGCGGTGTCGATGTTGTCTATGATCCTGTCGGTGGAGATTTTAGTGAGGCCGCGGTTCGTAGCATGGCGTGGAAGGGTCGCTTTCTGGTCATTGGATTCGCTAGCGGGCCGATACCCAGCATCCCGCTGAATCTCACGCTGTTGAAAGGTTGCCAGATCGTAGGGGTGTTTTGGGGTCGTTTTGTGGGTGAAGAGCCTGAGGTCCACCAGCAAAATATAGCGACATTGTGGGAGTGGTTTGAGGCCGGCAAGATCAAGCCGGTGGTGACCGATGTGTTCCCGATAGAAAGCTATGAGGCCGGTTACGCGGCCATGATGGAGCGCCGAGCGAAAGGCAAGGTGATCTTCACGTTCTGATATGAGCGGCTTCTCCTTCAACACGGTGGCTCAAGTGGTTGTTTCCAGCGGCGCAGCCGGAGACTTGGGAGAGTACTGCCGGCAGTTAAACATGCGTCGTGTATTACTGGTCACCGACCCTGGTCTGGTGGCGGCGGGGTTGATCGCCCCGGTCGCAGACGCGCTTAAAGAAAGCTTAGATGCGCTGGTGGTGTTCGATGGTGTTACCGCCGATCCCGCTGATTCCGTCGTGGCTGAAGCCGCTGATATCGCTAGCGAAAATGCCGTTGAAGGCGTCATTGCTGTCGGTGGCGGTAGCTCGATGGATGTGGCCAAGGTGGTGTCTGTGTTGCTCAAGGGGACGCAGTCCTTGGCGTCGATGTACGGGGTAGACCAGGTCCAGGGCGATCGACTGCCTTTGATTTTGGTGCCGACCACCGCCGGAACCGGATCGGAAGTGACGCCGGTAGCTGTTATTACAACCGGTGCCACCACAAAAGCGGGCGTCAGTTCGCGGGTACTGCTCCCCGATATTGCTGTGCTGGACGCTGAGCTCACCGTTGGGCTGCCAGCAGCGGTCACTGCCATGACTGGGATCGATGCCATGGTTCACGCCATCGAAGCCTATACCTCGCGCATCAAGAAAAATCCGCTGTCCGATATGTTGGCGCAGCGGGCATTGAAGCTGCTTTCTCATCACCTGAGGCGCGTGCTGGAGGATCCCACTGACCTCGAGGCGCGTGAGGCAATGCTGCTGGGCTCGATGATGGCCGGTCAGGCATTTGCCAATGCACCTGTGGGTGCTGTGCATGCCTTGGCTTATCCACTGGGGGGGCATTACCACATTCCCCACGGGCTCAGTAATTCGCTGATGCTGCCGACGGTGCTTGCCTTTAATGCAAGAGAGGCCGAGCAGTATTATGCGGATTTGTGTCGGTCGCTGCCGGGCAACATCGCCCCGAGCTCGGCGTCCCTCATTAACTGGCTAGTCGCGCTGATTGCCGATTCTGGTTTGCCCGGGACGCTGTCCGAGGCACAGGTGCCCGAAAAGGATCTCGCCATGCTGGCCGCGGACGCCATGCAGCAGCAGCGGCTGTTGGTGAATAATCCGGTGCCGGTGGAGGAGGCGGATGCCCTACAGCTCTACCAAACGGCATGGGGTGCGCACTGATGTCTCGCGCTGCGCCGGAGGCAAAACAGCGTTTTTCAATTTTTTACACCGTGCCAACGCGATGGGCAGACAACGATATTTACGGTCACGCGAACAATGTGGTGTATTACGCGTGGTTCGACACAGTGGTAAATCGATTTTTGATTGAAGAAGGCGGCATGACGCCCGGTGTGGATACCGTAGTGGGTTATGTGGTGTCCTCCAGCTGTGAGTACTTTGCGCCGGTGACCTATCCCGAAGAGCTTGAGCTGGGGCTGCGGGTCACAAGATTGGGATCTAAGTCGGTGACCTGGGAGATCGGCGTCTTTTCTGCGGGCAGTGACACATCTGCTGCACTCGGGCGGTTTACCCATGCTTTCGTCGATCGTGTAACGGGCGGGTCCGCCGAGATACCTGCAGGGATCCGTCGTGCAGTTGAGGCCCTACCTACCGCGCCCTAGCGCGCTTTTGCTTGTCGGGTAACGGTCGATGCGATCGGTCTAGCGCATGGGTCGAAAAGCGGTTACCACAACGGACACCAGAATCAGGGCGGCCCCGATCGCTGACAGCGTAGGATCGACTTCATAAAGGATGCCGCACACGACGGGCCCAATCACGAAGCCGGCAGCCGGACACGCCGTAATCAACCCAGCGGCACCGCCCTGTTCCTCGGGCCCAACCGCCAATGAGGCGGCGGCGGCGATCGCGGGCACCGCGAGCCCTAACCCTGTGCCGAGGCACCCCATCCCCACGACCACTAATGCGAAACCGCCGGGGATGGCAATCAGTAGCGGCCCCACCAATAAAAACACCAAGCCCGCGCGAATCAGTGTGATCGGTGGCCCCTGAAATCGCTGGGCGACCGTGAGCTGCATGGTCAGGGTACAAAGCGCCGTTACCATGAGGGCAAGTCCTGTGTACTGGGCGGTTTGGGTGCCGGAGAGGCTCAGCATATCTTGAACTCGGAAGGCGAGGGTTTGCTGGATGCCTGCAAACCCCGTGAAGCCCGCAAAGGAGCAAAATAAGTAGAGTCGTAGCCTGGGATCAAAGACGCTCAGTTTGCGTCGGGTTTTCTGATGAGGCGAGACCGCGGCGGAAGGCGGAAGATAACGCCAGACAATGTAGGCAGCAAGGGCGGCGAGCCCTGTCGCGCAGTACAGAGGAAACAGTAAGCCAAGGCCAGCCAAGGCGCCGGCGAGGACTGGCCCGATGATCATGCCGATGCTGCTGGCGGTGCCCAACCGCGCGAGGGCGCGGGTTCGATATTGCGGGGCACTGTGATCGGCGGTGTAGGCGGTACAGCCGGGATTGGTGCCGGACATGACGAGTGACTGCGCACAGCGTACGGCTAGAAGCAGGGCAAATAACCCTGTTCCGGTGATCCACCGCTCCAAGGCGACCTCGAAGGCGAGGGCGAAAATGAGATTACCTACGGCGTACCCGGCAAGCCCGGTGACGATCACGGGTTTGCGGCCAAGCCGGTCGGAGAGGCGGCCCCAGCTAGGCGAGGCGAAGCTGAATACCAGTGCCGAGCAGGCAATCATCACGTTGATCTCAACCACGCTGAGACCCACCTCGCGTCCCAGTGGCGGCAGAATGGCGAAGACAAACGATTGGCCCACCGCGACGGTCAGCAATCCCAGCACCAAGAGGTTGAACTGGCGGGCGCTCAGCTTGCGGACGTCTGCGGTGGGAGGTGTTAGGTTGGTCATGGGGTTCCTACGCTATGGACTGCGCATCCTAGACGAACGGGCTTGAAAGGCAATTCATGACGGGTTTTATTGGACACTCCGATTGCCTTCGAATAGACTATCGTCCCAGCCTGTACAGACCTTGCAGCCGGCTGCTGAGCCATGCCGGGTCGACTAATCACAGCCTACTTTTCTCGCTCACCGTGCCCCCCGCGGTGCTTAGTATGACTGCGAGAGACGGAGGGCAACGCCGACTGGGAGGTCAATGTGTCCAAGCCAGCTATCCTCGCTCTCGAAGATGGCACCGTATTTCACGGCCTGTCCATTGGTGCTGACGGATCGACTGTCGGTGAGGTTGTGTTTAACACTGCCATGACGGGTTATCAGGAGATCCTTACAGACCCCTCCTACGCCAAACAGATCGTTACGCTAACTTACCCGCACATCGGCAACACGGGTGTGAACGGGGAAGATGAAGAATCCCAAGGCGTCATGGCCGCTGGTTTGGTCATCCGAGATCTGCCACTTGTGCACAGCAATTGGCGTAGTGAGCAGGCGTTGGACGCGTATCTTCGCGATCAACATACCGTGGCGATTGCCGAAATTGATACCCGCAAGCTCACACGCCTGTTGCGCGACAAAGGCGCACAGAGTGGCTGCATTATAGCGGGCGCCTCGGTGTCAGAGGCCGATGCGTTGGCGGCTGCGCGCAGTTTTGCGGGCCTTAAAGGTATGGATCTCGCCAAAGAGGTCACCACCCCCAATGCCTTTAAATGGCAAGAGGGGACCTGGAAACTAGAGCAGGGGCACTCATCGGGTGTCAACGCCGAGTTTCGGGTTGTCGCGCTGGACTTCGGCGTAAAGCGCAATATTTTGCGCATGCTGGTTGATCGTGGCTGCGATGTCACCGTAGTGCCCGCAGAGTCCTCATTTGAGACGGTGCTTGGCTACCAACCCGACGGGGTATTCCTCTCCAACGGGCCCGGTGATCCTGAGCCCTGCACCTATGCTATCGAGCTCGCTAGAGAGATCATGACTCGACGCCTGCCCTTGTTTGGTATCTGTCTGGGCCACCAGATAATGGCGCTTGCGAGCGGGGCAGCTACCGAAAAAATGAAGTTCGGGCATCACGGAGCCAATCACCCGGTTCAGTGTCTGGCAGATGGAACCGTCATGGTAACGAGCCAAAACCACGGCTTTTCTGTCGCTGAGGACAATCTGCCTGAAAGTCTGACGGTGACTCATCGGTCGCTATTTGATGGCACGATTCAGGGGATCAAGCGCAAAGACGTACCCGCATACAGTTTCCAAGGTCATCCCGAGGCCAGCCCCGGGCCGCATGATGCGGACGCGCTTTTCGACCCCTTTATTATCGCCATGCGAGAGCATCAAGGCGCTCAATCCGGAGGAGCTGCCTGATGCCAAAGCGTACCGATATTAAAAGCATTCTTATTTTAGGCGCGGGCCCCATCGTCATTGGCCAGGCCTGTGAGTTTGATTACTCGGGAGCACAGGCCTGTAAGGCGCTGCGTGAAGAGGGTTATCGGGTCATTCTGGTGAACTCGAATCCCGCGACGATTATGACCGACCCCGCTATGGCCGACGCCACCTATATCGAGCCCGTGGAATGGCAAACCGTGACGAGGATCATTGAGCGTGAGCGGCCCGACGCCATCCTGCCCACTATGGGAGGGCAGACTGCACTCAACTGCGCGCTCAAGCTGGACGCAGAGGGTGTGCTGGAAAAATTCAATGTTGAGATGATCGGCGCCACCAAAGAGGCTATCGACAAGGCTGAAGATAGAGAGCTGTTCGATCAGGCGATGAAGCGAATTGGGTTAGAAACCCCTCGCGCCAAACTCGCCCACTCTTTAGAAGAAGCGTTTTTGATTCTCGATGACATCGGTTTCCCCTGCATCATACGACCCTCTTTTACGATGGGTGGTTCTGGTGGTGGCATTGCCTATAACCGTGAAGAGTTTGAGACCATTTGCACGCGAGGGCTCGATTTATCACCCACCAATGAACTGCTGATCGACGAGTCGCTGATTGGTTGGAAGGAATACGAGATGGAGGTCGTGCGCGATCGCAACGATAACTGCATCATCATCTGTTCAATAGAAAACTTTGATGCCATGGGCGTGCACACGGGCGATTCAATCACAGTGGCCCCCGCGCAAACCCTGACAGACAAGGAATACCAAATAATGCGCGATGCCTCGCTGGCGGTCCTGCGTGAAATTGGTGTCGAAACAGGCGGGTCAAATGTGCAGTTTGGGCTGTGTCCCGATACCGGTCGTATGGTTGTTATTGAGATGAATCCGCGGGTATCTCGGTCCTCCGCGCTGGCCTCCAAGGCCACGGGGTTTCCCATCGCCAAGATTGCGGCCAAGCTCGCGGTGGGCTACACACTCGACGAATTAGACAACGACATTACCGGAGGCAAAACCCCGGCATCTTTCGAGCCCGCTATCGATTATGTCGTTACCAAAATCCCGCGCTTTGCCTTTGAGAAATTTGCCACGGCGGATGCGCGCCTCACCACGCAAATGAAATCGGTGGGTGAAGTTATGGCCATTGGCAGGACCTTTCAGGAGTCGCTACAGAAAGCCTTGCGTGGACTTGAGGTCGGATCCGCGGGCCTAGAATCAAAAATCACCGTGGTGGATGTGGATACCCGTGCTGAACTTATCGACAAGCTGACGAACCCTGGCGCTGATCGGATCTGGTATGTCGCCGACGCTTTTAGAGCCGGCTTTTCTCTTGAAGAGGTGGCCGGCTACTCGGGTATCGATCCTTGGTTCTTGGTGCAGCTGTCAGATTTGGTTGAGCACGAGGCGAAACTTATAGGACGCGGCCTACAGAGCCTCGAGCACGCCGAGCTTAGACGATTGAAGCGCAAGGGGTTTGCCGACGCGCGTATCGGGTACCTACTGGGTGTTCCCGAGGCCGCGGTGCGTGAACATCGACATCAACTTGGATTACGACCCGTATACAAACGCGTTGATACCTGTGCAGCGGAGTTTGCTACCTCGACAGCCTATATGTACTCGACTTATGAAGATGAGTGTGAGGCGGCCCCGAGCGACCGACGCAAGATCGTCGTGCTCGGTGGCGGACCAAACCGGATCGGTCAGGGTATTGAGTTTGACTACTGCTGCGTACATGCGGTGCTCGCCATGCGCGAAGATGGTTACGAAACCATTATGGTCAACTGCAACCCCGAGACCGTGTCTACCGATTACGATACCTCCGACCGGCTGTACTTTGAGCCTGTCGCCCTGGAGGACGTTCTCGAAATTATTGACCTCGAAAAGCCCGAGGGAGTGATTGTTCAGTTTGGTGGGCAAACCCCGCTCAAGCTTGCGCGAGCACTCGAGCAGGCGGGTGTACCTATTATCGGCACCACCCCCGACCAAATTGATCGAGCCGAGGACCGTGAACGCTTCCAGCAGATGATTAACAAGCTGGCGCTGCGCCAGCCCGAGAACACCACGGTGAGAAGTGTCGACGAAGCGGTTGAAGCAGCAAGTCGTATTGGCTATCCCTTAGTAGTCCGTCCCTCCTATGTGCTCGGTGGCCGAGCCATGGAAATTGTCTATCGTGAGGAAGACTTGCTCCGCTACATGCGCGATGCAGTTCGGGTGTCTGATGATTCCCCCGTGCTCCTCGATAGCTTCCTGAGTGCGGCCATCGAGGTTGACATCGATGCGGTGAGCGACGGCAGTGCGGTCGTGATTGGCGCTATCATGCAGCACATCGAACAGGCGGGTATCCACTCAGGAGATTCCGCCTGTTCACTTCCGCCCTACAGCTTGCCGGCTGAGGTGCAGGACCAGATGCGCGACGTGGTTAGGGCAATGGCCATCGAGTTGGGTGTTTGCGGATTGATGAACGTCCAGCTCGCTTATCAAGACGGCGAAATTTATGTTATCGAAGTGAATCCGAGAGCTTCGCGCACGGTACCTTTTGTGTCGAAGGCGGTGGGCGTCTCTTTGGCTAAAATCGCTGCTCGCTGTATGGCGGGGCAGTCCCTCGCCGACCAAGGAGTCGAAAAGGAAGTCGTGCCACCCTTCTATTCGGTCAAAGAGGCCGTGCTCCCCTTTAACAAATTCCCAGGCATCGACCCCATCCTTGGCCCGGAAATGAAATCCACGGGCGAGGTTATGGGGACCGGCGATACTTTTGCAGCGGCATTTGCTCGCGCGCAGATTGGAGCGGGCGATGTTCCGCCCGAGTCCGGCCTTGCCTTGTTCAGCGTCCGCGATTCTGACAAGCCGGGTGCCATCGATGTAGCCCGCCGACTGGTGGCGCGTGGCTTTACTTTGGCTGCAACGGGCGGGACTGCATCGGCACTGGAATCGGCGGGTCTGGAGGTCAGGCGCGTCAATAAAGTGCGCGAGGGCCGGCCGCATATTGTCGATTTGATCAAAAACGATGAAGCCAGCATTATCGTCAATACCACCGAGGGACGAACCGCGATTGTCGACTCAGCCCCGATCCGTGCCAGCGCCGAGCAACATAACGTTTATTACACGACAACATTGGCAGCGGCTGAGGCTGTGTGCATGGCGCTGGAACAGGAAACCGATGTTACAGTCCGCAGATTGCAGGACTTACACGAGAGTATTCAGTCATGAATAAGGTGCCAATGACCGTGGCGGGCGAACGCGCGTTGAGAGAGGAGCTTGAACGGTTAAAGAAAGTGGACAGACCCAGAATTACTCAGGCAATAGCAGAAGCCCGCGAGCATGGCGATCTGAAAGAGAACGCCGAGTACCACGCTGCGCGCGAGCAGCAGAGTTTTGCCGAGGGGCGGATCAAAGACATTGAGCACAAGCTTTCGCACGCGCAGGTCATCGATGTCTCGTCCATACCTCACACTGGCAAGGTCATCTTCGGCACCACGGTCGATCTGATCAACGTTGAGGACGATAGTCAGGTGACATACCGTATCGTTGGCGAGGATGAGGCCGATGTCAAAGCCAACCTGATATCGGTCAATTCACCCATCGCTCGGGCACTCGTGGGCAAAAGCGAGGGCGATGAGGTGACGGTGAACGCGCCTGGAGGCGATATTCATTACGAGATAGAAGCAGTCCGACACGCCTAAGTCTGTTCTATTTGAAAATAATTCTCATTCCGGCTAGTCTGCGCGGCTGAAAAGTACTCCGAGATGCGCTAATGCACCCCGCCCAATCACCTAGATCCCTGTGGGCGCTGTCCAAGGGTGAAACATGCGCTGTCCTGGGCTTTGATGAGGCGTTGCCAGAGCCTTACCGCATTAGGCTTATGGAATTTGGTTTCCATCAAGGCGAGGCGGTGACCTGTTTGCTCCGACCGGGGTTTGGTGCGCCGCGCGTGTATCGCGTCAGTAATACGGTGTTTTCCCTCGACGTCGAGATCGCACGCTTTGTCTTCGTAGAGCAGTCTGAATTGGGCTCCGCATGAATCGGGTATTACTGATAGGCAGCCCCAATTCCGGCAAGAGTTCGCTATTCAATCGCCTGACCGGCCTTAATCAGCGGGTCGCTAATTTTCCGGGTATCACCGTTGATGTGGCTTCGGGTCCCTTTGCAGGAATGCCGGATGTCGAACTGGTTGATTTTCCGGGCACTTATTCGCTGCAGCCGATCTCAGGTGAGGAGGCAGTCGCGGTCGAATTTTTCCAGCGGGCCCTAACCGACCCTGAAGTTCGGCATGTGCTCTGCGTGGTCGACGCGACCCGCCTAGAGAAAAGTTTGTACTTTACTTTGCAGGTCATTCGCGAATGTCAGAAGCGTGGAAAACCGGTGTCGGTACTGGCGAACATGGCGGACGTCCTCGCCGTGAACGATCTAGCCTTTGATCACGCTGGACTGGCGGATGCCATAGGTGCACCGGTGTTGCTGGTGTCAGCCCGTCAAGGCCTGGGAATTGATTTACTGCTTTCCGAACTCCGGCAAAAGTTGATTTCCCAGCCAGCGGTATCCTCGCGTTGGTCTGAAACACCCGATGAACTGCTGCGCGGTAGCGCGCATCAATTGGCTCAGCGGTTCGGTCCTCGAGGCGATGTGCTGGTTCAGTCACAGCTGCGCCTGGACAGTTTTTTTCTCAACACCGGGCTCGGGGGGGTCGCTTTTTTCTGCATCATGTTTTTGCTGTTCCAATCGATCTTTACCTGGTCGGCGCCGGTGATGGACGCCGTCGAAACCGTAGTCATGGGGATGGGCGCCACACTGGTGCCTCTTATATCCAATCAAGTCATTGCTGATTTCGTTGCGGATGCCCTGTTTGGCGGCGTTGGCGCATTTCTTGTGTTTGTTCCGCAAATTTTTGTCCTGACGTTGGTGATTGGTGTGTTGGAAGATTCAGGCTATCTGGCGCGCGCGGCGCTGATCTGCCATCGACCGTTGAAGGTATTTGGGCTGACGGGTAAAAGTTTTATCCCAATGCTTTCGGGCGTGGCCTGCGCTATTCCGGCCATTTACGCTGCGCGAGCCGTCGACTCACCCTGGCAGCGTGTCATGACCTACCTCGCTATTCCGTTAATGCCGTGCTCGGCGCGATTGCCGGTGTATACGCTGTTAATTGCCGTATTTATTCCCGATGAGACTGCCCTGTTGGGCTTGGTGGGATGGCAGGGGTTAGCACTGTTTCTCATTTATTTTTTTGGCATGTTTGCGGCGCTTGTCATTACGGGCGTCGTCAGTCGTTTCGCTTCCGGCGCAAAGAGTGAACTGCCGTTCGTACTGGAGTTGCCACCGTATCGTCTACCCAGTATTCGACCTATTCTGCGTATGGCGATCAACCGCAGTAAGCACTTTGTTACTAAGGCGGGGAAGGTCATCTTGGCCGTGACCATTGCTGTATGGGTCCTCGGTTATTTCCCCAATGGCGGGACAGACCTAGGCACCTCTTGGCTGGGGATGCTCGGTCATTGGATCCAGCCGCTGTTTGAACCCATGGGTCTTGATTGGCGCTACGGGGTGGCTATCCTCTCGAGCTTTCTTGCGCGCGAGGTATTTGTCGGCACCTTGGGCACTATTTTCGGCATCGAGGGGGCTGACGACAACATGCTGCCTTTGGTTGAGCAGATTCAGGGGAGCGGTCTACCCTTGGGTTCAGGCATTGCGCTCCTTGTGTTCTTCGCCATCGCCCTTCAGTGCGTCTCTACGGTTGCCATTCTGTCAAAAGAGGGTTCTTTCCGCTTGGCGTCTCGTATGCTGGTGGGGTACCTGGTGACAGCCTACTTGCTAGCTTTGCTGACGTTCAACGTGGTTGAGGCATTGGTTTAGTCGTTGAGGGATGTCGTGTCTTCTCGTTCGTGCTGAAATAATTTCATCTCGGTCAGCACCAGCCTGGCCGCCAACTTCAGCGCGAGCGTGTGGTGGTGGGAGCGCAGCTCTTCAATGCCGGCGCTTATTTGCTCGTCTAGCTTCGCAACTTCTTCGGGTGACAGCGACGTCGGTAGATCAACCTGAAACGAACAGCGCTCCGCGTCCGTCATATCTCGGTAAACAGAGGTCAAGGCATCGACAGCGTAATCAATAAGCGTTTCATCAGCCCCCTTGCGCGTCAGCAAGGTGCGAAGCTCTCGCTCGAGGAAGGCGTAGGCTCGGGTCTCCTGCGAGGGAAATTCGAGAACCTTCGCCACGGGGGATTAAAGAGCTCGTAGTAAGTTTGACTTGCGCGGATCAGGAGTGGCACTGCGACGCAGCAAAGTCGCCGTGTTACCAATGCGCTGGACCAGGGTCGCGCCAGCGCGATGACAAAGCTCAGCCAGCAACGTGTCCCGCAAGTCCCTGTCACCTACCGCTATCTTGAGTTTAATCAGTTCGTGATCGTGGAGCGCTCGGTCCAGCTCGCCGATCACGCCGTCACTAATACCGTGGCTGCCCACCATGACGACGGGGTTGAGTTTGTGGGCGATGGCGCGGAACTGTTTGAGCTCACTATTTTTGAGTGCGCCTGTTTTCGTAAGATTTGACATGGTGATAGGAGCCACTGATGTGCCGGCTGGCGGTAAACTTGGTATCGTAGTTTACTCGAGCTTGCGCCAAGAGTCGCTGTCCATGCCTAAAAAACGTTCCTCAAGCCGCGCCTGGCTGAAAGAGCACCGTGAGGATCCCTATGTCCAGCGGGCGCACAAAGACGGATATCGCTCCCGAGCGTGTTACAAACTGTTAGAGATTAATGACAAGGACAGGGTGATCCGGCCGGGAATGACGGTCCTTGATTTGGGCTCTGCCCCCGGCGGGTGGTCACAGATAGCAGCCGAGCTTGTTGGGAGTAATGGCCGGATTGTGGCGAGTGACATTTTGCCTATGGACAGCCTTGCTGGCGTGGAATTTATCCAAGGTGATTTCACGGAGGAAGCGGTGTTCGATCAGCTCCTGAATTTAGTGGGTGATGCGCCAGTAGATGTCGTGCTCTCTGATATGGCGCCCAATATGAGTGGGCTCAACGCGGTGGATCAGCCTCGGGCCATGTATCTGGTGGAGCTGGGTCTTGATCTGGCGTGCCGAGTGCTTGCCCCGGGCGGGGCTTTTGTTGCTAAGGTGTTCCACGGCGAGGGTTTTGAACCCTTAATGACAGAGGCTCGGCGCCATTTTGGCAAGGTGCTGACCCGCAAACCCGAAGCTTCTCGCCCGCGTTCTAGGGAAGTTTATCTGGTGGCATCAGGGTTTACCGGCTAGATAAGCGCTTTTTCCACCGTATTCGCGCCCTTTTCCAAGGAAAAACCCGATTTTACCGCGTGCAGGCCCTTGAAATCCGGCGCTGGAGGCATCACGTAAACCCTATATAATGTCTGGCCCTGCGAAAAGCGCTGCGCCCTAGAGGATTTGGATGTGAACAATATGGCGAAAAATTTATTGCTGTGGTTAGTCATTGCCGCAGTGCTTTTGTCGGTATTCAACAACTTCAACATGCAGGGTGCCACCCAGCAGGTCGGCTACTCCGACTTTGTTGAGGAAGTGAATGACGACAGAGTCCGGAAAGTGGTCGTGGATGGATTGACCATTACGGCAGAGCGTTATGATGGATCCACCTTCGAAACGATCCGGCCGATGGTTGAAGATCCCAAATTGATGGATGATCTTCTCAGCCACGACGTCGAAGTTGAGGGTCGTAAGCCCGAACAGCAGAGCGTTTGGACCCAACTGTTGGTCGCCAGCTTCCCCATTCTCATCATCATCGCCGTGTTTATGTTCTTTATGCGCCAGATGCAGGGTGGTGGCGGCGGCCGTGGTGGCCCGATGAGTTTTGGCAAGAGCAAAGCTAAGCTGTTGGGTGAGGATCAAATAACCACGACCTTTGCCGATGTTGCCGGCGTCGACGAAGCCAAAGAGGACGTGCAGGAACTGGTGGAGTTTCTCCGAGACCCCGGTCGATTCCAAAAGCTGGGCGGCAGAATACCCCGGGGTGTGCTCATGGTGGGTCAGCCCGGTACGGGTAAGACGCTGCTGGCGAAGGCGATCGCCGGTGAGGCGAAGGTGCCGTTTTTCTCAATCTCGGGATCAGACTTTGTTGAGATGTTCGTCGGTGTTGGCGCCTCCCGAGTCCGGGATATGTTTGAACAGGCGAAAAAACAGGCCCCCTGCATCATTTTCATCGACGAAATCGATGCCGTCGGTCGACACCGTGGCGCCGGGCTAGGGGGTGGTCATGACGAACGCGAGCAAACCCTTAACCAGCTGTTGGTCGAGATGGATGGCTTCGAGATGAACGATGGTGTCATCGTGATCGCTGCCACCAACCGCCCAGATGTGCTTGACCCAGCCTTGCTGCGTCCCGGCCGTTTTGATCGGCAAGTAGTCGTAGGGCTTCCGGACATTCGCGGACGCGAGCAAATTCTTAAGGTGCATATGCGCAAGGTGCCGCTCGCTGAAGATGTTGAGCCGTCGAAAATTGCGCGAGGCACCCCCGGATTCTCAGGTGCTGACTTGGCCAATTTGGTCAATGAGGCGGCGTTGTTTGCGGCCAGAGCCGGTGTGCGAATGGTGGGTATGCAGCAGTTTGAGCTCGCCAAGGATAAGATCATGATGGGGGCCGAGCGGCGCTCGATGGTCATGTCCGAGAAAGAGAAGCTGAATACCGCTTATCACGAAGCAGGGCATGCGATTGTCGGACGTTTAATGCCCGAGCATGACCCGGTATACAAGGTCTCAATTATCCCGCGAGGTCGGGCCTTGGGCGTGACCATGTTCCTGCCCGAGGAAGATCGCTACAGCCACAGCCGACGGCATATCGTCAGCCAAATCACGAGCTTGTTCGGGGGGCGGGTGGCAGAAGAAATGACCTTGGGCGCCGACGGCATCACGACCGGTGCCTCAAATGATATTCAGCGCGCAACAGAAATTGCCCGCAACATGGTGACCAAGTGGGGCTTGTCCGAGACCATGGGTCCCCTCATGTATGACGAGGGTGGAGAGGAAGTGTTCCTAGGCCGCAGTGCTGCACAGCCTGCTAAGGCGATGTCTGACGAGACCGCACGGGCCATTGACAAGGAAGTGCGCCACATCATTGATCAGTGCTACGCCAAGGCCAGGGAGATTCTTGACGACAATCGAGACAAGCTAGACGTGATGGCCGACGCGCTGATGCAGTATGAAACCATCGATGCCGAGCAGATCGGTGACATCATGGCGGGATCAGCCCCTCGGCCTCCTGCCGGATGGAATGATTCGGGCACCGGTAACCCGTCTGGCGGAGCTGCGGTTGTCGACGAGGCCGAGTCTCCCGGACCAATTGGCGGGCCTGCCAGCGAGCACTAAGCCGCCGCCGTGACAACGCACACCGAGATTGGCGCGGGGGCGGATGGCGCGGGCATAGACTGCGCAGGTCAGTGGCTCGATCTGTCCCGGCCCCAAGTGATGGGCATTCTCAATGTAACGCCCGACTCCTTTTCAGACGGCGGTGCACTGTTCGATGATGGGCGGCTTTCGCTCGACAAGGTGCTTGAGCAAGCCGAGTTCATGGTGGCCTCGGGTGCGGCCATTCTCGATGTCGGCGGAGAATCCACCCGTCCGGGTGCGACGCCTGTTTCTCCAGTCGAAGAACTCGATCGTGTTATCCCGGCGATCGAGGCGTTGAGGGCTCGCTTCGACACCATCCTCTCTGTTGATACAAGCACTCCCACCGTGATGGAGGCCGCGACCGTGGCGGGCGCCGGTCTTATCAATGATGTGCGAGCCCTGCGACGTGAGGGCGCCCTGCAGGCAGCGCTCGCCTCCGGCTTGCCCGTCTGTTTGATGCATATGGCCGAGGAGCCGGCCACGATGCAGGACCACCCGCGTTACGAGGACGTGGTCGACGAGGTGGTGGTGTTTCTCAGGCAGCGCCTGGAAGACTGCATGGAGGCGGGTATCCCGCGGGCGCGCATCCTACTCGATCCGGGCTTCGGCTTCGGCAAAACCGCCGCTCACAACTACGCCTTGCTAGCGCAGCTGCAGGACATCATTGGTATCGGTCAGCCCGTGCTAGCTGGTTTATCGAGAAAGTCCATGATTGCCGCAGAAATTCACAGAAACATGGATCGGCGCTTGCCCGCGAGCCTGGCCCTCGCCACACTGGCAGCTTCAAAGGGCGCCCGAATCCTGCGTGTTCACGATGTGAGAGAGACCGTGGATGCGCTGGCGATGGTGGCTGCGACCGAGAGATATGCTCGATGACTAAGCGCTATTTTGGTACCGATGGCATCCGTGGGAGAGTGGGCGAGCCACCTATCACGCCTGATTTTGTGTTGAAGCTGGGTTGGGCCTGCGGCCGGGTCTTCACCGAACAGTGGCAGGGTAAAGCCACAGTGCTGATTGGTAAGGATACGCGGGTGTCGGGTTACATGTTTGAATCGGCCCTTGAGGCAGGTCTAGTTGCCGCCGGTGTCGACGTCAAGTTATTGGGTCCGATGCCAACACCTGCCGTCGCCTTGATGACCCGCAATCAGAACGCCGCAGCGGGCATTGTAATCAGCGCCTCCCATAATCCGTTTTACGATAACGGCATCAAGTTTTTTTGTGATCAAGGGGCGAAGCTCTCTGACGACACAGAACTGGCTATCGAAGCCATGATCGACGAACCCTTGCTCACGGTGGATTCGAGAGCATTGGGCAAAGCCACCCGGGTGGTGGATGCCGCGGGCCGTTACATTGAGTACTGCAAAGCGACCTTCCCGGAGGGGCGCTCCCTGCGTGGTTTAAAGGTTGTGCTCGATTGTGCTCATGGCGCGACCTATCACATCGCCCCGCAGGTGTTTATCGAGCTGGGCGCACAGGTTGAGGTCATTGGCGCAAATCCCGACGGATTCAATATTAACGATGGCGTCGGATCCACCGCGATGGATGCGTTGCGAGCTGAGGTGACAAAACAAAGCGCAGATGTCGGTATTGCCCTCGATGGTGATGGCGATAGGGTGCTGATGGTGGATGCCACTGGCGCACTCGTTGATGGCGACGAATTGCTCTATGTGCTCGCCATGCATCGGGTGGCAACGGGCCGCGCTGATGCGGGTGTCGTGGGCACACAGATGAGCAACATGGGCCTGGAGTTAGCTCTCGCAGATCAGGGCCTCCAGCTGCAGCGCGCCAAGGTCGGTGATCGTTACGTCAAAGAGCTGATGCAAGCGAATAAGTGGCGCCTCGGCGGAGAATCATCAGGACATATCATCTGCAGTGATGTCACCACCACCGGAGACGGTATCGTCGCGGCTCTTCAGGTGTTGTCGGCGATGGTTGCTAGCGGTAAGTCGTTGGCTGAACTTCGCTCCGGTATGAAGCCGCTGCCGCAAATTATGATCAATGTGCCCACCCCGCCGTCAGGCTGGAGATTGGATGAGGGGACTGACATCTTACAGATTTGCCAGGAGGTCGAGGCGACGCTGGCGGGGAGGGGGCGTTTATTGTTGCGGCCCTCCGGCACCGAGCCTGTGATAAGAGTTATGGTGGAGGGAGAAGACGAGGCTGAAATACACAAGCTGGCCGAACAGGTGGCAGATGCCATTCGCATGGCGGGCTGAGGTTCGAGCCGGTAATTCTGCCTTGCGGAGAAGCACCCCTTTCGCTATCCTCGCGCGCCTGTTAGAGCTGGGGTCGACGACCAAATGACGGGTTTAGTCATCGCCAACTGGAAGATGAACGCGTCATCGGCGGCGGTAAAAGTGTTTGCCGACAAGTGGCACGGCATGCCCGCGTTGACGGGTGTCGAGACGGTTATTTGCCCCCCCGCGCCTTATTTATCCGCGGTGGCGGCGGCCATGCCAGCGATGGGCTTAGGGGCGCAGGATGTCTCAGCCCATGGGGTGGGAGCCTTTACGGGCGAGGTCTCGGCCGAGATGCTTCGTGATTTGGGGTGCCAGTGGGCGATTGTTGGACACTCCGAGCGGAGGACGTATCACGGGGAGTCCAATCAGTCGGTTGCAGCAAAGGCGTCGGCGGTGGCATCGCTGGGGCTTAATCCGGTGGTCTGTGTCGGTGAAGCACTGGCCGATCGTGATCAGGGCAACCATGAGCAGGTTGTATCGGAGCAGTTGAGGGCGTCGTTGGACGCCGTGGACCCCGAGAAACTGGTGGTGGCCTATGAGCCTATTTGGGCTATCGGCACGGGGGTGACGGCCTCTGCCGATCAGGCAAATCAGATGCACGGCGTAATTCGTGCGGGGTTGCATGACATGTACGGTCGTGAGTCCTCTCAGGTGAGGGTGATTTACGGGGGTAGCGTCAAAGCGGACAATGCAGGAGAGCTATTTGCCTGCGACGAGATTGATGGAGCCCTGGTTGGGGGCGCATCGCTGGAGGCCGAGAGCTTCTGGAAAATTGCACAGGCAGCAAGTGCTGGGAGTCAGTAGTGGAGCAAATTATTTTAGTCGGACATCTGCTTATTGCGTTGTCGATCATTGGTTTGATCATGATGCAGCAGGGTAAGGGGGCGGATATCGGTGCGTCGTTTGGCGCCGGCGGTTCACAAACGCTGTTCGGTAGCGTCGGTAGTGCCAACGTCTTGACCCGGGGCACGGCGTGGTTGGCAGCAGCGTTTTTCGCGACCAGTTTTGGGTTGGCCATTATCGCTGATAGCCGAACGGCGGGTGATGAAGACCTGGGCTTTGATCTGCCTATGGCTGCGGAAGTGACTGCCCTCGGGGCAGAAATACCGGTAGAATCCGAGCTGCCTGCGGGAGACATCCCTGAGGTATCCTTTGAGGCGGTCGATGATGTGCCCGTGATAGAAGACGGCGCGGCTAACGACGAGCTACCAGAAGGTTAAAGAATTGCGGAAGTGGTGGAATTGGTAGACACGCTATCTTGAGGGGGTAGTGGCCTATGGCTGTGCGGGTTCAAGTCCCGCCTTCCGCACCAATATCTTAGAGCTAGAGTAAGATAAGTGATTGATTTGCAAAGGTTATTTGCAAGACCATTGCGCTACTCTGGGTATCTCATAGATACTTTTGAAGTTGGAGGCGTCCTGATGAAGGAGTCTCGCATGAAGATTAAGTACCTCAAATGGGATAACAACACTGAGTGGTTGTCCTACCAGAGACCGCTGCCTAAACCACTTTTAGATAAAGCCCGGCAGCTTAATATCAAGTCCCCGCTAGTATGGCCCTTACGTCTCACCAAAGCTGCATCTCTAGATTTACATTGACTCCATCGCTTGTCCAGAGGACTGCCACTGTCCTGCCGTAGCCCAGAAACAAAAAAACCCAACACGTGGCTGGGCTTCTTAGGTTGATTTAGTGGCTATTTCTTGAGTTTACGTAGACCGAAGAGTCCAAGTAAGCCGCCTAGTGTCAGTAAGCCGAACAGGGGTAGTGCTGGCACTGGTGTGGCTGGGGCTACAGGCGTAACGCTGTTACTCGCGGAAGAAGCCGCGCTCGTACCCACAGCATTTGTTGCGGTGACGGTAAAGGTATAGGGTGTTCCGTTTGTCAGGCCCGTTACCGTGCACGAAGTGCCAGAGGTAGTGCAACTTGGATTCGTCGTCGCAGTGTAGTACGTGATCGCCGAGCCACCGTCAGAAGCTGGCGCGGTCCAAGATACCGTTGCCTCACCATCGCCTGCAACAGCGGTCACATTAGTCGGAGCACCCGGGACCGTTGCCGGTGTCACGCTGCTACTTGCAG
>Ga0255779_1001818_pt1 | contig 23649 bp, 21 predicted proteins | sample 011ome_21_FD_179977 | JGI IMG/M metagenome (GOLD analysis project Ga0255779, IMG submission 179977) | Coastal salt marsh microbial communities from the Groves Creek Marsh, Skidaway Island, Georgia - 011508AT metaG (version 2) | ecosystem: Environmental > Aquatic > Marine > Intertidal zone > Salt...
GCGCATAACCAATCCCTCAAACGCTTTGCGTCCGCTGAAAACTCTGCGCGACAAGACGAATGATCAAACTTCCGAAAAGCCAAAATCCAAGCCCGTTATGCAGACGTCTTAACATTGGACACTTGCGGGTAGGGTCACTTACAGTGAAGCACAACAGTACACACAGCCTATGCAATATACGTACTGTGCTTACTGACATATCATTATGATTAAAGGTAATAGGCACACTCCATGCCCTACTAAGGGTCATTAGCACGTACTGTGATTTACACAGGGTGTGATAAGGCAAGTACTGTGTGACACAGACTATGACCCTACCCATCACTTTCCCTGTACTAGTAACGATAAGGAATACTGTCAGATAGACACGTACAGTGAGCACAGTAGCTGTGGTACGACACAGGTGACAAAGGTTGTCACTTGCATTTGATTCTGGTTCACATAACATATTGATATTGCTTACGTGGAATTACGATTGGTGCAGGTATACGGAAACTAACCCCGTGTGGGGGCACCATTAAAATCAATGACTTAGCTGTAGTTACGCTGAGCCTTTTGTTTTTTCAGCCAGACAAACAGCCAGACAAATGCTGGTTTAACCGCGTTACTTAGCGTTATCTCATACTTGTGGGCAGCACTTTTATTTGGCACGCGCGCGCGCCCGTGCGCGTCGCTGTCAACGAACGTGAATGGTACGTTTTGGTGTGTTGTTATGAATATTTGTTTCAGACTCTTAGCTAGGCTAAGCAAAGGTGTTTTTCTGCTAACAGGTAAACTTCATTATAAATCCTGTCTGTCAGAGTAGGCTGTTCAGAAAAGCAAGTCACCAAGCGATGGGCAAATAACAGAGTTGAGAATTCACACTTACCCTTTAGACGAAGAGAAAGGGCAATGCTTAGATTTAGACGAATGCACCGTCTACAGAAATTCGCCTCAATCCATGCCTCGTTTCACAATCTATTCAACTCGCAAAGGTCACTCTCAACACGCGGTAAATTCAAGCTTAACCGTGATGCTGCTCTATCTGAGTGGCGTTCATTGCTGATCTCATAGAAATATGCGTCACATAAATACTGATGCTTGGGCTCGTTTGTCTGACAGCACCTGTTTTTATGTTTTTAATTGGGTGGGGAACCGTAACACACCCAGTTTTTTCTGGATGTTTAAATTGATGGTGACTGCCCTTTTTCGCAACCAAAACTCAACCCTCCGCTTGAAGCTTCTTGATCAGTTTTCGGCTATTATGTTCCATCTAATACCCCTGAATATATACACATCATTATACACAAAAATTTGGGACTAGACAGTCATACTTTGAGGCGCTGAGGCGATGATCTGCAAACCTCTTAACCAAAGAAAAACGGCCTTTTTGTGTCTGAAAACAAGACGGTGGTGCAGTTGCGCCGTAGTGCACTGCGGCTTCGATCTGATCGAGATCTTACATTCTGAGATTAAACGCAAAATTGGCTTTTTGATAAAGGTGAAAATAGTCTTTACGCAGCGTGTATCATGCCATTTGTGAATATCTGAAAAGGCGCTCAAGACGCTTATCCCAATTTCAAAGCCGGGCAGGTCAACCTGTTTTGAACGCTTTATTCAGGGGTAACAAACAGCGCGCTTATGCGCGCCGCCGTCCGCCGCGTCTGCCGCCACGCCCGCCGGCCTCGCCGCCGCTGCCCGCGGGTTTATTAAACTGGATCCATGCGCCGCCATGCGGATCATTATTGGTTAATAAATTGGCAGCCCGGATGGCCTCCATCTCTTTGCCAGGACGCGCTTGAGTGGATCCGAGGCCGAACAGGGTGACAAAGGTTTCGTCATCCATTTCGGGGGGCAGAATGATTCCAGCAGCTTCGACCGCGGCCTTCTTCTCGGCAATTTTGGCTTGGGTCACGGGCAAGGCAACCGGGTTCATGATCGCAGAGGTCATTCCCGCGCCCATCGCCATGGGCAAAAAGGCGTTGTTGATCCCATGGCGGTTGGGCAGACCAAACGATACGTTTGAGGCACCGCAGGTCGTATTTACGCCCAATTCCTCGCGCAGGCGACGCACCAATGTAAAGACTTGCTGGCCCGCTGTGGCCATTGCTCCGATCGGCATCACCAACGGGTCAACAACGATATCATAGGCAGGAATGTTATAATCAGCGGCCCGTTCAACAATTTTTTTGGCGACGGCAAAGCGCACGTCGGGATCTTCTGAGATGCCGGTATCATCGTTTGAAATCGCCACCACAGGCACATTGTATTTCTGTACCAATGGCAGAACGAATTCTAAGCGATCCTCTTCGCCGGTCACCGAGTTTAAAAGCGGGCGGCCTTCTGCCATTTGAAGGCCCATTTCGAGCGCTTCGGGCACCGAGCTATCGATGCAAAGCGGCACGTCGGTTAGCCCTTGCACCAGTTCGATCATTTGCCTCATCAAAGGCGGTTCGGTTTCATTCGGGTTTGGGTTGGAATTGTAGACCACCCCCGCATTGATATCCAAAATATTGGCACCCGCGGCGACTTGCGCCAATGCATCTTTTTCAACGGTTGAAAAATCACCCGCCTCTAATTCTGCAGCAAGTTTTTTGCGCCCCGTTGGGTTGATGCGCTCTCCAATAACACAAAATGGTTCATCAAACCCAAGTGTTGCTGTTTTTGTCTTTGATTCAACGACTGTGCGCGCCATGGTTTATCCTTCCACGATTTGGGCTGGTATGCCCGATTTTCCGCCATGCTCGGTCACCCAAGTGGCGCTTGTTTTTATTCCACCCAGCGGGAAGATATGAACGTTGGTAATGTTAAAATCTGGATGTTTTGCTTTGTGCTGCGCAAGCTGCGTTAATACTTCGGTGGGTTCATAGGGCAGCAAAAGCTTGGTCACATCCATGGCGCGTTTTTGAAGAACCTTCAACGAGGGCCCGACGCCGCATGCGATCGCAAATTTTATCATGGTTTGTAATTTTGCCGGCCCTGCGATCCCAATATGTATCGGAATATCAATGCCAGCGGCTTTGATGCCGTTTGCCCATTCGATAATCGGCCCCGCCTCAAAGGCAAATTGGGTGGCCAAAGCCATCTGCGCGCCCGTTCTTTGTGAAAAGGCTTGCTTCCAATGCAATGCGGCTTCGACATTTTTCATGCTGCCATCGGGATCTATGTCTTTATTGCCTTCGGGATGCCCGGCCACGTGCAGGTGTTTAAACCCCGCTTTGTCGAACAACTCGGTTTCAAGCAGCTGCATTGAGCTGTCATAATCGCCATAAGGCGTGGTGACGCCGCCCGCCAGCAGCAGGGCTTGATCTACACCCGCCTCGCCTTGATATTGTGCGATCCAATTTTCCAGCGTGGCTTTATCCTTGATGATCCGCGCCGGAAAATGCGGCATCACCGAAAACCCTTCTTTTGCCAATCGCGCTGCGGTGGCCACCATGTCTTCGATTGGCGTGCCTTCGATATGCGCAATATAGACCCGCGTCTCTTGCGGCAGGATCTCCCGGAAATCTTCAACCTTTTGGGCGGTTCTGGGCATCACCTCGATCGAATAATCTGCGAGAAAGCTTTCCAGATCTTTATTAAGCACGCCGGTCTGGTTTTGTTTTTTTGAAAAGTTGAATAAAGCCATTTTACCCTCGGGTTTTGCGCGTGTTACGCCCAGCCATCATTATCGATTAACGCTTTTAATCGCGTTTTATCATATTGTTCTTCAAGCGCTTGCGCCTCGGTCAAAACAATCTCTTCGGCGCTGCCCTCGCGCGCTTCGGGGGCGCTTTTGCGCCATTCGGCCAGATAGTCATCCGTACCTGCCAATCCGCCTTTCATTGCCGCGCGATCGATCGCCTGTTCAAAGCGTTCGCTGAGCTGTTGTTTGCAACCCCGGCGGCCTTTGCCCACGATAACTTGCGCTGGGATATCGCGCCAATAGACTATGGTGACGTCGGGCATGGATGATTCCTCCTTTTCGGTGGGCTGTATGTATGACACTAGGCCTGGGTTCTTAAGTCGGTTTTCGACTTTTACGCAGCTGTCAGCGACCTCTGTGCTTTTACTTTTAAAACGCCCTCTAGGCCAGTTGCTCTGGCCCCCAAAATTTACAAGATAGATATGAATTTATCGGCTCTTTTAAGCTGGCGTGCCGCTGGATATCGGCCCGTTGATCCGAAAAACTTTAACTGTTCTCTTGCGGGGGCAAAGGATGCACCCTATCGTGGGCCTAACTTTAAAATTTAGGAGGGCGCAGATATGGCGCCTAAGCGTCTCAAAGGTGCAGGCGCGTTCCCGAAACCGGTAGAAAGCCCTGCGCCGATACCGCCCAGCCCAACCGAGCTTTACGCCGCTTTGGACCTGGGTACGAACAGTTGCCGGATGCTGATTGCCCAACCCAAGGGCAGCCAGTTTCACGTGGTTGATAGCTTTTCCAAATCTGTTCAATTGGGAACGGGCTTGGAAAAAACGGGTCGGCTCAGCCGCAGCTCAATGCAGCGCACAATACACGCGTTGCGGGTGTGCCAGCTGAAGTTGAAGCAGCATGGTGTGACGCGGATGCGCTTGGTCGCCACCGAAGCCTGTCGGCGTGCGGCGAATGCGCGTGAATTTATCCGCCAGGTGAAACGCGAGGCGGGCCTGCAGCTGGAAATCATCGAGCCGGAAGAAGAAGCGCGGTTGGCGGTGATTTCCTGTGCACCTTTGGTGAGTATTAAAACCGAGCAGCTTTTGGTGGTGGATATTGGCGGCGGCTCTACCGAATTGGTCTGGATTGATTTATCTTCTGTACCAAAGCGCGAGCGGCCGCGGGCCATCATGCGGCTGCACGCCGGCTTTCATCCGGCCGAAAGCCCTTTTGCCGCCGCGAAAGTTGTCGATTGGATAAGCGTGCCGCTAGGCGTTGCGACATTGCGCGATCAATTCAATGATGTTGAAGATGATTCAGCCCGTTATGCATTGATGAGCTGGTTTTTTGAAGAAAACTTGGCAGAATTTGCCCCCTATCGCGATGAACAACCCCGTGATGGATTTCAGATCATTGGCACATCGGGCACCGTCACGACGGTTGCAGCCAGTCATCTTGGGTTGAAGCGCTATGATCGCACCAAAGTGGATGGGTTGCGTATGACCTCGGATCAGATTGACCGCGTGATCAATTCTTACCTAGCGCTGGGCCCGGCAGGGCGGCAGCTGGATCCGCGGATCGGCAGCGACCGGCAGGCTTTGATCATGTCGGGATCGGCCATCTTGCAAGCTTTGTTGCGCTGTTGGCCAACCGAGCGTCTTTCAGTTGCGGATCGCGGTTTGCGCGAGGGTTTATTATACGCCCAGATGAGCCGCGATGGCGTATTAGAGGATGCACCGCTGTAATGGATCAGGACAAGAAAAATACATCTGGGCGCGGTCAGCGTGATTTAAAGGTGAAGGTAAAGTCGGCGCGCGGTCGCTCGGTATCTCAGGTGCGCTGGCTGCAGCGGCAATTGAACGATCCTTACGTAAAAAGAGCCCAATCCGAAGGATATCGGGGGCGCGCCGCGTTTAAAATTCTAGAGCTTGATGACAAATACGGATTTTTGAAACCTGGCGTGCGCGTTGTTGATTTGGGATGCGCGCCAGGGGGCTGGTGCCAAGTGGCGGCGCGGCGGGTCAATGCGTTGGGCGATAAAAAGAACAAACCCAAAGGCTCTGTGCTCGGCGTGGATTTGCAAGACGTCGAACCGGTTGCGGGGGCTGAGATATATCAGCTGGATTTCTTGGAAGAGGAGGCCGATCTAAAGGTCAAAGACTGGCTTGGGGGCACGGCGGATGTTGTGATGTCGGATATGGCGGCGGCCAGTTCCGGCCATAAGCAGACGGACCATTTGAGGATTATTTCATTATGCGAGGCGGCTGCTTATTTTGCTTTTGACGTATTGGAAGAGGGGGGAACTTTCGTGGCAAAGGTGCTGGCTGGCGGAGCGGAAGGCGAGTTGCAAAAGCTTCTCAAGCAAAGGTTTACCAAAGTGGCCAATGTTAAACCACCGGCCAGCCGAGCCGATAGTTCAGAAAAATTCGTCGTGGCTTTGGGCTATCGCGGCGCGCCCTAAATCGGCAATTTGGCTTGGGCTGGCACCAAAACGCCGCTTAAAAGCCCGACTCAGGGCCGATTGGTTTTCATAACCGCAGCGCAAGGCAATTTCAGCGATCGTTAAAGAGGTGCTTTCCACCAATTGTCGGGCAACGCTTAAACGCATATGCCGATAGGCTTGGCCTGGGCTTGCGCCCAATTGAGCTTTGAATTGGCGCTCGAGGGTTTTGGGGGGGCACGCGATCTTCTGGGTGATTTGAGAAAGCGTTAGGGGCCGTTCGATATTGTTTTGCATCACAGCGAGCGCCCGCTGCAAGGGCGTGCCTGCGGGTTGGCTTTGGGCGTTTTGCAAGGCAGGAAACGGATCATCGCGTAGCATCAGCGCATCGATATCCAGAACCATAGAATTGCCAAGATGGCTTTGAATGATCTGACGCGTTAAGTCAAAGCTGGCCATCGCGCCGGCGCAGGTGATGCGATTGCCATCCTTCACAACGCGCTGGCGCACACTATCCAAGTTCAGAAATTTTTCGGCAAAGCTTTCCAAAACATCCCAATGAATCGTGGCCCGTCGGCCCTCTAAAAGCTCTGCGGCGGCCATCAGCCAGGGGGCTGTGTCCAAACCAATCATTACTCTGCATTGGCCTGCGGCTTTGCGCAGAGCTTTCCGGGTATTTGCAGCGTCATGTCGCCTATGCTGATAGCTTGACAGCACAAATAAATAGTCCACAAATCCAAGATCTCTCAACCGTCCTTGGGGCAGAATCGGCAAGCCGCTCGAGGTGTGCACTGCCGCGCCATCAAGCGTCAGAAATATCCAGTCGAACACGCGCTGATGCGCAAGCGTATTGGCCGCGCGCATCGGCTCAAGGCAGTTTGCCAAACACATATTGGAAAACTGGTCGAATAAAACGAAGGCCACTTTAATCGCAGCTTTGGGATGTTTTGACCATTTCTGCATACTTTTTGTCGTTTAAGGCAAATATACACGGGCTGCCAGCGCGTAATAGAGGAATTGGATTAAGCGATAAGGGATTGATATGCCGCTTACAATGAATCGTGATGTGTTTATCACATGCGCTGTTACCGGATCAGGTGCCACGCAAGATCGCAGCCGCTATGTGCCGCGCAGCCCGCAGGAAATCGCCGATAGCGCAATTGCAGCTGCCCGCGCAGGCGCGGCAGTGGTGCATTGCCATGTGCGCGATCCTGAAACCGGCGCGCCAAGCCGCAATCTGGCCTTTTATCGCGAGGTTACCGAGCGCATCCGCGACTCGGAGGTTGATATGGTTTTGAACCTGACCGCGGGGATGGGCGGGGATATCGTGTTCGGGGATGCTTCGGCGCCTTTGCCGTTGCAACAGGGCACCGATATGGTGTCGGCCGAAGAGCGCATCGCGCATATTGCCGAATGCCTGCCCGAAATCTGCACCTTAGATTGTGGCACAATGAATTTTGCCGAAGCCGATTACGTGATGACCAATACGCCGGGGATGTTACAGGCGATGGCGCGTCGGATGAGCGAACTGGGCGTAAAGCCCGAAATAGAGGCCTTCGATACGGGGCATTTATGGTATGCCAAACAGCTGGTACAGGATGGTGCGTTGGCGCCGCAAGCTTTGGTTCAATTATGTATGGGGGTGCCGTGGGGCGCGCCTGATGATCTTAATACGTTTATGGCCATGGTGAATAATGTTCCCGATGATTGGACTTTCAGCGCATTTTCCTTGGGCCGCAACCAAATGGCTTATGTGGCCGCGGCGGTTCTGGCCGGGGGCAATGTACGCGTTGGGCTGGAAGATAATTTATGGCTGGAAAAAGGCGTTTTGGCTGAAAATTATCAATTGGTTGAGCGCGCAAAGACCATAATCGAAAATATGGGCGCCCGCGTAATGGGCCCCGCAGCTTTGCGCGAAAAGCTTGGGCTGATCAAACGCGCCCCGCGGGGCTAGCGTCGATGGCACGGCGGGTTGTGCTGACCGGGGCAGCTTCTGGCATTGGCTTGGTGATGGCAAAGCGATTTTCCGAGTTGGGCGATCGGGTGGCGCTGTGCGACAGTTCGCCCGTGCATCTGGCCGCAGCGCAAGCGGCGCTTCCCAACGCGATAACGGCTTTGGCGGATGTGACCGACGAAGGTCAAATGCAGCAATTTTTTGCTCAGGTTTCGGCTGTCTTTGCGGGGGTGGATATTTTTATCAGCAATGCGGGCACGGGCGGGCCTGCAGGGCCGCTTGACGCATTGCAATATGACGCGTGGCAAGCCTGTCTGTCGGTAAATTTAAACGGTGCTTTTCTGGGTGCGCGTTGGGCCTCAGAGACGATGCGCGCGCAAGGCGCGGGCGTGATCCTGTTTATGTCGTCAAGTTCTGGGCTGCATGGGGTTCCGATGCGCAGCCCCTATGTGGCGGCAAAATGGGGCTTGATTGGCCTCACCAAAACATTGGCGATGGAGCTTGGCCCAAGCGGCGTGCGGGTAAACGCGATCTGCCCCGGCGCGGTTGAGGGTGATCGCATGCAGCATGTGCTTGAGATCGAGGCAAACGCAACCGGGCGCAGTCTCGAAGAAATGCGCCAACAATATAGCCAAGGCGTGTCGTTGCGGCGGTTCGTTAGCCCGGAAGATATTGCCGATATGGCGGTGTTCCTAAGCTCAGAGGCAGCCCGACAGGTGACCGGCCAGGCCTTGGCGGTGGACGGGCATACAGAACGTATGGTTTAGCGCAAAGGCGCCCAAGCAAGGGAAATATGTAAAATGGTTCAGAAAACGGCAGCGATAATCGGCGGTGGAGTGATTGGTGGCGGTTGGCTTGCGCGCTTTTTACTGAATGGCTGGAACGTGAATTTATTTGATCCCGATCCGCAGGCCGAGCGCAAAATTGCCGCCGTTTTGGTAAATGCCCGCCACGCATTGCCTATGCTTTATGAGCGCGATTTGCCCCAAGAAGGCGAATTAACGATTTGCAGGACCATTGAGCAGGCCGTCAGCGCTGCGGATTGGATCCAAGAAAGCGTTCCCGAGCGGCTCGAGATTAAGCATAATGTGATCGCGGATATTCAAAAATACTGTTTGCGAAACGCCATTATAGGATCTTCAACATCGGGTTATAAGCCATCTGAATTGCAAGAAAAATCAGATTTTCCAGATCAGATAGTCGTTGCCCATCCGTTTAACCCTGTCTATTTGCTGCCCTTGATTGAACTTGTTCCCAGCCCCCGCAGTGGCAAAACGCATATTGCGCAGGCGCAGGCGCATCTAACCGCGCTTGGCATGTTTCCTTTGTTGGTGCGCAAGGAAATTGATGCGCATATTGCCGATCGCTTTTTAGAAGCTGTTTGGCGCGAAGGCTTGTGGTTGATCAAAGATGGGATCGCCACGACAGAAGAAATTGACAATGCCATTCGCTATGGGTTTGGATTGCGTTGGGCGCAGATGGGGCTTTTTGAGACGTATCGGATTGCAGGCGGTGAAGAGGGCATGGCGCATTTTATCGCCCAGTTTGGGCCGTGCCTCGATTGGCCTTGGACCAAATTGATGGATGTGCCCGAATTGACCGATGAGTTGATTCAACAAATTGCCGATCAATCTGACGCACAATCGGGGGATTTGTCGATCCGCGCGTTAGAGCGCAAGCGCGATAACAATTTGGTGGCTATTTTGCGCAGTCTGAAGCAGCAGGGCAATGCCGCCGGCGCTTTGATTGGCGAGCATGATCGCACTTTACAGCCCAAGTTTAAGCCCGCGCCCAAACTGCGCAGCGTATCGCGGGTGATCCCCGTTGATTGGACGGATTACAATGGCCATATGAATGAGGGGCGCTATGGGCAAGTGTTTTCCGATGCTGCGGATAGTTTTATGATTTCGATCGGGGCTGATGCTGCATATATCGCCGCGGGGCATAGCTATTTTACCGCCGAAACCACAGTGAAATATTTGCAAGAAACCCATGCGGGGCAGCATATCTACGTTGAAAGCGAAGTTGTGCTTGCCGAGGGCAAAAAATTGAAGCTGCGCCATTTTATGCGCGCCGATGATGGCACGACCTTAGCAAGCTGTGAGCAATTCATGCTGCATGTCAGCCTGAGCACCCGAAAATCATGCCCGCCTTTGCCCGAGGTGGCGGATCGTTTGAATGCTCTAAAATCGGCGATTGAGGAGTAGAGCTTATGAATTTTGGATTGAGCGAAGAGCAGGAGATGATCGTCAACACGGTGCGCAGCTTTGTTGAAAAAGAGATTTATCCGCATGAAGATCTGGTCGAGCAAAGCGCAGAGGTGCCCCGCGAAATCGCCGAAGATATAAAACAAAAAACCATTGATATGGGGTTTTACGCGTGTAACTTCCCCGAATCTGTGGGCGCTGCCGGTCTCTCCCATGTTGATTTTGCCTTGGTTGAGCGCGAATTGGGTCGCGGTTCGATGGCGCTAACGCATTTCTTTGGGCGCCCTCAAAATATCCTGATGGCTTGTCAGGGCACGCAGGTGGAACGTTATCTGAAACCCGCCATACGCGGCGAAAAAATGGATGCGCTGGCGATGACCGAACCGGGCGCAGGATCAGATGTGCGCGGTATGGCCTGCAGCGCCCAGCGCGAGGGGGGGGATTGGGTTTTAAATGGTAATAAACACTTTATATCTGGCGCAGAACACGCGGATTTTGTTATTGTATTTGTTGCAACTGGGGTAGATGAAACGCCGCGGGGCCCAAAGAAACGCATCACCACATTCCTAGTGGATCGGGGCACGCCTGGGTTCACCATTCGCGAGGGCTATAAATCGGTCAGCCATCGCGGATATAAAAATATGATTTTGGAGTTTGACAATTGCCGATTGCCAGACGCGCAGGTTTTGGGTGAAGTCGATGGCGGATTTTCGGTTATGAATGAATGGCTTTATGCCACGCGGATCACCGTGGCCACGATGGCGGTTGGGCGCGCCCGCCGGTGTTTTGAATATGCATTGAATTATGCCGCTGAGCGCAAACAATTTGGGCAACAGATTGGAAAATTTCAGGGCGTAAGCTTTCAAATTTCTGATATGATCACCGAGATCGATGCGGCCGATTGGTTGACCTTGGCCTCTGCATGGCGGCTGGATCAAGGGCTGCCCGCAAACCGCGAAATTGCCAGCGCTAAGCTTTATGCCAGCGAAATGCTGGCGCGCGTCACCGACACAACGCTACAAATATTTGGCGGTATGGGCTTGATGAGCGATTTTCCGATCGAACGGTTTTGGCGCGATGCCCGCGTCGAGCGGATTTGGGATGGCACCTCGGAAATTCAGCGCCATATCATCAGCCGCGATCTGTTGCGCCCGCTAAATGCTTAGGTTGCTTTGAGATAAGGCAAGGGGGAAAAATTGCGGGATCTCACTCGTTTGTTAAACCCGAAATCCATCGCGGTGATTGGCGGCGGTGTCTGGGGGCGATCGGTGATCGCACAATGTCAGAAAATTGGCTTTGAAGGCCCGATTTTTCCGGTGCATCCCTCTGCTCAAACGCTTGCAGGTTTGACAGCATTTCGGGATATTTCAGATTTGCCGATGGCGCCTGATGCTGTGTTTATCGGGGTTAACCGCCATGCGACCATCGACTGTCTTGGCAAATTGTCTGAATTGGGGGCAGGGGGCGCGGTTTGCTTTGCCTCTGGGTTCTTAGAGGCGCAAAACGAAACCGAAGATGGAGAAGCCTTGCAAGAGGCTTTGCTTGAGGCAGCGGGCGAGATGCCGTTCATCGGACCCAACTGCTATGGGTTTGTAAATTATCTTGAGGGGGCGGCGCTCTGGCCTGACCAGCATGGTGGGGCGCGTGTTAATTCGGGTGTGGCCATTCTCACGCAAAGCTCAAATATTGCGATCAATATCACCATGCAGCAACGCGGCCTGCCGATTGCCTATGCGGTGACGGTTGGCAATCAGGCGCAGATCGGGATGTCTGAAATTGGTCTGGCCTTGCTGCGCGATGCGCGTGTCACCGCCTTGGGGCTGCATATTGAGGGCGTGGGAGATTTGCGGGCGTTTGAAGCTTTGGCGGCAGAAGCGCGGCGGCTTGGAAAAGGCATTGTTGCTTTAAAAGTTGGCCGCTCGCTGCAAGCGCAGGCGGCCACTTTATCGCATACCGCTTCGCTTGCGGGCAATGCAGCGGCGGGCGATGCGTTGCTTGCGCGGCTGGGCATTGGGCAAGTGCGCTCGTTGCCCGAATTGGTCGAAACTTTGGTGCTGCTAAACCAGATTGGGCCACTTACGAGCCATCATATCGCTTCGCTTTCCTGTTCGGGGGGCGAGGCCAGCCTGATTGCCGATACTGCTTTGGACTATGATGTGGTATTTCCACCTCTTGATGGGCAGCAGCTTAGCGGGTTGCGCGCTGCTTTGGGGCCCATGGTGTCTCTGGCCAACCCTCTGGATTACCACACTTATATTTGGGGCGATGAGGCACGCATGACGGCAGCGTTTGCGGCAATCCTCAGCGGTGATGTGGCGCTGGCTTGCGTGATTGTTGATTTCCCCCGCTCTGATCTATGCGACCCCTCGGCTTGGCGCTGCGTGATTGCTGCTGCGCGCGCGGCCGCTAAGACGAGCGGCAAGCCAGTGGTGCTTCTGGGCAGCTTTCCAGAAAATATCCCTGAAGCGTTGGCCCTAGACTTATCCGGCGGCGCTGTTGTTGCGTTGCGCGGCTTGCCCGAGGCGCTCTGTGCTATTGGGGTTGCAGCCTTTATCGGCCGCCGGCACCTACCGGATCTGCCCCCGCCGCTTATTTTAGGCGCGTCGCCGCGCCGCGCCCAGCTGATCTCTGAAGCGCAGGCCAAGCAAGATCTTGCCAAATTCGGGGTTTTAATTCCGACAGGTGTGGTGGCGGCTTCTGCAGCCACGCTCGAGCGGGCCGCGGCAGCGCTTGGCTTTCCCGTCGTTTTAAAAACCATGGGCTTGGCGCATAAATCGGAAGCAAATGCGGTGCGTTTGAACCTTGGCAATCTGAAAGAGGTTCAGCGCGCGGCGTCTGAGATGCCGCAGGGCAGTTTTCTGATCGAAAATATGGTGCAAGGGGCAGTGGTAGAGCTTTTGCTCGGGGTTGTGCGCGATCCGGCGCATGGGTTTCTTTTAACGCTGGCAGCGGGCGGTGTCCTGACCGAGCTGCTGGAAGACAGTGCGTCCTTGCTATTGCCGGTGACCGCGCAGGATGTTGAACATGCTCTGGAAAGCTTGAAAGTTGACAAAATCCTTCGAGGCTTTCGGGGCAGGCCAAGCGGCAATCGCGCCGCGGTGATTGCTGCTGTTTTGGCGCTTCAGGACTATGTGCTTGCGCATAAAGATCAGATCGAAGAAGTTGAAATCAACCCGCTTATTGTGACGCCAAACGCGGCGATTGCGGCGGATGCATTGATCAGAATAGGACAGTTAGATGACAGAGACTCCGATTAAAACCTCGCGGCGTGGTCATGTGTTGGAGGTGACTATTGACCGCCCAAAAGCCAATGCGATTGATCTGGCCACCAGCCAGATTATGGGAGAAGTGTTTAAAAGCTTTCGCGATGATCCTGATTTGCGCGTGGCAGTTTTAACATCGGCGCATGATAAGTTTTTCTGTCCGGGCTGGGATTTAAAAGCGGCGGCAGAGGGCGATGCGGTTGATGGCGATTATGGCGTGGGTGGCTTTGGCGGCTTGCAAGAATTGCGCGGGTTGAACAAGCCGGTGATCTGCGCGGTGAATGGTATTTGTTGCGGGGGCGGATTGGAAATTGCGCTGTCTTGCGATCTGATATTGGCTGCAGATCATGCCCGCTTTGCGCTGCCCGAAATTCGCAGCGGTACGATCGCCGATGCCGCCAGTATCAAGCTGCCCAAACGCATCCCCTATCATATCGCCATGGAAATGCTGTTGACCGGGCGGTGGTTAGAGGCCGAAGAGGCCGCGCGATGGGGTTTAATCAACCATCTTTATCCCAAAGAAGATCTGATCCAAAAGGCGCGTGATCTCGCCGATCTTTTGGCCTCGGGTCCGCCCTTGGTTTACGCCGCGATCAAAGAGGTGGTGCGCGAGGCGGAAGATATGAAATTTCAAGATTGTCTGAATAAAATCACGCGGTCACAATTTGAAACGGTTGAAAGGTTGTATACATCCGAAGATCAATTGGAGGGGGCACGCGCATTTGCAGAAAAGCGCGATCCCATATGGAAAGGCAAGTAAAGGCTGACCCCTGTCAGGCGTCAAATCATCTTAAGGCTGATAAAACGGGGTCAGGCGCTGTCGCGCTTGCTGCAGTTTGGGTTAGATATCCAGCGTATTCTCTTTTTCCCAGGTTGAAAAATGCGCGGTGAATGCATCCCATTCCTGATGCTTTAACTTCAAATAAGCGGCTGAAAACTCATCTCCCAACATCGATTTTAAGCCTTTGTTCTTGTTAAATTCGCGCAATGCGTCCAACAGGTTCAAAGGCAGGCGTGGGGCGCCGCGCACCTTATGCCTTTCGGCATACATATCAATATCATAGCGTTTGCCTGGATCGGCATTGGTGCTCAGCCCATCCAGACCGGCGGCAATAATCACGGCTTGCAACAAATAGGGGTTGGCGGCGCCATCCGGTAGGCGCAGTTCAAACCGGCCAGGCCCAGGCACGCGCACCATATGGGTGCGGTTATTGCTTGTCCATGTGACGGTATTGGGTGCCCAAGTGGCCCCCGACATCGTCCGCGGCGCATTGATGCGCTTGTAGCTGTTGACGGTGGGGTTGGTAATCGCCGCCAATGCGCTGGCATGTTTCATGATGCCACCCAAAAAGTGCCGCCCGGATTGCGACAGGCCCAGATCCATCGCATCATCGGCAAACACATTCGTTTTTGCCGCGCTGCCGGCACCATCCCAAACCGAAATATGTGCATGGCAGCCATTGCCGGTAAGCCCTTCAATTGGTTTTGGCATGAAGGTGGCGCGCAGGCCGTGCTTTTCCGCCACTGATTTGGCCATGAATTTGAAAAAGCTGTGTTTATCCGCGGTTTTCAACGCGTCATCGAATTCCCAATTCATTTCGAATTGGCCATTGGCGTCTTCATGATCGTTTTGATAAGGGCCCCAGCCCAACTCCAACATATAATCGCAAATTTCGCGGATCACCTCATAGCGGCGCATCACGGCTTGCTGATCATAGCAGGGTTTTGCGGCGGTATCGAATGGATCGCTGATTTGATCGCCCTGTGGCGTGAGTAAAAAGAACTCAGCCTCAATACCGGTTTTCACGTGTAACCCCTGATCTGCGGCCTGATCAATAAGCTTGCGCAGCACGTTGCGCGGGGCCTGCGCGACATCTTCGCCCTCCATCACGCAATTCGCGGCCACCCAAGCCACCTCTGGCTTCCACGGCAATTGTATCACCGAAGACGCATCCGGCACCGCCAGCATATCAGGATGGGCGGGGGTCATATCAAGATAGGTTGCAAATCCGGCAAATCCGGCGCCATCTTCTTGCATTTCGGCGATGGCCTGCGCGGGTACCAGCTTGGCGCGCTGACCGCCAAAAAGATCGGTAAATGACACCATAAAATATTTAACACCTGTTGCTTTTGCAAATGCGGCGAGATCAGTGGTCATCTTTTTTATCCTTTCGACTGTGACAGGGGGGCTTGGCTGTTTAAGAGCTCAAAATGGAGTCTCCGCGCCGGGTATCCAGCTGGTGCCGGCAAGCGGCACGCCGGCCATGGCGGCGGCTTCAATCGTGAGCGCGCAGAGATCTTCGGGTTCCAAATTGCGCAAATTGTTTTTTCCGCAGGCGCGGGCGATGGTTTGCGCTTCAAGCGTCAAAACTTTGAGATAGTTTTTCAACCGCCGGCCGGCTGCAATCGGGTCTAGCCGGGCCATAAGCACTGGGTCTTGGGTTGTGATGCCAGCGGGGTCATTGCCCTCATGCCAATCATCATAGGCGCCTGCTGTGGTGCCCAATGCCTGATACTCGGCCTCCCATTTGGGATCATTATCGCCCAGCGCAATCAAAGCGGCGGTTCCGATGGAAACAGCATCTGCCCCCAGCGCCATGGCCTTGGCGACATCCGCGCCATTGCGAATTCCGCCCGAGACGACCAATTGAACTTTTCGGTGCATCCCCAGATCTTGCAGCGCTTTTACCGCCGGGCGAATGCAGGCCAAAGTGGGCAGGCCGACATGTTCGATAAACACATCCTGCGTGGCCGCTGTGCCACCTTGCATCCCGTCAATCACCACAACATCTGCCCCCGCTTTCACAGCAAGCGTTGTATCAAAATACGGGCGGGTTGCGCCTATCTTTACATAAATCGGTATTTTCCATTGGGTAATCTCGCGCAGTTCGATTAACTTGATTTCAAGATCGTCGGGGCCGGTCCAATCAGGGTGCCGGCAAGCCGAGCGCTGATCGATGCCCTTTGGCAGATTGCGCATATCGGCCACGCGGTCCGATATTTTTTGGCCCAAAAGCATTCCGCCACCGCCGGGTTTTGCCCCTTGCCCAACCACCATTTCAATCGCATCGGCTTTGCGCAGATCATCGGGGTTCATCCCATAGCGCGAAGGTAAATATTGATAGACCAGCTTATCAGAATGCCCGCGCTCTTCTGCTGTCATGCCGCCATCGCCCGTAGTGGTTGAGGTTCCCGCTGCTGTGGCGCCGCGCCCCAGCGCTTCTTTTGCAGGCCCGGATAGGGCGCCAAAACTCATCCCCGCGATGGTGATCGGAATATCCAGTTTGATCGGATTTTGCGCGTAGCGCGTGCCCAATGTAACCGAGGTGTCGCAGGTTTCACGGTAGCCTTCCAAAGGGTAGCGAGAGACCGAAGCACCCAAAAATAAAAGATCGTCAAAATGGGGAACCGCGCGTTTGGCGCCGCCGCCGCGTATGTCATAAATACCGGTCGCAGCTGCGCGGCGGATTTCGGCATTTACAGCCGGCGTAAATGTAGCGGATTGTATCGGTTCGGTGCGCGGCGCTGCCGCGGTTTCAGGGGGTTTGTTCATTCTTCACCTTAATAATCGCCGGCATGATCGACGTCAAAATTATAGAGTTTGCGCGCCGATCCATAGCGCTTAAAGTCGCTGGGCTTGGCCGTGCTTTCCGCGCGCTCGAGCAAAGCCTGCACTTCGGCAAGATGTTCGGGACGCATTTCTTTCTCAATGCAATCTGCCCCTAAAGATTTTACCGCCCCGCGCACGAACAGCTTTGCCTCATATAGGCTATCGCCGAGCGCTTCGCCCGCGTCACCGCAGACAACCATTGTGCCCGATTGCCCCATAAAGGCTGACATATGGCCAATATTACCATGCACCACGATGTCAATTCCCTTCATAGAGATCCCGCAGCGCGAGGAGGCATTGCCTTTGATCACCAAAAGCCCGCCATGGCCCGTTGCCCCCGCATATTGGCTGGCATCGCCCTCAATAATCACCGTGCCGGACATCATATTTTCCGCAACGCCCGGGCCCACAGAGCCTTTGATGCGCAGACGCGCTTGTTTGTTCATTCCCGCGCAATAATAGCCGGTTGAGCCTTCAACGGTCACGTTAATCGGCGCGTCTAATCCAACCGCAATTGCGTGAGCGCCTTTCGGGTTCAAAATCTGCCATTCTGTTTGATTGGCGCCGGTACTTTGGCTTTGCAACTGCGCATTGGCCTGTCGCAGGTTTGTTTGGTCTAGATCGATTATTTGCATTTAATGGGTCCAAAAATAGACAGTTGCGGGTTCCGGTTCCCAAATATGGGCGCCGGCTATTCCGGGCAGATTGACCAAAGCCCGATATTCTGAGCCAAAGGCAACATATTGATCGGTTTCGGCCATCACAGCCGGTTTGCAGGCAATTGGATCGCGCAGCACGCCAAACCCATCTTTGGTGCCAACGACAAAGGTAAAAAAACCGTCCAGATCATCAAGGCTGCTTTGCAGCGCTTCGCCTAACGAGCTGCCATTTTGCATTTTCCATGTTAAATAGGCCGCGCCCACTTCAGTGTCATTTTCGGTTTCGATCACCACGCCTTCGCGCTGCAATTGACGGCGCAGCGAATTGTGGTTGGACAAGGATCCATTATGCACCAAGCATTGATCCGGGCCGGTATTAAAGGGGTGGGCGCCCATCGTGGTCACCGCGCTTTCGGTGGCCATTCTTGTATGGCCAATGCCGTGGGTGCCTTGCATCAGCGGGACATCAAACCGCTCTGCAACGCTTCTCGGAAGGCCGATATCTTTGTAAATCTCGATGTTATCGCCTGTGCTCATCACTCTGATGCCGGGATGCGCCTCGCGCATTCGGGCGCGTATCTCGTCGATCTGGTTTTGAGGAATTTCAAAAACCGCATGGCTGTTTTTGCGCTGCAAAGTCAGCGACTGTCTAAAGGTTGTTTTGAAATCTGCCTCCAAAGCGGCAAAGTCTTGATCCGGATGTGCAGATTGGATGGTGATTTTGGCGCGATTCTCGGCAGCCTTGCTATAGATGGCGATCCCTGCGCTATCGGGCCCGCGATCCGACATTGTGACGAGCATATCCGTGAGCATGCGCCCCAACGCAGCTTCCAGCGAGGGGTCTTTTAAGAAAAGCCCAACAATTCCACACATTATATGATCCTATGAGTCTGACGTAAGTTAGTGCGCTGCAAATTTTGGCTGTGATCGCGCTGGTAGGAAATACATTAGTAAGAAAATTATATGTTTCCAGTCTTGATTGGGGCTTGTTTCAAAAAACAGAGAATTTGCATAAAGTTTTTGCAAAAAAAAGGGCAGGCTTGCACAAGCCTGCCCAATTCATTTTTCTCTAAGGCTATTTTTCGGCGTCTTGGTATTTTTGCGCTTCAGAGCTGTTGCCCATCACCAAAACCACAATGCAAATGATGATCGCGATCAATGTGTACCAGCCTGGCGCGCTGCCGCCCCATCCGGTAAACATCACACCGCTTGCACCTTCGGCAAAGATCCCCGACCAATCGCCGGTGTCATATGGAAACCCCATTGTTTTTCTCCCTTTTCTAGATCAATTGGATGCGGGCGCAGAGGCAGGAATGCCTTCTGGATAGCCCTGAGCAGGCACTTTTACAGGATCAAGCCCGGCCAGTTCTGCCGCTTCCGGTGTGCGCAGCATGCCCAACCCTTTGAGAATCAAGGACACCACATAACCCGGGACAAAGCCCAGCAAGAAGAACACAACCGCACCGACGATTTGCCCCGTCAGCGAAATGGTTGGCCGCACGGCATCGCCCATAAAGGCATCTAAAGCGGGATATCCACTGGCAAAGACCCCCAGCATAATCAAGCCAAAGAGGCCGATTGTGCCATGCACGGTGACAGCGCCAACCGCATCATCTATTCCCATCCGCTCAAGAATATTCGCGCAAGGCTGCAGAATAACACCCGCGGCAAAGGCGATGATAAAGGCCAGACCCGGGAAATAGATATCCAAGCCCGAGGCCACCGAAATGATACCGGCCAACGCGCCAGACATCATCCAGAACGGATCTTTGGTGTAAATCCAAGCACCAATAATACCGCCGGCAATGCCCATTAGGATGTTGAAGGCCAAAGCTGAAAGCGTGATCGGCGTGCCATAAATCGTTGCCGGAGCGTTTTCATACCATGACCAACCTTCGCCGGGCACAATCACGCAGGCCATCAAAAAGCCCCAGAAGCCGACGATAATCAGCATCAAACCCGTCACCGTCATCGGCATGTTATGTCCCGCGATGTGATTGGCGCTGCCATCGGCGTTGAATTTGCCAATTCTAGGCCCAAGATTCACCAAAACGCCAAGCGCGAAGAAGCCTGCCACCGCGTGTACTAGGCCCGCTGCGCCAAAATCATGTAGCCCCCATTGCGTGACCAGCCAGCCATCTGCGTGCCAGCCCCAAGCTGCCGCAACCACCCAAGCAAAAGAACCCAGAACGATCGCTAGGATGGTGAAACCCACCGTTTGAATGCGTTCGATCACCGCGCCGGACATGATAGAGGCTGTGGTGCAGGCAAATAGCGCGAAGGCGCCAAAGAAAACGCCCGAGGCTTGATCGGCAATATTTGGCCCCATAGCGGCCGCGCCATCCCCCCAACCCAAAGCGATTGAGCTTGCATATTCGGCGCCGGAAATTTCCATCGCGCCCATAGATAGGCTGAGGCCGGTTGGAAATGCCCAATAAATCCACCAACCAAAGAAGTAGAAAGTAGGGATCATAAAGGCAAAAGCCAGAATGTTTTTGACGCCCGATGAGAGCACGTTTTTCATTCTAGAGGCACCCATTTCATAGGCGAGAAATCCCGCGTGAATGATGATCATTAGCGGAATTGTTAAATAATAATAGGTTTCCGCAAACATCGTGTTTGTCACGCTGCTGCTGGCCTGAAGAGCGGCAACTTGCGCAGCTAATTCTGCAATTTGTTCTTCCACGATCTGTTCCCTTCGTTTTTAAATTTTACTCCCGTGCCGCTCCGCGGACATTCTGATGTGCCATTGCGGTTTGGCCGCTTAAGCAGGGCCTAAGCGTGGCTGATCATTGCAAATTTTCTGGTCTTTTTAACGAATAGATTTTGGGGTCTATGCCCTTATAAATTAGAGGCTAAAGAATAATTGAAAAAAATAATTAATATACTTTTCAATGCGTTATGAAATTTTTGTGAAAGGGGGAATGCAATCGAGAGTCTGGTTTTTATTTTTTTTTGAGATTTAAAACCGCAGTTGGCGCTCTGGCCGCTTTGATGATCTTGAAATTGCAGTTGGTTTTGCGTTTCTTTGACTATGGGTGACATGTCGCGGCGCGAATGAATAAGAATGAGAGGGCGGAACCCGTGATCCGCGAGGGCTATCTGCCTTAAAAAGTGAGGGACTTATGCAAAAACGTATCGCAGTGATCGGAGCCGGGCCATCGGGGCTTGCACAATTGCGCGCATTTCAATCCGCCGCCACGGCGGGCGCTGAAATTCCAGAGGTTGTCTGCTTTGAAAAACAGGCCACGTGGGGCGGTTTATGGGCCTATGATTGGCGCACCGGTCTGGACGCAAATGGCGAGCCCTGCCATGGTTCAATGTATCGCTATCTTTGGTCAAACGGGCCCAAAGAAGGCCTTGAATTTGCGGATTACAGTTTTGATACGCATTTTGGTCGACCCATTGCCTCTTACCCGCCGCGCGCTGTTTTGTTTGATTATATTGAGGGGCGGGTCAACGCCGCCGGGGTCAAAGATTGGATCCGCTTCAACACGGTAATTCGTTGGGTGTCTTATGATCCCGCCAGCGAAAAATTTCATGTTACCGCCCATGATCATGAAAAAGACAGCAGCTATACCGAACTCTTTGATCATGTGGTGGTGGCTTCGGGCCATTTTTCAACGCCAAATATGCCATATTATAAAGGGTTTGAAAGCTTTAACGGGCGGATTTTACACGCGCATGATTTCAGAGATGCCCGAGAATTCACAGATCAGGATATCTTAATTTTGGGCACCTCTTATTCTGCAGAGGATATTGGTTCGCAATGTTGGAAATATGGCTGCCGCTCGGTCACTGTGGCGCATCGAACCGCGCCGATCGGGTTTGATTGGCCCAAAAACTGGCAAGAAGTGCCGGCGCTAAAGCGCGTAGAGGGCAAAACTGCATATTTTATCGATGGCAGCAAGCGCGAGGTTGATTCAATCATTCTATGCACGGGTTACAAGCATTTCTTTAATTTTCTGCCGGATGATTTGCGTTTGGCCACGGCCAACCGGCTGGCTACAGCTGATCTTTATAAAGGGGTGGCTTGGGTCCATAACCCGAGATTATTTTATCTTGGCATGCAGGATCAATGGTTCACGTTTAATATGTTTGACGCTCAAGCCTGGTGGGTACGGGATGTGATTATGGGGCGGCTTGGAATACCCGAGGACAAAGCCCTTTTGCTGGCAGATGTGGCCGAGCGGGAGGCGCGCGAAGAGCTTAGCGATGATGCAAAATACGCAATCACCTATCAGGGGGATTACGTGAAAGAGTTGATTGGCGAAACCGATTATCCAGATTTCGATGTAGATGGCGCCTGCGAGGCGTTCTTCCAATGGAAGGCGCATAAGGGTCAGGATATTATGGGTTTCCGTGATAATGGCTACAAGTCGGCGATCACTGGCAAAATGGCGCCGGTTCATCACACGCCCTGGAAAGAGGCGCTGGATGATTCATTGGAAAGCTATCTTCAAAGCTGACAGATTTTTATACACGCAAGGCGTCTTTGCTGCTCGGGAAATACCGTGTTTTTCTGCCCCCCGCAGCGGTTTGTGCACTTGTTTTTCGCGTCATTGAACGTTGTGGATCGATGTTTCGAGCGCATGTAAAAACGATTTCGCCGATGAACTGGCCGAAAACAGCCAATAGGTTTCGTGATCCACGCATAAAATTATTGTGCCCAGATGCTCCATCTGCGTGCGCGCAACCGCGTTAACCGCGAACCGCTCGGGGTGCAAATCAATGGGACAAATGCGCTCAAGCGCGCTGCGGCAACCAGGCCCTGATATTTCCAAACCCACCCAGTTATGGCTTTGATCTGTTGTGTAAACGGCGCTTTTCATCAGGGTTTTAATCTGTTGCTCCGGGCGTTCTGTATTTTGCGCTCGCGCGAAAAGCACAAACATGTGATCCAACCCCATGCGTAGCACCCGCGAGTCCAGTGCTGCCGCGCCTTGGCTCTGCCCGATATCGGGCATATCGATTCCAAATGCTGCTTTCAAAGCTTTGTGCACAGCTTGCTCCTCTTCCAAGGGAACCGCCATCGAGACTATGCATATATCGCTGATCTCGCGCAGGCTGATTGGTCCAAATTGCGATTGATAGCCGCCAAGAAATTCTTCCGAGGTTAATCTATATTCAGCCACGTTGCCGCCCTCCATCCGGATCATAGAAATGCGGTGATACGATCTTCACCTGTACCTCTTTATTCTGGGCTGGGTTGACCGCGCGCACCACTTCGCCCATGCGTTCATGGCCCGCCTTTATAAAGCCCAAACCGATCGAATGCCCCAAAACCGGCGAATAGGCCACCGAAGACATCCAGCCTTGATCATTGGCCATTGTTGCTGCGTCATTCAACGCGATGAAATGCGCCCCAGCAGACAGCGCTTGGCTTTGATCGACGGGTTTAAACCCGACAAGGCGGACCGCATCCTCGCGGTTCATTTCCGGGCGTTGAGACAGGGTTTTGCCAATGCAATCTTTCTTGGCGCTGACAAACCCGCCCAGCCCCAGATTCAACGCTGATGTTTGCCCGTTTAATTCATTCCCCGCGGCATGGCCTTTTTCGATCCGCATCACCCCAAGCGCTTCGGTACCATAGGGCACAGCGTCAAATTCCTGGCCTGCTTGCATCAAGCAGTCCATCATTGCGGTGCCAAAGCGCGCGGGCACGGCGATTTCATAGGCCAATTCACCTGAAAAAGAAATTCTGAACAAACGGGCTGGCGTACCGCCGCAGACGGTGGTTTCAGCGCAAGCCATGAAGCCGAAGCCTTCGTTTGACAAATCGAACGGTTTGTCCACAAGCTTTTGCAACAGCGCGCGCGAATTCGGCCCGGCCACCGCAAATTGTGCCCAAGCATCCGTGGTGGAAATCATATGAACATCAAGCTCAGGCCACAGGCATTGCCGCGCAAATTCTAAGCGCC
>Ga0255779_1001828_pt1 | contig 23540 bp, 22 predicted proteins | sample 011ome_21_FD_179977 | JGI IMG/M metagenome (GOLD analysis project Ga0255779, IMG submission 179977) | Coastal salt marsh microbial communities from the Groves Creek Marsh, Skidaway Island, Georgia - 011508AT metaG (version 2) | ecosystem: Environmental > Aquatic > Marine > Intertidal zone > Salt...
CACCAAATATGAGGTTTAAACCAATACTAACCAGGCCATAAATGCCACCTAGTAGTAAGCCGATTACCAGCACATTCAAAATTTGATCCATGATCTGGTTCCTTGACTCAACCGACCATCACTCTTAAGAAACTTGTACCAGAGTGATGGTCTGATTGAATTTTTTAGCGGTTACGGGCGACCGAGCGGCTTGAGTGTCACGTTTGGCAAGACCGCCTCTTTCGGATAAACAGTCACCATCGCACCAGACTGCCACTGGGAAGCCGTGAAAGATGCGCGCGTGTTCTGCATCTTGTCGTCAAACTTGGCACCAAAGCCAGAGGCATAAGTGCCCTCTGGCTTGTCAAGCTTCTGCGCTGCTGCGCGAACTTTGTCGGGGTCAACGCTGCCGGCTGCCTTGATCGACTCAAATAAGATTTGCGCACCAGAAAACGCCGCCATACCCTGTGGCGCAATGGGATCCTTCTTGTACTTGGCTTGGTAGGCAGCGAGGTAAGCCTTATTGCCTGGACCGTAACTGTCTTTAATATCGTTACGGGGATAGCCTACGACTAGCACACCCTCTAAATAGCTGGCGCCAACCGCCTCTAGTGTTTCAGGTGTGTCGCCTGTTCCCACAAACAAAATGGCCGACGGTTTCCAGCCTTGTTCACGAATAGTACGGAGCATCAAATTTCCATCTGGAACATACCCTGTTTGAATCAAAATATCTGGGTTAGCCTGTTTTGCGCGCAACACTGTATCGTTCAGATCAATACTCTTCCAGGAGTGCGCACCAACGCCAACAACCTGCGCCCCCATTTCGGTCAATAATTGCTTTTGCGCTTTGGCAACGCCAGTACCGTAGACTGAATCTTCACTTTCTAGCCATACCTTGACGTCCTTGATATCCTTTTTTAACGCTGGTGCTATCAAGTCCCGAACGACCTTTGAAGACGTCACAGCAAATACGTTACCGTCAGGCCCACTCCGAATGAAGTTGGGCAAACCACGCTCCGTCAGCGTCTGAAAAACAGCGTTGGTCTCCCAGTACAACTTGTTGTAGCGCATAGCCGCGTCACTGGCGGTCATGGAAATACCGCTCACATAGGTTCCAAGTAATAGGTCTACTTTTTCGCGTGTCACCAACTGCTCAACTGTCGCAATACCTTGTTGCGGATTCGTTGCATCACCCCTGATTAATTCAACTTTTTTGCCTAAAAGGCCACCACTTGCGTTCAGTTGATCTACCGCGATTTCGTACCCGCGCGTGACCTCAGTTCCATACAGAGCAAGTGGGCCGCTGTAAGGGTTGATCGCCCCAATTTTGATGGTCTGTGCATTAGCAGTCGAAACCAAAGATACAACGGAAGCCAGCGCGATACCGGCTAGTGCTGTCGATTTTTTCATGTCTATCTCCTAAAAGTTTTTTGAGTGTTGACGCGTACTCTCCTTCCCCACGTAACGGACTTGCGTCAAAATCCGTCGTCGTGTTCTTAGATCTCATTGAATTGCCCCAACAGCTTTACCAATCGGCCAAAAAATACCGCCACTTGTCACACCACCATCAACAGCGAGATCTGCGCCTGTGATGTATGAGGATTGCGGACCGAGTAAAAAGAACATCACATCCGCAATCTGATCGGGATGCGCCATTTTTCCGATCGGGGTAATGCCTTTTAAAGCCTCAAATAGCTTGTCGTTGCTACGAATCATGTGCGTATCTACAACCCCCGGGCATATGCAGTTCACCCTGATGCCAGCGGAGGCCAGCTCGATCGCTGCGCTTTTTGTCAGTCCACGCAATGCCCACTTGCTGGTGGAATAGGCCGCGGAGTGGTAGCCCGTCATTCCCACGGTGGACGAGATACTCACAATTGCACCTCCAGCGCGCATCAATGGCGCCAAATATTTAATTCCGAGAAAAGCGCCGGTCAAATTGATGTCCAGTACGTGGTTCCATTCGATGAGGTCAGTTTTAGTCACCGTGCTTCTCGCACCCGTGATACCGGCGTTGTTCACCACGCCCATGACCACTGTCCCACTTCTCGATAAATGCTGTTGCAGTGCGTTCCAAGCGGCGTCATCTCTGACATCCATCTCATGAATGGTTAATTCACCATCTAAGTGCACGCTATCTGTCTTTAAATCATCCCAGTCCTCGTGGGCTACAGGTAGACAATCCACGACATGCACATGCGCACCCGCTTGCAGCAACTGCCGCGTGATCGCCGCACCCTGGCCGCGAGCGCCCCCGGTAACCACTGCCACCTTATTTCGCCAATATTCGCGCATGTCGTACAAGTCCATACCTCGCATTCAATATGAAACGCTCATTTCAAAGCTTTAAGAAATTGGCTTAAATCTAGGGATTGCTACACCGTGCTCTTCTTCGATCACCAGCACCAATCGTTGATCAATGACCAGCGACTCAAGGTCTGCGGAGCCAACCACATTACTAATTAGACGGGGTCCCTCATCCAATTCGACAATAGCAACTGCATAAGGGAGGCGCTCTTCAAACGCCGGGTGATAGGCCATGTGATAAACCACCCAGCTGATCAACTTGGCTCCGCCAGAAGCCCGCTCCCAGCGCCAGTTGTCCGATAGACAATCTGGACATTCGCTCCGTGCAGGAAGCCAATGGTGTCCGCAGGACACGCAGCTCTGATAGGTCAGCTCTCCGCGCTCTAAAGCCTCCCAGTAAGGCGAATTTATGGCGTCGCGCTCGGGTCTCGGAAAGTCAATAGCCTTTGTTTCCATTTGAAAATTCCTATTCACTGCCTAATACCAGCGTCGAGTGCGTGTGCATGATTCCGCCTTGATTACTCACAACGCACTTACGCGCACCGCGAACTTGATTCACTGACTCGCCTCGCATTTGACGCACGCCTTCCAGCACCAGTTGTAGCCCTGGCATACCTGTTTCCGACAGCAAGCCACCCGACGTATTGATCGGCAAAACGCCGCCAATTTCGATCTGACCATCCTGAACAAATTGACCGCCCTTCCCTTTTGCGCAGAAACCATAGGCCTCCAGGGTCATTAGCGCTGCAATGGTGAAGCAGTCATAGATCTGCGCCACATCGATGTCTTTTGGTTCGATACCTGCCATAGCGAACGCCGTCTTAGCTGAAACCTCAGCTGCAGTCGATGTGAGGTCTTGCCGCTGTGCAACCTCCCAAGAGGTTTGACCCTGACCAAATCCCAAGATAGGTACTGGCTTTTCGACACCAAGAGACCTAGCACGTGCCGCACTCATAAGGACTACGGCTGCAGCGCCATCGGACACCAAGCAACAGTCGTCGCGGCGCAACGGGGCAGCGATCAAACGGGAGGCGCGGTATTGCTCCAGGGTCAATGGTTTTCGTAACTGCGCGTTCGGGTTGTTTGCGCCATGCTTACGACATGCAATGGCAATGGCGCCGAGTTGATCGCTGGTAGTTCCGAATTCACCCATGTGGCGTCGCGCAATCATGGCGTAAGAGGCCGGCGTCCCAAACCAACCAAAGACACTGTCGTCACCCCAAGCCTTTTCATAAGCCTGACGTGTACCTGTGGCCGGATTATCTGCAAGGCAAACGACGGCTACTTCACATTGACCCGCCTGTATCGCCATCGCTGCATATCCCATCATGCTGATGTTGCTCGCGCCACCCTGATCCCATACTCCACCAATACGGGGAACGATTCCCATCGCCTCAGCCAGCTTCTGGCCGTACATCATTTCAAACTTCGACGTGGGAAACTTCACAAACAGTCCATCGATCATGCTCTTCTCAACGCGCGCATCGGCAAGCGCTTTACGAATAGCCTCAATGTTCAGTGATAGCGTGCTGCGTCCTGGTAGCTTGCCAAAGGCGGTGTTACCTATACCAGCAACGACGACTTGACCGCGCATTAGATCACCCCTTCATCAGATAATTTCGAGATCTCGACGTCACTTAAACCGAGCCAGTCACCGTAAACAGCATGGTTGTCACGACCTAAGTGACCACTTGGAATTAAAGGGAGTGGCTCTAGCCCATCAAAGCGTATGGGCGAATTCGGCAGACAGACGCGACCGTAAAGGGGATGATCAACCCACTCTAGGGCTCGCCGGCTGTGCATATGCTCGTCGTTAACAACCTCCTCAAGATCACGCACCGGTGCGCAGGCAACACGGTGACGCATCAACAGTTCGAACAAGGCCTTTTTCTCGAACGCTTTAGTAAATTCACTCACCAAGGAATCAATCTCATCCATGTGAGTAACGCGCGATTTCAAATCAATGAACCTTGGATCGTGATGAAGGTCAGGGCGTCCCATCGCTTCAGTTAGGGAGCGCCAATGCGTTTCGCCGACACATATGATCGCTATGTAGCCATCTTTCGTGGGGTAGACGTTATACGGCGCCTCTGCCATACCGCCGTGACGGTTACCAGTCCGCGATGGTGCGCGGTCACCCATGCTGTAGTGCAGGCCTAGGTTCGAGCTCAAGGATGCGTATACCGCCTCCTGCATAGACACCTCTACCATGCGACCACGCCCTGTTCTCTCTCGCTCGAACAGTGCGGTCATGATCGCGCCGTACAAGTGCACCCCGCCAAAAAAATCGCACAACGCAGGCCCGGCCTTGACAGGTGGACGATCTGGGAAACCTGTCACACTCATAACCCCCGCCATCGCTTGGACGGTTAAGTCCATTGCGGGGTAGTTTTTGTTGGGACCGGACAGTCCATACCCCGACCCCGAACCGTAAACCAAACGTGGGTTAATCGTTTTCAAACTGTCGTAACCAAGGCCCAATCTATCCATAGCACCAGGTGAGAAGTTTTCAACCAAAACGTCACCTCGGCGGACCATCTCATGCAGCAAATCCTTCCCTCGCTGGGTTTTTAGATTGAGCGTCGCAAACGATTTGTTGGAGTTCAACATTGCAAACGGCAACGCAGCGCCGCCAACTACACCTCTGCGCCGGAGGTGTTCACCACCTTTGACCTCAATCTTGATCACTCTGGCACCAGCCATCGCCATTAAAAAGGTGCAGTAGGGGCCATTGTAGATTTGACCTAAATCAACAACGGTGATGCCATCTAATGGGAACTGCGCGTTCATACCTCAGCATCCTTTGAAATCGGGTTTCCGCTTTTCTGAAAACGCGGCTGGCCCCTCTTTTGCATCCTGTGTTTGCATCAGCATCCGATTCATCACTGCTTCGATGCGAAGTCCAGTGGTCAAGTCGGTATCTCGGCTCCGAACGGCCAACTCTTTGGCAGCTTGAACCGCTAACGGTGCGTTCGCTGCAATCTGTCGTGCATAGCTGTACGCTGCCTCCAATAGGTGATCGGGTGCAACTACTTTGTTAATCAGCCCCCAACGTTCTGCGACGACAGCGTCAACCCCCTCACCGGTCAGCAATAACTCCATCGCAATGGCATAGGGAAGCTGATCCAATACGCGCTGTGTTCCGCCGTTACCAGGAATAACGCCACGCTTCACTTCCGCCAAACTGAATGTGGCGTTCGTGGACGCGACCCGAATATCCGTCGCGAGCAGAAGGGTCATACCGCCGCCTAAGCAATAGCCATTAACAGCCGCAATCACAGGCTTCCAGACCTCTAGGCCTCGGTTGAGTAGTTGGTCCCTTTGCGTTAACCACATGTCGGACAGATCAGGGGGGGCTGTCAAAAAGGACTTGATATCAGCGCCTGTTGTGAAGGAGCGATCTCCAGCACCCGTCACAATCGCAACCCGGATAGCGGGATCATCCCGAACGGTCCGCCATGCCGCAGAAAGATCCTTGTAGTGCGCAGCATCCATAGCGTTCAGACGCTCGGGGCGATTGATCGTGATGCGTGCAATACCTTCGTCAGAAACTTGAAAGTCAATTGACATGTCTCGCCTCCCCTAATTTCCAGAACGTGAGGAGCCCAACATGTCGCGAGCTATTACCATCCGATGGACCTCTGAAGGGCCCTCACCAATCCGCTTGATTCGCATTTCGCGGTACCAACGCTCCAAAGGCAACTCCTGCGCAACGCCCATTCCACCGAGCACTTGAATACACCGATCGACGACTCTGCCGGCAACCTCTGTGCCATAGACTTTGGCAATCGACGCATCAACTTTGATATCGCGTCCGAGGTCTGCATTCCATGCAGCCTGATAAACCAGAAGGCGCGCCGCACGTAACTCAATCTCGGAGTCAGCCAACATCCATTGAATTGCTTGCTTATCAGCGAGATGCGAGCCAAATGTCTTGCGTTGAAGGGCCCAATCCTTTGCTACTTCAAGTGCGGCTTGGGCAATGCCAATAGTTGCAGCGGCATAAGGCGGCCTCGCATGAACCAACCATTCCTCAGCAAATGCGAACCCCTTTCCCTCATCGCCTAGGCGGTCTTCAATCGGGACCTCGTAATCAGTGAAGTGCACCTCATAGGGTGCGTATGACCGGATCACTGGGATTTTGGATAGGGTGATGCCAGGTCGGCTCTTATCTACCACAAAGCTGGTAATCGCATCGCGACCTTTGCTCTCCCCCACACGCGCAAAAACGATCCCCCACTTCGCCATACTCGCGCCAGAAATCCAAATTTTTGTACCGTTAATGACGTACCGATCACTCTTACGTTCTGCGCGGGTCTGGATAGCTCGACCAGGATCTGAACCGCCACTCGGCTCACTTATTGCTACAAAAGCTTTTGTCCCATTAATCACATCTTCTCTGGCGAAGCGCTGCTGATACTCAGTGCCCTTCCAAATCACATTTGGCGGGTCAAAACCGAAAGCACCACAACCGGCGATATAGGCTCCCATTCGGCACTTCGCGGTTTCTTCCGCTGCGACACACTGTCCAAGTAAGTTCAACCCTGCGCCACCATACTCCGATGGCGTCTCAAACAACCACAGCCCTAGATCTCGTGCTTTGTTCTGTATCGCAGCGAGTGCCTCGGGGCTCGGCGTGAACGCATCGTGTGGCAGTGTGTCCTCGAGGGGTTTTACCTCCTCCTGCATGAAACGACGAATTGTGTCCCGCAGCATTCGGAGTTCCTCTGGTAACTCCCAACTTCCAGTGGTATCGTGCATCGAATTCTTACCTCCGATTGTGTTTGTCAAGGCGCACTAAACGCTTGGACCGCTCAGATTCGCTTGCGCTGATATCAATTTCAAACTCGGGCGAGCCGGCATACGCCACGCGTTGTCGCCCAATCACGACGCCGTACTTTTCTTGGGCAGTCTCTGGACTGATCACGCCACGGTTCAAATCCAACTCGACCGCGCTTAAGGGTCTTTCGAGGGGGTTTCCCCAGCCGCCGCCGCCGGGCGACCCAACGCGCAGTGAGTCACCGGCAGACAAAGACTCTTTTTCCTGTTTACTCCTGAGAGTTGGTTTCCAAGACTTTCCGCCAGTCACGAATGTCACGCTGTTTGACTGCGCGGCACCACCGCCACATATGCCAAATGGCGCATGATCAACGCGATCCCCGAGAACCGAGACCGTGGTATCCGACAAAGTCGTAAAGCCGTACTCGGTGCCACAACCACCTCGATGCCAGCCTGCACCTCCTGAGTCCTCACGAATTCTGAAGTAATCGAAACGGAGAGGAAACCGATGCTCAGACATTTCTAGCGACATGAAATTCGCCATCGATTGCGGCGGTGTGCCGTTTACCAATCCGTCACTCGCGCGGGTCGCACCGTATCCTCCTGGATAAGGAAACACGCCAACGAAATATTTTTTACTCTTTGGGTGCACGCCGCTGATGGCGACTACACCGATCGTTCCAAAAAAAGCAGCGGGTGTTTTGTCTGGCAAGATCTTTGACAGAGCGCCAAATACAACGTCAATCACACGGCCCATTGGATCTAGATAGCCACCACAAGCAGCTGGATACTCGGCCGAGAGTAACGTCCTGTCTGGCACATGTATGCTAATCGGACGGAACGTACCGCCGTTAACAGGGACGTCTGGGAATATGTGTTTGATTGCCACAAAGCACGACGACAACGTTGTGTTCCGCGACATGTTCAACGGACCCCGCGCAAGAGGGCCGGTACCAGTAAAGTCAAAATGCATTTGATCACCCGTAACGGTGATCGCAAGCTTCACCGGAATAGGCTCATCAACGATTCCATCGTTGTCGATAAAGTCTTCCCAGGTGTAGGTTCCATCAGGTAATTCCGCAATATAAGATCGCATCTGACGCTCTGAGTACGCAATCATTTCGTTGAGACACTCACCCAATACCTGCAACCCATATCGCTCTACGAGTGCTTCTACACCCCGATTGCCAACATTAAAAACATTGACCATCGCAGCCATATCGCCAGCGATTTCGTTCGGAAGTCGCACATTCGCTTTGAACATCGCAACCAACGCCTTGTTCAATTTACCAGCGTCGTATAGCTTGATGGGCGGGATCACAATTCCCTCTTGGTGAATTTCGGTCGCGCGGGGCGCCCAGCCCCCGGGAACATTGCCTCCCATGTCCATCCAGTGCCCCGTGGTCGCCATAACGGCAAATAACGTGTCATTGACAAAGACCGGGGCGATGATCTGAACATCCTGAAGATGACTTCCACCCATGTAAGTCTCGTTCATGATCCAGACATCACCGGGCTTAAAACCACCATCCTCGTTGGCCATTTCAATGACTTTTTGAACGGCAAACTGCATATAAGATAGGAAAACGGGCAACCCATATCGACCTTGTGCAATCGTCTCACCGGTAATGGGATGAAAGATGCCGTTAGCACAATCGTTAGTCTCGGAGATGATGGGCGATATCGCGGCATGAATAAGATGCAAATCCATTTCATCGGCTATTTGTTCGAGGCTGCCGCGCACAACCGCTAGCGTTACTGGATCCATATTCACTTCACCTTTACAAGTAAATTGCCACGCTCATCAACAGAGGCCTTCATGTCGGGCTCAATCACAACCGTCGTATCAGTCTGCTCGACGATGGCGGGGCCATTGAATGACATGCCAGGCCCTAGGGCGCTACGCTGGTAGATTGGAGTGTCATGCCACGCGCCAAAATAGACGGGGCGGCGGGCACTAGCGACTGGTTGGCCTTGAAGGAAACTAGCGGTGTTTGGCATTGCGGAGCCCGTGCGGGTACCGATGACCGTGGTACGAATATTGACAACTACGGCCGGCATGCCTTCGAGCGTGTTTCCAAATTTTTCCCGATAGGCATCGTTAAACGCCTGCTCTAATCGCGTCGCAGACCATTCGGCGTCGACGACGACACGCAGCGAGTGAATCTGACCAGCGTAGGCCATATCAGCTGAATGAATAATTGAAGTTTTGTCGATAGGAACCCCACTTTCCGCCAGTTGGCGCTTTCCTTCCGCGCGCTGTCGATGGATGATCGTGCTGAGGTCATCGACGCTCAGCTGGTCAACACGCTTCTCTAATGTTTGAGATAGGTCATAGCGCAAATCTGCGTATACGCAGCCGAGTGCGCATAGGACCCCGGGATACACGGGTACCAGCATCGTGCTAACGCCAACTTCTCGGATCAAAGCCCCGCCGTGCAATGGACCTGCCCCACCAAATGCAACCAACGCAAAATCGCGGGGGTCAAGTCCACGCTCAATAGACATCAATCGCATACGGCCAGCCATTCGCTGATTCACGACAGCGAGAATTGCTTCTGCTGTTTGCTCCACGCCAAGCCCTAGTTGTTGACCCAAGGTTTTGACGGCGTTCCGCGCACCTTCGACATCTAGCAGCGACCCGTCTCCGTTCATACGGCTTTCAGGGTTGATCCGTCCCAGGACAACGTTGGCATCAGTAACCGTCGGTTCTGTTCCCCCTCTGCGATACGCAACAGGTCCAGGTGCGGCACCTGCACTGCGGGGACCGACCTGCAACATGCCGCCACGGTCAACACTTGCAATACTCCCGCCACCGGCGCCGATTGTGTGTACGTCGATCATCGGTAAACGTAACGGAATACGAAAATCCAGATTCGTTAACTCCGCGACCTCTGGCTCGCCATCGATAATTACCGCCACATCAAAACTGGTACCCCCCATATCGCCAGTGATGACGTGATTGAATCCAGCCTCAGATGCGATGCGCGCTGCGGCAATCACGCCCGCAGCTGGTCCTGAGCGAACAATGTACGCTGCACGTGACCCTAACTGGCGCAGCGGTGCGACACCGCCATTTGATTGCATGATTGCAACCTCACGGTCAAATCCCCAGCCCTTTAATTTTTCGGACAAATTGCGGGCATAACGTGCGACCAATGGCTGAAGGTACCCTTGCACGACCGCAGTGCTGGTGCGTTCGAATTCGTAGTACTCGCGAACAACTGAAGTTGCTGTCACCAACTCCCATTCCGGATTAATCTCCGCCAAGATGCTCCTTGCCCTGTCTTCGTGCGTGGTGTTGGCGTAAGCATGCATGAATGAAACCACGACAGAATCTACCTGCCGTGCCTTCAACTCTTCGCCGATCGCTCTGAGGGCTTGCTCATCCAGCGGTCGAATAACTTGACCTTCATGATCTAAGCGCTCGTCAACCTCAAAGCGAAGCTCTCGCGGCACCAGCGGCTCATGCACACCTTCGAGGCCATACATTTGTGGTCTGTCACGTCGGCCTAGCTCAATCAAGTCCCTAAAGCCAAAGGTCGTGATCAAGGCGCATTTAGCACCGCGTTTTTCGATCACTGCGTTTGTAGCGATGGTCGTTCCGTGCAGAATCGCCTCGATGCCGTCAGACGCTATTTCTGCTGCTTCCAATGCATTCAATAGACCGACAGAAGGGTCATGCGGCGTAGATGGCACCTTCAAAATTCGATGGGATTGACCAGCGCCACCAGAAAAAAATAAGTCGGTGAATGTGCCACCAACATCGATACCAACAATTCCCGACATTACAGTTCCCTGAGGTAATTGAGTTAATCCGAAGCGCCACTTTCGACGTGACTGATGTAGGCGCCAACGTGACGCGCCATACGCCTTGCTGCGGCATCTGCATCACGGGCCTTAATGGCATCCATAACTCGTCTGTGGGCATGAATTACCGCTGTGCGTACCGACTTCGAGTTGAATCCGTCGATATCTGTCGCAACGTAAACCGAGCGCGATATTGCAGATATGAAAGCAATCATCAGCTCGTTATGGCCCGCGCGAACAACCTGTACGTGCCAATCTAAATTGGCGCGCACGTATGCATTCAGATCTTCTTTGACGGAAGCCCGCTCCAATTGCGAATGGAAAAATTCGAGCTCTTCGAAATCTTCCGCCGTGTGAAATTGCGCTGCCAAATGCGCCGATGGGGGCTCAATCGCCGCCCTAGTTTGAAGGACAGCATCCAACCGGATGCCCTTACCGCGGATAAATAAACCAACCGAGCGCTCGATAGCCGCACTGGTTGGGCGGACGACGGCGGAGCCACCATTCCGCCCCAATCGCTTCACGATCAAACCCTCGCCTTCCAAAATTCGCAAGGCTTCACGAACTGATGCCCGGGACAGCCCAGTTTGCTCGGTCAGTTCTCTTTCGTTTGGCAAATTGGTAGCCTCAGCGATTTCGCCGTCGAGAATTTTCTCGCGCAATAAGTCGGCCAAAACCTCCCCTGCTTTTGGTACGTTGACAGGCGATATATTAATCATAAGTTTTGCTTTTTAAATTTATTAGTCATTTTGTATTATTTTATTTATGTAATCTTTTTTCATCCTGACTTATCAAAAAATTCTGAAAGTGGTAAAAGATTAATTGTCAGACCATTTAAAAGAAATGAGTAAAAACCCTAGAGTTGAAAATTTTTTAGAGGAGTCATTGTGAAAAAGATTGCGATTTTGGGTGCTGGGGCTGCTGGGTTGTGTGCGGCAAAGCATTTGACGACAAATGGTTTTAACGTCACTGTCTTCGAAAAGGGGACTCAAATTGGCGGTCTATGGGTCTATGAAAATGACAACGGCCTGAGTCCGGCCTACAGATCACTGCACGTGAACTCCGAGAACAGGGTCACCGCCTACGTGGATTTCCCATTCCCCTCGGACGCACCGCTCTATCCAAATCACCATCAAATGGCGGCTTACTTACAGAGCTATGCCCGCCATTTCGACTTGGTTCGCCACATTCGCTTTCAATCTGAAGTCGAGTCCATAACAAGAAGCGGCGCCTCGGACACCCCCATCTGGTGGGTCAAGACCAAGGACGCGGAACTTGAGCGATTCGACGCGGTCGTGGTGGCGTCGGGGCATCAAGGGGAACCGCTACACCCGCCGTTTGCCAGTGATTTCACTGGTGAGTATTTGCACTCGCATCTGTATCGAATACCCGAGCCATTCGGCGAAAAGCGCGTTGTTGTGGTGGGTGTCGGTAACAGCGCGTGCGATATTGCAGCAGATATCTGTACCCACGCGAAAAGCACGACAATCGCAGCGCGGTCTCCTGTTTTACTAATGCCGCGGATGCTCTTTGGTATGCCGACGTCACGCACACTCGCAAAAATCGAAAAACCTTGGGTACCCTGGCCAATCAAACGCTTCTTCCGGGGACTCATCGCTCGCACAGTACACGGCACCATGGAGCAATGGGGCTTTCGCACCCCCACAAGACAAACGCACCCAGCAGGGCATCATCTACTGATTGGGCATTTCGTTTGGGATCGTATCAGGGCAAAGCCTGGGGTTCGAACGGTACAAGGTAAGGATGTCATCTTCGAAGACGGCAGCGTCGAAACATTTGACACCATGATCGCCGCAACGGGCTACAAAGTGCACCTACCATTTTTACAGGCAGATCTATCGCCGATAGATGGTCCATGGCTGAACCTGTATCACCGCGTAGTACACCCCTTTCAAGAGGGTTTGTACTTCATGGGATTCTTCAACGTAAGCGGTGGGGGCAACATTCGTATGATGGACGATCAAGCGCAGTGGATCGTGTCCATACTCACAAAAAAGAGCAGACTTCCGAGTCAAGAGGTCATGCTTGGAGCAATAGCCTCAGAACGAAAAACGATTCGAAAACGCTACCCAGACAGCCCACGTTATGGCCTTGAGTTAGATCCAGCTGATTATCGGCAGCAACTAAAAAAGTTACAAAACATGGGACGGAGTTTTAATCGTTTCGTAACCTCTCGAAAATGAAGCGAATACAAGTCTGTTGTCACCCTTGAAGAAGAGCAATCAGAGTCCGTTCAGAATGGCCGGACTCTTTGGAAATCGGTTGACTTTTTGAGGGTCAGGAGGCGCTCGCCGAATCAAAATGAGGATTCTGGATAATGCCGAGTCGGTTACCAAACGGATCCGTGACTGCAGCCACCTTTATGCCCTCGATATGACCACCACCGTGGTCGCCGATGGGGGGGACTTCTTGAGCTTTGCGCGCGTGGGCTTGCCTGGCCAAACCTACCTAGACCCGGGGCCGTTGGGCTGCATTGGTGTGGGTACGGCGTTTGGCATTGCCGCCAGCCTGCACCAACGCGACCACACTGTGGTGGTGGCCACGGGTGATGGCGCCTTTGGCTTCAACGCCATGGAGGTCTGCACCGCGGCGCGCCACCAAGCGCCCGTGCTGATTGTGGTGGCCAACAATGGCTCTTGGGCCATCGAGGTGCGAGATCAAGCCGAAACCCACGGCGAAGTGGTGGGCACCCATTTGCAGTTCGCTGACTACGCGGCCATGGCCAAAGGCTTTGGCTTGCATGCGCAACGCGTGACCAAAGCCGAAGACTTACCGCAAGCCATCGCCACCGGGTTGGCCAATCGGCCTGCGTTGCTCGACGTGTTGGTCACCCCAGAAGCCGTGTCATCTGACGCCAAGTCAGGCTTGGCATGGGTGCCCGACTTGCAGGCCCTCAAGGCCTGGGACGACGCCGAAGAGGCGTGGCGCATTGGTAACTAGCCCGTTGCCAACGCGCCTTTGGCGCAGTTGGCCAGCTGATGTTTATGGGACGAATTCACCCGCCCCCTTCGTGCGTAAAGAACAACGCGCCGCCATTGTCTCTGATGATTTTCATCAGCCGTTTAGCCACTGGTGGCACATAGCTATCGGTTCGATAAACCAGATCAAAGCGCCGCTCCATGGTGGTTTCAGGCAGATTGACCTCGCACAGTTCATTTTTCAGTTGGCCTTTGACGACGTGCAAGCGCGAGGTGAATGCCAACAACTGGGTCTCGCAGATAAGCGTTGGCATGTTCAATATTTGGTTGGTTTCAATTTGAACTTTGGGCCCTGGTAGGCCTTTTGCTGCAAAAACGTTTTCCAACCATTGGCGGGTGCCTACCGAAGGGGGAGCCAACACCCAGCGGTAGGCTAACAAATCCGATAGGTTGGGCCTCTTAATCCCCAGTACCGGATGATCACGGGCAGCCACTACGACAACTTCGTCTGTCAATACCGGCTCAGATACCCAGCCCTCGCGAGGGCGCGTGGAGGTGGTCAGGATCACGTCAACCTCGCCTGCTTCCAACTGTTTCGCGAGTACATCGTTTTGCGCGATCGTGGCGTGGATGTTGGCCTCTGGCGCTTGGTCCAGTAGCTCGCGCAACAACGGCGGCATCAAAAAACGAGCCAATGTTGGCAGTACTCCGAAGCGAACCTGGCCAGCCAAGCCTGCGCCAATATCAGAGATCTCGCGGCTGGTCGCTTCTGCTTGCAAGCGCAATGCGCGCGCGCGCTCGGCAAGGGCAATGCCTGCTGAAGTCAACACGATGCCGCGCCCTGATTTTTCAAACAAAGGCGTGTCCAGTGCGGCCTCAAGACGCCTGACACACGTGGTGAGTGCGGGTTGGGATCTGTGCACCAACTCGGATGCTCGCGCCAAGTTACAGGTCTGCGCCATCACTTCGAAATAACGCAAATCACGCAAATCTAATTGATTCATGCTTTTTATTGATTTCACAAAATTATGAATTGGACTGGATGAATTGTCTCCGCAAAAATAATTTCGGTCTAGCAAAAAGACAACAACGCCCGCGTCAAAACGAAGCCGGGCAATACAAATGGAGACACCACAATGCAACGACGCTACTTTTCTGCACTTTCCGCGGCTGCCATACTGGCCGCCGGCATCAGCCCTGCCATGAGCTGGGCACAAGATGACTACCCCACCAAGCCAATCACCATCATCGTCGGCTATGCCGCTGGTGGCGGCACCGATGTGATGGCACGCACCACTGCCCCGTTCTTGGAGAAGTACCTCGGTGCGGGCGCCAGCGTGGTCATCAAAAATATGCCCGGAGCCAGCGGTCAGATCGGCATCACCGAAGTGGCCAATGCCAAGCCAGATGGCTACACACTTGGCACGTTCAACCTGCCGGGCATGATGGCGCGTACCGTTGACCGAAAAGCACAGTACGACTACAACAGCTTCACTTACTTGGCTAACGTTGTCGATGACCCCAACGTCATCGTGACAGGCAAAGACAGCGGCATCGACAGCATGGCCAAATTGATTGCTGCGGCCAAGAAGGACGCAGGCGCGATGAGCGTGGGCATGTCTAGCCTGGGTGGCGACGATCACTTTGCGTTGATCAAGCTGCAACAACAAACCAATACTCAGTTCAACATCGTCCCCTTCAAAGGCTCCGCACCTGCGCGCACAGCCGTCATGGGTGGGCATGTCAATTTGGGTATCTTCAATATTTCCGAAGTCGCTAAATTCGAGGGTGAATTGAACGTGCTTGGCATCGCCCAAGAAAAGCGTTCTCGCTTTGCATCCGACGTGCCCACCTTCAAAGAGCAAGGCATCAAGCTGCTAAACGGCTCGATGCGTGGCATTGTGGCGCCCAAAGGCCTCCCCGCCGAAGTGGAGCGCAAACTGATTGCGGCGTTCGAAAAAGCGGCCCAAGACCCTGAATTTCTCGCCGCTATGCAGGCGACGGCCAACCCTGTAGATGTGCGCACTGGGGCTGACTTCAAAGAGTTGACCGTAGGCTTCCACGAGTTGGCCACGAAGACCTGGCAAGCCACGCCCTGGAAGTAAGGCGGCCACACAAGGCTTCCTGTGTTCGGTGGCGCATCAGTGCCACCGACCGACAACTCAACACACCTTTTCACCATGACGAACCATCAATGGCGTCGCTGCCTGCGACCCGCCACGCTCATGGCGTGCGGAACCTTGGTACTGGTCAGTATTTTTATACCGACCACTCTCGGCCTTCCTCCCATTTCTGCATTGCTACCGGGCGCCATATTGGCGGCTCTGTCGGTGTTGGCTTTGTTGCTGCTCATCCAAGATCAACGCGAAGCCGCTCAACCCCAACAAGAGCAGACCATCGGCACGACGCCGCACCGCGCGCTGCAGGCCTTCGCGCTGATTGTGGGCTACGCACTCAGCGTCGAGTGGTTTGGCTTTTACCCCAGCACCGCAGTGGGCATACCGCTAACAGCTTATGTGTTTGGGTACCGCGAGCCCAAGGGCTTGTTGCTGGCCACTGCGATAGCGACGGGGGGCATTTACTTGATATTCAGTTATGCCATGGCTCAAGAATTTCCCAGCGGCTTGCTGTGGTCTAAATAAAGGATTGATCCCATGTACATGGACCTGATCAATGCACTACCGGGCGTGATGAACCTCTCCAACCTGATGGCAGTGGTGGCTGGCGTCATCGCTGGCATTGTGGTGGGCGCTCTGCCCGGTCTCAGCGCGACCATGGCTATTTCAGTCCTGCTTCCCTTTACATTTGGCCTAGAGCCATTGTTGGCTCTGGGATTGATGGCGGGTATCTACAACGGCGCCATGTACGGCGGCGCCATACCCGCGGTGCTGCTGCGCATTCCGGGGACACCCGCAGCCGTAGCGACAAGCTTTGACGGTTACCCGATGGCACAAAGTGGTCAAGGTGGCTATGCGCTTCAAGTGGCTGTGGTGTCCTCTTCGATTGGGGGCATCGCCAGCGCGATTGCCCTCATGCTCTTGGCACCTCCGCTATCTAAAGTGACTTTGTTGTTTGGATCGGCAGAGGTGTTTTGGGTCGCAGTATTTGGCCTGTGCAGCATCATCTTTTTGCTCGGCGGCAATGTCATCAAGGGTTTGATGAGTGCCTGCCTCGGCGTGTTTATTTCAATAGTTGGCACCGATCCCATTTTGGGTGTGGATCGCTACACCTTTGATCGCCTAGAGCTATTGGACGGCATCAACATTGTCGTGCTGTTGGTTGGCCTGTACGCTTTGCCGCCAGCCATTGACTTGCTCGAATCTCCGCTGCGCGCTGACAGCGTCAAAAGTAAGCAGCTGGGTACTGAGTCGATTTGGCAAACGCTTCCTCGCATGCTGCGGTTTTGGAAGACATGGCTGCGCAGCTCGTTGATTGGCATTTGGATCGGTATTCTGCCCGGCGCGGGTGGTTCGATGGCGGCCTTCATGTCTTACAACGAAGCACGCCGCAACTCCAAAACGCCAGAGACATGGGGCAACGGTGAACCAGAGGGGGTGGCCGCCGCTGAAACTGCGAACAATGCTGACACCGCTGCCGCGTTGATCCCCGCATTGACCCTAGGCATACCCGGAACTGCCGTTGCAGCGGTGATGCTTGGCGGCTTGTTGATTCACGGGCTGCAACCAGGCCCCATGTTGTTCCGCGAGTCACCAGACGTGGTCTTCGGTTTCATGTGGCAGTTTTTGCTGGGCGCGATCTTCTTGGTGTTCCTTGGGGGCTCGCTGGCAACCAACACCTTTGCCAAGTTACTTAATTTGCCGCGCCCATTGTTGGGATCGGTGATCATGGTGCTGATGTTCATCGGTGTGTACTCCATACATGGCCGCATGTTTGACGTCTACATGATGCTGTTTTTCGGGGCAATCGGCTACGTCATGGATAAGCTCAAATTCCCTCTGCCACCGGTGGTCTTGGGCCTGATTTTGGGTTCATTTGCTGAAGAAAACCTGCGTTTGGCCCTGCGCATTGGCCGCGGCGATTGGTCGATTCTGCTGGCAAACACGACAAGTCAATTCCTCGTGCTGATGACCTTGGCGGTGATCTTTGGGCCTTTCGTGAAACGGCACTGGTTGGCTCGCAAAGCCTCCAAGCAAGGTAGCTGAGCGGAATAAATGAGTCCGAGCGACACCATGCAGCGCACCGCAAGCCCCCACTTCCGCATACGCCCGTCTTGGCTGGCGCAGAGCGACGAAGACGTGTTGACGCCTGAACAACCTATTTTGGACGCGCACCATCACTTGTGGGACCGCCCTGAAGGGACCTACAAGTCAAGCGAGTTTGCAGAGGATTGCACTTCTGGACATGACGTGCGCGCCAGCATCTACGTTCAATGCACCACTGGTTACCGCACGCACGGTCCTATCGAGCTGAGACCGCTGGGAGAGATTGAGACAATTTTGGCGTGGTCGCATGAACACCCGCATCACCCACTGGGCTTGATCGCAGGGGCCGATTTGCTGCTGGGCGACGCTGTCTCTGGGGTGCTCGATGCAATGGCCGAAGCAGGTCGAGGCAAAGTGTGTGGTGTTCGAAACACCACCGCGCATCACCCTGATCCGTCTGTGCGCTCAAACCCGAATCCAGCACCTGCAGGCTTGTTGACAGATCCGTCTTTTCAGGCAGGCGTGCGGGCACTAGCGGCACACAACTGGTGTCTCGACGTCTGGGCGTATCACACGCAATTGGATGATGTGTATGCCCTGGCCCGTCGCACGCCCGAAGTGACAGTCGTGATCAACCACTTGGGCGGGCCCTTGGGCGTAGGGCCCTACCAACGCGACGACGCAGAGCTGTTTCGTCAATGGCACGCCGCAATTAAGCAGTTGGCGTCATTGCCAAACACGTACATCAAATTGGGGGGTATGGGCCTGCGTGTCATGGGCTACACCTATGGCCTTGCGTCGCAGCCCCCCCACTCTCGCGATCTGGCGGCGGACTGGCGCGCAAGAGTAGAGGCTTGCATTCAGGCGTTCGGCCCACAGCGTGCCATGTTTGAAAGCAACTTCCCGGTCGACAAAGGTCAATTCAGCTACCGCAGTGTTTGGAACGCTTTCAAGCGCTTGGCCGCGGGATATGCACCAGACGAACGCAATGACTTGTTTTGGCGCAGCGCCGTGCACTGCTATGGCCTACAGGCACATCCTTTTTCATAACTCATAACCACAGAGGAGACTCAACATGAAACGCATCATCACTTTCACCGCGGGTGTACTTGCAGCACTTTCGTTTGGCAGTTTGTCTGCATGGGCTCAGTACCCAGAAAAACCCATCACTGTCATCGTTGGCTATTCAGCCGGGGGCGGCACAGACGTGATGGCGCGCACGGTCGGCAAATACTTGGAGTCAGCTTTGGGCGGTGCCAGCGTGGTGATCAAGAATCAGCCCGGTGCTGGCGGTCAAATCGGATTTACCCAAGTTGCCAATGCTGAGGCAGATGGCTATACCCTCGGGACCTTCAATTTGCCTGCGGCGCTGGCTTTGACATATGACCGCAAAGCAGACTACGACGCAAGCAGCTATACCTACTTGGCCAACTTCGTTGAAGACCCCAACACCGTCGTCGTCAGTGCATCGTCTCCTTACAACACTTTGGATGACCTGCTGCAAGCCGCCAAGGCCAACCCCGGCGCAGTGACTTTGGGCCTATCCTCACTGGGCGGAAATGACCACTTCTCAGCGATCATGCTTGAAAACGCCGCCTCGGCAAAGTTCACCTTGGTGCCATTTAAGGGCGCGGCATTGGCCCGCACCGCATTGATGGGTGGTCATGTTGCCGGCGGCACGATGACGCTTGGCCAAACAACGAAGTACAAGGACCAGATTCGCGTGTTGGCGGTCTTGTCTGAGAAGCGTTCTGCGTTTCGTCCCGATGTTCCCACCGCCAAAGAGCAGGGCTACGACATTCAGATGTCATCGCTTCGCGGCATTGTGGCGCCCAAGGGTCTCCCAAAGGACGTGCAAAGTCGTCTGCAAAAGGCTCTCGCCGAGGTCAACGCCAACCCTGAATTTCAGGCTTTGATGGCCAAGCAGGGCAACCCTATGGCCTACATGGAAAGCGATGCATACGCTCGTGTGGCCATGAAGCAATCTGGTGTTGCTAAAGAAATTTGGGAAAAAACGCCCTGGAAATAAGTATTTGGTGCGCGAGGCTCACGCTTCCTAACGAATGCGTGGGCGCTCGATACCAACCCGGCACACAGCCGCAACACCCCTATTTGAAACCTACTGGAGTCCCCCATGAGCGAAAGTAAAGCTCTCCCCGAAGTCATTCGCACCATCACCCGTGTTGCCCCAGATGTGGTGAGTGAAGCCGCGAAGTTCCCGTCCTCGATCCTGGCTGATGTAGCTGGCAGACGAGGCGGCTTGAGCGGGCGCATTGCTGCGTTGTCTCCCAGTATGTCGTTCGCGGGCCCCGCCATCACCGTTGAGGTGCGACCTGGCGATAACCTGATGATCCACGCGGCAATGGCTTTAGCTCAGCCAGGCGATGTCATCGTGGTCGACGGCAAAGGTGACTTATCCAGCGCGTTGATGGGTGAAATCATGTCTCAGCAATGTGTCGCTCTGGGTGTTGCCGCCGTGGTTATCGACGGTGCAGTGCGAGACAGCGAAGCGATACGCGAACTGGGCTTTCCGATGTATGCCGCTGGCTTGAACCCCAATGGTCCAACCAAAAATATCGCTGGCCGCGTCAATCACCCTATTTCACTGGGCGGCGTCTCTGTCAATCCAGGCGACTTGGTGGTCGGCGATGCGGATGGCGTCACTGTCATTGAACGCGACAAGGCTGCCGCCATGCTACCGCTGGCACGTGAAAAAGTCGCCGCTGAAACCAAGCGCATTGCAGACATCAAGAGTCGCAAAGCTTTGCGCCCTCAGTGGCTGGACGGCGCGCTGCGCACCGCGGGAGTCATTCAAGATGGAGAGACACTGTGAGCAAAAACGTCATATTGGTTACCGCAGCAGACTTGGCTCCTGAAGCATTGGCGTTGCTCGGCGAGTTCGACATCGTCTTCGCAGGCAAGGCGCCCAGTGACGATGATATTGTTCAGCTCTGTGCAGAGCACAACCCCGTAGCGATCATCGTGCGCTACGCCAAGGTGGGTGCTGCAGCCATGGATGCGGCGCCCGCGTTGAAGGTTATCTCTAAGCACGGAAGCGGAATCGACACCATCGATAAGGCTGCCGCGCAAGCGCGAGGCATAGAGGTGGTTGCAGCCGCCGGCGCTAACGCAGCCGCTGTAGCCGAACACGCCATGGCATTGCTGCTGGCATGCGCTAAGTCAGTCGTACAGCTCGATGCCCGCATGCGCGAGGGCCACTGGGACAAGGCCACGCACAAGAGCATGGAGCTGGAAGGCCGCTGCGTCGGTCTTGTTGGGCTCGGCGCCATCGGTCAGCGGTTTGCTGCGACCGCGCATGCCATGGGTATGCGCATCATCGGGTTTGACCCTTTTGCAACTCGGGTGCCTACGCACATTGAACGTGTTGAGCTGTCTGACATTTGGTCCCAAGCAGATGTCATTTCATTGCACTGCCCGTTGAGCGATGGGAATCGCCATTTGATCAACGCTGAGGTCTTACAGCAATGCAAGCCCGGCGTGATTTTGATCAATACAGCAAGGGGCGGTCTCATCGACGAGGCCGCGTTGTTGGCGGCTGTGCAAAGTGGGCATGTCGCGCAGGCCGGTCTCGATAGCTTTGCCATCGAACCCATGACGCCGGAGCACCCTTTCCAGCGTGAGGCCAACATCATCCTCAGCCCACACATTGGCGGTGTAACGGCTGACGCCTACACCAAGATGGGCATAGCGTCTGCACGCAATGCCTTGCGGTTTATTTCTGCCTCGCACGCGACTTCACACGTTTAACCCAACCGCGTGATACACGCATCAATTAAGGAGACCATCATGAAACTCAAAACCATCGCTTTAGCATTTTGTATTGCAGGGATATCTTGGAGTGCGCAAGCCCAAGATTGGACCGGCTACACCTACTCATCCGTATCAACCACAGCGGCCGTCAAAGGTATGCAGCGCATCAGTGAGCGAGTCAACCAAGCTACTGGTGGCCAGCTGAAGATCAAGGTGCACCTTGGAAAGACCTTGCAAATTAAATCTTCTGACATCACCCAGTCTGTTGGCGATGGTGTGGTTGATTTCGCCGCGGACTACTTTTTCTCAGGCAGCGTGCCAATTGCGCGCGTCTTGAATTTGCCCATGTTGATCGAAAACGATGCCGAATGGGCAAAAGCCTATGCAGCCATGAAGCCCACACTTGATGCAGCTTTTGCCAAGCAGGGCGTGATTGTGTTGGGCGGCTATCGCTATCCCAAACAAATCATCTTCACAACTTTCCCAATGAACAAAGTCAGTGACCTGAGTGGCCACAAAATTCGAGTTACCTCGCCCGAGCAAGGGCAATTCATCAAGACGTTTGGTGGCGCACCGATCACATTGTCAGGTAGCGAAGTACCCACCTCATTGGAGCGCGGCGTGATCGAAGGCGTGTTGACTGCAAGCGCAGGGGGAGCCAAGAAGTGGCACGAGTTCTTGCCCTACAACTACCGTTTCCCGGTCAACTACGGCAACTCTATGATCATCGCGAACGCGGACGCCTTCGCCAAGCTGAGTGTCCCTGTACAAAAGGCCCTGAGTGACTTGGTCGCTGAAGAGGGAGAGAAAATTTCGGCTGAATTTAGCCAAGATGAAGGCGTTCAAATGTCTAAGCAGGCTGCTAAAGGCATGAAGATCACCGAGACCAACGCTGCCGAAATCAAGGCAGTCACTGAAAAACTCAAGCCCTACTGGGATTCATGGGCCAAAGAGAATGGACCAGAGTATGTCGCTGCACTCCAAAAAGTGCGTGCTGCATTAGGCAAATGATATGACTCGAGCGAAGGCTAAGTGGTCGGTGAAAACTGGCCCCTTTTTTGATGGACTTGCCAACTTCACCACGTGGGTGACCAACACTTGCTTGATTGCCCTGGTGACACTGGTTTGCTGCGAAGCCCTGCTTCGCAGCGCCATCAATTATTCCTTAGGGTTCGCCGAGGAATTTACTGCCTACTTGGTGGTGGCGTTGACGCTCAATGGAGCCGCACTGGCGGTTCACCATCAGGCATTGTTCCGCGTGGAGTTTCTCTTCCAACGCCTCAATCAAAAAACTCAGTCTCTCTTGACTTGGGGCTTTGGCGCATTGGCACTGCTGGTCTGCTCGGTCTTGGCATGGAAAACCGCAGATTTAATGATGAGTTCGCTAAGCCGCGGTAAATTTGCAGCGACGGTTCTTAAAACGCCACTCTGGATTCCACAGATTCTGATGCCAATTGGCTTTGTGCTGATCATGGTTTTTGTCGTTGAACGCATGTTGAAGGCCGGATCAAACACAGAGGCCAACGATACTGAAAGTCGTTTGGATTAAGTCATGGAATCTGCATTGGCCTTTGGGCTTTTAATTGCCCTCATTTTGGGGGGCATGTGGGTTCAGTTCGCTGTCGCTGCAGCAGGACTGTTTTACATCGTGCTTCTGGAAGGCTTTCAGGGCTGGCGTGCGCTGGGATTGGTCAGTTGGGGAGCCGCCAACAGCTTCACACTGGCAGCTATACCCCTGTTCGTTTTGATGGCCGAGATATTGCTCGCCTCTGGGTTGAGCTCGCGCCTGTAC
>Ga0255779_1001839_pt1 | contig 23488 bp, 20 predicted proteins | sample 011ome_21_FD_179977 | JGI IMG/M metagenome (GOLD analysis project Ga0255779, IMG submission 179977) | Coastal salt marsh microbial communities from the Groves Creek Marsh, Skidaway Island, Georgia - 011508AT metaG (version 2) | ecosystem: Environmental > Aquatic > Marine > Intertidal zone > Salt...
CGTCTGCGCTGGAATCCGCAGGCCGGAGAAGACCTTTTTCTGGTAATTAATTACAATTTCGACGCGGAAGGAGTTTTTGCCGACCTGAATTCTAATAATGCGGAAATTGTTTTGAAATACACCAAAACTTTCCGTTTCTAACTGTAAGGTTTCTTTAAAAATCCTTTCTTTATTCCTTTAGGATGTTCTCATTTTTTAGCCTGGCCTTTTGACTTGAATTAATGCAAATTATTTTTCCCTGTTATTAGAATACGAGTGCGCCTTAAATAGATTCTGGGCATATAATTGGCAGAGCATTTGTTGTTACTCATGGATGAATTGGCCTTTAAGGTAGTAAGGAATTGGGCAAGCAAGACAAAATGAACAAGTATGGTGATGGGCTGCTCTTCACTGAGGCAAAGAAACCCAAGCACAAGGGGTCATTTTAAGCATATGAAAACTCGTTTTATAACTGGTATTTTCCTGTTACTGGCTACCTGCCTGCTGTTTGTTAATTCCTCTCAGGCCCAGCAAACACGAACCGGCACCCATTTAAACTCCAAAGCACAGCCTTCCGAAGTGCTGATGCTCGAGGTTCCGGATGAGGTGGAAAATATTCGGCAGATGCTGCTGAGTGGTCGAAAAAACGAAGCCCTTCAAGCAGCTGAATCCTATATCGAGAAAGTGGAGCGTTTAAGCCTGCGTCATGAAACATTGCCGAGATATTATGCCTGGAATGCCTACTGTACGGTGTTGACCAGCTTGCAACGGGTAGAAGAGGCTATTGCGGCCTGTTCTTCTGCCATGGGATTTGAGCCAAGCAAGTGGTCTGCCTTGAATAACCGGGGTACGGCAAAATTTGTCGGTGGTCGAACACAGGAAGCACTGTCAGACTACCAGGCAGCCCTGTTAATGGTGGATGAATCGAACGCGAGAGTGCGCGCCACTATTGAACATAATATTTCACTGGCGAGGCAGCGTTAGGAAAAAACCGTGGCTTCGAATAGCACGCCTGAAGCCCCGGTTATCCGTTAGTGCGCTCGAATTCCTGCATAAAGTCAGCCAGTAGTTTACATCCGGCTATCGGCATGGCGTTATAAATTGACGCCCGAATACCTCCTGCTGCCCTGTGTCCCTTCAGTGCATACAGTCCATTTTCAAGTGCTTCTGCAAGAAAGCGTTGTGTCAGATCTTCATTGGGTAAAGTCCAGGACACATTCATCAGGGAGCGATCTTCCCTGGCAGCGATGCCGGTATAAAAATCAGTGCTATCGATTACCTGATACAGGGTATCAGCCTTGTTTTGATTCATCCGCGCCATAGCTTCCAGGCCACCTTCATTTTTCAGCCACTCCATGACAAGACAAGTGGTATAGATAGCAAAGGTATTATTGGTGTTCGCCAGGGAGTGGGACTTGTCATAGACAGCGTAATCCAGCAAGGAAGGCGTAAGCTCCATGGCATGGCCGATCAGGTCTTTGCGTATTAGCACAAGCGCCGTCCCTGCCGGTCCCAGGTTCTTTTGCAAGCTGGCAAACATGATGCCCAGGCCAGTAAAGTCCACCGGACGGGAAAAAATATCTGATGTGGCATCAACTACCAGAGGTATATCGCCCAGCTGTGGATAGCTTTTGTATTGGGTTCCATAAATGGTGTTATTGCTGGTGATATAGGCATAGGACGCATCGTCAGAGACCATATCGCGATTCAGTGGAGGTAGCTTGCTGTAATTACAATCCTCTCCACTGCTAGCCACCTCGATGTTGCCATAACGGGCTGCTTCAACATTGGCCTGCTTGGAAAAATTACCGGTTTCACTGTATACCGCTTTACGAGCCGGTTTTAATGGCAACAGATTCATGGGGATTGCTGAAAACTGCATCCGGGCGCCGCCATGGGTATAAAGAATGCTGTAATCGTCAGGCAGGTTGGATATCTCTCTGATCAATTCATCACAGCGATCGAGGACTGCCTCAAATTCCCTGGAACGATGAGAGATTTCAATCACAGAAACACCCATGCCCTTGTAGTCCAGAAACTCTTCCTGAATTTGTTTCATGACCGGAATAGGCAACATTGCCGGACCGGCACCAAAGTTATAAACCTGCTTGCTCATAATATGAATATCTTTTTGTTTTTGTGATTTACGTTACTAAATAAACTTTAGATTGCCCAAACCTTGATGACATGCGGTATAGCCCGGATGTCGTTAAGGGTTTCTTCTGAAGGCTCTGATTCGACATCAATCAGATTATAGGCAATTTCATCGCGGCTCTTGTTCAGCATATCAATTACGTTGATATCCTTGTCGGCAAGGATGGATAAAATCTGCCCCAGCATACGAGGAACATTTTCATTGATTATGGCAATACGATGCCCTTCGGATTTTTCCAGCGTAAGCGAAGGAAAATTTACGGAATTTTTGATGGTGCCGTTTTCAAGAAAATTACGTAGTTGATCAACAGCCATTATCGCGCAGTTTTCTTCAGCTTCATCCGTGCTGGCGCCAATATGAGGCAACAGGAATGCTTTTTTACTTTTTAATAATCCGGGAGTAGGGAAGTCGGTAACGTAGCCGGACAGGGCGCCGTTATTTAATGCTTCAATCAGGGCTTCTTCGTCAACAAGCGCATCTCTGGAGAAGTTCAATAGTACTGCGCCAGATTTGAAGTAGTTGATTAGTTTTCTGTCTATCAGATTTCTTGTGGATTCCAGAACAGGCAAATGCAAAGTCACATAGTCCGAGCGGGAGATCAGGGAGGTCAGATTCTCCTGTTTTTCGATCTGGTTAGCCAGTCGCCATGCAGCATCTACTGAAATTGCCGGATCATATCCCAGGACTTTCATACCCATCTGGATTGCTGTATCTGCCACCATTGCGCCAATAGCACCCAGTCCAACAATTCCAAGGGTTTTTCCTTTCAGTTCCATGCCTTTGTATTTCTTCTTCTCTGCTTCTACCAGCTTCGACATTTCTGCCGCATCCAGTTCATGAGAAAGACTGTTTACCCAGTTAATGCCTTCAATAATTCCTCGAGAAGACAAAAGCAGGCCACAAAGTACCAGTTCTTTGACTGCATTGGCGTTGGCACCCGGAGTATTAAAAACTACGATGCCTTCCCTGGTATAACTATCGACAGGGATATTGTTGACACCGGCACCGGCCCGTGCAACGGCTTTCAGGTTGGGGTTTATATTTTCAGCAGACAGTTTTTGACTGCGTACAAGTAAAGCATCAGCATTTTCTACATCGGGAGATATAAGGTAATCCTGTTTGGGAAAACGTACGAGTCCCTTGTCAGAAATCTGATTGAATGTCTGAATCTTGAGCATCTGATGGTCTTCCCTTGAGGTGTTGTTGACTTGAATACCGGGCTTGTTCCCGGAAAATTCAGGGGCGCATTTATACAGTGAAATCGTCAAAATTTCCAGTTAAAACCTTTGTCTATGAGATAATGGAAGGAAATACCAACACTGGTTTGGCCATGAATTCTGACTGGTTTGTCTACATATTGCGTACGGCTGGCGGCGCCCTGTACACCGGGATTACGACTGATGTAGCGCGGCGCCTGGATGAGCATGCCGGAATCGGTGCCGGGGCAAAAGGGGCGAAGGGTGTTAAAAGTAAAAAAGGGGCAAAAAGTCTGCGTGGTAAAGGCCCTCTGGAGCTTGTCTGGCATACCCCTGTCAAAAATCGCAGTGAAGCGTCTGTACTTGAAGCGCGGATTAAGAAATTGTCGCGAAACTCCAAGGAACAGCTGATAAGTGGCGATCAGGAAGTACTTGAGAATATGTTTCCCTGAATGCCTCAATGTTCATTCTGGGGTATAATTCCTTTTTTTTAAAACATGATCAGGTTAAGTATGACTGAGGCGAAAAACATCGTCCCATTGCAAATGCAGGAACTCGGAAAGAATGCTCGAGCGGCTTCCCGTGTTATGGCAACAGCAGACACGGCTGTTAAAAATGCAGCCCTGCTTGCAGCTATGGACGCCATTGACTCAACCCGTGACAAGCTTGCCAGTGCCAATGCCAGGGATCTGGAAGCCGGCACTAAAAAAGGGCTGGATCCTGCAATGCTGGATCGCCTGGAGCTCACGCCTCCCAGAATTGAGAATATGCTGGAAGGTTTGCGTCAGGTTGCAGCCCTGTCAGATCCTATTGGGGAAATAGGCGAGATGCGCTATATGCCCAGCGGCATTCAGGTAGGCAGGATGCGAGTTCCGTTGGGAGTGATCGGGATTATTTATGAATCCAGGCCCAATGTGACTGCCGAAGCCGCCAGTTTATGTTTGAAATCCGGCAATGCCACCATTTTGCGTGGCGGCTCGGAAGCATTTTATTCCAACCAGGCCATCGCAGACTGTATACGTCAGGGACTGGAGACAGCCGGATTGCCGGCAGCTGCTGTGCAGGTGGTCGGGACAACGGATCGCTCTGCTGTCGGCGAGCTGATTACCATGCCTGAATACGTGGATGTCATTGTTCCCCGGGGTGGTAAAGGTCTGATTGAAAGAATCAGTAATGAGGCCAAGGTACCAGTGATCAAGCATCTGGATGGAATCTGTCATGTTTATATCGATGATGGGGCAGATATCACGAAGGCGGTAAATATCGCACTTAATTCAAAAACCAACCGCTATGGTGTCTGTAATGCAATGGAAACACTTCTGGTTGCGGAATCCATGGCTGCGCAGGTGCTGCCGCAACTTGAGCAGGTCTACAGTGATTTCGATGTGGAGATACGCGGTTGTAAAAAGACCTGTGTATTAATGGTAAGCGCGAAGGAAGCCAGTGAAGAAGACTGGAGCACAGAATACCTTGCTCCGGTGCTTTCAATTCGTGTCGTTTCCGGTATTGATGAAGCCATTGACCATATCAATACCTATAGTTCCCAGCATACGGATACGATCGTTACGGAAGATTATAGCCGCGGTCGGCGTTTCCTCAGGGAAGTAGATTCCAGTTCAGTGATGATTAATGCATCAACGCGTTTCGCTGATGGTTTCCAGTATGGGTTGGGCGCAGAAATAGGTATTTCTACAGACAAAATTCATGCGCGTGGACCAGTCGGGCTCGAAGGTCTCACCTCACAAAAATATGTTGTGCTGGGTGATGGTCATGTCCTTGAGAAATAGAACTTGCAGTGAATGAAAGTACTGCGTCAGTGCTGCATCTAGGCTTGATGGGAGGAATGTTTGATCCTGTCCATCAGGGGCACCTTAAAATAGCGCTCACCTCCCTTGAGAATTTACAACTGGATGCGATCCGACTGATACCCTGTGGCAACCCGGTCCATCGGGGCGAGGTTTTTGCTTCTGCGCAACATCGCCTGGCTATGCTGAGATTGGCGGTTGAAAGTTATTCGGATATTGGAATAGATGATCGTGAACTTAACAGCGATGAACCTTCCTTTACCCTGACAAGTTTGCAAAAGATAAAACAGGAGCAGCCCGATGCAAGGCTTTTCTTTATTATGGGTCAGGATGCTTTCAATAATTTTCATACCTGGCATCGATGGCACGACATATTTTTGTTAACTCACATAATTGTTGCTGCAAGACCTGGCTATCAGCTTAATCCTGTTAAAGAATTAGAGACAGAATTAAAAAAACGAATGGTGCCATCAGTAGAAAAATTGAAACAGACAGAATATGGAAAAATATTTATTACAGAATATGACTTGTTGGATATTTCCTCGTCAATGGTAAGAGAGACCGTTCTTGGCCATAAAAGTTTGGCAGGGTTGGTACCAGAATTGGTGCCAGAAAAAGTTGCTCATTATATAGATACTCACAAGTTATATGCCCGGGAGGCTGACATTTGAACGCTGAAAATCTCAAAGATATTGTTATCAATACTCTTGATGATATGAAAGGCAGGGAAGTGACCTGTTTACATGTTTCCGATATTACGACCATTACCGATTATATGGTTGTAGTTGCCGGGACATCATCAAGGCATGTCAGATCTCTTGCTGAAGATGTTGCAAAAAAAGTCAAAGACAGTGGCAGTCCGGTCTATGGTATGGAAGGCCAGAATCAGGGTGAATGGGTTTTACTGGACCTGGGTGATGTGCTGGTTCATGTAATGACAGAAGATGTTCGAAAAATGTATGACCTTGAATCGCTCTGGGACATGAAGCCTTCCGATAAAAAATAAAGTTTTGTGACACCAGAAACGTCACTTTTCCCTATACACTCTGAATATGAAAATAAAGCTCATTGCAGTTGGAACCAAAATGCCAGCCTGGGTTGAAACGGCAGTCAATGAGTACCAAAAACGTCTGCCAGGAAACTTTCAGTTAATCATCACCGAGGTTGCCCTGGCGAAAAGATCCAAAGCCAACTCAGATATAGCAAAACTTTGTGAAGCCGAGGGAAAAGCACTATTAAATGCCGTTGCACCGGGTGATTATCTGGTAGCGCTGGATGTAAAAGGGAAGTCTCTGGCAACCGAGGTGATGGCCAATAAAATTGGTACATTAAAGGATATTGGTCAGGATCTGGCATTACTTGTGGGTGGTCCGGATGGACTTTCAGAGAAATGCCTTGAGTCAGCTCAGGAAGCATGGTCACTCTCTGCTTTAACAATGCCTCATACTATTGTTAGAATCGTGGTAGCAGAGCAGATTTACAGGGTCTGGAGTGTTTTGGCAGGGCATCCTTACCATCGGGAATAGCTGAAACAGGCTAAAAACAAAGTTTGCTGGATTCACCGATCAGTATCGGTAAATAAAGAAGAACTACGAATACTATAAATCCAGATAGTATGAACTCAGGTAGTTAAATACAGGCAGTACACCATAGTGGACTTACGTGATATCAGTAATGACTGAAAAAATCACAATACAGGATCACCAACTCGAACGGCAAATAGTTTTGTCGAGAATCATCGTCGGCGGCGTAATCGCATTCTTGTTAATCCTTGCCTTGATTGCCCGACTATTCTTCCTTCAGGTCAATCAGCACGATTATTATTCAACCAAGTCTGATAATTATCGAATTCATGTTCAGCCCATCGTTCCTACAAGGGGGTTAATTTACGATAGAAATGGTACGTTGCTGGCAGAAAACGTGCCCAGTTTTACGCTTACCCTGATTCGGGAACATGCTGGTGATGTTGATAAGGTGGTTGATGTAATTGAATCTCTTATCTCTCTGACAGAAGAAGACAGGGAAAAGTTACGTAGTCGCTTGCGAAGTCGAAGTATTCCTTACTCCTCTGTTCCTGTTCGTTTTAATCTAAGTGAAGAAGAAATTGCCAGAATTTCTGTAAATCAGTTTCGCTTGCCAGGTGTCAGCGTAGAGGCTCAACTTGTACGGCATTATCCGGAAGGCGAAATTTTTGCTCACTCAGTTGGCTATCTGGGCAGCATTACAGAAGACGAATTAAAAGCAGTTGATCCTGTCAATTACAGTGGTACCCATCAGATAGGCAAGCAGGGAATTGAGAAGTTTTATGAAGATATTCTCCATGGCCAGGTAGGTTACCAAACCGTCGAAAAAAATGCCCGCGGTCAGATCATGAGCGTTCTGGACAGAACTGATCCAGTTCCTGGTCAGGATATTGTATTGAACCTTGACAGCAAGATACAAAAAGCCGCAGTAGAGGCGTTGGGTGACTATCGTGGCGCAGTAGTGGCAATTGATCCTGAGACCGGTGGTATTTTAGCTCTGGTGAGTAAACCTGCGTATGACCCGAATATTTTTGTACAGGGAATCAGTCGAAAAGATTATGCCTCTCTTAATGATCCGGTAAATTCGCCCTTATTTAACCGCGCATTGGCCAAATATGCGCCGGGCTCTACAGTAAAACCTTTTATCAGTCTTGCAGCGCTGAATGAAGGCTATCGTACTCCGGAGGATACTGTACATGACCCCGGCTACTATCAATTGGGTAATCATAAACACTACGACTGGACCTGGTGGTCGGATAAGACCGGTCATGGCACAGTTGATATGCAAAGAGCAATCTATCAGTCATGTAATGTGTATTTCTGGGATCTTGCCATGGACATGGGTATTGACCAGATGCATGACTTCCTTTTCCGTTTTGGTTTTGGGCGAAATGTCAGCCTGGATTTGCCACAGGCCAGTACCGGCACCTTGCCTTCACGGGAATGGAAATTGAATGCCATGGGTGAGCCATGGTATCCCGGAGAAACAATTAACTCCTATGTCGGACAGGGTTATACAGAAGCAACCCCGTTACAACTGGCGACGGCAACCATGCTTATGTCAAATAAAGGAAAATGGCATCGCCCTGCAGTGATGAGGCAAATCGGCACGGACTCCTCACCGGCCATAGAATCCAGTTTTCTTCCGGATATAGAAATCAATAATCCGGATTACTGGGACTTTATAGCCGAATCCATGGAGATGGTTGTTAGCAGGGGATATGGCGGTGAATACAGAACCTATGGTTCTGCCTATCCCTATATAGCTGCCACAAAACCTTTGAACTACCGCATGGCCGGTAAATCCGGTACAGCCCAGGTTATTGCTATTCCGGAAAATTACGACAGAGCCGATGAAGTACCGGAAAAATACCGGGAACATGCATGGTTTATTTCTTTTGCACCGGTTGATAATCCCAAAATTGCCCTGGCGGTTTTTGTCGAACATGGCGAGGCTGGTAGCTCTGTTGCTGGCCCTATTGCCAGAAATGTTCTTGATGCCTACCTTCTTGATGAGCAGGGTGAATTGAAAGCGGAATTTATTTATCCGCAAATTTCAGAAGAGGATGAAGGGGCTGAATCAGGAATGCCGTTTAAAGAGTCTGTCGTTGGTTCCGCAAGCGACACAACGGACTCGCTTGCGGAAGAAAATGTGAATCTTGTCAGCGTCAATCAGTAGCTATCAAAACGTGATGGAGAAAGTTTGAGTAGTCAGGATTTTATCAGGCATATGGGCTATATCGGTAAAGACCTTGGGCGCCGCAAGAGTGTCTGGGAATATCTGCATATCGATTTTCCTTTATTGGTTGCTCTTCTGATATTACTCGGTTTTGGTTTGATGGTGCTGTACAGCGCGGCAGATGGCAACATGTCGATGATGCGGCGCCAGATAACCTTTATTATTGTCTCGTTGGGCGCAATGTTGTTTATGGCCCAGCTGGAGGTCAGAATTCTCAGGCGTTGGGCGCCCTGGATGTATCTGGGGGGAATGGCGTTGCTTGTGGCTGTCATTTTCTATGGCAGTATCGGTGGCGGTGCCAGACGCTGGATTGATTTGCCATTACTGCCCCGCTTTCAGCCCTCTGAAATCATGAAAGTAGTGCTGCCGCTTTGTGTTGCCGGTTACTTTTCCAAGCGAGCTCTACCCCCGCGTTTTAAACATATTGTTTGGGCCTTGGTAATCATCATGCTGCCTACCGCTCTCATTGCTATCCAGCCCGATCTAGGTACTGCCTTGCTGATAGCCGTATCCGGACTTTTTGTTATTTTGTTGGCAGGTATTAACTGGAAACTGGTTTTTTCTTTTCTGGGCGTGGCCATCCTCTCCAGTCCTGCACTATGGATATTTTATATGTCCGATTATCAGAAGCAGCGAGTGAAAACCCTGTTTGATCCGCAAAGTGACCCGCTGGGTACCGGATGGAATATTATCCAGTCACAAACAGCAATTGGATCTGGCGGTGTCTTTGGCAAGGGCTGGCTAAACGGTGTGCAATCGCGTCTGGACTTTCTTCCAGAAGGGCAAACTGACTTTATAGTAGCGGTACTGGCCGAGGAATTTGGTCTGCTGGGAATGCTGTTCCTGCTTGTTCTGTACATCGCCATTATCGGACGTGGACTTTATATCGCAGCCACGGCCCAGGATACCTATAGCCGTTTATTGGCAGGCAGTATCATTCTTACTTTTTTTGTTTATGTATTCGTTAATATTGGTATGGTGAGTGGAATTTTGCCTGTTGTAGGTGTGCCTTTGCCCATGGTTAGTCTGGGAGGGACCTCAATTCTGACTCTGATGCTAGGTTTTGGTATCCTGATGTCCATTCATACACATAACAAGACCCTTATTCCCTGATTAAGGTATAATTTGCGCTGTTTTGATGAAACCAAGGCTCTGCTGAGGAGTGAATATTCAAGTGTCTTTTTGGTCTAGCTTGACCAGATTCCTGATTATCGCCCTGGCTGCCACTCTGGCAGCTTGTGTAAGTCCAACTACCCCTCAAAAAACTGGTTCAGGCCGTTATGAAATGGCTGATGACAGCCCGGTTCTTGAGCCTATTGACCTCTCGGCAGTGCCACCCGTTATTCCTGAACCTGTGACCCGAACCATTGCTGGAAACAAAAGCCCCTATACAGTTAACGGGATGACTTATTATGTAATGGATTCAGAGGAAGGCTATGAGGAAACCGGAATGGCTTCCTGGTATGGCCGAAAATTTCATGGTCACCTGACTTCCAATGGTGAGATCTATGACATGTTCACTCTGACCGCGGCCCATAAATCGCTACCCATCCCCAGTTTTCTCGAGGTTACCAATCTGGACAATGGCAAAAGTGTGGTGGTCAGGGTTAATGACAGGGGCCCCTTTCATGATGACAGAATCGTCGACCTATCCTATGCAGCGGCGGCCAGTCTGGATTATGCCGCTAACGGTACTGCCCGAGTCAGGGTAAAGGCATTGTTACCTGATTCGTCTACTGAATCTCCCCGGTTTACACAACAGAGTGCCTCGTCAGAAAGCGATCCTGATGCGCAGGCAACCCAGGAACTGGTGCTGCAGGAACGAAACCGGATTGAGCAGGGGGCTGGACTGGATTTTCTCCAGGTAGCGGCATTTAGTAACGAAAATAGTGCCATAGAACTGATGAACAGGGTAAAACTACTCACCTCGCTGCCGGTATTTATTCGTAGCGATAGTGATGGCGGGACAGAAAACCTGTTGCATCGAGTGCGTCTTGGCCCCTTAAATGAGACAATAGATCTGCGCGCACTGATCACATTAATTGTAGATGCCGGCCTCGGCATGCCGTTCAGGGTCAGGCAATAAACATAATGTTGCCATTTTTAGACAGACAATTATTAGACAATTACCAGATAAGATCACAGACCACAGATTGCAATGTAATAGACTGAACCAGAACAGAGATTTAATCCTTTAATCAGAAACTGACAACAATTTTCATGAGGACAGAAATGGTGAGTTTGCGAACATTTTTCACACCTATTACTTCGGTAAATTCCAGGAGGTTCTTTGGGGTATTACTGTTAGCGAGTGTTTTTGTTGGGCAGGTTGATGCCCAGCAGTCAATCATTCCTCGTGCTCCCCAGATAGCTGCAACAAGCTATATTCTTATGGATGCCAAAACCGGTGAAATTCTGGTTGAGGAAAATGCTGATATTCCACTGCCACCGGCAAGCCTCACTAAAATCATGACCTCCTATGTCGCTGCCAATGAAGTTGCTCAAAGTAATGTTTCTCTCAATGACCAGGTTCATGTCAGTGTCAAAGCCTGGCAAATGGAAGGCTCGAAAATGTTTATCCAGGAAGGAACCCAGGTACGTCTGGAGGACCTTTTACGCGGCATGATCATTCAGTCCGGAAATGACGCCAGTGTCGCCATCGCCGAACATATTGCTGGCAGCGAAGCCGCATTTGCCGACATGATGAATCAACATGCGGAATTGCTGGGATTGAATAACAGTTATTTTTTGAATGCATCGGGCTTGCCCATGCCCCAACACACCATGTCAGCGAGAGACCTGGCGCTGTTGTCGAAGGCACTGATAGAAAATTTTCCGTCTCACTACGCCATGTATTCCGAGAGGGAATTTACCTTTAACGAAATACGCCAGCCCAACAGAAACAGCCTGCTGTTTCGAGATCGTAACGTAGACGGTATCAAAACCGGGCATACCGATGAGGCGGGTTACTGTCTGGTGGCATCCGCGACAAGAGAGGATATGCGTCTGATTGCCGTAGTGATGGGAACAGACAGCACTGATGCCCGTGCCATTGAATCGCAGAAACTGTTGACCTATGGCTTCCGTTTCTACCAGACCCTGCAGTTATTCGAGAACAGTGAAGTACTCTCTACCGAGCGCGTCTGGTCCGGTAAAAACAATGCCGTGGATATTGGTATCACCGACGAGGTTTATGTAACGATTCCCCGCGGTCAGGAAGACAACCTGGTCAGAGAGCTGGTGATAGATGAAACACTGAAAGCGCCGATCAGCGCGGGGCAGGTACTGGGTAATATTAAAATCAGTCTTAATGATCAGGTTTTTTATGACGGCCCTGTAGTGGCCATGGAAGTCATCGAAAGAGGTAGTTTTATCAAGCGTATCATGGACTTTCTGCATTTGTTTTTCCTCAGTCTGTTTGGCTAAGGAAGAGAAATATCGGGACACTGAACGTTCAGGAGCAATTAAGATACGTAGCATGCAACAGGAAGAATCTCCAAAAATAGAATATCCTTGCCGTTATCCTATCAAGGTCATGGGAGTTGATGTTGATGAATTCAGTAGCGCTATTATTGATATTATTCGTCAACATGCACCGGAACTTGCAGAAGAGGATATCAATTTTCGACCCAGTCGGCATGGTAAATATCTGGCTGTGAATGTCATTATCACGGCCCGCTCACTGGAGCAGATTAAGGCCATCTTTGACGATCTGAAGGCCAGTGGCCGCGTTGCCATGGTCATATAGATTCCTATATATAGATTGTCAAACTGACCCTCAACCACCAAAGTTGGGCAGCATCATTCTTTAAGAGGTAATGTGACCAGCATTCTTGCACCAAGTCATGTTGAAGAACTGATATTCAGGGATCTTGGGCTGGCTGACTATTCAGAAACCTGGAATGCCATGAAATCATTCACGATTGATCGCAATCCCGGACAACAGGATGAGTGCTGGTTACTCCAGCATAGTCCCGTTTTCACCCTAGGGCAGGCTGGACTGAAAGAACATATTATCGATCCTCATGGTATTCCTGTGGTTGAAAGCGACAGGGGCGGGCAGGTGACCTATCATGGGCCAGGACAACTGGTTGCCTATCTTCTGCTTGATATTAAGCGGCGAAAGAAAGGCATTCGACAACTGGTAGATATCATTGAGCAAAGTATTATCGAAGTGCTTGCTGACTTTTCCATTTCTGCCTCAACCCGCAAGGGTGCACCCGGTGTCTATGTTAATGATGACAAGATTGCCGCGCTTGGCTTGAGAATCAAGAATGGCTGTTCCTATCACGGCTTGAGTCTGAATGTTGACATGGATCTTGAGCCATTTAGTTATATTAACCCCTGTGGTTATCCCGGACTCGGGGTTACCCAGATTCGCCAGTTTGTTACGGATTACCCGACCGATCTCATGGTAGAAACCAGTGCCAGGTTAACTAAGGTGCTGTCAGACAATCTGCTATAATTCATTTTTTTTAACTTTTCAGTAGCTCAATTATGCCAAATACAGAAAATATCAAATCTGTTGTACAGGGTGAAAAACTCCGTGGTGCAGATAAGGTAGCGCGAATTCCGATAAAGATTATTCCGACCGTTGAAATGCCTCGCAAACCGGAATGGATTCGTGTCACTCTCGGCAATAATGAAAAAGTGGACAAGATCCGCCAGACCCTGCGCAAGCATAAGCTCAGCTCGGTATGCGAGGAAGCCTCCTGTCCTAACCTGGGGGAATGTTTCAGCAGTGGTACGGCTACTTTCATGATTATGGGCGATATTTGCACGCGCCGCTGTCCGTTTTGCGATGTTGCCCATGGCCGGCCGAATGCCCTGATGGAAAACGAACCCCTGGAACTTGCTGAGGCAATCGCAGAAATGGGGCTCACTTATGTGGTGGTGACCTCAGTGGACAGAGATGACTTGCGTGATGGTGGAGCTGATCATTTTGCTCGCTGTATCGCTGAAACCCGTCGTCTTAATCCGGGTATCAAGGTTGAGGTATTAGTGCCTGATTTTCGTGGCAGGGGCGATATTGCAATCGACATTCTGTCGCGCACCACCCCGGATGTGTTTAATCACAATCTGGAAACTGTGCCCAGGCTGTATAAACAGGTCCGACCCGGTTCAGATTATCAGTGGTCCCTTGATCTGCTGAAAAAATATAAAGACATGGCGCCTGATGTGCTGACCAAATCAGGAATAATGGTTGGTGTGGGTGAAACCAGAGAAGAAGTGTTGCAGGTAATGGAAGATATGTACGCTCACAACATTGATATGGTTACTATCGGGCAGTATCTGCAGCCATCACGGGATCATTTGCCTGTTGATCGCTTCGTTCACCCGGATGAATTTGAGGAATATGCTCAAATTGGTGAGAAGATGGGGTTCCATCATGTTGCCAGTGGTCCCATGGTGCGCTCCAGCTACCACGCTGATAAACAGGCAAAACTGTCAGACTAACCCGAGTGAGCAGATTACTGAACAAGGTTGCTTTCATTACCGGTGCCGCTGGCGGTATTGGTTTGGCTGCGGCAAAACTTTTTTTACAGGAAGGTGCCTCGGTCATTATGGCCGATCGGGATGCAGACCTGTTGGAAGATGCCAGGGCAAGCATGGAGGAGCTGACCAATGCAGAAGGCAGTTTTAACATAGTAAAAACAGATGTCACCAGTCAGCAAGAAATTGAGCAAACCGTCTCTCATATTCAAAGAAAGTTTAATCGTATTGATATAGCCGTTCTTAATGCCGGCATACCCGGGGCCAACATGCCGTTGGAGGACTATCCGGTAGAGTTGTTTGACCAGGTGATGGCGGTGAATATGCGTGGTGTCTGGCTGGGAATGCGTGCGGTTATACCGCTAATGAAGCAGCAGCAAGGCGGCAGCATCATAATGACGTCTTCCATTCAGGGCTTGTCGGCATTGCCAGGTACAACAGCGTATACCACCAGTAAACATGCTTTAGTCGGTATGATGAAAGGGGCGGCACTGGAGTTGGCTGAATTTGGCATAAGGGTCAATGCCATTCATCCCGGGTATGTTGAAACACCGATGATGGAGGCTATTCATCACGCCGTGGTGCCGGATGCTCCGGAAAAATTCCAGGCTAGTATTGCCTCTTCGGTACCTATGGGGCGCTATGCCAAAGCGGATGAAATTGCCCGGCTGATGTTGTTTCTGGCCAGTGATGAATCCAGTTATTCAACCGGTAGCAGCTTCCTTGCTGATGGTGGTATTTTAGCCGCCTTGCCAACCGTCTAGAATTCTCCAATAATTTCTCGCCCAGTCTGCAACGCCCCCGCGAACAGCGGTATTTTGCCTACGCTAATTCGTGACGGCCTCGATGGCCGTGTGAGTACCGGTCAGATCGAGAATCATGCTGGTCAATTCATCCCAGGGTTTGAGATTCATCAAACCTTTTACCGACTGATCGACATTGCGGGCCTTGATCAACATATTTTCCAGGCTGCTTATGCTGTGACTACGAAGCGCATGGCCGACAATGGGCATTCTGTTTTGCCAAACTCTTTCTGATTGCATAACGCCATTAATATTCTGTCCCTGGCTAATTTTTTCCTGCATACGTAAAAGGGTCCTGATTTCACGGATCAGAAAAAACAGTATTTTCAGGGGATCATCACCTTCGGCCCGTAAATGATTAAGTATATTCAATGCCTTGCCGCCATGACCGGCGAGGCTGGCATCAGCCAGGGCAAAAACGTTGAAGCGTGAACTGTCAGCGACAGCTCTGGCGACAAAATCCCGGGTCAGCATTCTGTCACCTGCAAGCAGTGCCAGCTTGTCAATTTCCTGGGCAGCAGCCAGTAAATTACCCTCCACCCGCTGACAGATAAGATCAATACTGTCCTGATCGGCAGAGAGCCCGACGCGTTTTATGCGTTGCGCTACCCAAGCGGGTAGTTGTTGGGCATTAACCGGCCATACCTGAACCACGATACCCTGGGACTCGATAGCCTTGAACCATTTTGTGGAAAGGGCCGGTTTTTCGATTTTACCGCTGCTAATCAGCAGTAAATTATCCTCCCCGGGGTTATCGGCATAGGTCTGTAAGGCCTTTTTTGCCTCGTTATCCAGTTTTGGTGAATGTAGTCGCAGATCAATGAGTTTGCGATCCGCAAACAGGGACAGGCTGTTGGCAGATTCCAGCAGGATATCCCAGTTAAACTGGGCGCTGACATCATGTACTTCGCGTTCGCTAAACCCTTGCTCTTTGGCAATGTGCCGCACGCTATCGAGAGTTTCCTGCACCAGCAGGGTCTCATCACCGGAGATCCAGACAAGAGCAGGCAATTGTTTTGCCAGTTGGGAAGTGAGATGTTCAGGTTTGACGATCATGTGCCATCATTCTAGCGAAGGCCAATGATGCATAAAAGCATAATCATGTTTCTTTGCTGGCAAAGTTCAGCTTTCACTTTCAGTAACTGGACTTTCTTCGTTATCTGCCAGCGTTTGCTGTGCATCCTGCAACAGCTCAATATTGGTCTGATCACTGACTTTCGATTCAATGACTTCACCTTCTGCATTACGCTGGAGTGATTCCCTGACTGAATTCAGTCGTCTTGCGGCTTTCCACGTATGACGGCATCCACGTTTTACCTGATTGGCGTACTGCAGCAAGATATCCATCTGGGAGATATCCAGATTGCCAAACAAGGCATTTAGCAGAATAGCTTCTTTCAGGGTATCGTATTTCTTCTCAACCTCATCATAGGTGACCGAGCTCTTTATGGTTTCCGGGGTATTGTCTGGTGTGAGTGAGTCCAGATGTCTGTCAGCGGTTGCAATAAAGTCATGAAAAGCGCTACTGAAGTCACTTTCCTGATGCTCCATGCTGATCTTGCCCAGTCGCGCGATATCTTCTGAAATCTCGATAGTAATAATATATTCCTGCAAGGAATGCATCAGGCTCATCAAGGCTTCAGAAATAAATGGTGTCAATTCGTTTTTATTCAGCCCTGCCGAGAACTTGCCGACTTCGCCAGCCAGATTACGAATGTTGGCACTGCGACTTTTGAAATCGTAGTTTTGCTGGCGCAGATTTTTCTGTAATAACTCCACACACATGGTTGCAATGCGGCTTAACTCCAGGGAAAGGGTGTCAAGCGCAATAAAGGGCAGGGCCAGCACGTTTTTATCAAGGTAACGCGGCCTGGACTCGGTTTCCTCCTGTGCCTGTATAGTCGTTGACAATCCTTGTGAAAGCGCTGCAGCAACTGACAAAGCCAGTATGTTGCCCTTTTTCTTTTTATAGGCTTAAATATATATCCCTCTTTTTATTAAATGTATTGATTAACAAGAAATGTTGATCTCCCATTCAGAATGGAAAATCCTTCATATCATCGCATTGAGATATTGCTAAGTAAACGCATTAGAAAATTAGAAGGTGCAGGTGTAATACTTTATTTTTTTGCGATCTAGTGATTAAAAAACATGAGGAATATACTTTTACATATCTACTTATTTCGCCTATCGAAAAATTAATATGTAAAAAAAGGAATTATTAACCCAATGAATAAAAACTAATAAATAACGCGGGATGGTAAAAGTATGGAATGAACATTCATTATGCTAATTTTATACCCCGTAAATTCTAGAAATATTATCAAAACAATAATTTGGTAATTCATTGGGAAAGAAAAAAAACAAAAGGTAGTCAGTAAAAAAAGTTGCGCTTCAGAGCGCATTTTCAGCCAATGTGTTCAATGCTCTGCTTAGCTTCTCTAATCCAGATGTGGTTCCAGCACAGCCCTGGGAGATCTCAATTTTCAGCTCTCCATTTTGCCGATCGTAATTCAGGATGGGTTCTGAGCGGGCAATCATCCCATCTTCAGTAGCAAAGATCTGGTATTGAAGTAACGGATCGATAGTGAGATACACAGACGAGCCATAGCGGGTGTCTATTAACCAGCCCTGTTTGCCTTCTGATGCTGTTTCATCAAAAAAATCAAACAGGACATCCGGGGCCAGATTATGGGAAATGCTTTCAAGGCTATTTTGGGCATTGAAATCGCTATACCTGCCTGACAGTCGATCCAGCCGGTAACGCGGTTCGAATCCCAGCAATACACCCAGGCCTTTCCATTTTACGAAGCCTGCATCCAGCTGGAACTGATCACCGAGTAGCGTAAATTGCTTACTATTACAGAAATCACCCTGTTGTAATTGGACTATATAATTCAAATCTGCAGTTTTGATGAAAGACAGGCGGGCTACCGGGGTTTCCTGATTAAAGCGCTCATAAATATAAAACGGGGCGGATGACAAAAGGGCCATAACCACAATCACTGCCAGTAACAGCAGTCGTCGCAGGTATTTTAGGAAGCGCTTGAACAAGTCAATAATCCTGTGGTGTCGTTAACGCTATTCTCGTTCAGACAACAGGGTTTGTATACAGGGGGGTTAGCTGGATCTGGAAGCGCTGATCAATTGTTCCAGAGTAACAATTTCAAAGTCATTGTGAGTGGTGACATGGTCGAGAATACGCTCACCCACCTTGAGACGATCTGCATCAATGCCCATGACGTGAGGATGCCAGATAAAGAGAAAGTACTTGTCATCCCTGGCCGCTGCATCCAAAGCCTGTAGCCAGTCCTGTTCGACAGCAGCATTGTCTTTTTTCTGCCAGAGCCAGTGACTGGCATCAACGCCTTTCCATTCCCAGGGTACCGACCACAGTGTTTTGGTGAGCTGACAAATTTCGCCACCATCCTGCCCGGAAGGGCAAAGGCTTGAATCAATGGTATAGCCAAGATCCGTGATAATTTCGCTGGTAAAGCGCGTGCGTTTGCCGCCGGGGGCACGGAAAGCAAGCGGGCGTGAACCTGCCTTCTCGATTGCTTCAGTAGCACGGCCTGCTATTTCAAGGGCCTGATCGTAATCCAGTGACGACCACAATTCGTGTTGCCAGCCATGCATGCCCAGACTGTGGCCAGCTGCTAATATGCTTTCAATTCTATCGGGGTAAGCTTCGGCGCTCCAGCCTTCGATAAAGTGGGTAATACAGACGTTATATCGGCGATAGAGGTCGAGTAGGGCGGGAAAGCCTGTTTCCAGTGCTGGACGTTGACCCGGCTCACGCGGCTGACTGATGACGCCCCGACCAAGGTCAGCAGCATCACCCAGATTGTCCATTGTAAAACATATTTTAGCTGTCATAGGCACACGATAGCTGATACGGGAAAGGCGCGAAGGATACTTGAGCCGAGGCTAAAAATCCATTGGTTTACTCGCTTAAAATCCCTGTGCTGGCATCATCAACAGTTGGTTTTATGCTTAACTCCGCTTATTCAGTTGGGCAGAAAAAACAAAAATCATCGACGCCGTGGTCAGTCCGGAAATGAGCCTTTTTTGCACACTCGTGTGAACCGGCTCATGTAATCAGCGGGTTCCCCATTATCTTATTGATTCGCTTCAGTAATTGCACAGGTGAAAAAGGCTTGGCAAGAAATGATTCTGTACCGCGTTGAATGCCATGCAAGGCAAGCGCATCCTCGGGGTAGCCTGAGATGTATAACACCGGAATTTCCGGATATTGCTTGTTAATCAATTCAGCCAGCTCGCCTCCATTCATACCTTTCATCATTACATCGGTAATCAGCAGTTCAACAGGCGCGTCTAGCCTCGCCAATAGATCCAGAGCCTCAGCCCCTGATTCAGCTGTTATTACTTGATGACCAGCTTTTTCGAGTACTGAACTGGTGTATTCTTTTATTTCCTTTTCGTTTTCAACAACCATAATCGAATATAATTTTTCTTCTAGTGTGAGAAAGTACTGTTCGGTTTCCTGGTTTTTCTCCTCTATATTGGTTTCAGGAAAATAAACAGTGAACGTTGACCCTCTACCTTTTTCACTGTTGACCTGAATTGCTCCCATTGATTGCTGGATAATTCCATATACCGTGGATAGTCCCAATCCGGTTCCGCTGTCTTTGGTGGTGAAAAACGGGTCAAAAATATGATTGCTGATATTACTGTCCATACCGATACCATCATCACTCACTACCATTTCAATATAAGCACCGGCATCAATTTCCAGAGCTATGGCTGCGTCATCAGAAACCATGGCTTCCTGACAGGTGATTATTAGTTTGCCGCCATCAGGCATTGCATCTTTTGCGTTTACGACAAGATTTAGCAGGACCTGTTGCAATTGCGCTGGATCGGCAAAGACTTTCTTGTCGGTGTCGTTTAGTTCCAGCTTCAGAGCAATGTTTTCCCCCAGGACGCTCCTGATCATTTCTGCGGAATCTTCCACAATCAACCCCAACGTGACCGGGACATGACGCACCGCCTGTCGACGACTGAAAGTGAGCAGTTTCTGGGTTAATTCTGCTGCGCGATTACCGGCTTTTTTGATTTGCTCAAGGATCCTGGTATCAGCTTCATTTTTACTATGGTCTTCCAGAAGTATTTCGCTATAGCCATTTATGACGGTCAGTAAATTATTAAAATCATGAGCAATACCACCCGCCAGGCGGCCTATAGATGCCATGCGCTGGCTGAACTCCAGCTGTTGTTCGAGTTGGGCTCGTTCTTCCTCGCGTTTTTTTTGTGCGGTGATGTCCTCTATTGTTGACTGAAGTAGTAATCCATCCCCAGATTCGAAAGCCATTAAATGTATTTTTCCCAGCCATTTCTCTCCGTTTGGCCTGATATGCCACCACTCAAATGTTGCCCTTCCTGTGGTCAGTACTTTGTTTGTATTTTCCTCAAAGGCATCTACGATGCTTCCAGTGATGTCCTGCTCTTTTGCAGAAAGTTCTATCAGGGGCTTGCCTATCAATTCCTCTTTGCTTTGATATCCGTATTGCTTTACAGCTGCGATATTCATGTCCAGAAAAGCCTGCTGATTCTGATCAACAATAACCATGGGGATATGGGAACCTTCAAAGATACTCTTGCGATAGTTTTCTGAACTGCGAAATTTATGAATCAGGCTCAAGGTGTTGAGAAAACCTGCACTGATAAGAACGATGACGGCGATAAGTGCCAGCGTCACAGTATAAATATTATTATTTAAATATTGTCGCAGAGTCTGTTCACCCAGACTGGCAAAGGGACCCAGCCTGAGTTCACGCATCAGGAGCTCGACTTCGTTATAGGACAGGGGTGCCGTGAAGCCACTGATATTCACAGCACGGGCTATCTCGCTGCGCGGCTCTATATCGAGGATTGCGCGAGTTAGGTTGCGAATGAAGACCTCATCAAGGGGGCGGGTTATTGCGAAGGCCACTTCAGGATACAGTCTGGTGCTGTGAGCAAGTGGATAATCTATGTTCTGGTTTTGTATGCCTGGGGGAAGGGTTTTCAAGGTTTGTTCGCAACGCGCAGCAAAATTCTGGAAGATGCTGGCAGCAATCACGCCGGCATCGGCTTCTCCAGAGCAAACACTGTCGATGACACGATCATAGGAAAACTGAAAGTCCACTGATTCCAGATCTGTCTCAATATTGATACCCAGTTCTTGCCAATCCCGGGCAGCGGATAACCAGCCGCCCAATGCCAGTTCAGACAGCGCTACCACTTTACTGCCTTTGATATCGCTCATGGATTGATTGTCAGTGTTGTCTGCGCGGGTGAAAACCGCGCCAGCCAGCCAGGGTGAATATGTGTTGGCGGCTGGCTGAGTGATGGTAGCCAGTACGCGCAATTCACTTTCCTGATTAATTTCCACGAAGGCTGCTGGAGTGATAAAGGCAAGGTCCAGAGATTCGTCTTCAACGGCTTGGATCAAGGCTTCAATAGAAGAAAAGCCGACTACTTCAAATTCATAATCAGACAGCCGGGAATCAAGATACTCGGTAAAGGGTAGAAATGAGTTTGGTGTTTGTATCTGACCAGTGATAGTGCCAATAGTGATTGGCCTGTTCGTCTGCGCGCTCAGTGACAATGAGCAGCAAAACAGAACAACAATCAGCATGGCGCGGCAGGCAGTGAGCATCAATGGCAGGCAAAATTGCGGGGTAAATAGCAAAGGTAGTACACGGTTTGTATTTTTTGTCATCTCTTTACCGGTATCACGCCCCGAGCGCATGTGTCCACGGGCTAAGATTTCAATTCCCGGCACTGTCAAAATCAACAAAAGAATATATGCCAAATACGCCGTCTTATCCAGACAGAGACCCTTGAATAAGGCATCCAAAAGCGAAAAGAGTCACTATGAACAGGTGATACGGCTCTGTTAGCTGTGGTTTGACTTGTGGTATCGTTAATTCATGCCAGAAAACGACAAAATCACCGGTTACAGACATTATTGCGAGTTGGAGCTTTTGAGCCATCAGCAAAAACAGAACAGGCTATTTATGTATTTTCAGCAGATTTTTCTGTTTGCCCTGATTCTGTTTTCACCTACCTGTCTGCTTCAAGCACAGGAATACAAGCATTCCAAAAAACCGCCTTTGCATGGTCAGCATTGGGTAGCGGTGGCAGGCAAGCCGCTTGCTGCCTCGGCAGGATCGAGAATATTTAATGAGGGAGGTAATGCGGTTGATGCGGCGGCCGCCATGCTGGCTGTATCAGCGACTATCTGGGATACCATGGGCTGGGGTGGAGAGACCCAGGCTCTGATACACGACCCTCGGACTGGCAAAGTCATTGCCATTAATGCCTTGGGTGCGGCGCCGTCACAGGCAACCCCTGAGAAGTACCGTAGTTTGGGAATGGCGCATCCGCCGGATTATGGCCCCTATGCTGCGGTGACCCCGGGAACCCCCGGTGGTCTTTTGGTTATGCTGGCAGAATACGGCAGCATGAGTCTTGCTCAAGTGCTTGCCCCGGCAATGGAACTGGCAATGGGTTATCCCATCGAGCAGGTTCAGGCTGAGACAATTCAGCTTTACAAAGACCTGATCATGCAATGGCCGGATTCCAGAGAGGTGCTCTTACCCCACTTTAATCCGCGCAACCCGGGTGGCTGGTCTGCACCGCGGCCGGGTGAAATCTTTCGCCAATCTGACTTGCACAATATGCTCTCCAGACTGGTGGCAAGCGAACAGCAGGCACTTGCTTCGGGCAGTGATCGCAAGCAGGCCATTTATAAGGCCTATGATCGTTTCTATCGGGGTGATATAGCCAGTGAACTGGTTGCGGCAACACAGCAGGCAGGCGGGCTGATTACCCTTGCAGACCTGGATCAATGGCAGGTCTATATAGAGGAACCTGTCAGTACTACCTACAAGGATATCGAAGTATTCAAACTCAACACCTGGGTACAGGGACCGGTATTACTGCAGATGCTGAATATGCTGGAGAACTATGATCTCAAAGGCATGGGTTATAACAGCCCGGAATATATCCATACGCTGTACCAGGTGATGAACCTTGCCTTTGCCGACCGCGACTTTTACTACGGCGATCCTTACTATCCGCCCACAGAACCCTTGCAGGGATTGTTGTCCAAGGAATATGCCAGCAAGCGTTTGCTGGAAATTGATAACAGTTTTAATCGCTTTATCGTCAAACCTGGAGATCCCTATCCATTCCAGGGAGAAGATAATCCTTTTTCAGATTTACTTGAGCAGTGGCTGCCGTTAATAGAGTTTCCAGATGATCTGGCGGCATCAGATCCCCTTAATA
>Ga0255779_1001848_pt1 | contig 23416 bp, 23 predicted proteins | sample 011ome_21_FD_179977 | JGI IMG/M metagenome (GOLD analysis project Ga0255779, IMG submission 179977) | Coastal salt marsh microbial communities from the Groves Creek Marsh, Skidaway Island, Georgia - 011508AT metaG (version 2) | ecosystem: Environmental > Aquatic > Marine > Intertidal zone > Salt...
AATCGGCGTTGCCGCAAGGTAGCGAGATCGTGATCGTGTTACGGGCCAGCTTTGATCGGCATAGTTTCAGTGACTTAGAGTCTCGCTACTTACGCGCCTGCGCGACAATCTTAACGGAGGCAGCGGTCGATCAAGCAGCTGAACAATAGGATGAACGACGAACTAAAACAGGCCCAATCGGCACCACATCGGACGGGGCGCAAGCCATCGCTACTTGCGCAGTTGGCAGCTTTGCTTGTGCGCATCTATCAATTAACACTCTCGCCGATGAAGCAGATCTTCTTCGGCTCCAACTGTAGTTGCCGCTTCCAGCCGACCTGCTCTTGCTACGCGCGTTCCGCGTTCTTGCAATATGGGTTTTGGCGCGGGTGGTGGTATGCATTTAGACGTATTTTACGTTGCCACCCTTGGCACCCCGGCGGATATGACCCGCTTCCGAGCTTGAACAAACAGCAGAAAGAAGGCATGTCAGCACACCACAACTCACTTTTAGATGGATAAGAAAAATACAATTCTAGGAATTATCTGCATCGCAGCCGGTATCGGCTTCATGTATAAGCAGACGAACGATTTAAAGAACCAGCAGCTTCAGCAACAGCAGCAAGAGGCTGCGGCGCTTGAGCGAGCGAGAGTCGAAGCCCCTGTGGTCGATTCGAGCGCCACGAACGCTGGAGCCGCGGCGGGTGACGATATCTTGGATCTGCTGACTCAACCCCAAGAGGTCGCTGCAGTGGTCGTTGCGCAGCCCACGAGGGCCGCTGCCGAGCAAGTCGTTACGCTCTCAAATGACTTTATTGAGGTCGAGTTTACAACCCTTGGCGGTGCGATTCGCACAGTCGAGTTTTTACAAACGAAGACAGGTCAACGCGACGATTATATCTTCAATATAGACGGTCGTCTGCCTGCCCTGAGCCTAAGCCTAGCTGACCGTGATGGGGGTATGCAGGAATTCGACAAGCCCTACACGATCGAGCAACAGTCCGCCGATTCGATCACGTTCGTCTTTAACTCTGGAGATGGGCTGGCGCTGCGCCGCACCTATTCGCTCGCGCAAGATCGTTCTGAGCAAGACCCTTACATTATACGTCACAGCACGACTTTTAATAATCAAGCCGCCATACCTCAGGCTCTGTCGACGATTTATTTGAATTTAGGGACCTCTCGACCCATTACTGAGAAGCAACTGCCTTCGTTCCTGAATGTTGGTTATTTTGACGGCGAAGATGCTGAGTTTATCGCGATTAACAAACTCACCGGCGGCAAAGGATTTTTAGGTATAGGTGCCAGTGCTCCGGTCGAACAGCTAGAGCAATCTGTTCGCTTTGAGTGGGCGTCGGTCAAGAATCAGTTTTTCGCTGCAGTACTGAGTTCGGAAACGATGGGTCGCGATTTGTTTATTTATTCAGTCGAGGCATCTGAAGCTGAAGATGGCACACGTGGTCGCCCGGGTATCTCAGGCAGTGTTGGATATGATCTTGGCACCGTCCCTGCAGGCAGCGCCAAAACTTTAGATTTTGATTTCTACGTCGGCCCAAAAGAATTTAAGCGCCTTCAAGCGCTGGGTAATCAGCAGGACGAAGTCATGCAGTTCGGCTTTCTCAGCTTTATCAGTAAGTTACTGCTTTCCTTTATGTATGCGATTCATGCGGTTGTGCCTAGTTGGGGCTGGTCGATCGTGATTATGACGATTTGCATTAAGACACTGTTCTGGCCCCTTTCAGCTAAAGCGAGCCGCTCGCAGAAGCGCATGGCAAAGATCCAAGGGCCAATGGCTGAGCTTAAAGAGAAATATAAGGATAACCCTCAGAAACTTCAGCAGGAGACTCTCAAGGTCTTTAAAGAGCATCAGGTTAATCCGGTCGCGGGTTGCTTACCAATGCTTGTCCAGATGCCGATCTTCCTCGGACTATTCTATATGCTCCGTTCTGCCTCAGAACTGCGCCACGAGTCGTTCCTGTGGGTGAGTGACCTGTCGATGCCGGATACCTTGACGTATATTGCCGGCTTTCCGGTAAACATTCTTCCATTGATCATGGGCCTCACAATGTTCTTTCAAATGCGCATGATGCCGGTATCGCCGACTGCGGACCCCGCGCAGCAAAAAATATTCAAGTTCTTGCCTTTTATCTTCCTAGTCTTCCTTTACAATTTCTCATCTGGCCTAGTCCTTTACTGGACCGTACAAAATCTTTTGACCATTCTTCAACAGAAGATCATTAATAATAGTCCGGATGAAGAACTGAAGCCCGTCGTCGCTGCCAAAGCTGCGACATCAACAGGCAAAGGTGGTTCGCCAAGTACGAAGCCACGCAAGAAAAATAAATAACCCCAACCCTTTGAATTTCGTGATGCGCGCTGCGCGATTTTCAGTATTTAAGTATTTCAGCGTTTCATCATTCAGCTTTTTTAGATATGTCAGGACACAGCAAATGGGCTACCATCAAACGCGCAAAGGGTGCTACAGACGCTAAGCGCGGTAAGATTTTCAGCGTGATTAGTAAAGATATCACGCTCGCTGCTCGCGCTGGTGGCGGTGATCCTTCGATGAATCCGCGCTTGCGTACCGTAGTGGCGAAGGCGAAGGAGGCGAATATGCCTAATGATAATGTCGAGCGTGCGATCAAAAAAGGTACCGGCGAATTGCCGGGCGTCGTCTACGAAGAGATCGTTTACGAGGGCTATGCGCCGAGTGGTGTCGGGCTAATTGTCGAGATTACCACTGATAATAAGAATCGATCTGCCTCTGAAGTGCGTAGCACGATGGGCAAGAACGGCGGGAATCTTGCCGGTGTCGGTGCGGTGTCGTTTCAGTTTGATCACGTCGGGCAGTTCATTATCGATGCGAAGCAGACCGATGAAGAAACACTGATGGATGTTGCGCTCGAAGCGGGCGCAGAGGATATCAAGAACGAAGGCGATCACTTCGAGGTGATATGCCCAATGTCAGCGTATGACTCAGTTTCACAGGCCTTGAGTACCAAGGGGATCGAGTCAGAACAGTCGGATCTGGTTTATTTGCCCAATATTACGGTGCCGATCAGTGATAAGGAGACTGCACGTAAAGTGCTGCACCTGATTGAGATTTTGGATGCTCTAGAGGATGTTAAAGCCGTCCATTCGAATCTCGATCTCGCCGATGGCGTGCTCGATGACGAGGAATAATAATCCTTAGCGCTTAGGTAAAAAACCTCTTGCCAAGTCGTTTTACAGTCTCAATCTTAATTATGTTAACATATTTTGTTATAAAGCTATTACATTTAAATCAATTAGCTTGCTTCAAGTAAATCTGTAGTAAAAAAGTACCTCAAATATGAATAAATATAATAAAAATCTCACACGCATCGCATTTTCTGCAATTATCATTATCGGCCTTTTTTCTACAACAGGATGTGTAACATCTACTCATGAGGAAGGTGAGCGTGTTGATCTTGGTTGGGGCTTGTTAACTTATGAAAATGATTATTCATACAAAGCTCTGGCTTCAAGTGATCCATTAGCGATGGAACATTTTCGTGGCACTGGTTATATCGCTGAAGATGCTTTAGGCGTAGATTACAGTGTCGAAGGCACAAAAATTAAGATTTTGTGGGGTTTATTTACTGTTAAGCAAGATTAGTTGTTAGGTTCTCTATCAAATTTCTGAAAGCCGCTTCCATTTGGGAGCGGCTTTTTTCTTGGCAATCGCGCTGTCCTGCCGCGGGATGCTTTTTAACTTATGCCACACAACGTCGCTTACTTTCTGGCTGAACAAGCTGCTCAGCATCCTGATGGCGCTGCGGTGCGTGCGCCTGTTGGGCGTGAGGCTGATGGCGCGATTCGCTATGTCGAACGTAGCTTCTCGCAGCTAGATGCGGAGGCGTCAGCGACGGCGCATCACTTCGTTGCACGGGGTATTAAGCGCGGCACACGTGTGCTGCTGATGGTCAAGCCAGGCTTGGATTTAATTCGTATTGTGTTTGCGCTGTTTCGTATCGGGGCAGTGCCGATTGTGATTGATCCGGGTATGGGGCTAAAGCGCTTCCTGCGTTGTGTGCGGCATTCGCAACCGGAGGCCGTGGTTGGCATACCTGCCGCGATCTGGGTGGCGCGACTGTTTCGACCAAGTTTCCGTGGGGTGTCGGTGAAGCTCTCGGTCGGTTCTGGATTCGAGAAAAAAATCGCTCAATATAACGCGCAGGGAGATTTCTCAGTCGTCGATTCTGCGGAGAACGAATTGGCCGCAGTCTTGTTTACCTCTGGTTCGACCGGACCGGCGAAGGGTGTTTGCTACGCACACGGCATGTTTGTAGCGCAGGTGGAGGCGATTCGTGCGCAATATGGCATTGCGCCTGGCGAAGTGGATTTACCGATGTTGCCCGTGTTTGCTCTATTTAATCCTGCGCTGGGGATGTGCACTGTGGTGCCAGAGATGAACCCAAGCCGGCCTGCGACGGTCGATCCGGAAAAGATCGTACGGGCAATACAGCAGAACTCGGTGACCAATAGTTTTGGTTCGCCAGCGTTGTGGACTAAGATCGCGCGTTACTGTGAGGCGCATGCAGTGACGCTGCCGAGTGTGCGACGTATTTTAATGGCAGGTGCGCCTGTGCCGCCAGCGTTGATGAGGCAGATGGAAGCAATCATTCCGAATGGTGAAATCCATACGCCGTATGGCGCGACTGAGGCTTTGCCAGTGAGCTCGATTGCATCGACAGAGGTGTTGGGTGAAACTGCGGTGCGCACAGCGTTAGGCGACGGGACATGTGTGGGTACGCCGTTGCCTGGAGTGGATGTGCGGATCATTGAGCCAGTTGCTGGGCCGATTGCTACCCTTGCTGAAATCGTGGAACTACCAGTCGGTGAGATTGGCGAAATTATCGTGAGCGGGTCGTCGGTCACGCGTAGCTACGACAAGCGTCCAGATGCAGATGCAGATTCAAAGATTACCGATGGCCAGCAGCATTGGCACCGTATGGGCGACCTAGGATGGATCGGTGACACCGGGCGACTGTGGTTCTGTGGCCGCAAGGTGGAGCTTGTGCAGGCAGCTGAGGGGCCGCTCTACACGGATTGCTGCGAGGCGATTTTTAATGTACATCCACAAGTGTTTCGATCGGCGCTGATTGATGTCGGAAGGGGGCGTCCCGCGATCGTAATCGAGCCAGAGACGGGCGCATTTCCGACGGGTGATTCAGCGCGAAAAGAGTTTATCGAGAGTCTACGTAAGATCGCACAGCAACATGCCATGACCAGTGAGATTGACACGTTCTTTTTTGAGAAATCGTTTCCAGTGGATGTGCGGCATAATGCGAAGATTCATCGTTTGTCGCTTGCGAGGAAGTTTGCTGCTGCGTAAGTCTGCCCATAGATGAAGATTTTAGTGACAGGTGGCGGTGGCTTTGTGGGTGGCTATGTAATTGAGCGCTTATTGGCGCGCGGCTACACCGTACGCTCTATCGGTCGATCGCCACAACCGCAGTTGGAGACGCAGGGAGTGGAGGTCGTGTGTGGCGATCTGGCAGATGCATCGGCGCTGTCGGCTGCATGCGAGGGCGTGGATGCGGTGTTTCATGTGGCGGCGCGAGCGGGCGTTTGGGGTAGTTGGGAGCGTTATTATCAGCCCAATGTGATTGGCACGCGTAATGTCGTGGCGGCATGTCGTGAGCAGGGCGTCGGCCGTTTGATCTACACCAGCACACCAAGTGTGGTGTTTAATGGCCGGTCGATCCGCGGCGGCGATGAGTCGCTGCCGTACGGGCAAAATTGGCTGTGTCATTACGCGCAAACGAAGGCGATTGCTGAGGAAGAGGCGTTGGCTGCGAATTCGGAGACTTTGAAGATTGTGGCCTTGCGGCCGCATCTAATCTTTGGACCAGGTGATCCACATCTTTTGCCGCGTGTGCTTGCGAGTGTGCAAGCGGGCCGTTTGAAAATCGTGGGCGATGGGCGCAATCGAGTGGATGTGTCATATGTGGGTAATGTGGCCGACGCGCATTTGGATGCGTTTGATGCCTTAGCCGCAGGCAAGGGCGCAGGGCAGGCATATTTTATTTCACAAGGAGAGTCGGTCGAGCTCTGGCCGTGGGTAAATTCGATTTTGGAGGGCTTAGGTCATCCGCCGTTGACGAGCAAAATCCCATTATCTGCGGCGTATGCTGTCGGTGCGCTGTGCGAGGGGTTGTGGAAAGTGCTCGGCCGTCGGGATGAGCCGCCAATCACTCGATTTGTCACTGTGGAGTTGGCTAAGGATCACTATTTCGACATCAATGCAGCGCGGCGAGATCTAGGCTATTTAGCCAAGACGCCAATGGTAGAGGCGCTGAATCAGACGATATTGGACTTAAAAAATCGTGGTTTTTAAATGTTATATTAGCAATAATCCTTATTGACGATCGAGTTGCTGATCCGTGGATTCATCGAGTGAGTATTGCGAGCATAGATAGTTTAACAGTGTTGCTTTTGGTCATGTGTGCGGTGCTTCTTGGGGGCATTGTATTATTGGCTGGCTTGTTGTTACGTAAACCCAAGCCAGTGCTCCTTGTGCCGCCTGAGCCAAAAGAGGAGCCAGTAATGGCGGAGGCCTCTCGGATTGATCCGGCTTCAAACACCTTGTTTGCGACGCTTTCGCATGAATTACGCACCCCGTTGAATGGGCTGTTGGGGGTTGCTCAGTTAATGCAAGAAGAGCTGCCGAGTGAAAATGGAGTTGCGATCGAGGGCTGTGCGCGGCACATGATGGCAGTCATCGGCACGATGGTGAATTTATCGAAGATACAAACCGACTGGAGTGACTTGCCGGAATATCGTGAGTGGGTGAGTCTGTATGATTTGATGGAACAGATTAAGAAGGACTTAATCTTTCGTGCTGATTTACGTGGGCTCAAGTTTGAGCTGAGCCATCAGGATAAGTCTTTGCGCCTGCGCGGCGATGGCGATCACCTGCGGGCGATCATCGAGAATACTCTGTTAGGCTCAATAGAGAGTGTATCTTTAGTTAACATCCCAGCTCAGAAAAAAGTGTTGCAGGTCTCATGGCGGACGGATGGCGCAGATGTTAAAGTTGATATTGTGAATCCTTGTGAGGAGACTTCTCAAGAGCGCCAACAAGAGATACAGAAAGTCTTCTTGATGACGACAGGGGCGAATCATGAGCGCATCAAAATGGAGTATTTGTATTGGGCGGTATCATCTGCATTATTGGAGCGCTATAATGGCGTGATGCATGCGAACCCCGATGAGGCGGGTGGGGTGCACACGCAGTTGTCGTTCGAGATGGAGCAGATGCAAGCCTCCACGAGTAGTGAATTGCCCATCGGTGGTCTCCGCTTGGATCAGAGTGGTAAGCCGCTCAAGTCGATGTTGGCTCTGCCAGTGCGCCTTTCGCTGGTCGTGGCTGAAGATGATCCGATTGCTCGCAGTTTGTTAGCTGCAGCGCTGGGCCACATGAAGCAAGATGTGATTTTTGCGACGAATGGACAGGAGGTGTTAGATTTAGTCCAGAAATCTAAGGGCTGTGACTTAATCCTGATGGATATTGATATGCCGATTATGGATGGCGTAGCTGCGGCCCTGGCTCTGCGAACTGGTGAAGCTGGTGAACTCGGTAAGCATGTGCCGATCGTTGCGGTGACTGCATTCGGTGTGCTCTCGGACGAGGGGAAGTTTAAGCGGGCGGGGATGAATTACTTTTTGCCCAAACCAGTAAATTTGAACAAACTGCGCGAAGTGCTGCTGGATGTGATCCGCAAGGAGCGTCACGTGGTGAATCCTTGAAGATGAGACGTGTGGGGCACCCATGTTTAGCCAAGCACGATGGATGTTAGGCCGACTCGATCTGGCCGATCCAAATCTCTGATCGCATGCGATCGGCAGTATGTAAGGCTGCGTACTAATGGCTAGGCGCATCTATAGACAAGAGTAGAGCTTTAGAAACGTGGTTTTTAAATACGATTTAGCAATAATCCTTATTGACGATTGAGGTGCTGATCCGTGGATTTATCGAGTGATTGTTGCGGGCTTAGATAGTTTAACAGTATTGCTTTTGGTTCTATTTGTGGTGCTCCTTGGGGGCGTTGTATTATTAGTTGGCTTGTTGTTGCGCAAACCCAAGCCCGTGGTTCTTGCCCCGATTGCTAAGACAGAGGAGCCGGTGATGGCAGAAGCCACTCGAGTCGATCGGGCTTCGACAGCCTTGTTTGCCACGCTTTCGCATGAATTACGTACGCCGTTAAATGGCTTGTTGGGGGTTGCTCAGATCATGCAAGAAGAGGCCCCGAGTGAGGATGGAGTTGCGATCGAGGGTTGCGCGCGGCACATGCTCGCAGTGATCGGGGCTATGGTGAATTTATCGAAGATACAAGTTGAATGGGATGATTTGCCGGAGTATCGGGAGTGGGTGAATCTGTACGATTTGATGGAGCAGATTAAAAAGGACTTGGTTTTTCGTGCTGATTTGCGCGGGCTTAAACTTGAGCTGAGCCATCAGGATAAGTCTTTGCGTTTACGTGGCGATGGCGATCATCTGCGGGCGATTATCGAGAACGCTATACTAGGCTCGATTGAAAGTGTGTCATTAGTGAGGATTCCGACTGAGAAAAAAGTCTTACAGATCTCATGGCGGACGGATGGAGCAGATGTTAAAGTTGATATTGTGAATCCCCGTGAGGAGCCTTCTCAAGAGCGCCGACAAAAGATACAGGAAGTCTTCCAGATGACGACAGGGGCGAATCATGCGCGACTGCAGATGGAGTATTTGTATTGGGCGGTGTCGTCTGCATTGTTGGAGCGCTATAATGGCGTGATGTATGCGAACCCTGATGAGGCGGGTGGGGTGCGCACGCAGTTGTCGTTCGAGATGGAGCAGATGCAAGCCTCTGCGAGTGGTGCATTGCCGAGTGGTGGGCTTCGTTTAGATCAGGGTGGAAAGTCGAGCAAGTCGATGTTGGCTCTACCAGTGTGCCTTTCGTTAATCGTGGCTGAGGATGATCCGATTGCCCGCAAGGTGATGGGGACGATTCTGGGGCACATGAAGCAAGAAGTCGTTTTTGCGACAAATGGCCAAGAGGTGCTCGATCTAGTGCAGCAATCTAAGGGCTGTGACTTGATCTTGATGGATATTGATATGCCAATTATGGATGGCGTAGCCGCATCGCTGGCTCTGCGAGCTGGGGAAGCTGGCGAACTCGGTAAGCATGTGCCGATCGTTGCGGTGACTGCTTTCGGGGTGCTCTCGGACGAGGGGAAGTTTAAGCGGGCGGGGATGAATTATTTTCTGCCCAAGCCAGTAAATTTGAAAAAGCTGCGCGAAGTGCTGCAGGATGTGATCCGCAAGGATCGTCCCGGGGTGAATCCTTGAAAATGAGCAGCGTGGGCCAGTTGCCCGCGTTAGCCAATGTCATGGATGTCCGGGCGAGTCGTCCTCGCATCTTTTTAAGCGCGTTGCCGTGTTGCTTCGTAGAGGCAGACGGCGGCGGCTGCGGCGACATTGAGCGAGTCGGCTCTGCCTGCCATCGAGATTCGGACGTGCTCGGTTGTATGGCTAAGCCAAAAGTCGCTCAGGCCATCGCTTTCGCTGCCTAACAACAGTGCGGTGGGTTTTTTGTAGTCGATGTCCCAGTGCAGGTTCTTGGTGTCGGGGGTGGTGGCGACGGTTTGAATCTGATGTGTCGTGAGCCATTCTGATAGGTAAGCCTGTTCGGTGCAGATGATCGGTAGTGCAAAAATTAGGCCTTGGGAAGAACGGATGGCATTGGGGTTGTAGAGATCAAGTACGCAGTCCACTAGGATCACGGCATCCGCACCAGCACCGTCAGCACTGCGTAGGATTGCGCCAAGGTTGCCAGGTTTCTCGATCCCTTCGAGTACCAGCAGTAGCGGCGCGGCAGGCAGGTCGAGTTTCTGGATCGAGTGACTTTGCTGTTTGGCGATCGCGATAATGCCGTCGGGTCCTTCGCGATAGGCAGCCTTGCTGAAGGCGTCTTCGCTCATGCGTACCAGCGGTGGGTCAGAATTGCGGAGGGTATTGGCAATAAAGGTTTCGTGCTGAGCGGATGGGAAGCATTCAGGGCAGTAGTAAATGGTTTCGACTTCATAGCCAGAGCCTAGAGCGTGACCGAGTTCGCGCAGACCTTCGACCAGAAAGCGCCCTTGGCGATCGCGGTGCTTACGTTCGCGTAGCTTGACGAGATTTTTGACTTGATCGTTTTGGCGGCTTTGAATGTAGGCGTCTTGCATATTATGAAACTTAATAAGGGCAGAAAGTTGTACGATGGGAAGCTTGTTATGGATTTTAAGGTTGCAGGATGACGCTGCATTGGGGAGGGCATTGGGATGCAACCACCGAAAAATTTTGTGCCAGAGCCTTTTGAGTATCATCAAGAGGTCGAACTGACCGTTGAGAGCTTGACCAATCTAGGGGTGGGCGTCGCTCGCGTCGATAGCTGGGTGGTGATGGTGCCATTTGTGATTCCTGGTGAGCGAGTGAAGGCGCGCATCTATCGTAACTTTCAAAATTATTCGGATGCAGATCTGCTTGAAGTGCTTGAAGCGTCGCCAGATCGTGTCGAGCCACGTTGCCCGCTGTATCAAAAATGTGGTGGTTGCCAGTATCAGCATATGACCTATGCGCGTCAGTTAAAGGAGAAGACTCAGCATGTTGAAGAGTTGATGCAAAAGCTCGGAGCGATCGACCATCCAGTGCAGTTGTCGCACGGTTCGCCGAAGGAATATAATTATCGTTCCAAGATCACGCCACATTATGAGCGTCCGGCGAAGAATGGTTCGCAGCCGATTGGATTTTTGCAATACGGCCGCCGTAATCAGATTCTCGATGTCGAGCAATGCCCGATAGCGACCGACGCAATCAATGCCGCATTGCCAGCAGCTCGCGAAGAGGCACGCCTCTCAGGTGGTAAGAAGCGTCGACAGCGTGGTGGTACGATCCTGATGCGTGATGTGCTCGAAGGCGTGGTGACGAATCCGCAGGAGATCGTCTCCGAGCGTATCGGGAATCATACATTCCAGTTCAAGGCTGGAGAGTTTTTCCAAAATAATCCTTTTATCCTGCCAGAGTTGGTCGAGCACGTAGCGCGTGAGGCTTCGCTGCTTGGCGCACGCTACTTGGTGGATGCGTATTGCGGCGTCGGCTTGTTTACGCTTTCGACATCGAAATCGTTTGAATTGTCCGCGGGCGTTGAAATCAGCGAGCCTGCAGTGCGTTGGGCGCAGGCGAATGCGACGATTAGTAACATTAAAAATGTGCGCTTCGTGATCGGTAAGGCAGAGGCGATCTTTAATGGCCTGAAGTTCCCTGCTGAACAGACTGCTGTGGTGATCGATCCGCCGCGCAAAGGCTGCGATTCAAGCTTCCGTCAGCAATTGGTGCAGTTTAGCCCGCAGCGGATCGTCTATGTGTCCTGCGATCCAGCCACACAGGCGCGTGATTTAAAGGAGTTCGTCGAGGCAGGCTACGACATCACTCTGATTCAGCCTTTCGATCTATTTCCGCATACGCGCCATATTGAGAATGTCGTGTCGTTGACACTCTCTTCGCGCCCGCCATTGCTAGCGGCTCCTGAAACCGAACCAGGATCGGCCGGCGAAATCGAAAATTAGGGTTGACGCACCCACTTTCAGGCACATGTTTCTGCCTCTTTTCTGTAAAACCGAATTTATTTTTTTATGTCAATCGAAGTAAAAGTCCGTAAAGGCGAGCCCATTGAACGTGCGCTCCGCCGCCTCAAGAAACGCCTCGACCGTGAGGGTACGATTCACACGATTCGTGCCAATCGTTATTTTGTAAAGCCTGCTCAGGTTAAGCGTCGGAAGCGTAAAGAACTCGATTTTAACAATATGCTTCGCGTTCGTTACTCGAACATGTAAGTTTATCAGTGCGGGTGCTGCAAGCGCTTGTTCTTGATTAAGTCCCGGTCCCGTGCATTGCGTGTCGGGACTTTTTTCTGCCTTATTGTTGTCATGAGTGATATTTTCGACCGTCTATCTTTATCCAGCTGCTGGTGTTCCGCACGGCATACGGATGGCTATGAAATGATCGAAGAGATGGTGGGGCTAGGGTTTAAGCAAATTGAATTGAGTCATGGTATCCGAATTTCCCTAGTGCCGGGGATTCTTCAGGCGGTTGAAGAGGGACTGGTTAAGATATCTTCGGTGCATAATTTTTGTCCATTACCGAATAGCGTGCAGCACGCAGCACCGAATCTCTATGAGCCATCGACTGCTGATAAGCGCGAGATGCGGTTATGGGATCAGTACACAAAGCAGACGCTCGATTTTGCGGTTAGGGTGGGGGCGGATCGAGTTGTGATGCATTCTGGCCGCACTTGGTATTTCTTTGAGTCTCCAGAGCGAAAGATTGATAGGTGGATCGAAGCTGCCGAGGTTAAGGCTTGCGATTTATTGGGAAATAAAGCGTTTGAGGTACGCCGTGATCGTGCGATGAAGCGGATTCGAAAAGCTTCGAAGAGCTCAATGCCGCGTATTGTTCAAAGTTATGAGCGTGCCATTCCTTGGGCTAAAGAGCGTGATTTGAAATTGTGCCTAGAAAATCGTGAAGGTATGGAAGAGATGCCGATCGACGCGGAGTATGCCGATTTCCTCAAAGAACTGACCGAGCCAGAGCATGTCGGCTATTGGCATGATACCGGCCATGCCCAGATCAAGCACCAGCTTGGACTGCTTGATCATCGTGAACATTTGTCTGCGATGGCGAATCGGTTGACGGGATTCCATTTACATGATGTGTCAGATAGTGGTCGTGATCATCAGGTGCCGGGCACGGGCACGATTGATTTTAAGATGATTGCCGAGTTTGTTCGACCAGAGCATACGCTAGTGCTCGAACTCAGCCCGCGATTGACAACCGAAGAAGTGCTGGCTTCCCGTGATTATATCGGTGGCCTCTTGGCTTAACCAGCGCGCCACTTTTCTGGTGTGACAGATTCAGTGCCAGTGGGCACTTTTGCGTGAGAATTGAGCCATTTTGTCGCTTTGCTAATAGTAGTTAGTTTTTATTAAGTAATTGCTTGTTAGCGACTTATGTATTTAATGTGAATTGGCATAGTATATGCATTATTAATCCTTGTAACTCAACCAAAGGAAAAAATACGATGAAGCTAATACGCTATGAATACCCGCAAATGCCTAGCGCCAGTTCTTTAAATCGTCTATTTGACCTCGGAATGCCAACAGTCGAGCGTTTCGGTGGACTAATTGATGATTTATTTGGCTTGGAGGCTAGTTTAAACCAACCCGCAGTCGATCTCTATGAAGATGATCACAATTTTTATGCACGTATGGAATTACCAGGCGTGAAAAAGAATGTCATCGAATTGGAACTCGAAAATGCGGTTCTGACCTGCAGTGGCAATTATTCGGCAAAGACTAAGAATACTGAAACAGACTATAGTTTTCAGCGTTCTATTTCTGTCCCTGATGGTGTTGCTCTAGATCGGGTCTCCGCTGATTGTGAGGACGGTGTTCTTACTATTAAAATGCCCAAGAAGGACGCGTCTAAGTCGCGTCAAATATTGGTCAAATAATTGATAACCTAGAAAGGAATTGAATCATGAGCACCACAGAACTCGATACAACGACTACAACTGAGCCGATGGCTCAAGCTCACACTTGGCGACGGCCTCGCTACGATGTGTTGGAAAGTGATGATGCGTTTGACGTCAGAGTCAGCCTTCCAGGCGTCCAGCGTGGAGGGGTGAATGTCTCCGTTGATGGTGATAATCTAAGTATCACGGGGACGCGCACTCACTCCGCAATTGGGGGGTGGCGTCCGCTTCGCCGTGAGTTGCCAGAAGGGGATTATCGGCTAAACTTACGCTTAAACGTAAGTGTTAAAGAGGCAAATATTCGCGCCCACGTCGAAGACGGAATCCTCGATCTGACACTGCCTAAAGCTGATATCTGTAAAGCCCGTAAGATTAAGGTGAATTAAGGTATTCGGCGAATGGATTCAAGGGCAGCTCCGTTAGGGCTGCCCTTTTTTTGCCAGCCTTCAGTGCTGCGCTCTGGTGTATTGTTTTTAATTAAAACTGCCAGCTTTACGCTTGCTTTGCACTGGGAGGCTCGTTTTTCTCTCCGCTTCCTAATTAAGTGGATTAGGATAATGTGAGGCCTCCGGCTTCATTTCGTTAAAAAACCAACCAATCAATAATAACCTAAGAAACCTTCATTTCTCCCCAGGATTTCTCCTCGGGCTTTAAACAAATATCATGGATATAACACCAAAAGACCTTCTCGACGCAGGCGTTCACTTCGGCCACCAGCTTCGCCGCTGGAATCCCAAGTCCAAACCATACGTTTTCGATAACCGCAACGGTATCTCCATTATCGACTTGGAGCAGACTCACGCGCTCCTTGAAAAAGCATATACTTTCATCGAAGAGACGGTTGCATCTGGTAAGGAAGTCCTCTTCATCGGCACTAAGAAGCAAGCGCAGGAAATCATGCGTGAAGCCGCAACCGCTTGCCAAATGCCTTTCTGCGTGAATCGCTGGATGGGTGGGGGCCTCACTAATTTCGCAACTATCAAGACTTCGCTCGGTAAATACCGCAAGTTCCTGCAGATGGATACAGACGGCGGTCTCGAAAAACTTCCAGGTAAGGAAGAGGCCGCGATTCGTCGCCAAATGAGCCGCATGAATCGTAATTTCGAAGGTATGCTCAACGTCAGCGAGCTTCCAGCCGCACTCTTCATTGTCGATACAAAGCATGAAGAAATCGCAGTTGCAGAAGCACGTCGCCTCGGCATCCCAGTGATCGGCCTAGTTGATACAAATTCTGACCCAACAATCCTCGACTACCCGATCCCGGGGAATGACGACGCGGTCAAGTCAATCCGTATCATCGTTGAGACAATTCTAGAAGCCGCTCAAAACGGTCTCGCTCATCGTGAAGCGAAGAAGGTGCAAAAGAGCGCTCCATTGGTTCGCGAGCAAACTTTCGAGCAGCAAGAAGACGTCGATGTGACTCTTCCTGCCGGCTACGGCGAAGACGAAGCAAAACCTGTCGCTGAGTAATCAGTTTCAGAGTGCTTCTCAAATTTTCACATTATTAAAATATAGAAACATGAGTGTTCAAATTACAGCAAAGATGGTTGGCGAACTGCGCGAAAGTACAGGGGGTGGACTGATGAATTGTAAAAAGGCGTTAGTTGAAACTGACGGAAACTTCGAAGAGGCAGTCGCGCTCCTTCGCAAAAAAGGTGAGGCGACCGCAGCAAAGAAGGCTGGTCGTGATGCATCCGAAGGCGTTATCGAGACTTACATCCACCTCGGTGGTAAGGTCGGTGTAATGGTCGAACTAAATTGCGAAAGTGATTTCGTCGCGAAAAACGATGATTTTAAGGCTCTCGCCCGTGATATTGCGATGCACATCGCGGCGGCAGACCCAGCCTGCATCTCTCGTGATGACATCGATCCTTCGATCATCGATGCTGAACGTAAAGTCGCTGAAGCGTCGGCTGTAGGTAAGCCGGAAGCAGCGATTTCTAAGATCGTTGAAGGTAAGCTTAACAGGTTCCTCGCTGAATCTTGTTTGCTAGAGCAAGCATTCGTGAAGAACCCTGATCAGACCGTTCAGGAATTGTTGACAGCGATGATCTCCAAGATGGGGGAGAACATGGTAGTTAAGCGTTTTGTGCGCTACCAAATCGGCACATAAGACGTTTCCGTTTTATAATATTTGTAAAAAAGCCCTTCGTTCTCTGAGCGAAGGGCTTTTTTGTGAGTGGAGAGGCAGTGTCTTACGCTGCTGTTGAGAGATGGAGCCATGGCGCTCTGTGCTGTTATAGCATTTCAGTGGTCTGTTGCTCTGTTGCATTGGACTTTTTGTCGCTCAGCTCGGAACCTTCGATTTCTCTAGCCCAGCAACCGGCCCAGCACCGCCTGCAGCGCTGGTCGAACATGATTGGCCAACTCTGGGTTTGCATATGCCACCCAATTAACCGCACTACTGGTATCGAGTGGGCAATTAAGGCGGCTACCGTCGGGGTGCTCAACGATGCATCCGGCCTCTTCCAGGATTAATGTACAACATACATCGTATGGGTGGGCGCTGAGATTTTCTTCGATATCCAACACACGAAAAACCAGCGGGCGTATGTCTGCCACGAAGCGATCATGCCCACTTAAGATTTCGTAGAATTGTCCGCCAGTAGAGATATACTGATCGTTAAACACCAGTGGCGTGCCGTCGCTCGATTCACCGCAGTGTTGTTCCCAAAGGAGTTCTTCGATTTGAGAGAGTAGGGTGCTGCCCGCGGGGAAAAAGCGGCAGATCGTGCCGAAGGCGTGGCGCACGTCGCTGGCCTGACTCGGTTGTAGCTCGACAGGCGCCTGTTTAAATTGATTGCGGATGTCGAAGGCTGAGGCGTGCATGCCGCCGTCGCGTGTCGCACTGAGTTGGTCGGCGCGCCATTGACGGGTGGTGGGAATTTCGGTCATCACGCTCACTTCGATGTCGGCCAGTGTATTGTCGACGCCGCGCTGTGGGGCGATACCCGCGAGTATCCAAGCCGCGCGCTTATCATACATGATGCCGCGCGTGCCATCGATCGGGTCAATGATACACTTGAGGGTGGTGTCTTCGAGTTTGGTCCCCAGTGGAAAGCAAAGCGTGTGTGCATCGTCCAGTCCTTCCATAATGATTTGTACTGGCCACGCTGCTGACCAGTTGTTCTCAAACCATTTGAAAATCGCTTGATCGGCAATGCGATCAATTGCGTAGATTATATCTGCCGCCGTCTCGTCGGTGATCGCTGCGAGCTCCTCGGTGGTGCGATTCGCTCGTTCCTTGAGGATGGCTTCAAGGGTTGCACGCTGCAGCGTACATAGCGATTGGCGCAGAGATTCTTTGTCGGCAGCAGAAAGTGTCATGTGGGTAGTGCGTTGTAAATTATGCGTCTTTGCAACTCTTTGGGAGCTGTTGCAAGTAGGTTCTGGTCTTGCCAAATACACGTAGTGCGCAAGCTTAGGGTGATGGCAGATAGATTTGTAGTGATTATGGCTGGTGGCCGCGGTGAACGTTTTTGGCCTGAGAGCCGCTTGGCTTGTCCGAAGCAGTTACTGCCGATTGTCGGCGACAAGGCAATGTTGGCACAAACAATCGACCGCTTGGACGGACTCGTTCCAGCCAAGAATACCTTTGTGATCACCAATGTGGAGCAACGCGCTGCGGTGCTCGAAGTGTGCCCCGAACTCGATCCTGCCAAAGTGATCGGCGAACCTGTCGGTCGTGATACCGCCGCCGCTGTTGGCCTTGCGACGATTTTGGTGGCGCGTGAAAATCCAAATGCATCGTTCGCGATGCTGCCAGCCGATGCCGTGATTCACGATGCCGAGGGCTTACGTTCTACTTTAGAAACTGCGTTTGCCGCTGCCGAGACCAATTCCGTATTGGCAACTGTCGGCATTACCGCCGCATTTCCTGCGACAGGCTATGGCTACATACAGCAGGCGGATAAACTCGGTGATTTCGCCGCACGCGCGGTGTTTAATGTGAAACGCTTCGTTGAGAAACCTGACCTAGCGACCGCGCAAAGCTATCTCGATTCGGGTGACTACTTTTGGAATGCTGGTATGTTTGTATGGTCCGTCGCGTCCATCACTGCCGAGCTAGCAAAGAACACGCCGTCGCTATGGAGCGCTTTGCAAGCCATCGACACTGGTCTGGCGGAAGGCACTGCGATCGACCCATTGCTACACGCGCACTATCCGAGTTTAGAGAAGATCTCCGTGGACTATGCGATCATCGAGAAAGCCGAAAACGTGGTGATGGTGGAGTCCAGCTTTGATTGGGACGATGTTGGCGAATGGCCGGCCGTCGAGCGCCACTATCCAGCAGACGAGGCGGGCAATGTTGTACGCGGTGTCGCGCACATCCAAGACTCCAGTAACAATATTGTTTTTTCAAGAGACGACGATCACCTTGTGGCGCTCCTCGGAGTCCAGAACTTGATCGTGGTGAACACTGACGATGCCACTTTGGTGTGCCACAAGGATAAGGCGCAAGAGATTAAAGCTTTGGTGCAAGCGATCGGTGCCAAAGAGGCGCTGAAGCATTTGATCTAAAATAACCTATACAGAATATGTCGTTCTTTATCTTCTCGCAGCTCTCAGGTCTCCTGGTAATTCAATGAATTATCTAGGCATAGATTGGGGTGAGAAGCGGATTGGACTGGCGCATGCCGACGATGTCGGTATCGCTGTGCCGTTGCCAGCTGCGACGGCCGCGACGAAAAGGGCGCGCTTCCAGCATATTGAAGCGATGATCAAGACGCGTCGCATCCATGAGATCGTTTGCGGCTATCCGTTGAATATGGATGGCTCGGTCGGTTTCAAGGCGAAGGAGGTCGATGTGTTTATTGGCGAAATCGAAAAGCGCTTTGGCCTGCCAGTCCATCGAATCGACGAGCGCCTTTCGAGTCACTCGGTCGAACAGGACCTAAAGCAGCAAAAGAAAAAACTTGATCGCCGTAGCGGGGAGATTGATTCCCGCGCCGCAGCACTGATCCTTCAGGATTTTATCGAAGAACAAAATATTAATGCCCTGATCCCGTTTCCCGAAGAAGAAAGCTTTTAGGTGATTATACCACAGTGTTTGATTTGTCGGCAGTCTCGGAGTATTAATGGTAGTAAAAACGCCAATTTCCCTAAATTCCTGTCTTGACCCATTGGCGCAGTGGTGGGCATCGTACGCGCATTCGATAATGCGGGTATAGTTTAGAGGTAAAACATCTGCCTTCCACGCAGAGGTCGTCGGTTCGATTCCGTCTACCCGCACCATTGTTCGATATGAAAGAAGCTAGCAATTTGTTGCTGGCTGTTTGTATTCTAGATCCTGGGTTTGAGGATTAGGACGCCGTCGTGGGCTTCGGCGATTTCGCGCATGATATTGGCGAAGCGGGCGTTGCCTTGAGGGGCGCCGATTTGGAAGGGGTTGGTCAGAGTCGGGAAGCCGATGGCGCTGATCGAAGCTCGGCGTTTGCCCGTGGTTAGATCGCGTGGGTTGAGCTGATCCAGTTTGAGCAGGAAGCTTTGGGTCGATCCGCGGAAGTCATCGCCGATCACGTAGAGGCTCATACTGTCGTTGGCATCGAGGAGTTGTTGGAGGTCGCGAAAGGTTTTGCGCACGCCAGGTTCGGGATCGCTGACGCTGAGGATCGGGTAGTTGAGTACCGCGCGTAAGGCTTGCTGGCGTAGGCCAGGAGTGTCGGGTAGCCAGAAGCCTCGGCGGTCGTGGAGCATGTAATTGCCGCTGGAATCGATAAATTGAATACTTTTTACTTCAGGTAGGCTGTTGAGGAGCTCGGTGATCTGTTCAATCACCCCGAAGTGGAGCTGATTGGTGATTTGGTTACGCATACTGCCGGAGCTGTCGATGATGAAGGCGACGTGCGTGGCGTCGGCGGGCAGACCGATGGGGGGAAGGTCCTCGTACTTAAAGCTTTGGATCAGGCGGGTAGCTTCGGCGGCGGCTTGCTGGCTAGTGCTGAGGTTGGCTTGTTTACTGTCGAACTCTTGCTGGAGGTCGGCAAGCGTCGTCTCCAATGCTTGAATGAGCGATTGGATGCGCTGCCGTTCTCGCTCGGTTTGTTCGCTGTTAGTGGAGGCTTCGAGTAGGGCGGCTTTGTTGGCGACGTCTGCTTCGAGTTGCGCGAGTTGCGCGCGCATCGCCAGCAGAGTAGGGTCGTCAATTTCGCTTTCGACGCCGGCCTTTCCGGAGCCGATTGATAAAATAAACAGCAACAGAATCGCGCCAAAGCCACAGCAGAGGCAGTCTAAAAAGGAGAGGCTGAATACCTCGGTCTGGCGTCTTTTTATCATGATCCTCTTAGCGCGACGGCCAATCGTTGTCAGGAATGAGGGTAATGCCGTTGGTGCGGCCACTGAGTTGCCAGTAGAGGCCGGCTGCGGATGGATCGCCTTCGAAGGGGAAGAGGATCACGTTGAAGGGGTAGTTCAAGCGTGTGGCCATTGCGCCTTTGAAGAGTTGCACGCGGGCAGCTTCGGAGAGGCTTCGCTGACTGGGGTTGGGCGCGCTCGGCAGACCATCGCTGATCAATAGGAGACTGCTAGGCCGCTCTTTGAGGCTACCGACGGTGCGCAGGGCTTTAGATAGGTCGGCGCCGCCAGAGGCTTCGAGTCCGTCGAGTCGCTCGAGTGTGGTCAGTAGGGCGCTATTGTCATAAGGGTCTATATAGGGGCTTGCGGCGCTGCCGGATACCGCCGAAGTGGCTTCATTCATTTGTAAGATCGCAACTTTGGTGCCCTTTGGTATCGCGGCGATCACGGCACGCACGGCAGCTTTGGCACGTAGCCATTTTACGGCGCTTGCTCCGCCACCAGTACGGATGATTTCGAGGGCGCTTTTAGCATCTACGGCCAGCATACTGCCTGAGTTTTCGAGTAGAATAATGGCACGTGGCCCGCGTAGGCGAAGTCCGGATAAGTAGCTCTGGTCGGCGGATGGGCGATCGAGGCCTGCTACGGCGTCGTCGGTTTCAGTTTTAGTATTGAGTGTAGCAAGTGCCTTGGTTTGACCTTCGATGGCTCTGGTGAGGCGCTCTTGCTCGGCGGCAAGCTCCGCGACGCTGGTGGCATTGGTATCAAGTTGCGGATCAAGTGCGGCAATGTCTTTCTGTAGAGATTTTTGTTTGGCCTCAGCGGTCTCGATCGCTTGTTGCAGGGTTTCTCCAGCGGCGAGGGATTGTGTGGCGTCTTCCTGCGACTGATCGATTTGGCTTTTCGCAGTCAAGATGAAGAGTAGCAGGACGGCACCAAAACCACAGCAGATGCAGTCGATAAACGACAGTGCGGAGCTTTGTGCTTCACGGCGTTTCATCGATAGAGTGTCAGTGGCGCGATCGTGCGAACTTTAGTTGAGTGAGGCGCTGTTGTCTGCCGAAGGTTCTTCGTCGCCATTTTCAATTTCAAACTCGATTTCGGGGGCGTCTTCTTCATCGCGGTCGTAGAGTTTATCGATGATCTGTTCACGGCAGAAGGTTTGGACGCGCAGAATAAGGCCTTCCTGTCCGCTTTGCAGGAGGTGGATCAGCAGCATCAGCACGATGCTGATGATGAGGGCGACGAGGGTGGAGTTGAAGGCGACGCCTAGTGCGTTAGTGACGCCGGAGATGTCGCCTTGTAGGGCTTCGTCCGCACGGTGTAGCGCGACACCAATACCACGAACGGTGCCGATAAAGCCGATGGATGGGATTGCCCAAACCAGGTAGCGCAGCATGGACAGTTCGCTCTCCTGTTGTTCGGAGGCGACTTCGAGTCGGCCCATGATGGTCTCGGTGGTTTCGGGGACGTTACCTGTCATGTGGTAGCGCTCGAGGCCACGGGCCATGACGTAGGGCAGAATTTTATTTTTGAGATCGGGGCGTACGCTTTTTTCGTCGATTTGTTCGGAGAGTTTACCTGCGTGTTCGCGGGAGATACTGCGTGCGCCGCTGAGTAGGTCGACTTCCGGTTCGGCTTCGATCCCTTCGCTCTCAGGTGCGAAACGTCCGAGGACGGTCGCTTCGGAGTGAACGAGGATAAACTTATAGATGAGGATCATAATGCCCCAAAGGAAGAGGGAGATGCAGATTTGTTGTTCGTAATCTTTAAGAATCACGAAGATTCCGGAGGATGAGCTGGCACCCTCGACGCCGTAGCTTTGCGCGAGTGCGGCTTTATTGGCGGCTGGTCGGATCAGTCCGCCGTAGAGCACACCGACGAAGATAAAGGAGGCGATCAGGCCGAGGCTGAAAATGAGGCCTTTGACCGAGAAAAGGCCGCGTTCGGGATTTCGTAAACTCATAGGTGTCGTGTTGTTATGTGAGAATCGGGGCGCGCTGCCTCGCAATAGATAAACAAATTGGTGATATCGGAGTCGAATTGACTAAGCCTGTGGCTGTATTTACCCCCTCATCCTGCGATTTATTCTCGATATTGCAATTTCCTTACTAAACAATAGCGTTCAGTTATGTTTAAAGCTACACTCACTCCTCTTCTCTTATGCGCTGCGATACTTTTTAGCGGATGTTCATCTTCTAATAGTGGCAATACGGGGCGTAATGTTGGCGTAGCGGCTGGTGCAATTCTGGGCGCTGTGATTGGGTCTCAGCTCGGTGACGGTAGTGAGACGAATGTAGCGGTGGGTGCCGCGGCGGGTGCTGCACTGGGTGGATTGGGTGGTAGCAAGTATGACCAGAACAAGGAGGAACTTCAAGCCGCTGAGGCTCAGCGGCAGTATGAGTATGATCAAGAAGCCCAAGCTCAGGTGAAGCTGGAAGAAGAAATTCAGGCCTTGGAGGCGAAAAGAGTGCGCGATGAGATTGCGCGTAATTCGACCACGTCCGATGTTAGCGCGGCAGAGCGTGAGGCGGCACGCCTCGAAGCAGAGTTGGCTGCCAAGAAAAAAGCCTATGAGGATTCTCAAGCGCGAGCGAAACGCATCCAAGAAGCACAGGCGCGTGTTGCCAAAGCTCAAGAAGAGCTCGCTGAGATGGAGCGCCAGGCAAACGGCGGCTAATTGTAGCGGAGCTGTCTGTTAATGTCTGCCTGCCGCAAGTGGCTAATCAGGTGTAGTTCGCGTGTCGAAGCTGCCGGCTTGTGTATATGAATTAGAGCAACTCGACTGCGTTATGCTTTAATACTTTTATTTGTTAGCGGCTTGTCGTATACAAATTGCTATGGTCATCCTAGGCTCTTTACCCACCGTAATTTAAAATGGAGTCGTCGCAATATATTGATATTTTCGGAGAATAAGTTGCTAAGCGAACGGTGTATATTGTAGTTGGCGCAGTATTGCTCGTCGTTGGAGGTGCCGTCGGACTGCTGTATTATTTGTCAATGGCTGGTAGTGCGCCGATTGCTGCTATATCTGTTGCACCGACTGTAATGGTGGCGAAGCCAAAGGTCAGTGAGCGCGTCGATCAGCCAAACAGAAGGGTGCTGTCGCAGTCTTTATTGGTGAGCCTGTTGGAGAAATATTTAGAAGCAACACAGCTCAGTGAGGTAAAGTCTTTGATTGTGAATGGCACGGCTTCGACTGCTAATTTGACCTGTGAATTGGTTGCAATGGCGCGTTGCCCAAATCTGTATACATTAAAAACAGAGGGTGTCAGCTTCAAGTATACCTCAGCGTTTGGTTATAATGGAAAGCAAGGATGGCTTAAGACAGATCTGTTAAATTTCAATGAAGACAAAGTCGAATTCTTCATGCGAGTGGCGCTGTTTGAGAGTTCGCTCGTGCACCTAGCATGGAGCTATTATGCCCATGAGTCACTTGATTACCGGCTTGATTCGGTGTTGGGCGTTTGCCTGATGAGCAATGGCAAGGGCGCGTTTGTGCGGTGGTCGTGAGTCGTGGGCTATTGCCGTTTCCTATTTATCATTATATCGACCAGCAGAGCTAT